>Cebus_capucinus_imitator_PRJNA485217_SSR047__coassemble_1271_pt1 | contig 17819 bp, 12 predicted proteins | sample Cebus_capucinus_imitator_PRJNA485217_SSR047__metabat2_low_PE_010 | metagenome-assembled genome bin Cebus_capucinus_imitator_PRJNA485217_SSR047
ATACCATTTCTGGTATAGGGATCTAGGTTTTGTCACCTTAACTTAATGACATTGGCTCTTATGGGCTTTCCCTTTTTCCATTATGTTAGGAAAGTTTTAGCATATCATATAATGAAAGAAAATCATAAAAATATCTCATTTATAGGAACGGAATTGATTGGACATTCTGATGATAGGAATGGTGAATGATTGATTATTATGGGGAAAATTGGCGAAACATCATTTGACGATTCGAGGAGAAAAAAAGAAGAAAAAAAGTAGAAAAAGAATAATTAGAAAGCGAAAATTGCAGGATAAAAAAATTCATAGAATAGGCAATCAAAACCCTTGATTTTTCTAATATTTGATCGTTATAATAAATGAAATGAAACAATTATTTAATTTTTATAAAGTTGTACTTTTTAGTTGACAGAGCAATTAATGTCTGCTAATATACATAACAATATATCAAGGAGAAAGTGTTTATTCTTGGTAGGTTATGTCAGAGAGAGCGTTGTAAAACATGGGTTTCAGTCCCATTTATTTATAATAACAGCATAATAACAGATAGAAGAAAGAGAGGAAAAAATGGAATGGGTAAAATTATAGGTGAAGGCATTACATTTGATGACGTATTATTAGTACCTCAATATTCTAACTTTATCCCAAACGATGTAGAGTTAGAAACACACTTAACAAAAAAAATTAAGTTAAATATTCCGCTTATGAGTGCTGGTATGGATACGGTTACTGAGCATAGAATGGCGATTGCTATGGCAAGACAAGGTGGAATTGGGATTATTCATAAGAATATGAGTATTCAGCAACAGGCAGAAGAAGTTGATAAAGTAAAACGTTCAGAAAATGGTGTCATTACAGATCCATTTTATTTATCTCCAGAACATACAATTGAAGATGCGAATAATTTAATGGCGAAATTCCGCATTTCCGGTGTTCCAATTACAGAAAATGGAAAATTAGTCGGTATTATTACAAATCGTGATTTAAAATTTGAAACAGACTTTACAAAGAAGATTAAAGAATCTATGACTTCAGAAGGATTAGTAACGGCAAAAGAAGGCGTTACATTAGAAGAAGCAAAACAGATTCTTGGAAGATCAAGAAAAGAAAAATTACCAATTGTTGATGATGAAGGTTATTTAAAAGGATTAATTACAATTAAAGATATTGAAAAACAGATTAAATATCCAAATGCGGCAAAAGATGAAATGGGACGCTTGCTCTGTGGAGCAGCAGTTGGGGCGACACCTGATATTTTAAATCGCATTGATGAACTTGTAAAAGCTCATGTCGATGTTGTCGTTGTGGATTCCGCACATGGACATTCTGAAAATGTATTAAAAACAGTTCGTTTAATTAAAGAAAAATATCCAGAACTTCAAGTGATCGCAGGTAACGTGGCAACAGCAGAAGGGGCAAGAGCCTTAATCGAAGCGGGAGTTGATGCGGTGAAAGTTGGTATTGGACCTGGATCTATTTGTACAACTCGTGTCGTTTCCGGTATCGGTGTGCCACAGGTGACAGCGGTAATGGAAGCAGCTTCCGCAGCAGCAGAATATGGAATTCCAGTGATTGCAGATGGCGGTATTAAGTATTCAGGGGATATTACAAAAGCCATTGCAGCAGGCGCTCATGTTTGTATGATGGGTAGCTTATTTGCCGGCTGTGATGAAAGCCCTGGAGATTATGAATTATATCAAGGTAGAAAATATAAAGTATACCGTGGTATGGGATCCATTGCAGCGATGGAAAATGGTTCAAAAGATCGTTATTTCCAAGCAAATGCGAAGAAATTAGTTCCAGAAGGTGTGGAAGGACGTGTTGCCTATAAAGGAACCGTAGAAGATACCATTTTCCAATTGCTCGGTGGTTTAAGAGCCGGAATGGGATATTGTGGAACAAAGACAATTGAAGAATTAATTGAACGTGCACAGTTTGTAAAAATTACAGCTGCATCTTTGAAAGAAAGTCACCCACACGATATTCATATTACAAAAGAGGCGCCAAATTATAGTGTTGAATAAGAAACGGTATTGTGATTCTTCAAAGAACAAGAGACTTTTGCGCGTAATAACGCTAGGTGGGGTGATTGCCTGCCTAGCGTTTTTTATCGTATTTTATCTCAATGCCATTCAGGAAGAACAAGTGCAAGAACAGGGGCAAGAGCTTAATTTGATCGTGGATTTACTTTCTATCAATGAATATTCAAGACCGGGAACACTGAGGGAGGAGACCAATGGAATTGTCATACATTATGTGGCGAATCCAAGCAGTACAGCAAAGCAGAATCGAGATTATTTTGAAGGGTTAAAAGATACGAAGGAGCGAAAAGCAAGCAGCCATTTTATTGTCGGATTAGATGGTGAGATCGTGCAATGCATTCCTTCCAATGAGATCGCCTATGCTTCCAATGAGAGGAATTATGATACGATTTCCATTGAAGTTTGCCACCCTGATGAAAGTGGGAAGTTTAATGAAAAATCGTATGAAGCTCTTGTAAAATTGACCGCTTATATGGCGAATAAATACCATATAAAAAATAAAAATATTATAAGGCATTATGATGTAACAAAGAAGTTATGTCCGAAATACTATGTGGAACATGAAGATGCATGGGAACAATTAAAAAAAGATGTGAAAGAAGCAAGATAGAGACTCTCTTTGAACGGTGGAACAATCGCCAACTTCAAAGGGAGTTTTTTCGCACTTTCATCTTCATAGGAAAGTGGGTTTCCTAGTTGGCATTTTATAAAATTTTTAGTACAATGAAGAAGAATACTAGAAATACCATTCAAAATTAGGAGAAATTTATGAAAGCGAAAACGATTTTAACAGTAGATGATGAAATACATATTTTGGAGCTATTGGATTATAATTTGAGAAAACATGGATTCTCGGTTCTAAAAGCGGAAAGCGGAGAAGAGGCATGGGAGATTTTAAAGAAAGAAAAAGTCGATCTCGTCTTACTGGATCTTATGTTAGGCGGAATGGACGGCTTAGAAGTGCTGAAAAAGATTCGCAAAAATTCGGAATTAAAGCGATTGCCAGTGATTTTGTTGACAGCAAAAGATGGAGAGTTCAACCGAGTTGTTGGACTTGATCTTGGCGCCGATGACTACATTAGCAAGCCCTTTGGCGTCCATGAAATGATCGCGCGGGTAAAAGCCGTATTGCGAAGGAGTGGAAGCGGCAGTTCGGAGTTTGAGGAAGAGGAAAAAGAAAACTTACTCCACGCTGGAGCCCTTTGTATCGACAAGAAAAAACGAGAAGTGCATTTAGAAGGGCAAAAAGTGGAATTGGCATTAAAAGAATTTGAGCTTTTATATCTCTTTGTAAAGCACCCAGGAACGGTCTATACGAGAGAGACTTTGTTGGAGAAAATATGGGGATTTGACTACTATGGGGAAACGAGAACGGTCGATGTCCATATTCGAAATATAAGGAAAAAATTGGAAACAGACGGAGAGGAATATTCGTGCATTAAAACGGTGCGAGGAGTCGGATATAAATTTGAGGTATAGAAAATGAAAAAAAGATTATTTTTATCTTATATAGGCATCAGCTTTTTTTTGCTATTTGGCGTTTATTTGGCGTTCTCCAATATCGGATATGATTATGTGCAAAGCCATCAAGAAGAGATTGCCTCTGTTTTTTATGAGGAGTTTGGGAATCAAATGATAAAAATTCTCCTCGTTTTTGCCTGCATTAGTGTAATCATAGCGGGCATCTTTCTCATCGTTTTTACGAAAAAGGTGACTGAACCTGTGGAGCAGGTTACGAAGATGGCAGAAAAGATAGGAAAAGGGGAATATGGTGTCATTGTAAACGACAAAGAGAAAGCAGAAATTGGTCAGTTAATCCATGTGTTTAATCAGATGTCTAAAAACTTGCAAAATACAATGGAGCATTTAAACAGCAGAAATATGGAGTTGGAAAATTTTGAGGAAATGCGAAAACAATTTGTCTCCAATGTCACCCATGAGTTAAAGACGCCGCTCACTTCCATTCGGGGCTTTGTGGATACGTTAAAAAATGGGGCTCTCGAAGATAAGGAGTATGCGGAACATTTCCTTGATATTATCGATATTGAAGCGGAACGGCTAGGAAATCTCATTCAAGATATTTTAAGTCTATCGGAGATGGAATCAGGGAAAGTGCCGGAAGAAGAACAACTTTTATGCAACATTCAATCCATTTGGGACGAAGTCTATGTGTTATTAAAGGGAAAATGCAAAGAGAGAGTCGTATTGTTTGGAGAATTTCTTGGGGAAGTGCCACCCTTTTATGCCAATCCGTACCGTCTAAAGGAAATTTTATTAAATCTTGTGGATAATGCAGTGACTTACACCGAAAAAGGCTATGTAAAAGTGACCTTTCAAAAAAAAGAACAGATGCTTTGGATTCACGTCCAAGATACGGGAATTGGAATCGATAAAGAACATTTGCCAAGGCTTTTTGAACGATTTTATCGGGTGGATAAAGGGCGTTCCAGAAAACAAGGGGGAACTGGCTTGGGACTATCCATTGTAAAACATATTGTGGAGCTGTATGGAGGAACAATCGAAGTGTCAAGTGTTCCAGCTCATGGCACTTGTTTCCTCGTAAAATTACCGTATCGCTCATAGAAAGATAGGAATAAGCAAGATTAACAGCGCAATGAATCGGAAAGCAGAGGGAAAAAATAGTTTGTTTAGTTAATCGAAATTTTAAGTTTCCAAGGAAAAAGTCTTGTCAAAAGAAGAAAAATATTGTATTCTAACGATAGAAATGCTGTGTGACTGGCGGATCAGTGGAATTAACCACGGGGAGCACAGCTGATAAAAGCCGACCGCCTGGGCATGAGAATACCTAGGCGATCGGCTTTTGATCAAATAGAATCAATATTTTTAACATTTGTGCATCAAATTTTCTCCTATATTTTTATATTCAACGATCAAAAGTCTCGCAAGGTTTTCCAAATATTTATGAATCAGTAAATTTATCAAATAAAATAAATCACTATGCAATCAAAGAAAGTCATGGAGGGAACGATGAGAGCATTAATTAGCGTATCTGACAAAACAGGAATTGTGGAATTAGCAAGAGAACTTACTTCTTTAGGAGTTGAATTAATTTCAACAGGTGGAACTTATAAGAAGTTACAGGAAGAAGGAGTCGATGCCATCGAGATCAGTGAGATCACTGGTTTTCCAGAATGTTTAGACGGACGTGTGAAAACACTCCACCCAATGGTTCATGCAGGACTTCTTGCCATGAGAAGCAACGAAGAACATATGAATCAGATCAAAGAACTAGGGGTTCAACCAATCGATATGGTCATTGTGAACCTTTATCCGTTTAAACAGACGATTATGAAAGATGGCGTAACGAGAGAAGAAGCGGTAGAAAATATCGATATTGGCGGACCTACAATGCTTCGTGCAGCGGCAAAAAATTATCAAGATGTCGCAGTCGTTATCGATCCACGAGACTATGAGAAGGTGTTAACGGAGCTAAAAGAACAGGGCGAAGTTTCCCTTGATACAAAATTTTATTTAATGCAAAAAGTTTTTATGCACACAGCAAATTATGATGCGATGATTGCAGATTATTTAAAGAAAGAGCGCCATGACGAAGAACTTCCAGAGACGTTGACTATGACATTTGAAAAGGTGCAAGATATGCGCTATGGAGAAAATCCACATCAAAAAGCGGCATTTTATCGGGAAGTTGGAAAACAAGTCGGCTCTTTAGTTGATGCCGTTCAATTAAATGGAAAAGAGCTATCTTTTAATAATATCAATGATACGAATGGGGCGTTAGAGCTTTTAAAAGAATATGAAGAGCCAACTGTCGTTGCTTGTAAGCACGGAAATCCATGTGGAGTCGGTTCCGCCGATACGATTATGGAGGCGTGGACAAAAGCCTATGAAGCGGATAAAGTGTCCATCTTTGGAGGAATTGTAACGGTGAATCGAGAAGTGACAGCAGAGCTTGCAAAGGAAATGCAAAAGATTTTCTTAGAAGTGATTGTGGCACCTTCTTATACAGAAGAAGCTCTTACAATTTTGCGCTCTAAGAAAAATGTTCGCGTTCTTCAATTGGATCAGATCTCTGTTCCACAAAAAGAAAGTGCATACGATTTAAAGAAAGTAAACGGCGGATTAATTGTGCAGACCATCGACAGCAAGTTAATAGAAGAAGATGCGATGAAAGTTGTAACAAAAGTGCAGCCGACAAAAGAGCAGTTTGAAGATTTGATGTTCGCTTGGAAAATGGTGAAATTTGTAAAATCAAACGGAATTGCAGTTGCAAAAAATAAACAATCCATCGGCATTGGACCTGGACAGGTGAATCGAATCTGGGCAGTAAAACAATGTTTTGAACATGCGGAGGAATTAATTGGAGAGGGAACGACAAAAGGGGCTGTTTTAGCTTCTGATGCCTTCTTCCCATTTGATGACTGCGTGGAAGCAGCACATCAGGCAGGAATTAAGGCGATTATTCAGCCGGGCGGTTCTGTTCGAGATCAAGATTCCATTGATAAATGTAATGAATATGGAATTGCTATGATTTTTACAGGTATGAGACATTTTAAACATTAAAATCTTCATATCATATAAGGATACTTTCTGAGTTTTCGTAAGAAAGTATCGATTCATGGGTAGAGAAAAGGACAGCGGAGGAAAGAGAAAGATGTTTCAAGAAGAATATCAAGCAGTCGTCAAGACAGGGTATATAAAAAGTCGGTTTTTGAAGAAAAATCCAGCGGGATATTTTATTTCTTCCTTGATTGCAGGAATGTTTATTGCGGTAGGTGGCTTTGTGGCATTTACCCTTGGCTCCATTGTATCGGAAGGAGAAGTGGCTTCTTTAACAAAAGTGTTTCAAGCGATGACATTTGCATCGGCTCTTAGCTTAATTGTCATGGCAGGAGCGGAGCTGTTTACAGGAAATAATTTTGTTATGGCATCGGCATCTTTGAGAAAACAAGTATCATGGTTCGATACGATTCGTCTATGGATTACTTGTTGGTGTGGAAACTTTATCGGTTCCGTACTCTCCGCGTTTGCATTTCAGTTGACGGGAATTCCAAACGGAAAAGTAGGCGCTTATTTTGCAGCGATCGCAGAAGGGAAAATGGCAATTGAACCATTGCCTCTCTTTATAAGAGCTATTTTTTGTAATATTTTAGTTTGCTTGGCGGTATGGTGCAGCATTAAGTTAAAATCAGAAACAGGGAAATTGATTATGGTATTTTGGTGTATTATGATCTTTATGATCTGTGGATTTGAACATAGCATTGCCAACATGAGCGTTATGTGTGTTGGGCTTTTAAATGGAGGCGGTACATCAGTCAGCCTGAGTGGATATTTTTATAACATTGGAATTGCCAGCGTTGGAAATTTAATTGGAGCAGTTGTCTTTTTGGCAATCCCTTATCATATGATTACAAAAGAAATTGAGGAATAAAAAAAGTAACTATATCAGATTCTAAAGGAAACTGATATAGTTACTTTTTTATGTATCACTTTGTTTCAAACAAAAAGGCGGCGATTTGGCAGTCAAATGCGATACAAACAGAAAAGCAGTTGTAAGAATGGGAAGAATCTCGTATAATGAATAAAGACTCAACTGATATGTTTGACTGCCGCCAAACAAAGTGTGAGATTTACGCTTTACTCGGTTTTAAAACAATAGAAAAAAGAAAGGAGTGTATGGCAGTGTTTATTGCTATACAACAATACGATGTTTGAGAAAATTGGAAAAGTATATGGTGCGTATACATTAGAAGATCGCACTTCATTAAAAGAACTAAATGCAACTGGATACATCATTCGACACAACAAAACAAAAGCGAGAATCGTTGTGATTTCCAATGAAGATGATAATAAAGTATTTACCATTGGATTTCGAACTCCCCCAAAAGATGATACAGGGGTGCCTCATATTATGGAACATTCTGTGCTATGCGGCTCAAAAGAGTTTCCGGCAAAGGATCCATTTGTAGAGTTAGTAAAAGGGTCTTTAAATACATTTTTAAACGCCATGACCTATCCTGATAAAACGGTATATCCGGTGGCGAGCTGTAATGAGAAAGATTTTCATAACTTAATGCACGTCTATTTAGACGCTGTTTTTTATCCAAATATTTATGAACGCCCTCAAATTATGATGCAGGAAGGGTGGCATTACGAGGCGGAATCAATGGAAGCACCAATTCAATATAACGGTGTTGTCTATAATGAGATGAAGGGGGCGTTTTCTTCTGCTGATGAACAGCTTTCAAGATTAATAAAAGTTTCCTTATTAAAAGGAACACCATATGAATTTGAATCCGGCGGAGATCCAAAAAGCATTCCGGATTTAACCCAAGAAGACTTTTTAGAATTCCATAGAACTTACTATCACCCATCAAATAGCTATATTTATTTATACGGGGATATGGACTTTGAAAAAGATCTCGCATGGATCGATGAACATTATTTAAGCAATTTTGAAGAATTAACGATCGATTCTGCTATCACTACCTGCGATGCTTCTATGGCTGAAAAACGAGTTGTAGAGGAATATTCCATTAGTGAAACAGAAAAAGAAGAAGATAATACGTATTTAAGTTGGAATGCAGTAGTAGGTTCCAGCCTTGATAAAGAGCTATATCTTGCTTTTCAAATTTTAGATTACGCGCTCTTTTCCGCACCTGGGGCGCCAATTAAAAAAGCGTTAATTGATAGTGGAATCGGAAAAGATGTGGATAGCTCTTATGACAACGGGCTGTTGCAGCCGATGTTTTCCGTCATTGCAAAAAATGCAAACCTTTCCGACGAAGAGAAGTTTTTATCCGTTCTCTATGGAGAGTTCCGAAAAATTGTGGAGCAAGGAATCGATCAGCGCTCATTAAAAGCTGCTATTAACTACTATGAATTTAAGTATCGTGAAGCGAATTTTGGAAGATTTCCAAAAGGGCTTATGTATGGGCTTCAATTATTTGACAGCTGGCTTTATGACGACAGCAAACCATTTATCCACTTACAGACAGAGCAGACATTTGAATTTTTAAAACAAAATATTAATTCTGGATACTTTGAACAATTAGTGGAACATTACTTCCTTCACAATGATCATATAAGTATCGTTCTTTTAAAACCGAAAAAAGGGTTGAATGATGAAAGAGAACAACAGGTGAAAGAAAAATTAAGCGCTTATGAAAAGACTCTTTCAAAAGAACAGAAAGAAAAGATTGTAGAAGATACAAAAGCGTTAAAAGAATATCAAGATGCGCCATCTACAAAAGAAGAGCTTATGACAATTCCAATGCTTGAAATCTCTGATATTAAAAAAGAAACACAGCCTCTTTATAATCAAGAAGAGGAAGTATTTGGTACAAAAGTGATCAGCCATAATCTGTTTACAAACGGCATCGTCTATGCATCATTGAATTTTAAACTCGATCACTTAACGGAACAGCAGCTGTCGTTTGCTTCTTTATTAACTGCCATCTATCAGTTTGTGGATACGAAACAGTCCACCTATTATGAATTAGCCAATAAAGTGAATATTGAAACAGGTGGAATTTACACCAATGTAACCGTCGTTCCAACAAAAGATGGGGAGCCGCTTCCAATCTTTGAAATCCGTGGAAAAGCGTTGGAGCAGAAAACGGATTCGATGTTAGAGCTGATGAGAGAGATTTTATTCGAGTCAAAAATAGAAGATAAAAAGCGGTTAAGAGAAGTGTTAGAAGAGACAAAATCTCGTATGCAAGTGCAGTTGGCAGCCCAAGGACATTCCGTATCCGCAAACCGTGTGATGTCTTATTTTTCAAAGGCTTCTTATGAAAAAGAATGTGTGTTAGGCGTGACATTCTATGAGATGTTAGTTGATCTGTTAGAGCATTATGAAGAAAAGGCGGATTGGTTGATGGAACAGCTTAGAGAGACGGAAAAAGCGATGTTCCAAAAACAGAACTTTATCGTGAGCTACACAGCGGGCATTCCGGCAAAAGAGGCGCTTCAAGAGGGATTTGAGCAATTTGTATCCTCCCTTTATGAAGATACAAAGGCTGAGCAGTTAAAAGTGAATCCAACGGTAAAAAATGAAGGTTTCCAGACGGCGAGTCAAGTGCAATATGTGGCAACCGGCGGCAATTTCTGTGACAACGGATTTGAATACACAGGGGCATTAAAAGCGCTTCAGGTGATGTTTTCTTATGACTATTTATGGTTGAATGTCCGTGTCAAAGGTGGTGCCTATGGCTGTATGTGCGGATTTTCAAGATTTGGGGATTCTTATCTCACTTCCTATCGGGATCCAAACCTTATGGAGACGTTTGAGATCTATCAAAAAGCATGGGAATATGTAAGAGATTTTGACTGTGATGATCGGGATATGACGAAATATATTATCGGTGCTATTGGCTCTATGGATATTCCGTTAGAACCGGTTGCAAAAGGCGCTCGTTCCTTCCAGTGCTATTTGATGGGAGTGACAGAAGAAGATTTACAAAAGGAAAGAGAGGAACTTTTATTGACAAACCAAGAGACGATTCGAGGATTGGCAGACTTAGTTCGCTCCATTACAAAAGAAGGTTATATCTGCGCCGTTGGCGGAGAGACAAAATTAAAAGAACAGGAAAAACACTTTGGAACACTTTGCAGTATTTTCTAAAGTACAAAAGAGAGGAATTAGTAGTATATGGCAAAAAATAAATTTAAGTCAGGATTTGTAACGTTGATCGGAAGACCGAATGTTGGAAAATCCACGTTAATGAATCATTTAATCGGACAAAAGATTGCGATCACGTCCAATAAACCGCAGACGACGAGAAATCGTATTCAGACCGTTTACACCGATGAAAAAGGACAAATTATTTTCCTTGATACGCCGGGAATGAACAAGGCAAAAAATAAACTCGGAGAATATATGTTAACGGTCGCTCAGAGAACATTGAATGAAGTCGATGTTATTTTATGGGTTGTGGAAGCCAGCGAGTATATTGGGCCTGCGGAACAGTATATTATTGAGCAGTTAAAGCAGACAAAAACTCCAATTATTTTGATTATTAATAAAATTGATACCATTGAAAAAAATCAAATTGGAGCGGTGATGAAAGCCTACCAAGGAGTGCTTCCGGTGGCGGACATCATTCCTGTGTCAGCGTTAAGAAGCAGAAATATGGAGGAAGTCATTCAGGCGATTTTAAAACAACTTCCAGAGGGACCACAATATTACGATGAAGATACGATTACCGATCAGCCGGAGCGTCAGATTGTGGCGGAATTAATTCGAGAAAAGGCGCTTCGCTGTTTGGATAAAGAAGTTCCTCATGGAATTGCCGTTATGATCGAACAGATGAAGACAAGAGCCAATGGAGCCATTGTGGACATTGATGCGACCATTGTATGCGAGCGAGATTCCCACAAAGGGATTATTATTGGAAAACAAGGGGCGATGCTGAAAAAGATCGGAAGTCAGGCGAGAATTGAGATAGAAGGATTGCTTGATATGAAAGTGAATTTACAGCTTTGGGTAAAGGTGAAGAAAGATTGGCGTGACAGCGAACTCATGTTAAAAAATTATGGCTATGATAGAAAAGATTTGAATTTATAATTTGGATTAGAAGAAAAACGGAAGGAGGATCAAAATGGGAGAACTTGTTACAATGACAGCGATGGTTTTATCCGCATCAAATGTGGGAGATTTTGATAAGCGCATTGTTTTGCTCACAAGAGAACGAGGAAAGATCTCGGCATTTGCAAAAGGAGCAAGGCGTCCCAATAGCCCGTTTGTGGCAGTTTGTCAGCCGTTTTCATTTGGACAATTTTCGTTCTATGAAGGACGTACCTCTTATAATTTACATCATGCAGAAATTACAAATTACTTTACAGAGCTTCGGGAAGATTTAGAAGGTATCTATCTTGGAATGTATTTTTGTGAATTTGCCGATTATTTGACAAGAGAGAACAATGAAGAAAGCGCCATTTTGAAACTCCTATATCAAAGTCTTCGTGCCTTGTCAAAAAATACGATTCCAAAAAAATTGATCCGTTATATTTATGAGATCAAAGTGCTCGCCTATTATGGGCAGGCTATGGAGACTTTTTGTTGTGTTCGATGTGGAAAATTAGAGCATTTAGTCGCTTTTGAGAGCCAATGTGGAGGCGTTCTTTGTAGCGATTGTAGAAAAGAAGTCAAGCATATAATTTCTATTAGTCAATCAACACTTTATGCGTTACAATATATTTTATCAAGCCCTCTTGAGAAATTATATACCTTTACCGTTTCAAAGGAAGTGTTAAAGGAATTGAGAGAGATTACAGAACAATATGTTCGGGTGTATGTGGAGAAAACCTTTAAGACTCTTGAATTCCTTATGGACTATTAAACAGAGCCTATGATTTTATAGTCCATGTTTAATAGGAAGGCATTTGAAGAAACAGGGAAAACCAAGATATAGATATCATGGAGGGAATGTAACGTTGTCGTTTTAACAGAAACTCATGCGACAGAATAGGAGATTATTGTGAAAAAAACTATAAAAATGGTGTCAGTTTTTCTTTTGGCAGCGAGTCTTTTCACAGGCTGTGGAAATCCAATGAATAAAATGGATAAAAGCACAGTTTATTTGAAAAAAGACAATACCGTTGCAAGCGTCTCTATTGAGTCTTTTGATAAAGAATATTATAAGGAAGAAGAACTGAAATCTTTTATTGAAGAAGAGGTAACAAATCAACAAAAGGAAAGAGGAGAAGACAGCATTTCCATTGAGAAGCTAACGGTGAAGGAGCAAAAGGCGACGTTAGCTATGCAATATCAATCGGTAGAAGACTATGTGGAATTTAACGATACCGAGTTAGAAACCGGAGTGTATAACAAAGATATGATGGAAGAAGAGCTCGTATGGATTGATGCCAGTTCTAAGGAAACCGTTGCAGGTGAAGTGGAAGAAGCAGAAGGGTTTTATTATGTAAAAATAAAAGAGCCGGAAGAGATGCAAGTGCTTGTGGACGGAGAAGTGTTGTATTATTTAGATACGATGGAACTTTTAGATAAGAATTTAGTGTCCGTTCCAGCGGGAACAGAAGGGATCTTTCTTTATAAGAAGTAAGAAGACAATGAGAAAAAGAAGAAAAGATTTTGGAAACATCTTGACAAACGATCATGATAATAGCATAATCGTTGTAAAGAAAAATTAAGAAAATAGAATGTAGAGGTAAAAAATTATGGAAAAGACAATGGAGAAAATCGTTGCTTTAGCAAAAGCCAGAGGATTTGTATATCCAGGATCTGAAATTTATGGTGGACTTGCCAATACTTGGGATTATGGTAACCTTGGTGTTGAATTAAAAAACAACGTAAAAAAAGCATGGTGGTCTAAATTCATTCAACAAAATCCATATAATGTCGGTGTGGACTGCGCAATTCTTATGAATCCTCAAACTTGGGTTGCATCAGGACACCTTGGCGGATTCTCCGATCCATTAATGGATTGTAAAGAATGTCATGAGAGATTTCGTGCTGATAAAATTATCGAAGAGTATGCAGGAGAACATGGAATTACATTAGAAAGTTCTGTTGATGGTTGGACAAATGAGCAGATGGAAACCTTTATGACAGAACATGAAGTTCCATGTCCGACTTGCGGAAAACATAATTTCACAGGAATTCGTCAATTTAACTTAATGTTTAAGACATTCCAAGGGGTAACAGAAGATGCAAAAAATACCGTTTATTTAAGACCGGAAACTGCACAGGGAATCTTTGTAAACTTTAAAAATGTTCAAAGAACTTCTCGTAAGAAAATTCCTTTTGGTATTGGACAGATTGGTAAATCTTTCCGTAATGAAATTACACCAGGTAACTTTACATTCCGTACTCGTGAATTCGAACAGATGGAACTTGAGTTTTTCTGTGAACCAGACACGGATCTTGAATGGTTTGACTATTGGAAAAATTTCTGTATTAATTGGCTAAAATCTCTTGGTATGAAAGAAGAAGAGATGAGAGTTCGTGACCACGATCAAGAAGAGCTTTCTTTTTATAGCAAAGCGACTTCAGATATTGAATTCTTATTCCCATTTGGTTGGGGCGAATTATGGGGAATCGCCGATCGAACAGACTATGATTTGACACAACATCAGACAGTATCCGGACAGGATTTAACTTATTTTGATGATGAGAAAAAAGAAAAATATATTCCATATGTAATCGAACCTTCTTTAGGAGCGGATCGTGTGACACTTGCGTTCTTATGTGGGGCTTATGATGAAGAAGAGTTAGAAGGCGGAGATGTTCGTACTGTTCTTCACTTCCACCCAGCATTAGCGCCAATTAAAATCGGTGTGCTTCCTCTCTCTAAGAAATTAGGAGAAGGGGCAGAGAAGATCTATGCGGAATTATCCAAATATTATAACTGTGAATACGATGATAGAGGAAACATTGGAAAACGTTATAGAAGACAAGATGAGATCGGTACTCCATTCTGTATCACTTATGATTTTGAATCTGAAACAGATGGCGCTGTAACCGTTCGTGATCGTGACACAATGGAACAAGAGAGAATTAAAATTGAAGATTTAAAAGCATATTTTGGAAAGAAATTTGAATTCTAATTTGTTGTTTTAAAACATAAATAGAAGAGGGGTTTTCTTCTCCAAGAAAAGAGATGTAGTTTTTATGAAGACAAAATGTACTTTGTAAAAGCTGCATCTTTTTTGTTGGAATTTTGGGAGCAACTGGCAGTTGTTGCCTTGGGAAAGTTTAACAAATTTTGACAATTAAATTTTCAGAGCAACTTCAGGGCGGATTTTGTAAAAACAGGAATGATAAATCTGTGGAAAATAATGAAAAAATAGGGATAATAAGATAATTTTCATCTATTCTCATATGGAATGTAAAAAAATATTTGAACGTGTAGTCAAAATGTATAAAAAATATAAAAAAAACAAACAAATTAACAGCAAAGTGTTCACAAATGAAAGAAACTGTGTTATAATAAACATGGTTTCAAAAAGAAGTGAATTTAGGAGGTAAATTACTATGGCTAAATGGGTTTATATGTTCAAAGAAGGCAACGCAGACATGAGAAATCTTCTCGGCGGTAAAGGTGCTAACTTGGCAGAGATGACAAATTTAGGTTTGCCAATTCCTCAAGGTTTTACAATTACAACGGAAGCGTGTACCGATTATTATGCACAGGGAAAACAGATTTCTGAAAATGTTCGTTGGCAGATTTTTGATGCCTTACATAAGTTAGAAGAGATCAATGGAAAGAAATTCGGAGATAACGAAGATCCATTATTAGTGTCTGTTCGTTCAGGAGCGAGAGCTTCTATGCCGGGTATGATGGATACCATTTTAAACTTAGGATTAAACGATGTTGCAGTAGAAGGTTTTGCGAAGAAAACAGGAAATCCTAGATTTGCGTATGACTCTTATCGTCGTTTTATTCAGATGTATTCCGACGTTGTAATGGAAGTTCCAAAATCTTATTTTGAAACAATTATTGATGAAGTGAAAAAAGAAAAAGGAGTCACTTACGATACCGAATTAGATGTAGAGGATATGAAAGAGCTTGTTAAGCGATTTAAAGCGCTCTATGAGCAAGCAATGCAAGAAGAATTTCCACAAGATCCAGCAGAACAGCTTATGGGGGCTGTGAAAGCGGTATTCCGTTCTTGGGATAATCCTCGTGCTATTGTTTATCGTCGTATGAACGATATTCCGGGAGACTGGGGAACTGCCGTAAACGTTCAGACAATGGTATTTGGTAATATGGGCAATACTTCCGGAACAGGTGTTGCATTTACTCGTAACCCATCTACTGGAGAGAAGGGTATCTTTGGTGAATATTTGATCAATGCACAAGGAGAAGATGTTGTAGCAGGCGTTCGTACACCACAGCATATTTCTAAATTGGCAGAAGATCTTCCAGAATGTTATGAAGAGTTTATGAGATTAGCGATGAAATTGGAAAACCACTATCGTGATATGCAGGATATGGAATTCACAATTCAAGAAGGAAAATTATATTTCTTACAAACTCGTAATGGTAAGAGAACGGCTCATGCGGCAATTAAAATTGCTTGTGATTTAGTGGACGAAGGTATGATCACAGCAAAAGAAGCAGTGCTTCGTATTGATGCAAAATCTCTTGACCAGTTGTTGCACCCAACCTTTGATAAAGATGCGTTAAAAGAAGGAGAAGTCATCGGAAGCGCTCTTCCTGCATCACCAGGAGCTGGAGCTGGTAAAGTTTACTTCACCGCAGATGATGCGAAAAAAGCAGGAGCGAGAGGAGAGAGAGTAATCCTCGTTCGTTTGGAAACTTCACCGGAAGACATTGAAGGAATGCAGGCGTCAAAAGGTATTTTAACTGTTCGTGGTGGTATGACATCTCATGCAGCCGTTGTAGCTCGTGGTATGGGTACTTGCTGTGTATCCGGTTGTGGAGAAATTGTCATTGACGAAGAAGCCAAAGAGTTTACACTTGGCGGACATACCTTCCATGAAGGCGATTACATTTCTCTTGACGGTTCTACCGGAAATATTTACAAAGGGGATTTAAAAACAGTAGATGCTTCCGTAGACGGAAACTTTGGAAGAATTATGGCATGGGCGGATCAATATAGAAAATTACAAGTTCGCACCAATGCGGATACACCAGCGGATACAGCCAATGCAGTAAGACTTGGAGCAGAGGGAATCGGACTTTGCCGTACAGAACATATGTTCTTTGATGCCGAAAGAATTCCAAAGATTCGTAAGATGATCTTATGTAAGACACAAGAAGCGAGAGAAAGAGCGTTAATGGAACTTCTGCCATATCAGAAGGCGGATTTTAAAGGCATGTATGAAGTGCTGGAAGGAAGACCAATGACCGTTCGTTATCTCGATCCACCTCTTCATGAATTCGTTCCAACAGAGGAAGAAGATATTAAAGCGTTAGCAGATGATATGGGAATTTCTGTGGAAGAAGTTAAAGCAACTTGTGATGCTTTACATGAATTCAACCCTATGATGGGTCATCGTGGCTGTCGTCTAGCGGTTACTTATCCAGAAATTGCAAAAATGCAGACAAGAGCCGTTATGGAAGCAGCCATTGAAGTGAAAGAAGAAAAAGGCTTTGACATCGTTCCTGAAATTATGATTCCATTAGTTGGAGAGAAGAAAGAATTAAAATTTGTAAAAGATGTCGTAGTGGCAACGGCAGAACAGGTGAAGAAAGAAAAAGGTTCTGATATTTCCTATAAAGTTGGCACTATGATTGAAATTCCTAGAGCTGCACTTTTAGCCAATGAAATTGCAGAAGAGGCAGAATTCTTCTCCTTTGGTACAAATGACTTAACACAGATGACATTTGGATTCTCCCGTGACGATGCAGGCAAATTCTTAGATGCTTATTACAAAAATAAAATCTATGAATCTGACCCATTCGCAAGACTTGATCAAAATGGTGTTGGACAGCTTGTTCAAATGGCAGCGGAAAAAGGTCGTTCTGTGAGACCAAATCTAAAATTAGGAATCTGTGGAGAACACGGTGGCGATCCATCTTCTGTTGAATTTTGCCATAGAGTGGGATTAAACTATGTATCTTGCTCTCCATTCCGTGTACCAATCGCTCGCCTTGCAGCCGCTCAAGCAGCGTTAAAAGACGAACAATAATCGGCCATAGTAATTAATATTATATAGATATGATTACAAGAAAAAGAGTTTCAGATCGTTTCTGAGGCTCTTTTTCTGATCGCAAAAATCGGTTCCCCTCAAGCCTTTTATGGAGGGAACTTTTGCCTAGTTAATGCTTCTATAAGAAAAGTTGGAAAAAATTAGAATAAAATATG
>Cebus_capucinus_imitator_PRJNA485217_SSR047__coassemble_1273_pt1 | contig 17808 bp, 14 predicted proteins | sample Cebus_capucinus_imitator_PRJNA485217_SSR047__metabat2_low_PE_010 | metagenome-assembled genome bin Cebus_capucinus_imitator_PRJNA485217_SSR047
CGACGCTGATGAATCATATGTTTCTTTCGTTTTTTATGGAAATACAATTCGAAAATATAATTCCGTACAAAAACCTTTTGGCTCGTGTTTCTTAAAAACGACTTTTAATACTCTTATTTTTACTGATTGTTTCCGCTTCTTTTTGTTTTTTGATACTTGTTCCCTCTTGTATCGATCGTTGAACTTATATTATAATAAGAAATAATGAGCAATTCCAATTGTAAAAAATTCCATTTGCTCTGAACGATTATTTCATAATAGAAAAGAGGTTTTATTCATGATAGTAACACCAAAAGAACACTTTCATGGAAGTGATCTGGAGAAAATTGAACAAGTTTATCATATCAAAAAAGAGAACATTACAAGTTTTAGTGCCAATGTCAATCCCCTTGGCATCTCTCCATTGATGAAACAGAAGTTAGCAGAAAATATCGATGTCATTACTTCCTATCCCGATCGAGAGTATACAAGTCTTAGAAAATCCATTGGCGCTTATGCCAATGCCCCTTATGAGTCCATTCTCGTTGGAAATGGTGCAACGGAGCTTATCTCCCTTTTTATTCAATTGCATCGCCCAAAGAAAGCGCTTTTATTAGCTCCTACCTATTCCGAATATGAGCGGGAGATTCAACTAGCAGGCGGAAGCTGCCATTTCCATTTTTTAAAGGAAGAACATCGCTTTGAACTGCAGATGGAATCGCTTAAAAAACAATTAGATGCTCAATTTGATCTGCTGATTATTTGCAATCCAAACAATCCAACTTCAACGGCTCTTGACCAAGTGTGTATGACGGAAATTTTATCCTATTGTAAAGAGCGTAATATCTTCGTAATTGTCGATGAAACTTATGTGGAGTTTGCACCAAATATGGATAAGATTACTTCTGTTCCTCTTACGAACACTTTTGATAACTTAGTTGTGCTGCGAGGTATCAGCAAGTTTTTTGCCTCTCCCGGGCTTCGTCTTGGATATTCCATCTGTGGCAATCAAGAGCTTTTAAACAAAATGCAGAAAGAAAAAAATCCTTGGACCATTCATTCTTTGGCTGCCTTAGCAGGAGAAATTATGTTTTCGGATACAAATTATATCAATGAAACAAAGGCTTTTATTCATTCAGAAAGGGAAAAGGTTTGTGAACGCCTCTCTCATATGCGCAATGTCACTTATTTCGAACCAAAGGCAAACTTTATTCTATGCAAAATACAACGAGAGGACATCACTGCTGCCGACTTATTTGAACGCTGTATCGAAAAAGGACTTATGATCCGTGATTGTGTAACCTTTGAAGGGCTTTCCCCTTATTATTTCCGTTTCTGCATGATGAGCGCTGAGAAAAATAAGGAGCTTCTCGATCTCATCGAATCCATTTTAGAAAAATAATGTTCCTAAAAAACGAAAACGACCGTTTGAGCTTAGAACCTATGAATCATTTCTATCCATAGATTCTGCGATCAAACGGTCGTTTTTTAATTTTAGTGAATTCCAATGAGATGTTGTAGTCCCAAACTCACAAGTGAAATTCCAAGCCAACAGCAAAATCCCATCAGAATTGGTTTTCCCCCTGTTTTAATTAATTTTACAATATCCGTATGAAATCCAATGGCTCCCATTGCCATAATAATGAAAAATTTGCTCAAATCTTTTAATGGCGCTGTCACAGATGCAGGCAGAGAAAAAACAGTTGTAATCACAGATGCCAATACAAAAAACAGAACGAAAAATGGGAAGATTTTCTTTAAGCTAAATGTATTTCCTGATTGTTCTCCTTCTTTTTCCGCCTTTTTCATCTGTCGGAACGCTAGGATCAATGTAATTGGAATGATGGCTAATGTTCTTGTCAATTTTACAATCGTCGCCTGATTTAACACTTCCACTCCTGTTCCATGCATACCGTCCCAAGCAGAAGCCGCCGCCGTCACGGAAGAAGTATCATTGACCGCAGTTCCGGCAAAAATACCGAATCCTTCGTTGCTCAATCCTAACATGGAACCAAGGTGTGGAAAAATTAAAGCGGCAAGAATATTAAATAAGAAAATAACCGAAATGGCTTGTGCAATCTCCTCATCATCTGCATCGATTACCGGCGCTGTTGCTGCAATGGCAGAACCGCCACAAATGCTGGAACCAACTCCTACTAAAATGGAGATCTTTTCTGGAATATCCATTAGCTTAAATAATATATAGGAAATAATCAATGAAGTTGAAATCGTTGCAATAATAATTGGCAATGACTGTTTCCCCTTTTGCAAAATATCGGTTAAATTCATTCCAAAACCTAATAAAATAACGGCATATTGTAAAATTTTCTTTGATGTATATTTTACTCCTGCCTGTAATGGCTCTGTTTTCTTTATCAATAATCCAAGCACAATTCCAATTAAAATGGCGAACACGGGCCCACCTATAACTGGAAACTGTTTTCCAAGATACCATGCAGGAAGCGCAATAATAAGACAAAACAAGACTCCTGCAAAATTTTCTTTTACTTTGTTCATAGCTCTTTTCCTCTCTTCTTTCTTTGATTACTCAGTCTAATATAACAGATTTTAATAATAAAATAAAATTATATATTTTTATTGTTCAATAAAAATATCTTATGGTTATAATGAAAAAAAGAGGCTGTCAAAATTTTATTATCTTCTAACAACCTCTTTCTCTCTATGTTCTATTGTTCGCTGCCACAATGATGTCCACATTCGTGCTCACCATGGCTTCCACGATCTCCGCCTTCGTGATCATGTCCATGATGATTACATTCCACATCTTTGTCATACGCTAACGTTCCTGATAAGTAAGCATTTACTTGTTCATCTGCATTTCCAAAGACTCCTCCAAATAATTGGATTCCACATTCTTCCAATGCATTTTTCGCCCCTAAACCAATGCCGCCGCAAATAAGCACTTCTGCGTTATGTTCTTTTAAAAATCCTGCTAAAGCGCCATGTCCGCTTCCATTCGTATCGACGATTTGTGATGCTACAATCTTTTCCTCTTCTACTGTGTAGAACTTAAATTGCTCTGTATGTCCAAAATGTTGAAACACAGAACCATTTTCATAAGTAACTGCTATGATCATAACGATGCTCCCCTTTCTTATTTAACGTTTTCTCTTATAACCATAAGAAACACATCCATTGTAGCATATTTCTTATCAGAAAACAAGGGATACCCCCTATGAGTACAAGAGCGAATTAGCGATAAATAATATCATCTCTTCCTGGGCCATTTGAGATCATTGTGATCGGATAGCCTAATTTTTCTTCTACAAATTCAATATACTTACGGCAGTTTTCTGGAAGTTCTTCGTATTTTTTAATTCCACGAATATCACATTTCCAACCTGGCAATGTTTCGATCACTGGTTTTGCTTTCTCCAATTGATTTGTTGTTGGGAAATCATGAATCACTTTTCCATCTACTTCATATGCCACACAAACTGGAATTTCATCTAAATATCCTAATACATCAAGCACCGTAAATGCCACATCAGTTGTTCCTTGTAAGCGGCAACCATAGCGAGAAGCGACACAGTCAAACCAACCCATACGTCTTGGGCGTCCTGTTGTAGCACCAAATTCTCCGCCATCACCACCACGGCGTCTTAATTCATCTGCTTCTTCTCCGAAGATTTCGCTAACGAAAGCTCCTGCTCCAACTGCGCTTGAATAAGCCTTTACAACTGTGATAACTTTCTTGATTTCATACGGTGGGATACCGGCCCCAACCGCTCCATAAGCAGCTAATGTGGAAGAAGAAGTTACCATTGGATAAATTCCATGGTCCGGATCTTTTAACGTTCCTAACTGACCTTCTAATAATAAATTCTTTCCTTCTTTAATCGCTTTATCTAAAAATGCAGAAACATCTCCTACATATGGTTCTACCATTTCACGATATTCTAACAATGTATGATATAATTCTTCCGCATCTAACAATGGTTTATGATATAAATGTTCTAATAATACATTTTTCATCTCACAAATGCGTTCCACTTTTTCACGAAGCGCTTCTTCATCAAATAATTCACTCACTTGGAACCCAATCTTTGCAAATTTATCGGAATAAAATGGAGCAATTCCTGATTTTGTTGAACCAAATGATTTGCCGCCTAAACGCTCTTCTTCATACTGATCAAATAAAATGTGATAAGGCATTACCATCTGCGCGCGATCAGAAATTAAAAGATTTGGCATCGGTACGTTTCGTTCTGTCAACTCTTTTATTTCACGGAATAAAACCGGAATATTAAGCGCTACACCATTTCCAATAACATTTGTAATATGATCATAAAATACACCAGATGGAAGTGTGTGCAAAGCAAACTTTCCATAGTTATTAATAATCGTATGTCCTGCGTTTGCTCCTCCTTGGAAACGAATGACAATATCAGATTCTTTTGCAAGCATATCTGTAATCTTTCCTTTTCCTTCGTCACCCCAGTTAGCGCCTACAATTGCTTTTACCATTTATGTTATCCTCCTACTATGTTAAAACATCTCTATACGGTTTGCATAATTTCTCGTGAGAAAAATCTGTGTTGCTTTTCTCATCGCCTTTATTGTACTACAAGAAGTATTATAAGTAAAATTAATATTCTTTATACAGAACATAAATATTACTTATGTAATGTATAAAACGCTATCGCCTCTCGAATCCGATCTTCCACCATTTTCGCAATTTCTTTGGACTTCATTCCTTGATATTCTTCATAATAAATCGGCTCTAAGAAATGCACTTGCACCGTTGTCTTTCTAGCGCTGTTCTCATCAAACGGAATAAAGGAATCCAAAAGAGCCACCGGCACAATTGGACATTTGGCATTCATAGCGCTTTTAAAGCTGCCCGCCTTAAATTCTCCGATTTCATTTCCTTTTTTGGAACGGGTTCCCTCTGCAAAAATAATATAATTTCTTCCTTGCAGCACTTCTTCCGTCATTTTCTTTATGACTTTTAGCCCTTGACGAACATCATTTCGATCGATCATCTGCGCGCGAAGCACACGAAACACTTGTTTTAATAAAATCACATTTTTCACTTCTTGCTTTGCTACAACGGAAAATGGGCGCTCATGACATTCCAAAAAGGCTAACACATCATATAAGCCCTGATGATTTGGAAACATCACATAGCCGTTTTCTTTTGGCAACCGCTCCATTCCATCTGCCTGAATGATAACACGACCAACTCGATTAATATGAGCGGTCATTTTGTGGACAAAGGCATATCTCGTCTCTTCGTCATATTTATCACTTCTCCCTAACACTTCTAGCTTATAAAACCAATATGGCACAAATGGCAAACATCGAATGACCATTAAAATAATTCTCTTCATCTCTTTCCTCTCTCTCCTATCATCATATTTAACATACTTTTTGCCGCCTTTGATATGGAATTATGCTTTCCCGCTACAAGATACATATGTCGCTTTGGAATCGGCTCTTCAAACTGTAATTCAAAGAGTTCGCCTTTTTTTAATGCCTCCAATGCAAAATCTTTGACAACACAGCCAATACCGAAGTTTCTCTGGGCAAATTGAATGATCATATCGCTTGTGGCTAATTCAAATTCCGGCGTCAACAGCACATTTCTCTCTTTTAACCATTCATCAACATAAGCCCTTGTGCTTGTATTTTGTTCCAATCCTATCATCGGGATTCTCTCTAATTCCGAATAGGACAATACCCGATCTTTTAACGCAAGAAATTTACTGCCTGCCACAAAAATATCCTCAATGGCTCTTGTTTGATAGAGCTGATAGTCTCGTGATTTTAAAATAGGCTCCGTCACAACTCCAAAATCGATCTTGCCTTCCTTTAAATAGGTAAGCGTTTCCGGAGTCGGACCATTTGTAATGGATACTTTAATTTTTGGATATTGTTCATGAAATTGCTCTAAATACGGCAATAAATAATAGCGCAATGTCATATCGCTCGCTCCAATATGCATCTCCCCATCTTCTAAGTTTATCCACTCCCGTAATTTCCCCTCTCCTTTTTCAATTAACTCATATCCTTCTCTCACATAATGATATAAAATTCCACCTTCTGCGGTTAATTTCGCCCCTTTTGGTGTCCTTATAAACAATGTGACTCCAAGGCTATGTTCCATCTGCTTGATCGTTTGGCTGACTGCTGGTTGAGAAATACATAATTTTTCACTTGCAATTGTGATTCCTCCATATTTTGCCACATAATAAAATACTTTATAGGAATCCAAACTTCCTTGCATAGGTACCACCTTCCTCATCGCTTTTTATTTTGAACGCACCCTATCCACTTTCCAAGTAAATTCTATCATAAAAAAGAAAAAGAGCATAGTTTTTTCTCTATGCTCTCTTCTTATACAGTTACAGTTTATACGATTTTTTGTTTTTTATATGCCAATGTTTTACACGTTGATTTCAGCAGTAAGTCCAAGCACTTCTTTATTGGCATCAAGAATTGGTTGAATCACTTCTTTGATATATTCCTCTGTCTGCTGTGGCGCACGGCCGACAAAGTTTTCTGGTTTCATAATTTCTTTTAACTGATCTAATGTCATATTAAAAGAAGGATCTGCTGCAATTCTTTCTAATAGATCATTTTCTCCGCCCTCTTCTTTTACAACACGTCCTGCTGCCATAGAATGAACACGGATTTTCTCATGGAGTTCTTGGCGGTCTCCACCTGCTTTTACTGCGTCCATCATAATATTTTCTGTCGCCATAAATGGCAATTCTCCCATAAGGCGTTTTGTAATTACTTTCTCATAGACAACTAGCCCATCGACTACGTTTAAATATAGATCTAAAATTCCATCGATAGCTAAAAATGCTTCTGGAATAGAAATTCTCTTATTGGCAGAGTCATCTAATGTTCGTTCAAACCACTGTGTTGCTGATGTAATGGCTGGGTTTAATGCATCTACCATCACATAATTTGCTAAGGAAGCGATTCTTTCACTTCTCATCGGATTTCTCTTATATGCCATAGCGGAAGAACCAATCTGGTGTTTTTCAAAAGGCTCTTCGATTTCTTTTAAATGCTGAAGAAGGCGAATATCATTTGAGAATTTATGGGCACTTTGTGCAATTCCGCTCAACACATTTAAAATTCTGGAATCCACTTTTCTTGAATATGTCTGTCCGGATACTGCATAGCATTGTTGAAATCCCATTTTCTCTGCGATCATCGTATCAATCTTACGAACTGTTTCATGATCGCCGTTAAATAATTCTAAGAAACTCGCCTGTGTTCCTGTTGTTCCTTTTGAACCGAGCAGCTTTTGTTGTCCGATCATATAGTCTAAATCTTCCAGATCGAGCTGTAACTCTTGAATCCATAATGTCGCTCTCTTTCCAACCGTCGTTGGCTGTGCCGGCTGGAAATGAGTGAATGCAAGCGTTGGCATATCTTTATATTTCATGGCAAATTTCGCCAATTCATCGATGACATTCAGAATTTTTTTACGAACAAGTTTCATGGCTTCTGTCATAATAATCACATCTGTATTATCACCGACATAACAAGAAGTAGCACCTAAATGAATAATCCCTTTTGCATTTGGACATTGTTGACCGTATGCATATACATGAGACATTACATCATGGCGTACCTCTTTTTCTCTCGCTCTTGCCACGTCATAATTAATATCATCTTGATGAGCTTTTAATTCTTCAATCTGCTCTTTTGTAATATTTAGCCCTAACTCATGCTCCACTTCTGCCAATGCAATCCAAAGTTTTCTCCATGTTTTAAATTTCATATCTGGGGAAAAAATATACTGCATTTCCTTGCTGGCATAACGTTCTGATAATGGGCTTTGATATTTGTCATTCATTCTTTGTCTTCTCCTTATTTCAAATTCCAATGTTTTCTTTTAATTCGCCTTTGGTACTTCCATTGGATAAGTTCCATCAAAACAAGCGGTACAGATTTGCATATCGCCTACCATCTCCGGCAACTTGTCGATTTCCATATATCCTAAGGAATCTGCGCCTATCATCTCGCAAATTTCTTCTTGTGTATGGGAATGTGCAATCAACTGTTCATTGGAAGGCACATCGGTTCCAAAGTAACATGGGTATAGAAATGGTGGGGAACTAATTCGAACATGCACTTCGGTGGCACCAGCGGCTTTTAACATTTTAATAATATTTGCACAGGTAGTTCCTCTTACAATGGAGTCATCGACCATCACAATTCTCTTTCCTTTTACAACGGAAGCTAATACATTTAATTTAATGCGAACGCTTGATTCCCTCATGCTCTGTTTTGGCTTAATAAACGTCCGACCGACATAGCTATTTTTATGAAATGCAATTCCATAGGGAATTCCGGAACCTTCCGCATATCCCTTTGCCGCTGCAATGCCTGAATCCGGCACCCCAACAACTAAATCCGCTTCCACCGGATAGGACTTCGCTAACGCCTTTCCAGCTCGAATTCTGGATTCATAGACATTGACTCCATCGATGTCGCTGTCGGTTCGCGCAAAATAAATATATTCAAAAATACATCTCGCCTGTTTTTCCTGCACAAAACTTTTATCAGAAGCAATTCCTTCTGTTGTAATCGCAACCATCTCTCCTGGCTCTACATCACGGACAAACTCGGCATCTACTGCGGATAAGGCACAGCTTTCCGAAGCCAGCAGATATGTATTGCCTCGTTTTCCAATACAAAGAGGTTTTAAACCGAATGGGTCCCTTATCCCAATCAGTTTCCTTGGACTGACAATTGCCATAGCGTAGGCGCCTTTTAACTTCTTCACCGCCTGCTTTACCGCCTCTTCCACAGTAGAGACACCTAAGCGCTCCCTTGCAATGTGATAGGCGATCAGCTCCGCATCGTTTGACGTCTGGAAAATAGCCCCTGTTTTTGCAAGTCCTTCTTTTAACTCCGCTCCATTGATCAAACAGCCATTATAAGAAATAGCCAATGTCCCTTTTACATAATTTAAAACCAATGGAAGAGCATTTTCCACACGATTATCCGCCGCTGTGGCATAGCGCACATGACCGACTCCGATATTGCCATGTAATGATTCCAATACTTCCGTCGAAAACACATCATGAATCAATCCTAGACCTTTTTTTGATGTCACTTTTGGACGTTCTCCTTCTGTATCAGAAACCGCAATTCCACAGCTTTCTTGTCCTCGGTGCTGTAAAGCAAAGAGACCGTAATAAAGATCTTCTGTCACATCGCAGCCATCTAAATCATAGACACCAAATACGCCACATTCCTCTTGTAGTCCGCTTGTAGTTCCATTTTTGATTTGCATTTTTGTATTCATTGTTTTACCTTTCCCAATTGTCACTGATACTATAACATCAAACCCTTACTCTCTCTTTTTTAAAGAGACTGTTAAATACCAAGTCTTTTGAATACTTCTTCATATGCTTCTTCTACATTGCCAAGGTCTCTTCGAAATCTGTCTTTATCCAGTTTTTCATTTGTCTCTAAATCCCAAAGACGACAAGTATCCGGTGAAATCTCATCTGCAAGAATAATTCCGCCTTTGTAGCGACCAAACTCCACTTTGAAATCAATGAGGCGAATTCCTTTTTCTGCAAAGAATTTCTTTAACTCTTCATTGATTTTAAAGACAAGCTCTGTAATTTTATCAATTTCTTCTTTTGTTGCAATGCCAAGTGCCATAGCATAATAGTCATTGATAAACGGATCGCCTAGCTCATCATTTTTGTAGCTAAACTCTAATGTTGGAACTTTTAACTCAAATCCTTCTTCAATTCCAAGTTTTTTTGAAAAACTTCCGGCTGCCACATTGCGAACGATGACTTCGAGAGGTACAATTTCTACTCTTTTTACTTCTGTCTCCCGATCATTTAGCTCCTTTACATAATGTGTTGGAATGCCTTTTTCTTCTAATATCTTGAAAATGTGATTGGTCATACGGTTATTTACCACACCTTTTCCAACAATCGTTCCCTTTTTCTCACCATTAAATGCGGTTGCATCATCTTTGTAAGATACGATTAATACATCTGGCTCCTCTGTTGTAAAAACCTTTTTTGCTTTTCCTTCGTAGAGTAATTCGACTTTTGACATAGTTCCCACCTATTCCTTCTTAAATTTTTCAGTTTCATTCTACCACTTTTCCCTATGTCTCGACAATACACAGTTTTAATTTCCTCAAATTATACAAAAAGCTCCGCTTATTTATAGGAAATTTATAAAAATAAACGGAACTTTTGCACAATTTTGTTAGACTATTCAATTGATTTTTTGAAAATGCTACTTTTTCTCTGTCGGTTTTTCAGTTGTTTCTTCCTGCTGACTTGCAGATTCTTTCTTCATCTCTTCTTGATCGTTCACTTCTTTTTCTTCGGAATCAGCCTTGCTCGTCTCTGTCGTAGTTTCTGTTGTAGATTCTGTTGTCTTATCAACCGGCTGTAACAATGGATCGCTAAGAGAAATCACTCCTCTTCTTATTTTTGTCTTTAAGATTCTCGTTACCGATTCATCAATTCTCTTTTCTGTCAAATCCCCTTCTAAAATGCTTTGGTAAACAGCATCAAAGGCATCTTCTAAATTTTCCGGCATCAATAAAATATCAACCCCTGCTTGAATGGCAGTGACTGCCGCCTCTCCCGGCGTATAATAGTCGGTAACCGCCTTCATATTCAAAGCATCTGTAATGACAATATTTTGATAGCCCAATTCATTTCTTAAAATTTCTGTAATGATCAATGGGGACATGGACGCAGGAACTTTATTATTCGTCACAGTTGTAATAGCTAAATGGGATACCATAATCAGATCAACTCCTGCCTCAATTCCCGCCTGAAACGGAACAAACTCCACTTCCCGAAGGCGTTTAATGGACTGGGTGATATCGGCATATCCTTTATGAGTATCTTCGGTGGCACTGCCATGCCCCGGAAAATGCTTTAACGTGGCGCTGACATCTTGTCCTTGTAATCCTTTTACAACTTCTGCTACCATATCCGCTGCTACCTCTGGCTCCGCACTAAATGCGCGGTTTCCAATCTCTGGGCTATCCGGATTGGTCTCTAAATCAGCAACCGGAGCAAAGTCTAAGTTAAATCCCAATTCATGAATCTCTTTTCCAATCGTATCGCCTACTTCAAAGGCTTTTTCCGTATCCCCAGAGGCGCCAATTTCTGCCATTGGCGGAAATTTTGTCGTGTTCATATTCGGATTGTTGGCAATGCGGGCAATTTCCCCTCCCTCTTCATCTACGGAAATAAAGAGCGGATATTTGCTCACTTTTTGCAGACGGCGAATGAAAGTCTTTGTTTGTTTCGGCGTCTTTATATTTCTGGAAAAGAAAATCACACCTCCAACTGGATAGTTGCTCAACGTCTCCTTCATTCGATCTGTAATTTTTTGGTGATTATATTCTGACGGTTCCGCCGGATCCAACAATTCGATATTTGCAATAAACATCTGTCCAATTTTTTCTTGAATCGTCATATTGTTCAATGCGTTTTGAATCATCTCGTCTAATGCTGCCTCATCTAACTGTTCTGGATCCATTTCCGTCGTCGCCTCTGTCGTCGCCTCTGTGGTCGCTTCGGTTGTAACTTCGGTTTCCGTTGTCTCCTCTAAAACGGTTGTCTGTTCCGACGTTTGTTCCTTTGCTTCTCCGTTGCACCCCACAAGAAAAACGAGCATAGCGATGCAAAGGACGATCAAATAGTTTTGTTTTTTCATGTACTACCTCTCTCTAATTGTACCATCTTTATACGCTTCCAAAAGAAGTTCTAAATCATGAATTTTCTCCCGTAATATTTTTCCGCTATCGGTATCCGCAACTTTTTTTCTTCTCGATACTTGCTCCACGACAATGAACTCCGAATGAATATCTCTTTCATTGGCAACGACTTCTTCTGTGGAATTATATGGCTCGTGAGAAACGAGGCGAAGCCCCCAAGAATTATAGATCAATGTATATCCTGCAATTCCTGTTTTTCCTCGATAGGCTTTTGAAAAACCTCCATCGATAATGAGCGCCTTGCCGTTGCATTTAATCGGCGTTTCTCCCTTCTTTAACTCCACAGGCATATGCCCATTGATAATATGAGAATTTTTTGAATCCATTCCAAAGTCTTTTAAAATCCGTTCCACAATCTCTTCTCGTTCGATGAGCTGATAGTAGAAATCTTTGCGCTCCTCTTGTATCGCTTTGTCATTGACAAAATATCGTTCAAAAGTTGCCATTTTCTCCTTTCCATAGACGGGAGAATCTTCATTGGACCAAATATACCACATCATATCCTGTCCAAACAACTTCTTTTCCCTGTCATCTTGATTATAATAACCAATACGGGCATACTGCTCTAATATATCATAAAGTGCCTTTCCTGAATAGCTTTTCTTTCCGATATGGACTTCCCGAAAACTTCCATCTTCATTTAATGGAACACAGCCGTGATAGAGCAAGTTGGAGTTAAATTTCAAATAAAGGCTTCCATGGGTGAATAAAAATCGAACGTGTTCCTGCAATTTCTCGCAGTTTAAAAACGCCTGTTGAATCCGTTCCATCACCTCTTGTTCTTCTTCACTTAATTGATAAGGATCGTCCGGCTGAATCGTCGGGAAATTTCGATCGTTGATCGGATAAGAAGTTCCGTTGATCATAACCGTTCCGTTTTCATAATTAATTTTATCGAGCAACAGTCTGGAATCCATATTAAACTCCGGACGCCGTTTGATCAGCTGCCCTTCTAGTTTAAACTGAATAACAGCAATGGCTTTATGCATCTTTCGATCGATCTCTAAATCATGGGCGTTATAAGTGTCTTTATCATAGTGAATATCAAAGGTTTTACAATTATCCCCTTCGTATGTTTTTAACGCAAACGATGCGAGAGGAATTAAATTAATGCCATAGCCCTCTTCCAATGTATCCAGATTGCCATAGCGGGCAGACAAACGAAGTACATTGGCGATACAAGCCAGATGTCCGGACGCCGCCCCCATCCATACCATATCGTGGTTTCCCCATTGAATATCGACGGAATGATATTTCATAATCATATCCATAATCAAATGAGGTCCTGGTCCCCGATCAAAAATATCTCCGACGATATGTAAATGATCGATTACAAGGCGCTGGATTAAGTTTCCCAATGCCACAATAAAATGATCCGCCCTTCCAATTCGAATAATCGTCGCCAAAATTTCATTGTAATATTCTTCCTTGTCATAGACGCCTTCTTTTTCATAGATCAGTTCTTCTAATACATAGGCATAGTCTTTTGGAAGAGCCTTTCTCACTTTCGAACGGGTGTATTTCGAAGATGTTTTCGCCGCTATATGGATCAATCGGTTTAATGTCACCTTATACCAATCTTCCATATTCTCCTCTTCTTCTTTTACGAGTTTTAGCTTCTGTTCTGGATAATAAATAAGCGTTGCCAACTGCTTTTTATCTTTGACGCTTAGAGAACGCCCGTATACATCATTGATTTTTCTTCGAATTGCCCCTGAGCCATTGTGGAGAATGTGCATAAACTGACCGTACTCTCCATGAATGTCGGATACAAAATGTTCGGTTCCTTTTGGCAAGTTTAAAATAGAAGATAAATTAATAATCTCCGTTGACGCTTCTGCAATCGATGGATACTGATCGGATAATGTTTTTAAATATTTCATTTGTTGATTCATCGTTTCATTCCCCCTTTTTCACTTGCTACTGAGCTTCCTTCCATTTTTTTATATAATATTCGAGTAAGTCGACTGTTTCATCGACACCGAGTTCCCCACTGTCAACAACGAGATGATAAAGCGTTCGATCGCCCCAATCTCCCCTTCCAAATTGATGATAAAAATGAGAGCGTTTTTTATCATTTTTTAGAATCATTTCTCTTGCCTGCGCCGGTGACATCTTATATCGTTCCATAATCCGTTCAATGCGCTTGATCATTTTTGCCTGAATAAAAATATTCATACAGTTTGGATAATCACTTAAAATCACATTGGCACAGCGCCCGATAATAATACAGGAGCCTTCTTTTGCACATTTTTTAATAATTCTTCGCTCCTCTTCAAAGAGCTTATGAACATTATCTTCCTTGTACTGATCCCCTAACGATACGGAGATTCCGTTGGCAATGGAATACAAAAGACTTCGTTTCATGGATTCTTCATTTTGTGCAAGATCGTACTCTGACATATTCAAATTTTTCTTTGCTTCTTCTCGAATCTGTTGATCATAATAAGGAATTTGTAAACGCTTTGATAACTTTTCTCCAATTTCATGTCCACCGCTTCCAAACTCCCTAGAAATCGTAATGATCATTGTTTCTTCCATTATGGTTCCCTCCATCAAATGAAAAACAGCCTGTCAAATAGTCAAAGGGCAGGTAAGTTTCCCTACCTGCTCTCCTACTAACTCCGTTCTGTTCCGATTACACTTACTGAACGACTAAGCCTCTTTCTTTCATAACATTGACAATTTTATCTACGGATTGTTTGCATAATTCATCAGTATCCGCTTCCACCATAACACGGATCACCGGCTCCGTTCCACTTTCACGGACAAGCACTCTTCCGTTATCCGCAAGTTCTCTTTCCACTTCGGCAATCACAGAGACAACTGCCTCATCAGAACGAGTTTCCGCCTTATTGTTCACTCGAACATTTTGTAAAAGCTGAGGATAAATTCTCACTTCCCCTGCTAACGTCGCTAAATCCTGTTTTTTCTCTGTAATCGCTTCCATAATGCGAAGAGATGTCATAATTCCATCTCCCGTTGTGCCGTACTTGCTGAAAATAATATGTCCGGACTGTTCTCCACCGAGACAGTGTCCATGTTCCATCATATTTTGGAACACATATTTATCTCCGACAGCGGTCTTTTCATAGCGAATTCCGGCTTTATCAAAGGCTTTATAAAGACCCATATTGCTCATAACCGTTGTTACAACAGTGTCGTTCACTAAACTGCCTTTTTCTTTTAAATATTTTCCGCATACATATAAAATTAAATCTCCATCGACCACTTTTCCTTCGTGATCAACCGCTATACAGCGATCGGCATCTCCATCATAAGCAAAGCCAACGTCTAATTGTTTCTCTTTTACATATTGTTGCAACACTTCAATATGGGTAGAACCACAGTTCGTATTGATATTAAATCCATCTGGCTCATTGTTGATGACATAAGTCTTCGCTCCTAATGCATCAAATACGCTTTTTGCAATTGCGCTTGCAGAACCGTTGGAACAATCAAGACCAATGCGAAAATCTTTAAAAGAACGAGTTGCTGTTGAAATTAAATATCCAATATAGTGATTTCTTCCAGCGGAATGATCAATGGTTCTTCCAATTTCATCTCTCGTTGCCAATGGAATTTCTTCTATCTCGCCGTCAATATATTGTTCAATGAGCGCTTCAACCTCTGCTTCCATCTTATAACCATTGCCGTTAATAATTTTAATTCCATTGTCATAATATGGATTATGGCTTGCAGAAATCATAATACCGCAGTCAAATTCCTCTGTGCGCACAACAAAAGAAACGCTCGGTGTCGTTGTCACATGAAGAAGGGATACATCGGCACCGCTGGCGGTAAGCCCTGCAACGAGAGAATATTCAAACATATAGCTGCTTCTTCTCGTATCCTTTCCAATTACAATTCTCGCTTTTTTATCTAATCGTTTTCCATAATACCAGCCGAGATAACGTCCGATTTTATAAGCGTGTTCGACTGTCAAATCGATGTTTGCTTCTCCTCGAAAACCATCTGTCCCAAAATACTTCATTGTCATAATTCTCCTTATTTTTTAAATAAATGTCCCCTTTATTATACCAAAGCTATTTCTCCTATGCAACTGTGGATCAATTTTCCTTCAAAAGCGCTATTTTTGATGGGTGGTTTGCCACTTTTACTTGGGTCGCAGATGGCATTGTAACTTGAATCGTTTCAACCTGTTCCATGCCAGCTCGGTCTCTTGCATAAACAGTATAAACACCCTCTGCTGTTAAAGAAGTCACTTGAGAGCTTGTATTTTTTAATTTTGTTCCAAGGCTTGTATTTTGAAACTCTTCTAATTGCACATCTCCTTTTACGATGCGCACATCTTCCAATCCTCTTTTCCCTTTAATTTGAATGGAAAGTGTTCTCTTCTTTGTTGAAGTTCCCTTTTTCTGTTCCAACTGAATCTTTGGCGCTCCCATATCCGTTGTGCCTTCATAGTCCGTATGTAATAATTGGTTCACATTTAACATACCCCCTGTTTTCACTTTCCCTTTTAACTGTTCAAGCGGTGTAACAGATTGAAGCAATAGTTCTTTTGCATCTTCTGCGTTCATAGAATCGTGAAAACTATATAAAAGCGCTGCCGCACCAGTCACCATAGGCGCTGCCATGGAAGTTCCCGTTTTCATTCCATATCGATCGCCTACCAATGTGCTTACAATGTTTGAGCCAGGAGCCGCTAAGTCCACATGAGTTGTCCCATAGTTGGAACTGGCTGCAAGCGTTCCGTCTCCATTTAAGTTTGCGACGCTGATCACATTTGGAAGCTCATAGGCTGCCGGATAGGCCGGTTTCGAATCAATATTTCTTCCATCATTTCCAGCTGCACAAACAAAGAGCATATCGGACTGTTCCATCACTTCTCTTAAAACAGGATCGTCGCTATCTCCGCCAAAACTCAAGTTACAGATCTGCGCTCCCATCTGTTCGGCATATTGAATTGCCTGAACAATGGAAGATGTATAGCCTTCTCCTGCTTCTTCTCCGTCTTCACCGCCTAACGCCTTAATTGGAAGTATTTTTACATTGGCGCTATCTGCAATGCCTGCCACACCGATATGGTTATTCGATGTCGCGATAATCGTACCTGCACAATGGGTTCCATGATCGTCTTCATATTCCTCATACTCTTCGCTATACGCATCATAATCACAGAGAACGGGGCTATTATCATAAAAATTCCAACCATATAAATCGTCTTTTAATCCGTTGCCATCGGAATCTTTTCCATCGGCTTCTTCCAACTCATTTTTCCAAAGATGCCCTTGTAAATCTTCCTGTTTTGTATCAACTCCGGTATCAATAATCGCTACGATAATTTCTCGATTAGCGCCTTTTTCTTTAAAATAGGAAAGACCTTCCTCTAAGTCAATGTCAATTCCTTCTTTTGCATAGACCGTTCTTCCCCAGTAGCCGCTTGGCAAGAGATCATGGTACTTTATATTTCCAAGATTTTGAAGCGCCCACTGATACCTAGAATACGGATCTTCGGTCAATTGAAAAGTGCGATAAACATATTCTTTCTCAACAGGAACTGTTAAATAAGACGTCTCTGCTATGTCTTTGCTTGTCTCTGCAAACACCGGCATTTCTCTGCTTCCACAGAGCATAAGTGCCAGTGCAAACACAACTCCTCTTTGGCACCATTTCCTTCCTAGATTTTTTCTATCTTTTCTCAATGATAATCTTCCTTTCTTCCTCTCGGCTCCCTATACACATCTCATTTGGTTTTTATTATTATACTCCTATTTTCCATTTTTTTCTATTTCTTATGAGATAAACTCCCATCTTTAGATCGATATGTTTATTGCCAACATAGTCAAAAATCTCTGAAATCCTCTGTTCTAATTGCTCCATATTTTCATATTCTAGCAATAACTTATATTCTCCCAAGTAGCTATGAACAATCAGTTCTTTTTTTAATATTCTTTTAAATAAATATCATTTTTCCCGGCTGTAATAACATCGGTATAGACAATCTCTTTTAAATGATTATTGATCTTCTTTCCCTTCCGATAAATTAATAAAAATCCAGCCGTTGCCAATAAAATTAAAACACCGCACCCAATAATAAG
>Cebus_capucinus_imitator_PRJNA485217_SSR047__coassemble_1291_pt1 | contig 17053 bp, 9 predicted proteins | sample Cebus_capucinus_imitator_PRJNA485217_SSR047__metabat2_low_PE_010 | metagenome-assembled genome bin Cebus_capucinus_imitator_PRJNA485217_SSR047
AAAACGTATGTAGAATCCATTCCGAAGGCGTTACAAGAGGCAGCAGAAATCGACGGTGCAGGCATTATGAAAATTTTCTTTAAAATTATTTTACCGGCTTGTACTCCAATTCTCGCAACTGTTGCTATTTTTGCGGCAGTTGGACAGTGGAACTCCTTCCAAGATACATTGATTTATATTACGGATCAAAAATTATATTCTTTACAATATTTACTTTATACTTATATTAATCAGGCAAGTTCTCTTGCAACAATGGTAAAAAATAGCGCTGGTGGAGCGTTAAATATGGCAGCTCTTGCGACTCAACAGACACCAACATCAATTCGTATGACAGTTTCTGTTATCGTCGTACTCCCAATTCTATTTATCTATCCATTGTTCCAGAGATTCTTCGTAAAAGGTATTATGATCGGTTCTGTAAAAGGTTGATAACTATAATAAGAATACTTTAGAAGGAAAATACATGAAATTTTAGATGTTATATACATGAAAAATTAGATATTTTCTTTTATCTGGAAAAAAGATAGAAAAAATGATAGTAAATAGTATCGAATTTGTTTGGTATTCAAAAAAGGAAAAGAATGGTAAGATAAATGCATCAGAAATGGAGGTATTTAATATGAAGGCAAAAAAAGTAATAAGCGCACTTTTATGTGCAACAATGGCAGCCAGTTTGTTCGCTGGTTGTGGCTCTGATGGAAGTACAACAGAAGCAACTAGCTCTGGTTCTAGCAACGGTACTTATGACAAATTTATTACAGTTGATGTGTTTGATAGCCAAGCCAACTATCAAGGGATTCAATCTGGTTGGTTTGCAAAAATTGTAAAAGATAAGTTCAATATGGAACTCAACATTATTGCACCAAACGTAGCAGGCGGGGGAGATACTTTATTTCAAACTCGTTCAGCAGCAGGGGATTTAGGAGATTTAATTTTAACAGGTGCTGGTAATGGACGATTACAAAACCTTGTGACTGCTGGATTAGTTATGGATATGACTGATTTATTAAAAGATGCAGAAAATGTACATAAATATGATTTAGCGATTGAAAAAACAAATGAATTAGCAAAAGCAGATGGTCTTTATGCGATTCCATCAGAAGTATCAAGCAGCGATCCAACAACACCATCAGAAGGGCTTGAATTAAATTTTGGAACGTATTTAAGATGGGATTCTTATAAAGCAATCGGCTATCCGGAAATGAATACGATGGAAGATTTACTTCCAGTATTAAAACAGATGCAGGAAGCAACTCCAACAAGCGATAGCGGAAAACAAACATATGGATTTTCACTTTTCAAAGATTGGGACGGAAACTTAATGACAAATGCAAAAGTTCTTCCAGCAATGTATGGATACGATGAACTCGGATTCGTATTAGCAAAGGCAGATGGTTCTGATTATAAGAGCTTTATTGAAGACGATTCTCCATATATTCGTTCTTTAAAATTCTTATTTGAAGCAAATCAAATGGGACTTGTGGATCCAGAATCTACTACACAAAACTATGATCAAGTATTTGCAAAATATCAAGATGGACAGATTTTATATTCTCAATATGCTTGGTTAGGTCAAGGAGCTTATAACACAACAACAAATAAAGATGCAGGTAAAGGATATATGTTAGCAGAGATTAAAGATCAAAATATTTTCTCTTATGGCTGTCAAACATATGGTAATCCAAACAACTGTATTATGATTGGTAGCAAAGCAGAAGATCCACAAAGACTTGCAGATTTCATCGATTGGTTATATTCTCCAGAAGGAATTATGGCATCAGCTGCACAAACAGCAAGCACATGTGGACCTGAAGGTTTAACTTGGGAAATGAAAGATGGACAGCCGGTATTAACAGACTTTGGTAAACAAGCATTATACGGTGATGATGTAACAGTACCAGCAGAATGGGGCGAAGGTACATGGAAAGATGGTGTATCTGCATTAAACTATAAAGCAGTGAACCAGTTAGACATTAATCCAGACACGGGAGTTACTTATGATTATACAACTTGGGATTCTGTCATTCAGTCTGAAACAAGCACTTTAGTAACAGACTGGAGAGAACATACAGGCTATGATACAACAATGGATCTGTTAAAAGGAAAAGAAGAAATTGCAGTTGGACCAGGAAGTGGCTATGTAGCACCGGAAGAAGATTCTCAGATTACAACACTTCGTGGACAGATCAAAGCCGTTATCGTAGAAAATTCTTGGAAAATGGTATTTGCAAAAGATGAAGCAGAATTTAATCAATACTTAAAAACAATGCAGGATACAGCAGAAGGTTTAGGATTTGCTCAAGTATTAGAATACGATATGCAATGTGCAAAAGAACAAAACGATGCTCGTATTCAAGTAGTAAAAGATTATGAAGCAAATGCTGCTTCTGAAGAAACTACAACAGAAGCAAACGCTGAATAAAAATAGAACATAAAATCAGAGATAGAGGTCATGGAATAAGACTATTGTGTAAGAACGTGTTTTTATAAAAGATATATAGCTCGTATATCAAAAAACATTGCTACTTTCCAATAGTCTTATTTTTCTATATAAACTCAAAAAATGATAGTAATTCATATCGAATTTAGTTGGTATTCATAACGAAAAAACAATGCTAATATGAGGATTATAAAAATCCATAGTAAAATAGAATCTGAATATCAGCAACATGGAAGGAGCGAATAGAGATGATCAATGATGAAAGAATAGAAAAAGTATTATATGGCGGAGACTATAATCCGGAGCAATGGGGAGAAGATATTTGGGAAGAGGATATGCGTTTATTTGCCCTTGCAGGAATTGATATTGTTACATTAAATGTATTTTCATGGGCGAGCTTGCAGCCAGATGAGCATACTTATTGTTTTGAAAAATTAGATAAAATTTTAGAACTTGTGGAGAAAAATGGATTAAAAGTTTGTATGGCAACTTCGACAGCGGCGCACCCTGCTTGGTTGGCAAAGAAGTATCCCGATGTTTTAAGAACAGAATTTAACGGCATGAAGAGGAAATTTGGAAGCCGTCATAACTCCTGTCAAAATAGCCCGACTTATCAAAAGTATTCTGTTTTATTGGCAAGAAAATTAGCAGAACGCTATAAAGATAGAGAATGTATTGTGGCATGGCATGTGTGCAATGAATATGGCGGCGAGTGCTATTGTGAAAATTGTGAAAAAGCATTTCGTGTTTGGCTAAAAGATAAATATAAGACAATTAAGGAATTAAATCGTGCTTGGAACACTGCTTTTTGGGGGCATACTTTTTATGAATGGGACGAAATTGTTCTGCCGAACTTATTAAGCGAACATTTTGCGGAAAACCGCACGACATTCCAAGGGATTTCCTTAGATTATCGCAGATTTAATTCAGAGGGAATGTTACGTTGTTTTAAAGCGGAATATGATGCCATTAAATCAGAAATTCCAGATGCGAAAATTACAACAAACTTAATGGGATTTTATAAACCGCTTGATTATCAGATGTGGGCAAAAGAGATGGATTTCATCTCATGGGATAATTATCCAGCAAACGAAGATCCTTATGCGAGAATTGCGATGAATCACGATTTGATGCGTGGAATTAAAGGCGGACAGCCATTTGTATTGATGGAACAGACGCCAAGTGTCACAAACTGGCTTGCGTATAATGCATTAAAGAGACCGAAAGTGATGCGCCTTTGGAGTTATCAGGCAATGGCGCATGGAGCAGATGCCGTTATGTTCTTCCAGATGAGAAGAAGCATTGGAGCTTGTGAGAAATATCATGGAGCGGTAATCGATCACGTTGGCAATGAACATACAAGAGTGTTCCGTGAAATTGCACAGCTTGGACAAGAATTAAAACATCTTGGCGATAAGACGCTCGGCTCTACCATGCGTTCTAAAGTGGCCGTGCTTGTGGACTGGGATAACTGGTGGGGGCTTGAATATTCTGCTGGGCCAAGTTGTGATCTCAAATATTTAGATGAAGTATTTCTCTATTATCGAGCATTGGAAGAACAAAATTATTCAGTGGATATAATTGGAGTTACCGACGATTTAACAGAGTATGATGTGGTTCTTGCACCAATTCTTTATATGACAAAAGGGGCTTATGATGAGAAGATTCGCTCTTATGTAAAAGAAGGAGGAACATTTATTACGACATTCTTTAGCGGTATTGTAGATGAACATGATCTCGTTATCACCGGCGGCTATCCAGGGCATTTACGGGATATATTAGGCATTTGGGTAGAGGAAATTGATGCCCTTCCTTCAGGGGTGACTAACGGGTTTGTGTATGAGGGAACCGAATATAAAGCATCTTTATTATGCGATATTATGCATTTAGAAGGGGCAAAAGCATTGGCAACGTATGAAAAAGACTTTTATGCCAATACTCCTGTTATTACGGTCAATGAATTTGGAAAAGGAAAGGCATACTATATTGGAACGAGAGCAGACAATTCTTTTTATCGGACATTTTTAACACAAATATTGGAAGAAAAAGGAATTTTGCCAGTAGTAGAACAGGCACAAGAAGGCGTAGAAGCAACAGAGCGGTTTAAAGGGGATACGAGTTATCTCTTTGTATTAAATCATAAGGAAGAAGATGCCACATTTGTTATGAGAGAGCAAAGAACGGATCTCTTAACAGGAACTGTTTATGAAGCAGGAGAAACGGTTGTGATTCAGGCAAAAGAAGTGATGATTTTGGAAAAGAAATCATGATATTTTAGAATGTTCTTGTAGTCCTGATACAGACGGTAGAATGAGTTTTTATATCCGTCTATTTATGGATAGGGATAAAAATAATCAAGCGGCAAGGTAAGGAGCGAAGAAAGATGGAACTAGAAAAAGGAAGCAAACTGATTATGATTGGAGACTCTGTAACTGATTGTGAGCGCATGTATGATGCCATTTTAGCAGGTTGGGGATCTTTTGGAAATGGATATGTGAATTTAGTAAATGCTTGTTTAACAGGACTTGCACCGGAGTATCAGATTGCGGTTTATAATAAAGGAATCAGTGGCAATACGGTATTGGATTTACAGAGAAGATGGCAGCAAGATGTGTTAGATTTAAATCCTGATTATGTGTCTGTTATGATCGGAATCAACGATGTATGGCGCCATTATGATGCTGTGATGCAGCCGGTAGAAAAAGTAGGAGAAGAGACATTTGAGGCGGTTTATGAGGAGTTAATTCAGAAGACAAAACCGGTTGTAAAGCAGATGTATTTAATCGGGGCATTTATGATGATTGAGACAAAGGAGTATCCAATGCGCCAGACTGTGGAACGCTATGCTGCCATTACGAAAAAATTGGCGAAGAAATATGAACTTCCTTATATCGATATCCAAGAAAAAATGGATCAGTTTATGGAAAGTCTTCCGGCTTATACATTGAGTAACGATCATGTTCACCCAAATGTGCAGGGACATATGATTATTGCAAAGGCATTTTTAGATGCGATCGGATTTGATTGGAGGTAGTTTTGTGGAATTATTATTTAAAAACCCAGCGAAAGAATTTACGGAAACTCTCCCAATTGGCAATGGTCGTCTTGGGGCTTTAATCTACGGGGAAGTGATGCGGGAGCAGATTGTGTTAAATGAAAATTCCATGTGGTCAGGCAGTGAAGAGCAAACCGATCGAGAAGATGCCAAAGAAGCGTTGCCAACCATTCGAGAACTTTTAGCGGAAGGCAAAAACTATGAGGCGGAGCAAGTGTTTGCAAAACATTTTACCTGTCTTGGAAAAGGGAGCAATTACGCCCATGGTTCTACGGTTCCTTTTGGTTGTTATCAAATATTAGGACGGCTTCATCTCTCTTATTTTCAGGCGCTTTCTTCTTCAAGGGAAAGCTGTGACTGTGTAAAAGACTATAAAAGGAGTCTTAATATTCAGACTGGAGAGGCAGAAGTTTCTTTTGAGACGTTTGGCATTCAATTTAAACGGTCTTACTTTGTGTCAAAAGAACAAGAAGCAATCTATATTCATTTGACGGCTTCGAAAAAAGGAAAAGTGAATGTTGGAATTGGAATCGATCGTGATGAGAGATTTTTCGTTGCCCCAGTTTCTCACCATACTCTTTTGATGTCAGGGCAGTTAGCCGATGGATATGGAACCGATCGAGGTGTGAAATATGCCTGTGCAGTAGGCGCTAAGGCAAACGGCGGAAAAGTATTCATCGAAAGCAATCGACTCTTTATAGAAGAGGCAGATGAAGCATGGATCGCTGTTACTGCCAATACGAATATGAGCGGTTTTATGGGCAGGGAATTGATCGATGAACAAAAGAAAACAGTGGAACAAAATGAAAAAGCGTTGATGGCGGATTTTGATGTTGTAAAACAATGCCATAGAAAAGAGATGGAAGTTTTAAGAAGTCATATGGAACTTTCTTTTGGGGAGCGAGAAGAGTTAAAAGACTGTTCAACAGAGGAGAGAGTGAAGCGTTTCTTAGATGGACAACCAGATGAAGAACTCGTAGCTTTTTATGTGATGTATGCCAGATATTTATTATACAGTTGTTCGCGAGAAGACAGTTTGCCTGCTAATTTACAGGGAATCTGGGCAGATGAAATTCAAACGCCGTGGAATGGGGATTGGCATTTAAATGCGCAGCAGATGATCTATTGGTTGGCGGAAAAAGGAAACTTATCTTCTGCACATCTTCCTTATTTAAAATTAACGGAGCAGCTTGCAAGTTCAGGAAAAAAGACGGCGAAATCCTATTATAACGCAAGAGGGTGGCTTGCTCATACTTGCACAAACCCTTGGGGATTTACTTCTCCTTTAGAAGATGCATCGTGGGGCTCCACAACGGGAAGTCCGGCATGGCAATGTCATCATCTGTGGGAACATTATTTGTATACAAAAGAGAAGGAATATTTAAAATGGGCATATCCGATTATGAAAGAAGCGGTACAGTTTTATATGGATATGTTAATTGAAGAAAAGGAACATGGTTGGCTTGTCACATCTCCTTCTTCCTCTCCGGAGAACTCCTTTCTTGATCAGGAAGGGAGAATCTGTTCCCTTTGTGAAGGACCAGCGTATGATCGAGAGCTTATAGCATCTCTTGTACAGTATTGTACAGAAGCTCAGTATGTTCTGAAAGATGATTTGGAATTTCTTACGGAATTAAAACAGGTGCAGAAAAAATTAGCGCCAATTATGCTTGCCCACGATGGAAGAATTATGGAATGGGGAGAAGAATATGAAGAAGCGATGATTCATCACCGCCATGTATCCCATCTATGGGGGGCTTATCCAGGGCAGATGATCACTCCGGAATATACGAAAGAATTTGCCGAAGGGGCGAAAAAATCATTAAAAGTGCGAGGAATGAGCACAGTGGGCTGGGCGATTGCCTATCGTATGTGCCTATGGGCGAGATTAAGACAAAGAGAAAATGCCTATGATTGTGTAAAGAAAATGTTTCGATATGCCACAGGAAAAAATTTATTCAACTTAGCTTATCACTGTGATGAAACAGTGGAAAATCCAGAACTTCCGGACTTAGAGCATTGTCGTTATCCGTTTCAGATTGACGGAAACCAAGGGAATGCCACAGGGATTTTATTGATGATAGAAGATGACTATGCCCATGTAAGAGAAGACGGTTCCATGGAACTTGATATTGTTTTACTTCCGGCGCTTCCAAAAGAGCTGGAAAATGGGTTTGTAAAAGGGCTTTGCGCCAAGGGAAATGTGAAATTGGATCTCTCATGGAAAGAGGGGCAATTGACATCAGTATGTTTTTATGGAACAATCGGAACAACAATGAATGTTTGGTATCAAGAGCGAAAATATCAAGTGACATTGACAAAAGAAAAAATGGAGTGGACGGTTCCAAAAGAGAATCGATAAGCAATCGTTTATGATGTCCACAATATAATAAAAGGTAGGAGAGAATAAGAAATGATTTATCAAAAAATGCAGATAAAGTTAGAGGGATCAGAACATCAAGCAGATTTATACACATATTTTTTAGATAATTCACCAGAGATGGGAGAAGATCGGATAAGACCGGTGATTGTCATTTGTCCGGGAGGCGGATATGAGATGACATCAGATCGGGAGGCGGAACCGGTAGCAATGCGTTTTTTAGCAATGGGATATCATGCAGTCGTTTTGCGATACAGCGTGTATCCAGCAGTCTATCCAGAAGCGTTGCTTCAGCTTGGAACGACGATGAAATATTTAAGAGAACATGCAAAGGAATATCACATTGACTCCCATAAGATCGTTGTTATGGGATTTTCCGCAGGTGGGCATTTAGCAGCTAGTTTTGGTGTGTTTTGGAATCGACCATTTTTAGCAGAAGCGTTGCATGTGGAGCCAGAAATGCTTCGTCCAAATGGAATGATTTTAAGCTATCCGGTGATCACTTCTGGGGAAAAAGCCCATCATAGTTCCATTCAGCATCTGTTAGGAGAACATTATGAAGAGAGAAAGGAAGAGATGTCTTTAGAAAAACAGGTGACAAAAGATACGCCAAAGACATTTTTATGGCATACGGCAACCGACGATTGTGTTCCGGTAGAAAATTCAATTTTATTTTTTGAAGCACTTCATGCACAAGAAATACCGGTGGAACTGCATATTTACCCAATTGGCGGTCATGGATTGAGTTTATGCAATGAAGAGACGAGTATTCCAAATGGCTATGGCGTTCAAGAGGAATGTAAGAGCTGGATAATATTAGTGGAAAACTGGTTAAAACATCTATAAAAGAAAAGAATATCAGGGGCAAGTATCCAAAAATCTTCTTACAAGGAAATCTGTGTCAAAGTTTCGGATATTTGTCCCTGATATATATAATAAGAAAGTGATTCTGTGTCCGATTAAAGGAGCTGTTTTCGATATTCTGCCGGGCTTTCGCCTACATATTTTTTGAATTTCTTGTGGAAATAGTCAACATTTTTATACCCCACCCGTTCTGCAATCTCATACACTTTCAACTGCTCTTCTTGCAATAATTCTTTGGAATGTTCAATGCGAATACGATCGAGATACGAATTAAAACTTTCTCCCACTTGCTTTGTAAAAATTTTACCGAGGTAAGCGCTGTTATATCCAAAGAGAGGAGCGATTGTCTCCAACTTTAGGTTGGCTGTATAGTTGTGATTAATATAATGTAAAATATTATCCATAATTCCTTCGCTGGAAGGGGCGCCTAAAGCATTCATACACATTTCAAATTGTTCCATGAGAATTTGAACGATCTCATATAAGTAATACTTGCTTTCAATCAAATCAATGATCGTTGAATTCGTTGAAAAAGGAATCTGTAAGTTTGAGTATGTATGAGAAATTTTATGTTTAATCTGTAAGTAAATATCGATCAAAAAGTGTTTCATGCTTGGAACATCGTCAATGCTATAAAATAATTTTCTTTGAAGTTCTTCCATAAGTTCCGCAATACAATGACGATTCTGTGTCTGAATATAGTTTGAAAAAGAAAGGGCATAGGTATTCGCTAAGTTATCCGTAATAAAGTCTTTATATTCAGAAGTATCGGGAAGCATCTGATGACCGATGACATATTGATTTGGTTGGCAGAAGAAACGGCGGCTCAATAAGAGGCAGGCATCTCGGTAAGAGAGAGGAATATCTTCTGGGCGGTACACCTTTCTTCCATAGGCGAGGAAGAGAGATTCTAGTGGAGAACCTTTTTGAGGATTAATTTTATAGTGGGAAAGAATTCGTTCAAATCGTTCCGTTGCCAGTTCTCCTTTTAATAAAATAAAGTCATGTTTATCAATGACAATATGATCAAACGTATCGTGATTTTCATTGGAAACGCGAAGCAGTTCTGCAAAATCCCAAGCGGACAAAAAAGGATCTTGTTTGTTATATCTCTCATAAATAATGACTTGATAGAGATCCGTAGAAAGATAGAAATCCTTTAAGTTTAAAGAGGAAAAATCTTTTAGCCATCCGGTTAGGATATTTCTTATAATCGTATCACGGGCGTTTTCCCGATAGTGGTTAAATGCCATGCTCGTCTTCTTTTCATTTTCGATAAAACCACGAACAATGTGGACGGCATTTTCAAGCTCTTCTTCATCAATCGGTTTCGTCAAATAAAAATCAACCCCATATTTGATAGCTTTTTGTGCATAAGTAAAATCAGAATATCCGCTTAAAATAATAAAATGGCCGCTAAATCCTTTCTCTCTTGCCAGTTGGACAATCTCAATTCCCGTTAGTTTCGGCATACGAATATCTAAGAGAACGAGATCCGGCTGTAAATTCAGAATTTTATCTAATGTTTCTTCTCCATTTTTCGCAAGGCTTAAAATAGAGAATCCAAGCGACTCCCAGTCAATAATGCATTGTAATCCTTCTAATACAATGGACTCATCATCGGCAATCAATACTTTCATGTTCTATATTCCTCCTATGTTGGATTTGTAGAAATTTTACTCAATGGCAATTTCAGAGAGACTGTTGTTTTTTCGCCAAGTGTGCTGGAAATATCTAACTGACAGTCTTCTCCATAACAGAGAAAAATTCGTTGATTAATGTTATAAAGACCAATGCTCTGTGTTTTTGTCGTATCTTTTGTAACAATCTTTTGTTTTAAGTGCTCCAGTTCTTCTTCCGTCATTCCCATTCCATTATCCGAAATAAAGATATGTAAATAGTCAGAATCCCGATAAATATGCAAGAGAATTTCACCGCAGCCGTTATCCGCTCCTTCCAATCCATGGGAAACGGCATTTTCAACGATTGGCTGTAAGAGAAGGGGAAGAATTTTATAATCATCTAAATCCACATTATCATCGATAATTTCTGTGTAATTCACACGATCGGAAAATCGCAGTTTTTGAATTTGTATGTAAGTGCGAATATGATCGATTTCCTTTGATAACGGCATGGAAACAGTTCCCGTATTATCAAGCACATAGCGAAGAGATTTGCCTAATAGCTTGATGGCAGTGGCAACTTCACGATTTCCAGAGGTGAACGCCTTCATGCGAATCGTCTCCAATGTATTGTAGAGGAAATGAGGATTGATTTGACTCGCTAACATTTTAAATTCCATTTGTTGCTGTTGGTTTTCAATTTGCTTTTCTTTTAGCTGATTGGCATATAAAAGGGACTCTTTCTCTTTGATTTCGGTCACCATAATTTTTAAATCTTGAAAAATTTCATAAAACTCATCTTTTCCGGAAAAAGAATCAATAATATTATAATTTCCATGGCTCGCTTGATCCATTGCCTTTCGAAGGGCGGAAACACGTCGGCTAAAATAGCTGGAAAAGAGATAAAACAGTAAAATTAAAATTGCTACCATAACAAAGATCAGCGCAACATAACCATTTTGAATGGTTGTGATCTCATCAATAGCGGTGGAGCTAAAGGAGACGACATAGATTTGATCGCTTGTTCGGTAAGGTAAGAGGGTGCTGACAACTCCGATCACTTCTTTTCCTTGTAATTTAAAGTTTTCTTTAGACTCATAGTAAGTGAGTTTATAATTAATCGGAGCGGGCATCGGTTTACCTGCATATGTTTTTTGATTGCTATAAAAGACAGGCTCTTCGTTGACCGATACGATGGAGTCTAAATTATTATTATAAATACGATTTTTTAAATAGTTATTATCAACGGTAATAGCTAGAATCGCAAATTGTCTTTTCTCAACTAAAATAATCTTTCGAAAAAACGTCAGTTGATAAGAAATATTTCCGCCATCATCTTCACAAGGCATGGATTTCCAAAAGCCAGAAGCGTTGGTGGAAGCCTGTTTAAACCAGTCGGTTTCATAAATGGCAGGAGTCATGTACCGAAAATTTGAATAGTTTCCAATGTCAGAATTAAAAGTAAACAGTTCGATGGAATTAATAGAAGTATCTTTTCTCAATATATCGGTAAACTTATGATACTGATCAATTTCTGCCATCATTGTGTTCTCGGAAGAATAAGAGCTATTTAGAAGCTCTATAAGCTGTTCATCGGAAACAAAATCTTCTGATACGTTAAAAATGTTTGTTGTCACATCAAATAAAATAGATTTAACACGAAGATTCTCAGAATAAGTCTGTTCTTGATAGTGTTCTTTTAGAGATTTTTGTGAATCGTATAAGAGTAAAAAACTTGTGAAAGTAATGGGGAGAACCAAAGCTAAAATAAAGATAATAATTAACTGGTTACCCACTTTTCTTCTACTTAATAAAACATCTAAATATTGTATTAATCCCATGATTCCCTATCCTTAATTTCTAGAAATTTTTATTGTTTTTCCTATAAAGTAGTATACAAGAAAAAAAGAGTTTAAGCAAATTCAAATACCAAAATTTCATCTAAAAATGTAAGTATTTTATGTGAAATATTGATGGTATTCAGAATGAGAAGTGTTGTTTATAATCAATACATAAATAAATGATATTGCTAAAAGGAAAAGGAGATTGTTTTGATATGAAGTTTGGAAATGGCTGTTGGTTACAAAAAGAAGGAATTGAGTGTTTTGCACCACAAGAAGCATATTTTGTGAATAAAAATGATTATGAAGTTGTGATCTGTGCACCAACACATCATATTATGCATAGAGGGGATACTCTTGGAGGGATCAATTTAACAATTCGCATTACAGCACCGGCAAAAGAAGTGATTCGTGTGCAAGTAAGTCATCATCTAGGGGTTAATAAAAAATCTCCTGAATTTGAATTGAATGTTGATGAAACTCGTAAAATTGAAGTGGAAGAAAATGATGAAGAATTATGTGTTATCAATGGAAGTCTAGCTCTTCGCATTCATAAGAAAAATTGGAGTATGAGATATGAAAGAGACGGAAAATTATTAACAGAAAGTTCCGGAAGAGATTTAGCATATATGCGCACCGATTGGACCGGATTTGCCTATGATATGGATCCAACAGGAAAAGCGTATATGCGCCAACAATTAGGGCTTTCTGTCAATGAACATATCTACGGACTTGGAGAGCGCTTTGGGGCTCTTGTAAAAAATGGTCAATCCATTGATATTTGGAACGAAGACGGTGGAACAAGCACTGATCAATCTTATAAAAACATTCCATTTTATGTGACAGATAGAGGGTATGGTATTTTCGTAAATCATTCCGAAAAAGTTTCATTTGAAGTGGCAACAGAACAAGTGGCAAAAGTAGAATTTTCTGTGCCGGGAGAGACGCTAGATTATTTCTTAATCAATGGACCTACAATGAAAGAAGTGTTGATGCGTTATACGGATTTAACAGGAAAACCGGCATTGCCAGCGCCTTGGACTTATGGATTATGGCTTTCCACTTCTTTCACAACGAATTACGATGAAGAAACTGTGATGAGTTTTATCGATGGAATGAAAGAACGAGGAATTGGACTTCGCGTTTTCCATTTTGATTGTTTTTGGATGAAAGAATTCCACTGGTCTGATTTCTTATGGGATCATCGTGTGTTCCCGGATCCAGAAGGAATGTTAAAGCGTATCAAAGAAAAAGACTTAAATATTTGTGTTTGGATTAACCCATATATTGGACAGGAATCTGCGTTATTCAAAGAAGGTATGGAAAAAGGATACTTTATTAAGAGACCAGATGGATCTGTATGGCAGTGGGATATGTGGCAGCCGGGAATGGCTCTTGTTGATTTTACAAATCAAGATGCTTGTAAATGGTTCCAGGACAAATTAGAAGTGTTATTGGATATGGGTGTTGATTGCTTTAAAACAGATTTTGGTGAAAGAATTCCGGTTAACTGTGTTTATGCAGATGGTTCCGATCCGGAAAAAATGCATAACTATTATACATATTTATATAATCAAATAGTTTTTGAATTATTAGAAAGAAAACGTGGAAAAGGGGAAGCTGTTTTATTTGCTCGCTCTGCAACCGTTGGTGGACAGAAATTCCCAGTGCATTGGGGCGGAGACTGCTGGTCTGATTATGTATCCATGGAAGAGAGTTTAAGAGGTGGATTATCCCTTACGATGTCCGGATTTGGATATTGGAGCCACGATATTGGAGGATTTGAAAGCACATCAACTCCTGATGTTTATAAACGCTGGGCAGCCTTTGGGCTAATGTCTTCTCATTCTCGTTTACATGGAAGTACCTCTTACCGTGTGCCTTGGGCATATGATGAAGAAGCGGTAGATGTCGTTCGTTATTTTACCGAAGTAAAAGCGAAATTAATGCCTTATCTTTATAGAAATTCTATTGAAACAGCGAAAACAGGTATTCCAATGATGCGCAGTATGGTAATGGAATTTACAGAAGATAGAACTTGTGCATACCTTGATAAACAATATATGTTTGGGGATTCTTTATTAGTTGCTCCAATTTTCAATGAAGAAAGCAAAGCCATCTATTACTTGCCAAAGGGAACATGGACACATTATCTGACTGGAGAAGTCAAAGAAGGCGGAAAATGGTATGAAGAAGATTGTGGATATTTAAGTATTCCGGTATTTGTAAGACAAAATAGTTTACTTGCAGTTGGAGCAGATGGAACGAGACCGGATTATGACTATGCACAAGAGGTAACGGTAAAAGCCTATGCACTACAAGAAGGAAAAGAAGCAAAAACAGTTGTATATAGCATGGCTCAAGAAGTGGAAACAGAAGTTTGTGTGAAGAAAGAAAATGGAAAAATCGCAATTCAAGTAAAGGCAGAAAAACCATGCAAAGTTGTGTTAGTGAATCAACTCGTTACATCTGTGGAACATGCAGAGGCAGCAGTAGAAGGAAATGATACGGTTATCACTTGTGAAGGAACAAAAGAAATTATTTGCATTTGCTAATAGGAGTTGCTTTACATTGGCGGTGAAGAAAAGAAAGAAGGAAAGAGGATAGGAATATGCGGACTGAAAATATGGAACAAAAAATTACCGAGTTGCTAAAACAGCTGACATTAGATGAAAAAATTGGAATGGTGCATGGAGATGGATTGTTTCGTACAAAAGGTGTGGAACGTCTAGGAATTCCGGCTCTTCATATGTCTGATGGCCCGATGGGCGTTCGCAATGAATTTGAAAATGGGGAATGGAAGGTCATTGGAAACAGCGATGACTATGTGACATATCTTCCAAGCAACAGCGCATTAGCAACTACATGGAATACAGAACTTGCTTATGAGGCGGGAAAAATTCTTGGAACAGAAGCGAGAGGGCGCAATAAAGATGTGATTTTAGCGCCTGGAATCAATATTAAGAGAAGCCCATTATGTGGAAGAAATTTTGAATATATGAGTGAAGATCCATACTTGACTGGAGAACTTGCAGTTCCGTTAATCAAAGGAGTGCAAACAGCGGATACCGCCGCTTGTGTCAAACATTTTGCCTTAAATAATCAGGAGACAGAAAGACTTTGGGTCGATGTAGAAGTGAGCGATCGCGCTCTTAGAGAAATCTATCTTCCAGCGTTTAAAAGGGCGGTACAAGAGGCAGAATCTTATTCCTTAATGGGGGCGTATAATCGATATAAACAAGAACATTGCTGTGAAAGCCAGGAGCTTTTAAATAAAATTTTAAGAGAAGAATGGGGATATGACGGCATGGTCGTATCCGATTGGGGAGCGGTTCATCATACAAAAGAAGCAGCAAAGAGCGGTCTTGATATTGAAATGTCAGTGACCAATAATTTTGATGAATACTGTATGGCGAATCCATTAAAAGAAGCCATTCAAAATGGGGAAGTGGAAGAAAAATATTTAGATGAAAAAATAAGAAATATTTTAAGAATGATGTTCCGCCTTCATATGTTAGATGGAGAAGAGAGACAATCAGGCGCCTATAATACATTGGAACATCATCAAAAAGTTCTTGATGCCGCAAGAGAATCGGTTGTTTTATTGAAAAATGAGAAACAAATGCTTCCTTTAGAACAAAAGAAATTAAAAAAAGTGTTAGTAGTTGGAGATAATGCCAATCGTATTCATTCCAATGGCGGTGGAAGTGCAGAAATTAAAGCGCTTTATGAAGTTTCTCCATTGCTTGGAATTAAGAAATTACTTGGGGGCAATGCAGAAGTAACTTATGTACAAGGATATTTTGCAGATGATTTTGAGGCACAAAATGGCGATGTCAATTGGCAGGCGGATAGTTTAGAAAATGGCGGTGGAACGACTGGTGAAACAAAAGATGCGAGCCAGTATTTATTAGAAAAGCAGACCGCACTTAGAAAAGAGGCAGTGGAGCTTGCAAAACAGTTTGAAACGGTTATTTTTGTAGGAGGGCAAAACCATCTGCAAGATCTAGAAGGTCATGATCGCCCTGATATGAAACTTCCATATGCACAGGATTTACTCATTGAGCAGCTCTTAGAAGTAAATCCAAACACAATTGTTGTGTTAGTGGCAGGTTCTCCAGTGGAAATGCCTTGGATTGAGAAAGCGGAGTCTCTTGTATGGGGCTGGTATGCCGGAATGGAAGGCGGTACTGCTTTAGCAGAAGTATTATTTGGAAAAGTGAATCCATCTGGAAAGCTGCCAGAAACATTTCCAATTGTACATACCGACTGTTCTGCCCATTGTGTTGGAGAATTTCCAGGAGGAAAAACAGTTGCCTATAAAGAAGGAATTTTTGTTGGATATCGTTATTATGATACAGAACAAGTTCCTGTTTTATTCCCATTTGGATATGGTCTATCTTATACAGAATTTGAATATTCCAACTTGCAAGTGGAAGTAACAGAAAACGGAATCGAAGCGGAAGTAACAGTAAAAAATACTGGAACGATCGATGGAAAAGAAATCGTGCAGTTCTATGTTGGAAAAGAAAACTCCGTTGTAGAGCGACCAAGCAAAGAATTAAAAGCATTTGCAAAAGTGGAAGTAAAAGCGGGAGAGACAAAGCAAGTGTCTGTGACAATAAAACAAGACGCTCTTTGCTATTATGCAGAAGAACAAAAACAATTTGTGCTGGAACAAGGAGGCTATACGGTATTTGTTGGAAAATCAGTAGCAGATATTTGTCTAAGTAAAAACATCACATTATAAAAAGAAAAAGTCTTTAGGAACGACGAATCATTGTCGGTTCTTAAAGGCTTTTTTGTATGTGGGGAACTTGTGTTGAGAAGTTGCTTTGTGCAGGTAATGAG
>Cebus_capucinus_imitator_PRJNA485217_SSR047__coassemble_1302_pt1 | contig 16749 bp, 12 predicted proteins | sample Cebus_capucinus_imitator_PRJNA485217_SSR047__metabat2_low_PE_010 | metagenome-assembled genome bin Cebus_capucinus_imitator_PRJNA485217_SSR047
TTATTATATCAGATTTCTTTGTACACTTTATGTTTTAATCGTTAAATTTTCATTACATTTTCACAATCGTTCCCTCTGTTCAAAATTTTTTATCTCTTTGAATACTTGTTTTGACAACAATAATAGAGCGATTAAGTTTGGAACGGCTAACAACCCATTGATATTATCCGCAAAATTCCATACGGTCGTCAATTTCATTGTGCAGCCAATTACAGTCACTCCACAGTAAATGCCTTGATAGAGAGAAACCCATTTTTTCCCAAATAAATATTCCACACATTTGACGCCGTAATAAGACCAGCCGATTAAAGTTGCAAATCCAAAAATAATCACAGAAACGCTAATAAAACGGCTTCCTTGGCTTCCAAAGACGACAGAAAACGCCTTTGTTGTGAGCATCATTCCATCGATTGTTCCTCTAGTTTCATAGACACCTGATGTCAAAATAACAAGGGCTGTCAATGTACACATAACAATCGTATCCAAAAACACTTCCTGAATTCCCCAAAACCCTTGAATAATCGGACTTTTTACATTCGATGCCGCATGGACAATGACGGAGCTTCCAAGCCCTGCCTCATTGGAAAAAATCCCCCTCGAAATGCCAATCATCATCGCTTTTTTTATCCCATATCCAAAGACTCCTCCGCCGACTGCTTTTACAGAAAATGCACTTTTAAAAATAAGGGAAAATGCCGGAATAATATTTTCATAACAGTGAATTAATACGAAAATCGAACCAACCGTATACCCAAGGGCAACAAATGGAATTAATTTTTCTGTCACGGAGGCAATGCGCCCAATTCCTCCTAAAATAACCATGGCGAGCAAAATCGCTAACACGACACCGATAACCAATTCATTTCCGCCAAACGAAACTTGAATGGCTTCTGAAATCGAGTGGGCTTGTGCCATATTTCCCATGCCAAACGATGCCAAAATACAAAGAAAGGCAAAGAGGATAGCTAGTCCTTTTGCATGAAGCCCTCGCTCCATATAGATCATCGGTCCCCCGATCCACTCTCCGTCTTCCCCTTTATAACGGTATAAAATTCCTAATGTTTTTTCAGCAAAGTTCGTCATCATTCCAAAGATCGAACTGATCCACATCCAAAAGATCGCTCCTGCCCCTCCGGCGGTCAATGCCGTGGCTACCCCTGCAATATTTCCCGTTCCAAGAGTTCCTGCAAGGGCTGTACAAAGCGATTGGAATTGTGTAATCGAATGTTTATCTTCTTTCACCTGAACTTTATTCATGGAACCAAACGTCCACTTGATACATTGAAAAAAACCTCGAAATTGAAAAAATCTCGTCCCAATGGAGAAATAAATTCCTGTGAATAAAAAAGCTCCGATCATATATGGCCCCCATATAAAATCATGCAGTTGATTATTCCATTGTTCCATATTTTCTCCCTAAAATTTCTATTCTATTAATAAAACATATGTCTTGTCTTTCCAAAAAAGAACTCGCTCCAAAAACAAAAAGACGATTGTACGGATCATCATTCCATAAAATCGTCTCTGTTTTCACGTTCTTTCTAAAAGAAACCGTCGTGAAAGATTTTTATTTATTTTTGATTTGCTGGTTCAATGTTAATGCTTTTTCCTTTGATTTTTGCGTGTTTCATCGCATTTAATACATCAAGGGCAAATTCTCTTGGAACCTCTACAAACGTATATTTATCAAACATATCGATACAGCCGACTAATTTACCAGGCATACCGGATTCTCCTGCAATCGCTCCTAAAATATCCCCTGGACGAACTTTTTGTTTCTTTCCAATATTAATAAATAAACGAACCATGCCTTCTTCTGCGCCGGTATTTTCAAAATCAAATCCCTGCACTTCTTCGGCTGTTGTCACTTCATTATCGCCCATGGCAATTTTTAAAAATGCCGCTGCAAGATCCATCGCTGTATAGTCATTGACATTAACCGCTTCTTCTACCATTTCAATATAAGAATCTAATTCCCCTGCTTCAATCACTTCTGCAACTCTTTCAAACACTTTTGAAACTTTTGCTTCCGCTACATCGTTTACAGATGGCACAGGCTGCGCTTTGATCTTTGTTTTGCAATAGCGCTGAATCTCTTTTAACTTATACACTTCTTTTCCAATGATGAAAGAAAAAGCACGACCTGTTCTTCCTGCACGACCTGTTCTTCCGATGCGGTGTACATAATATTCTTCATCTTGTGGAATATCATAGTTGAATACTGCGTCCACATCGTCGACATCAATTCCTCTTGCCGCTACGTCAGTTGCCACGAGAATCTCTGTTTTTCCATTTCGGAATCCGTTCATAACACGATCTCTTTGGCTTTGTTTTAAGTCTCCGTGAAGCCCTTCTGCAAAGTAACCTCTTCCTTGTAAATCTTCAACGACTTCATCTACTTTTCTCTTTGTATTACAAAATACAACAGAGAGGTTTGGATTATAAATATCTAAAAGTCTTGCTAACACTTCCGGTTTATTTTTCGCACGGACTTCATAGTAATATTGTTCGATATTTGGAACAGTCAATTCTTTTTTCACCACTTTGACAACTTGGGCATCTTTTTGGAATTTTTTTGTCAAATCCATAATTGGCTTTGGCATTGTAGCAGAAAATAAAATTGTCTGTCTTTCTTCCGGCACTTCGCTTAAAATTGTTTCAATGTCTTCACGGAATCCCATGTTTAACATTTCGTCCGCTTCATCTAACGCAACTGCCTTTATATGATTCAGTTTCATTGTTTTTCTTCTCATATGATCCATCACACGCCCTGGAGTTCCAATAATAATCTGGGCTCCCGCTTTAATGGAACGAATCTGTTTTGTAATATCTTGTCCGCCATAAATTGGAAGAACTTTAATTCCATGTAAATATTTTGCTAACTTACGGATTTCATCTGCTACCTGAATGGCAAGCTCTCTTGTTGGACAAAGAACAATCGCCTGTAATGTCTTGCTCTTTGGATTGATATTTTGAAGAATTGGAATACCAAAAGCAGCTGTCTTCCCTGTTCCTGTCTGTGCCTGACCTACGATGTCTTTTCCTTCTAATACAACAGGAATTGCTTTTGCTTGAATTGGAGTTGCCTCCTCAAATCCCATATCGGTAATTGCTCGTAAAATTTCTTCCTGAATCTCTAATTGTTCAAATTTAATTGTTTCCATCTAATTTCCTTCCTATCTATAAAAATGCATCATGTTTGAACGCATAGGAGAATCTCGCTTATCCTACCCTTCTACCTCTATCACGATTTGATGCAAAATTCTCCTTCGTATATCTATGCTACGCTGAGAAACGCCCATACAAACAAAGAAAAAAGCTCCTAGATCTGAATGTCTAAGAGCTTGCCGTTTCTCTTCCCATAGGAGAAAATCATATCATACTTGTTTCTACTATGTCAATCTATTTATTTTTAACAAAGTGGAAATTCCGCTCGAAGTTGCTCTACAAGCCGTTTTTCAATGTCAACAAATTGCAATTCTTCTCTCGTCGATTCTCGATTGATAATCCTTCCATAAGGATCCACCGCCAAGGAATGTCCATTATATAAAATGCCATTTCCATTCCCAACTCGATTCACTCCAATTACATAACATTGATTTTCTATGGCTCTTGCTTGCAACAAAGTGCGCCACTGTTCAATGCGTTCCGCTGGCCAATTTGCAATTACAACTGCGACATGGGCATTTTTACATTCCCCTAAGAAAAGCTCTGGAAACCGTAAGTCAAAACAAATATAAGTGCTAAAAATCGTATCTTCTAACTGCACCATTCCTGCCCTTGAACCTTGCGCATAAAACCGCTGTTCTCCTGCCGGAACAAAGCTCCTTCTCTTTGTATAAGAAAGCAGTTGTCTTCCTTCGTCTACCATGGCACACTTATTGCGCACCAATTCGCCGTCCCATTCTGCATAACCAAAGATAATCGCAATATGATATTTTCTTGACATTTTCTTAAAAAACAACATGCTAGGAGAATAACTTCCTGCCTCTGCGACTTCTTCCACATTCATGGAAAACCCTGTCAATGTCATTTCAGGAAACACAATGCAATCCGCCTGTCTTCTTGCCGCATTTAAAATCATCTCTTCACAGAGCAGTTGATTCTCTTCCTTATCTTCCCATTGGATATCCAATTGTGCAATTGCAATCCTCATTTTTCTTCCTCCATTCCTGCTAAAGACTATCAACTTGACTTATTATACCTCATCTTTTCCCTTTTTTAAATAAAGAATCCCTTACATTTTTCGAAACGGTCGCTCCGAAACAAATAATTTGATATTCAAATTTTTTTCAAAAACCCCTTGCAATCTTTTTACAACAGTGTTAGTATTAGTAATCATAACAAGTAGTTTTAAAAACTACATTATAAAGTTATTGTTATTAACACGAACTTATCAACTCTGGTATAAAAGAAACAGAACAAACATAACTTTTTTGTAGCATCGTACCATAAAGGAGGTTTTATTTATGCAAACCACAACGACTTCACAATCAACTCATCTATCCCTTTTCCATTTCATTAAGGATCCGGGAAGCGCCATCACCCATTTCATCGGAATGCTATTGGCAATTGTTGCAATGCCACCATTGCTTATCAAAGCAGCGTCTGGACCTTATGAAAACCATATTTTTGCATTTACCATTTTTATTGTGAGCATGATCTTACTTTATGCCGCAAGCACAACTTATCATACTTTTCAACTGTCTACGGACTTTCGAAACAATCTATTGAGAAAGCTCGATCATTCTATGATCTTTATTATGATTGCAGGTTCTTATACGCCTATCTGCATGATTGTTTTAGAAGAACCTGTTGGTAAGATGCTTCTTTTCCTCGTATGGGGCATCGCTCTTTTTGGGATTTTATTAAAACTTTGCTGGATCACTTCTCCAAAATGGCTCTCCTCTGTGATTTATATTCTCATGGGCTGGACTTGTATTTTAGCATTGAAACCAATTTATTATAGCTTATCATCTTTCCAATTTGCTTGGCTATTGGCTGGTGGCATTATCTATACAATCGGCGGCATTATTTATGCGTTAAAACTCCCTATTTTCAATAGTCGCCATAAAAATTTTGGAAGCCACGAAATCTTCCACCTTTTTGTTATGGGAGGCAGCATTTGTCACTTTATTGTTATGTATAGTTTGGCATAAAAAAAGAAAAAGAAACGAAAACTCTCCGTTTCTTTTTCTTTTTTTGCCGAAAGGCAAACTTCATTCTTGTGCCAATGAAGCAAACACTCTTACGCATTGTTTATCGCAATGTGATTTTGAAAATCTTTAATTAAATCCAGCTTTTGTTTTCTCGTCAACTGCTTGATTTGATACTCCCATCGCATCGCCTGCTGTTTTGTCCTATGCTCCTTATAATATACTAATTGAATGGGCAGCCTTGCCCTTGTGTACTTCGCTCCTTTTCCACAATTATGAGCTTGAATCCGCTTTTCTAAATCATTTGTCCAACCAGTATATAATGTCTTATCTTTACATTCTACAATATATGTATAATTCACTTCTTCTTGCCCCTTTACTTCCTTTTCACTTTGTTTATAAACGATCTTTCTCTTTTTTTCTTATATTTATTATAAGAAATTTTCCAAAGACCGTCTATAAACTTTTATCCTCATCTATAAAAAGCACCCGATCAAACAAGTATTTTATTCAAAGGTTGTAAAGTTGCCTGTGTATGCTCTAAAACTCGGTTGCGAATTTTTCATCTACTACAATAGTATATGTGTTTCTTTTGATTTGGTGCGCAGTCAACGATAAAAAGCAGAAATCGATTGTCTGTCTCTTTCTGCTCTTTTTCTCACGAAAATTCCACACTGATTATTGTAAATATTTCATAGGATCCACTGATTTCTTATCTTTCTTCATCTCAAAGTATAAGTGATTTCCTTCCAATGTAAAGAATTCCGTTGATGGCGCAATTTTTCCTATAATTGCATCAGAATCCAAAACATCTCCTTTTTTCCATGAAAGTTCTTGCAACTGTCCGTACAAAACAGTATATCCATTTCCAATATCCAGTGTAATCGTGTTGCCGTATTTGGAAGACTTATCAATATCAATCACTTTTCCCTCTGCAATATTTTTCACTTCTGCCCCTTCCGCTGCCTGAATCATCATTCCCGGATTGCATTGGTATTGATCGAGGGTTTTAAAATAAATCGTAGAATCCATGCTATATGGAAGCACTACATTGCCCGATAGTGGCCACCTTAACTTTGTCACCCCATCATAGACAGCGTTTTTTTGTTCGGAAACGACTTGCTTTGGCTCCACTTCTTTTTTTGTTTCCTCCGCTAAAACCGCACTCTCTCCAGCGACTTTTATTTCTTCCGTGCTTGCCTCCACTTTGGGAAGCTCTTGTTCTGTTGATTCCGTTATCGTTGGCTTTTTATGTTCTTCCGTCACATTTTTGCTATCTGCCAATTCGATTTTCTCCACATTGCTTGCATTACTGTGATTCCTCACTTGATCAATTGTTACAAAAGAGCCTAACGCTAAGATTCCAACCACTGTGATCAAGGCGTAGAAACTTTGTTTTTGCGTCAGCGTTTTTTTAGATTTCTTCATTCTCATCACCTCTGGTAATAGCATTTCCCGAATCGGTGATTTTATTCAATACAATTTCATTATAATAATATTTTAAAATTTCCTCATAACTTGCCCCTTCTTTTGCCATTTCATTGGCGCCATATTGGCTAACACCTAATCCCCTGCCTTTGCCTAGGGCAACCATTCGAAGCCTGCCTTCATAATCTTCCAAATAAAAGTTCGTAGAAGAAAGGGAAAACCATTCTGCCCACTGCTCTCCAGTCACCGTCTGTTTTCCGATCGATAATTTCTGCACATAGCCAAGCTGCGTTTTCTTTTTTATCGCCAATTGCTTGCTCAGCGTTTCCTCGTCTGCTTGAATTTTATGTGCCGTTAAAATCTCTTTTGCTTCCTCATAAGAAAACTCTTTCATATTCATATAATCTTTGGATTCCACATCTTTTCTGCTCTCTACGGATTGTAAATATGTAATCTCTTTTCCTAATAATTCTTTGGCGCTCACCGTCGTTCCAATGCTCACCGGGTGATAATAGGCTTCGATATACTCTCCATCATAGGTCATATAGATGCCTGCTGTATCCGCAGCCGCTTTTTGCAATCTCCCATAATAATTTTCCCAGTTTTTTTCTCCCCATTTTTCTCTCATTTCCTCTTTCGATAAATAGAGAAATGGCAAATCGTTGCTGTTCACTGTTCGCTCTTTCTCCATCTCATTTAAAATATTCGTCCTCTGTATAATGGCTTGTCCCTTTAATGCTTCCATCTCATAGTCCGCTGGAATCTGAGATGCCATCGTTCCTATTATATAGTCCTCTAAATCGATCTCTTCCATCTGCTCTCCCTCACCAATCTGGATCGCAATTCCTGATGAAAAATCTTCTAAACTTTCCCCAGTTCCTAATACCCCTGTCATAATCATTGTAAGCCCATAAGGTATCAACAGAGCAACGCTTATATAAAATAATAATTTATTCATTAAAAGACGCAAAAAATCCCTCCTATCATACTGCATATTGCTTTCGTTATTATATGATAGGAAAGGATTTTTTATGATTAAGAAAGTTTTACTTCCACTTTTTTAAGATTCCAAATTTCTTTTGCATATTGTTCGATAGTGCGATCTGATGTGAATTTTCCGGAGCAAGCCGTATTTAACATCGCCATTTTCGCCCAATCTTTTTCTTTCCGATAAGCCTCGTCCACTTGTTTTTGTGCATTTGCATAGGCTTCAAAATCTTTTAAAATAAAATATTGATCTTTTTGTAATAAAGAATCGTAAAGAGGGCGGAAACGTTCTGGATCGTCGCTTGAATACGTTCCATTAATAAGCTGCATCAACACTTCACGGACATTTTGATCCATATTATAAATATCCCATGGGTTATATCCGCCATTTTTCTCATAATTCATCACTTCTTCTGCACTCATGCCGAAGATAAAGGCATTTTCTTCTCCCACTTCTTCTACGATCTCCACATTGGCACCGTCCATCGTACCAATTGTCAGCGCTCCGTTCAACATAAATTTCATGTTGCCGGTACCTGATGCTTCTTTGGACGCTGTTGAAATCTGTTCGGATAGATCCGCTGCCGCAAAAATAAGCTCTGCATTGGATACCCGATAATTTTCAATAAATACAACTTTAATCTTGCCTTTGATGGACTCATCGTTGTTAATGACATCTGCTACTGAATTAATTAATTTAATAATTAATTTGGCTGTATAATAGCCAGCGGAGGCTTTCGCTCCATAGATAAAAGTTCTTGGCACAATGTCCATATCCGGGTGGCGTTTCATCTGATTGTATAAATACATCACATGTAAAATGCTAAGGAGCTGGCGTTTGTATTCATGAAGACGTTTTACTTGACAATCAAAGATCGATCTTGGATTCACTTCAATTCCATTATGCTCTTTAATGTAGTTGGCAAGACGGATCTTATTCTGATATTTAATATTCATAAACTCCCACCGGCATTTCTCATCATCGACATATACTTTTAATTTTGCAATATGTGGAAGATCAGTAATCCATTCGTCCCCAATTTTGCTCGTCACCCAATCGGCAAGCAATGGATTTCCATGGAGCAAAAATCTTCTCTGTGTAATCCCGTTTGTCTTATTGTTAAACTGTGTTGGATTCATCTCATAAAAATCTTTTAATTCTCGTTTTTTCAAGATCTCCGTATGAAGCTGTGCTACACCGTTTACAGAATAACTGCCTGCAATGGCAAGGTGTGCCATCTTCACCTGTCCATCATAAATAATTGCCATATTTGCAATCTTCTCCGGCTGATTTGGATACATCTCTTTAATTTTCTCCACAAAGCGACGGTTAATTTCTTCTACGATTTGATAAATACGAGGCAATAATCTTGAGAATAATTCAATTGGCCATTTTTCAAGAGCTTCTGCCATAATCGTATGGTTTGTATAGGCACAAGTTTTGCAAGTGATCTCCCATGCCTCTTCCCATGGAAGGTATTCTTCGTCCACTAAAATACGCATTAATTCTGCAACAGTAACCGTTGGGTGTGTATCGTTTAATTGGAACGTGATCTTTTCATATAATTTATGAATATCATTTCCCATCTCTTTAAACTTTTGAATCGCTCTTTGTACAGAGGCGGAAATAAAGAAATATTGCTGTTTTAAACGGAGTTCTTTTCCTGCATAATGGTTATCATTTGGATATAAAACTTCAACCAATGTTTTTGCAAGATTTTGTTGTTCTACCGCTTTTTGATATTCCCCTTTGTCAAAAGAACTTAAATTAAAAGTCTGATCCGCTTCTGCGTCCCAGATTCTAAGGGTATTCACAACGTTATTGCCGTATCCAACAATCGGAAGATCATAAGGCACTGCTACGACAGACTGATACCCCTCTTGAATAAACTGATCTCTTCCATCGATATGTTTTACCGTCACATATCCGCCAAATTTTACGACTTGCTTATATTCCGCACGGCGAATCTCAAACGGATTGCCATCTTTTAACCAATCATCTGGCTTTTCCACTTGATAGCCATCTTCAATCGCTTGCGCAAACATTCCATAGCGATAGCGGATTCCGCACCCATATGCCGGATAGTTTAAAGTCGCTAAAGAATCTAAGAAACAGGCAGCAAGGCGTCCAAGACCGCCATTTCCAAGAGCTGCATCTGGTTCTTGATCTTCGATAACATTTAAGTCAAATCCCATCTCTTTTAGAGCTTCTTTGATCTCATTATAATAAGTTAAATTGATCATATTATTGCCTAAAGCGCGCCCCATTAAAAACTCCATAGATAAATAATAGACAACCTTTGGATTTTGTTTTTCATATTCTTTATGGGTTGCGATCCAGCGATCGATAATATCATCTTTTACCGCATAAGCAACTGCCTGATACACCTGAGCAGGAGTCGCTTCTTCTAGATTTCTTCTATATAAAACTTTTACTTGTTCTTTGACTTCTTTTTTAAATGCTTCTTTGTTAAAAATTATATTTTTCATTCCAAAATCTCCTTACTCTAATTTTTTGAGAACCCCATTTTATTATTTACTCTCTCTCACCTTCACCATTTTATTGTAACACTTTTTTAGTTTTTATTCCACTCTTGCATCTTTATTTAACAAATATTTTTCTATTTTCTCATTATTTCTACACGTTTTTTGCCCATAAAAAGAGGCAAGAAAGTCCATTCCCTTCTTGCCTCTTTTCTATCATGTCCTATTTTTTATAATTTTTCAACGCCAAGTTTTACATCTTCTCCATTGATGTTCCACTCTTTTTCATATCCTTTTGTTTCACCGCATACAATAGATTCTGCTAATACATCGCCCTTGATTGTATCTTCATTTTTCTGAATTAATGCGATTAACTTGTCATTGTTTGCAATGGATACCGTAATGTGATCCATCACTTCAAATCCAGCTTCTTTTCTCATTGTCTGGATTTTACTGATGATTTCTCTTACAAATCCTTCTTCTAATAACTCTTCTGTTAAGTTTGTATCGAGAACAACGGTAATTCCATTGTCACTTTCTGATACATAACCTTCCTTTTGCGTCATTTCTGTCAGAACGTCTTCTTTTGTAAGTTCCACTGGATTTCCATCGATATCAAGTTTTAAAACTCCAGCTGTATCCAATTCATTCATCGCTTGATTGCCATCGATTTCTGCCAACGCTGTACGAATTCCATTTAATAATTTTCCATATTTTGGTCCCACTGTTCTCATCTGTGGTTTGAAGTTATAAGTAGTAAAAGCAGATACATCTTGTGTAAATTCTGCATCTTTTACGTTTAATTCTTCCTCGATAATATTTTTAAAGAAATCTGGAAGTTCTAAGTCCGCTTTTACAAACATTTTTCCAATTGGCTGACGGTTTTTGATATTGGCACTGTTACGAGCCGCACGTCCAAGAACAACGACTTTTAACACGAGATCCATATCTTTTTCCAGTTCTTCATCGATCCACGCTTCGTTTACTGTTGGGAAGTCGCAAAGGTGAATACTTTCTTTTGCTGTGGCATCTAAGTTGCGAACGAGGTTTTGATAAATATCTTCTGTCATAAATGGAATCATTGGAGCCGCTGTTTTAATAATCGTTGTAAGGGCTGTATAAAGAGTCATATAAGCATTGATCTTATCCTGTTCCATTCCTTTTGCCCAGAATCTCTCACGGCTTCTTCTTACATACCAGTTACTCATATCATCAACAAATTCCTGCATCGCTCTTGCGGCTTCTGGAATTTTATAACTTCCTAAGTTTTCATCGACCGCTTTGACACAGCTATTTAATTTGGATAATAACCATTTATCCATTACTGGTAATTGTTCATAGTCCAATGTGTAATTCATTGGATTAAACTGATCGATTTCCGCATATAACACATAGAATGCATAAGTGTTCCAAAGAGTTCCCATGAACTTACGCTGCCCTTCCGTTACGGCTTTTCCATGGAAACGGTTTGGAAGCCATGGTGCGCTGTTAATATAGAAGTACCAGCGGATCGCATCTGCTCCATAGGATTCTAATGCATCAAATGGATCAACCGCATTTCCTTTTGACTTACTCATTTTTTGTCCATTTTCATCTTGCACATGACCGAGTACAATAACATTTTTGTATGGCGCTTTGTTAAAGATTAATGTAGAAATGGCAAGTAAAGAATAGAACCAACCACGAGTTTGGTCAACCGCTTCTGAAATAAAGTCTGCTGGAAAATGAGATTCGAACACTTCTTTATTTTCAAACGGATAGTGCCATTGTGCAAAAGGCATGGAGCCGGAGTCAAACCAACAGTCAATTACTTCCGGCACACGGTGCATTTCTTTTCCACAGTGCGGACATTTAATCGTTACTGCATCAATATATGGGCGGTGTAATTCAATATCATCTGGACAGTTATCAGACATGCTCTTCAATTCTTCAATGGAACCGATGGCGTGTTGATGTCCACATTCACATTCCCAAATATTTAATGGAGTTCCCCAGTAACGGTTACGGCTAATTCCCCAGTCTTGTACATTTTCAAGCCAATCGCCAAAACGACCTTTTCCAATGCTCTCCGGAATCCAGTTAATCGTATTGTTGTTGCGGATTAAGTCCTCTTTCACTTCTGTCATCTTGATAAACCAAGATTCTCTTGCATAGTAAATAAGAGGAGTGTCGCATCTCCAACAGTGAGGATAGCTATGCTCGAAGTTAAGCGCTGCATATAAAAGTCCGCGTTCTTTTAAATCTTTTAATACAAATGGATCGGCTTTTTTACAAAATGTTCCAGCCCAAGGAGTTTCTTTTGTCATCTCTCCTTTTCCATCGACTAATTGAAGGAATGGTAAATTGTATTTTCTTCCTACACGGTTATCGTCTTCACCAAACGCTGGTGCAGTATGAACAACACCTGTACCATCAGTCAATGTTACATAGTCATCACATACAACAAAGTACGCTTTTTTATCCAATTGTTTAAAAGAGAATAATGGTTCATATTCTTTGTATTCTAAATCTTTTCCGACAAATTTCTCTACTACTTCATAGCCTTCTGGAAGCACGGAAGAGAGAAGAGCTTCTGCCATGTAATAAGTTTCTCCTTCTGATACTACTTTTACATAAGTTTCCACCGGATTCACACAAAGCGCTACGTTTGATGGAAGTGTCCAAGGAGTTGTTGTCCATGCTAAAATATAAGCATCTTCTCCTACGACTTTAAATTTTGCGATGGCAGATTTTTCTTTGACATCTTTGTATCCTTGTGCTACTTCGTGAGAAGAAAGTGGTGTTCCACAGCGAGGGCAGTAAGGAACGATTTTGTGTCCTTTGTATAATAATTTCTTCTCCCAGATCTGTTTTAACGCCCACCATTCAGACTCGATAAAGTCATTTTCATAAGTAACATATGGGTGCTCCATATCCGCCCAGAATCCAACTGTTCCTGAGAAATCTTCCCACATTCCTTTGTATTTCCAAACAGATTCTTTACATTTTTGAATAAATGGTTCTAATCCATATTCCTCGATCTGTTCTTTTCCATCAAGTCCAAGTAACTTCTCCACTTCTAATTCCACTGGAAGCCCATGGGTATCCCAACCGGCTTTACGGTCGATTTTATGCCCTTTCATCGTCTGGTATCTTGGAATCATATCTTTAATAACACGAGTTAAAACGTGTCCAATATGAGGTTTTCCATTGGCTGTTGGAGGTCCATCAAAAAATGTGTAAGGTTCTCCTTCTGCTCTTTCATCAATACTTTTTTGGAAAATATGATTTTCTTCCCAGAATTTTTCGATATTTTTTTCTCTCTCAACAAAATTGAGGTTCGTTGATACTTTATCGTACATCTGACATTCTCCTTCTTGTTTCTTTTTTATTTTTATTGAAATATAAGAAAACCCCCGCCCTGAAAACAGGACGAGGGTATAAAATACTCGTTCAACCACCTATTTACATACTAACATATGCTTTCCGTTAACGGCGGAATCACCGATCACATCTACTAAGTTCTCTCTTGCTTTTATTGAAAAAAACGGTTCAATGGACAACTCCAGAGTGATTTTCAAAAAAGAATACTAAACACTGGCTCTCACCGTCCCAGCTCGCTTTTGTCGTTTTTGCTTTTCCTACTCTCTCTATCAACGTTTTTGACTATGGTATATAAATGTTTTATTATCTTTTTTAGTTTAGTATAAAAAATGAATCTTGTCAACCAGTGGAATTTTTCTTTTACTTCCAAAACTGTTTTGCTCGTTCTTTTATCGTGTCCACTGTAACCCGATCATATCCTTCCCACTCTCTTGGGAATAGCTGCTGATAGTTTGTTTGTAAAAACCGATCATCTAATAATAAAATAATTCCTCGATCGGTCGTCGTTCGAATTACTCGTCCTGCAGATTGCAGCACTTTATTCATAGCGGGATAGCGATAGGCGTAGTCAAAGCCATTGAGTCCTTTTTGTTCATAATGGAATTTCAAAAGCTCTCTCTCCTGACAGACTTTTGGAATTCCAGTTCCAATTATCATCGCTCCAATTAGCTTTTCCCCTACTAAGTCAATTCCTTCTGAAAAACTCCCTCCCATCACGCAGAATCCAAGAAGTGATTTTTTCTCTTCTATTGAAAACTGTTCTAAAAACTGTTCTTTCTCAAGTTCTGTCATTTCCGGCTGCTGCATAATGATTCTTGTCTTATAAAACAGCCCTCTCTCCATGGCGATTTCATATACCTCTTCCATGTACTGGTAGGAAGGAAAGAAGATCATGTAGTTTCCTTTTTTGCTATCAATAACTTGATCCAAGTACCATACAATTTTCTCATATTCCCCATAATTTCTTCTCGTATAACGGCTGGACACATCATATCCAATAGCTAACAAACGATTTTTTTGCTCGAATGGAGAAGGGATATAAACTGCATAGTCTTCTTGTTCATTGGATAACATTTCCCGATAATATTGGATTGGAAGCATCGTTGCAGAAAAGAAAATCGTGCTTACCGCCATATCCAAATACTTTTTCAGTTGGTTCGCTGGCGTTATACAAAAGAGTTTTACAAAAAACTGTCCATGTTCATCATGCCCTGTGTAAATCTCATAAGAATCGTCCACATATTCATACATATTTAAAAAATGACGAACAGAAAAATAACAATCCAAAGCCAGTTCTTTTTTCTCCTGCTCCTCTTCCTCCTCTAATACGACTTCCAACTCCCCATATACTCGTAACAGATTTTCATAAAAAGAACCGAGTGTCTGTAAAATTCCATAGCCTGTCCATACATCTTCCCACTGATCCATTGTATTGCGACAGCCATTGATAGATTTTCCTAATTTTTTATACGTTTTTCCAAGCTCTTTTCTCACTTTCATCAGTTGTTCTCGAACTAAAACAGCGCTATACATCGTTCTTGCCCTCTCCACAAGATTATGCGCCTCATCGATTAAGAACAGATATTTTCCCTTTTGATTTTCTCCAAAAAACCTCCGCAAATAGACGTTTGGATCGAAGACATAATTATAATCAGCGATGACGACATCTGTAAAACTGCTCGCATCTAAGCTCAGCTCAAAGGGGCATACTTGATACTTATTCGCCCATTGTAACAATCGTTCTCGATCGAGCTGTTGCTCCTCTTTTAATAAAGCATAAAGCGCCTCTAATATGCGGTCAAAATGCCCCTTTGCATAGGGACAATCCATCGGGTTACAGTGACATTCTTCCATTGGACAGATCTTTTCTTTTGCCGTCAGTACAACAAAGCTAAGACTTGCGCCTTTTTCCCGCAACACTTTCACACTTTCATAGGCGACCGTTCTTGTAATCGTCTTAGCGGTCAGATAAAAGATTTTCTCTCCAATTCCTTCTCCCATCGCTTTAACTGCCGGAAATAAGGTGGACATCGTCTTTCCAATTCCTGTTGGAGCCTGAATAAATAACTTCTTTTCCCGACTGATTGTCCGATAGACAGAAACTGCCATATCTCTTTGCCCCTTCCGATAGGAAAATGGAAATTGTAACGGTTTTATAGAAGCATTTCTCCGATCCCTCTGCTCCTTTATAAGCCTTGCCCATTTTACATATTCTACCAAAAGATGATGAAACCACTCTTTTAACTGGCTTGCCGAATAGATCGTCTGAAACCGCTTTACCTCTTCTGATTCTAAATTACAATACGTCATCTGAATCACAATCTCTTCGATCTCATGCTGCTCACAATAGATATGCCCATAACACATGGCTTGGGCTTGATGCACAAGAACCGGCTCTATAATTGTATCTAAATTCCGATAGACGCCTTTGATCTCATCGATTAAAACGCCTTGTTCATTTTTTTGAATTCCATCTGCTCTTCCTTCCATACAAAAGAGAAACTCTTCTTGTTCTATCTCATAGTTCATTGCCACCTCTGCTTGATAATCGCTCGGCATTCTCTTTTGAATTTTTCGATGAATTCGACTTCCTGCCTGCATAGCATCTTTGTCTCCGCCTCCTCTTCGATTGTCAATATCCCCAGAACGCAATAAAAATTCTACAAAATTTCTTACAGACACCCGAATCTTATTTCCTTCGATTATAATCATTTATTTTCTCTCTTTCCTCTCTTATAAACACTCTTGTGTCGCCCCTTCTTTTTCTTTATAAAATTAGAGGGATCGGATTGTTCTGTGCTATGCACTTCCACAATCATATAAAGAAATCGTTAAAATGTATATTTTTTCCTATTTTCTCTTTTTATTATAGAAACTCCCCTTGAAAAACTCAATGCATAGTGCTAGAATAGGCTAAAATAAATTCTCTTGCAAGGAAACTTGCATGAGATTTTTGTTTATTTGACACTAATATCACATCAATACTTTTTAGAAAGAAGGTTTAGTATGTTCAGAAACGAAGCAATTCCAAGAGATCCTATCATTCTTTTAAGTTTTATTAACACAAAGTTACGCGATCAGTACACTTCTCTTCACGCCCTTTGTGACGATATGGAACTAGAAGAAAGCGATTTAAAAAATGTTCTTGAAGCAATTGACTATCAATATAATGAACAGTTAAATAAATTTGTATAAAGAACAACTGCTAGGAAATTTTATGATAATATGTTTTTTTCACAAAAAATGGAAACAGAGGATCGAATATCTCTTCTGTTTCCATTTTTTATAAAAAAGCAATTGTCCAGATGCTTCGTCATCTCTATGCTTCGTC
>Cebus_capucinus_imitator_PRJNA485217_SSR047__coassemble_1319_pt1 | contig 16312 bp, 12 predicted proteins | sample Cebus_capucinus_imitator_PRJNA485217_SSR047__metabat2_low_PE_010 | metagenome-assembled genome bin Cebus_capucinus_imitator_PRJNA485217_SSR047
ATTTCTCCATCATATGAACCGCTTCATAGTTTGAAAAGACTTCTTCAATGCCGACTACATAGTCTAAAAGAGCCTCCTCTTTTGTGAGTTTCTCGATTTCAGCCAGCGTTAAACTATCTTTTATCAAAAACTGACCGACTTTTGTCCGAATGAGAGAATCCATACAGCCTCCGCACTGTAACTTTTCTCCAATATCTCTACAAATGCTTCGAATATAAGTTCCTTTGCTGCAAGCAATTTCCATTCGAACAAGTGGAAGGTTCATTTCTAAAATTGTAATGGAATCAATGGTAATCGGGCGCGCCTTTCGTTCAATGACTTTTCCTTCCCTCGCCAATTCATAAAGTTTTTTTCCATTGACTTTCAAAGCGGAGTACATGGGCGGAATCTGTTCCATGGAGCCAACAAACCCTTCAATTACCGCTTTTACCTCATCTTCTGTGGCATGAACGTCCTTTGTTGTCAAAACAGTTCCTGTCATATCTTCCGTATCCGTCGTCACGCCGAGCCGCATCACAACTTCATAGGTTTTATTGTGATCTGTTAGCATATCACAAAGTTTTGTTCCTTTTCCAAGACAGACTGGCAATACTCCAACCGCTTCCGGATCCAATGTCCCTGTATGACCAATTTTCTTTTGGCGCAAAATTCCTCTAAGTTTTGCCACAACATCATGAGAAGTGAATCCTTTTTCTTTGTATACATTGATAATTCCGTCTATCACGCCTATGCCTCCACTCCTAATTGTGCTGCGATATGACCTGTTAAATTATTGATAACATCGTGCATCGTTCCTGACATCGTACAGCCTGCCGCCTTTACATGACCGCCGCCACCGTATGTTTTTGCAATGCTGCTCACATTGACATCATGATTAGAGCGCATGCTCACCTTATATTGTTGCGCTTCCGTCTCATAGAGGAAAATGGCAACTTCAACGCCTTTTGTCACACGAAGCTGATCGATAATTCCATCTAAATCACTTGGCACACAGCCATAAAAATTCATCATACTTTTGCTAAAAACAGAAAAAATTACTTTTCCATCTAAAATTCTTGTGCTTTCTGCCAGCGCCCTTCCAAGAAGTTGATTTTGCAAATACGTTCTCGTATAAAAAGTTTCATCGATAAGGCGGGAATGATCCACCCCTTTTTCCAGCAGTTCTCCTGCAACGATCATCGTCTTCTTCGTGGTGTTGCTATGTTTAAAGATGCCTGTATCGTGGACAATTCCAAGATAGAGCGCTTCTGCTGTCTCTTTGCTAATTTTTTCACATTCCATCAATCCAAATAAAAGCTCACAAGTGGAGCTTCCTGTTGGATCAATGACGCTGCTCATTCCAAACCCATCATTGCTAATATGGTGATCAATACAGATCGTATCGTTGGCGCTCTCATATAAATTTGCAAATTCTCCAAGGCGATCAAGATCTCCGCAATCACAGCAAATGAATAAATCATACTGCTCATTTGAAGTGCTATTGGAAATTTTATCAGCACCGCTTAGAAATGAAAATTTCTCTTGAATCGGCTCTAAATATACTTGTACGCTCTTCTCAGAATAATTATCACGGATATACTGGGCAAGCGCTAACGTGGAACCAGTACAATCTCCATCTGGTCTTACATGACCACTAATTGCAATTGTCTTTGCTTCTTCTAACTTTTTTTTAAATTCGCTCTTCGTCATCATGGTTGTTCACCTCGTCAATCATCTTAGACATCGTAACGCCATATTCGATAGACTGATCCATAATGAATCGGATTTCTGGTGTATTTCTTAAATTAACGGTTCTTGCCAATTCTTTACGGATAAATCCTTCTGCACTTTTTAATCCCGCTAATGTTTCAAGGCGTGCTTCTTCATCACCATAGACACTAATATACGCTTTACAGCTTTTTAAATCTGGTGCCACTTCCACTGCAACAACAGAGGTGAGTGGGTGAATTCTTGGATCTTTAATTTCACGACTAATAATACGGCTTAACTCTTTCATAACTTCTCCGTTAATGCGAGTATTTTTGATGCTATTCTTTCTCATTGTTCATTCCTCCTAATTTCTTCAGGATTTTAGAAAAGGCAGACAATCACGCCTGCCCTCTCTATCATTATACTAATGCATAAACTGCTTTGTGTAAAGTATTATCTAGGTACTTCTACCATTTCATATGCTTCGATTAAGTCGCCTTCTTTTGCATCGTTAAATTTATCGAATACAAGACCGCATTCATATCCTGTTTTTACTTCTTTTACATCGTCTTTAAAACGTTTTAAAGAAGCTAAATCGCCTTCAAAGATCTGCTCGCCCTCTCTGGAGATGCGAACACGGCAACCGCGTTTAATCACCCCATCTAACACATAAGAACCAGCAATTGTACCAATTCCAGACGCCTTAAATGTTTGGCGCACTTCAGCGTGACCGATGACTTTCTCTTCATAGACTGGTTCCAACATACCTTTCATAGCATTTTCAATATCTTCAATGGCGTTATAGATAACACGATAAAGTCTTAAATCAACTTTTTCACGATCTGCGATTTCTTTTGCCATATTATCCGGTCTTACGTTAAATCCGATAATAATTGCGTTAGAAGCTGATGCTAAAATAACATCGGATTCGTTGATGGCACCAACACCACCATGGATTACTTTTACAACGACTTCTTCGTTTGATAATTTTGTCAAGCTCTGTTTTACCGCTTCCACAGAACCTTGAACGTCCGCTTTTACGACTAAGTTCAATTCTTTTACGTTACCAGCTTGAATCTGGCTAAAGAGATCATCAAGAGATAATCGCGCTTTTGTATCCGCAAGCATTTTTTCACGGTTATAAGCGATAAATTCTTCCGCCATGCTTCTTGCGATTTTTTCGTTGTCTGTTTCAATCATAATTTCACCGGCATTTGGAACATCGTTAAGTCCGATGATTTCCACAGGTGTTGATGGACCTGCCTCTTTTACACGGCGACCTTTATCATCTGTCATAGCGCGCACTTTACCATGAGCGCTTCCTACAACGATAGAATCTCCAACACGCAATGTACCTTTTTGTACTAATACGGTTGCTACTGGTCCTCTTCCTTTATCAAGCTGTGCTTCAATTACGATACCGCGAGCATTTCTCTTTGGATTTGCTTTTAACTCTAATACTTCTGATGTTAATAAGATCATTTCAAGAAGCTCATCGATTCCCTCTCCTGTATGGGCAGATACTGGAACGAAGATTGTGCTTCCACCCCAGTCTTCTGGAATCAATTCATATTCTGCAAGCTCTTGTTTGACACGATCGACATTGGCGCTTTCTTTATCAATTTTATTGACAGCGACGATAATTTCAATATCAGCGGCTTTTGCATGGTTAATCGCTTCCACTGTCTGTGGCATAACACCATCATCAGCTGCAACAACTAAGATCGCAATATCTGTTGCCTGCGCCCCACGCATACGCATAGAAGTAAACGCCTCATGTCCTGGTGTATCAAGAAATGTAATTCTTTTATCATTATATGATACAACAGAAGCACCGATATGCTGAGTAATACCACCTGCTTCTCCTCTTGTTACGTTGGTAGAGCGAATGGCATCGAGAAGAGATGTTTTACCGTGGTCAACGTGTCCCATAACGCAGACAACAGCTGGGCGTTCCACCATTAAGCTCTCATCGTCTTCTTCCTCACGAAGTAGTTCTTCGATTACGTCTACTTTCTCTTCTAACTCTGCAATATAGTTATATTCTAATGCAATTTCTGCTGCCTGCTCAAATTCAATCTCATGATTTGGTGTCGCCATAACACCTTGCATAAATAATTTTTTTACGATCTGAGCCGCTGGAGTTTTAATCATATCTCCTAACTCTTTAATTGTCATCACTTCTGGAAGTGTAATGTTTTTAATAGTTGGCTCTTCCTTTTTTGGAGGTTGCTGTTTTGGAACTGCATTGTTTTTGTTGTTTTTATTGTTCTTATTATTTCTATTATTATTGTTATTATCCCTGTTATTGTTGTTATTATTTGGACGATTTTCTTTTTGCCCATTTTTATTATTTTTATTGTCACGGTTTCCAGCGTTTCCGTTTCTATTGGAACGGTTTTCTTTTTGTCCACCTTTATTATCCCGATTTCCATTTCCATTGGAACGGTTTTGATTTCCTTTATTATCGCGGTTTCCACCGTTATCTTTTCGATTATTTGTCCCTTTATTTTCTTTTTTTGCTTCTTTATTGTCTGCAAAATGATTTCTTAATAAAGCGATATGTTCCTCTTCTAAATTGCTGGCAGGAGTTTTTCCTTCCACTCCTTTTGCTTCTAACACTTCAAGAATTTCTTTATTGTTTTTTCCTAATTCTTTTGCTATTTCACGCACTCTAATTTTTGACATCCACACTACCTCCATTTTCCGTAATATCAAGTTGCTTCATGATTGACTTCGCAAAGCCCTCGTCAAGCAGGACAAGTGATGCCCTTTGTTCCTTTCCCATGGCATGACCAAGCTCTGCTTTTGTGCCAAAGAAATAGATTGGAACTTCATAAAATGTACACATATTGGTAAACATTTTTTTTGTATTGTTGGAAGAATCTTCTGCTACAATCACTAAAAATCCTCTTCCCGATTTTACCGTTTTCTCAACAGAAAACTCTCCACTTTGCACTCTTCCGGCCTTTGTTGCCAATCCTAATAAGGAATAAATTTTCTGCTTATTCAAGATTCTCTAACTCCTTTGTTAATTTTTCATAGATCTCTTTTGGTATTTGCACTTTCAAAGATCGTTCCAATCCTTTGTTTTTTTCCGCTTTTTTTAAACAGTCAGTTGATTTGCAGATATAGGCTCCTCTTCCATTCTGTTTGCCAGTTGCATCAATCATAATTTCTCCCTCTGGAGTTTTAATGACACGAGTCAGCTCTTTTTTGCCCTTTCTTTCACTACAACCAACGCATTGTCTTAATGGTAATTTTTTAGCCAAACTATCACCTCATCTCTCACTGTTTCTTATTCCATCTCTTCATAATCAAAAGATTCCACTTCTTCATCTTGCTCCACCACTTCTTCGATTTCTTCTGGAACAAGTTTTAAGATCTCTCCAAGCTCTTTTGCCTGTGATTCACTTTTAATATCGATCTTATAGCCAGTAAGTCTTGCCGCTAATCTCGCATTTTGTCCTTCTTTTCCAATGGCTAATGACAACTGATAATCCGGTACAATGACTTTTGCACTTTTTTCTTCTTCATTTACTTCCACAGATACTACTTTTGATGGACTTAATGCATTTTCAATTAAGATCGTCGGATCTTCATTCCAATTGATAATATCGATTTTTTCCCCTTTTAAATCATTGACAATGGCGTTTACTCTTGCACCGTTCATTCCAACACAAGCTCCTACTGGATCGACATTTTCATCGTTGGACCATACCGCAATTTTTGTTCTGGAACCTGCTTCTCTTGCAATGCTCTTAATTTCTACTGTTCCATCTTGTACTTCTGCCACTTCTTTTTCAAACAGACGTTTTACTAATTCTGGGTGGGTTCTGGATACTAAGATTTTAGGTCCTTTATTTGTCTCTTTTACTTCAATGATGTAAAGTTTAATACGATCAGTTGGTTTAAACACTTCTCCCGGAACTTGCTCATTTTCTGTTAAAAGAGCATCTGTTTTATCATCTAAGCTGATACTAATATTATTTCCAACATATCTCTGAACAACACCAGTTACAATATCTTTTTCTTTGCAATAGAAGTGATTGAATACAACTTTTCTTTCTTCTTCTTTGATTTTTTGAACAATAACACTTCTTGCGTGCTGAGCGGCAATACGTCCAAAATCTTTTGGTGTAATTTCTACGTTTACAACATCGCCTAACTGATATTGTCCGCTGATCATTCTCGCTTTTTCTAAGCTAATTTCAAGAACTGGATCTTCTACATGTTCCACAACTGTTTTTTCTGCAAATACAGAAATCGCTGCTGTTTCTCTATCCATGCTCACTTTAATATTATCAGCCTTTCCAAAGTCTCTTTTACATGCTGCAACAAGAGAATTTTCAATGGCTTCCATAATTACTTCTTGGCTAATTCCTTTTTCTTTCTCAAGCTGTTTTAATGCTTCTACAATCTCATTCATTTTTCTATTTCCTCCTAACTTTAAAAATCCAATGCTAAACGAATTAATGCAATATCAGACTTTTCAATCGTCATTTCTGTTTCATCTTCTAATGTAATCGTAATGGAATCCTCTGTATAAGAAACAAGAGTTCCTTCCCATTCTTTTTGTTTTTCAATTGGGCGATATAGTTTAATTTCTACATCTTTCCCAAGACTGCGTTTAAAGTCTTTTTCTTTTTTCAACGGTCTACCAAGCCCTGGTGAACTCACTTCTAATATATAAGCATCTTGAATAAAATCATCTTCATCTAATTTCGCTTCTAATGCACGGCTGATCAAAACACAATCATCGATATTGATGCCGCCCTCTTTGTCCGCATAAACACGAAGATACCAATTGGCACCTTCTTTTACATATTCCACATCTACAAGTTCAAATTGATTTTCATCGATAATTGGCTGTACCAACTGTTCTGTGCGAAGTTCGATATCTGCTCTCTTTGCCACAATAATCCCTTCTTTCTATCTCTATCTTTTTCTTTTTTCTGTTTTTACCTGTTCGGATACCAAGGTCACATAAAATTGATTTCCATTTGGTATCATTTCTTTTACAATGATTGGAAATTTTTTCCTGTACAAAGAAGAAGAGTGGACAAACGTCCACTCCTTTCTAGTAAAAATATATCTATCGTCAATAGTATAGCACTATTGCTTGAAATATGCAAGAGAAAACATAAAATCTATTTTATCCCATTTTATTATAGGCATTGTCTTCATCAATTCCAGTAAAAATAAAAAAATGTTGGAACGAAATACTCACTCCAACTTCTAATTTGAATACCTTTTTGAATACCTCTTGTTTTCAGGTCTCCGAAAACCGCATAAATACTAGGTTTTCTAACAGCCTGTACGGGAATCGAACCCGTGTTTCTGCCGTGAGAGGGCAGCGTCTTGACCGCTTGACCAACAGGCCTTGTCTTACTGACGAAATTTATTATAGCAAACTCTTCTTTTTTCGTCAAGACATATTTTTTGTTTTATCAAAATTATTGAAACTTTTTATGTTGTAGCTTCTTTTTCAAGACTATTAAATACATCTACCGCCTTCTTCCAATCTTTTTTCTCTTGCTCTGTCAATGGTTCATGTTTAAAATGAAAATCATGTTTTCTCATAATTTCTTTTAGACTATTCAGCATGGCATCGTATTTCTTTACGGTTATCTGCTTCATTTCCTGCACCTTTTGAGGATTTTTTGCTCGGACCTTTAGTGCCATTTTTAAATGAGAAAGGCACAACATTCCACATTCTTCATATTTTTTTAGAAAGGCTTCATCGACAGAGGCTTCTGCCATCGCTTTCGTATAATGAGCTTCCCCTGTGCGCTCCTTTTGACAGAAAAAACACTCCCGATGTTCTTCTTTTTTTCCAAATAAACTTAGCTTTCCTTTCGTTCCATCTAATTTCTTTAATGCCTCATCAAAGAGATCTTGATAGAGAATTGCGTGTGCCAATGGATCGCCAAAATTGCGCAGCTCTTTGCTATGTCTTTCACAAAATCCGCCCTCTTTTTTTATTTTCAACCGAATATCCGGCAAATTGGCACATTCATATAGAAAATTATCCATAGCCCTATGTGTTCTCTCCTTCATAAGAGAACACACAGGGCAGTTATCATCAATCATATGTTCCATTAAATTATTCCAAAGCATATGAGATTCTTTTCGTTCCATCTTCCTCCATACCCCTTTCTCAAAAAAAGCTCTTAATTTCTTATTCTTTTCATTATACCTATTTTTTGTTCCACTTACAAGGATTCTAAGAAAATACTGAGCAATCAGAGAAAAAAAATGGAGGGCTATCTTTTAGCGATAAGAAGTATGCACGGCTTTTGCCAATACTTTTGGATCTTTATGGTATGGTGTCACAGGGCAAATTTTCTTATTTTTTACTCCCATCAATTCATAGACCGCAATTCTTGCAGCGCGGACAGAATACTCTTCGGTAAACACCATATCTTCTGGAATCTCTACAAATTGAGAGATCATTGCAAAGTTTGTAGAGCCTTTTGGCACCACTTGTGGACGATCGCTCATGGCTCTTGGCTGGAACTGCGCATCAATATATGGCATCATGCATGGAATGACGTTGACAACAGAATCTAAAATTTCTTGTTGTTCTTGTTCCATATGCAAGTGGTGAAGAAGTTCCACTAACAACTCTTCTCCGGTACACTCCCTCATCGGCTTTTTCACATAATCGCCAATGCGATCGGTATAGAGTCCATAGCCCCAGAAAATCGTCGTATCCATCGGCTGATTTTTAAAATGTGGTTGAGCAGCTACTACAATGCTCATCAACCAGTTGGAATCTTTAAACGTCATTAACGCTCCGCTTCCAGGAATATTTCCACTGAATTTTTCAATCATTTTTAGAAGTTTATTGCCTTTCATTGTGACTGTAAAACTTTCCCAGTTTGTTTCTTCTGGGTAATTGAAAAATGGTTCTGGATTGCCAAGCCCATCTTTTTTCTTGGCAATTTTTGCCCAAAGATTGCCGGATATTGGGTTTTCCGTACAATAGTCTGGTGCTGTATGGAGATCGCCTAATGTTGCACAGTCTGTCATGCACCCATTTGTCATAATGCAGAGATCTTCTTCCTCTAATACGAGCAATTCTTCTTCTCCATTTTTATCCAAATGAATTCCTGTAACGGTGATGCCATCTCCTTCTTTAAATTCTAAATCTGTAACCGTCGCTTTCATGCTAAAGTCTACATCATGTTCAGACAAATATACTTTTAAAGGAAGAATGACGGATTCATACTGATTGTATGGCGTTCTTGTCACCCCCTCTAATGTCTCGATTCTTGAAAATTCGAAAATCATACGATTCATATATCGTCTTAATTCAAATAGACTGGACCATTTTTGGAATGCAAATGTCGTTTGCCACATATACCAGAAATTTGTTTCAAAGAAATGTGGGGTATCTTTAAACCACTCTTGAATCGTCATATTATCCAATTTTTCTTCCGGTGTTCGCATTAATTTTAACAGCGCCATGCGATCGGCTTGATTAAATCCCATGCTTCTCACATTGAGAATGTTTCCGTCTTTATCAATTAAACGAGCTTGTGCATGAGTTGGGTGTAAATGATCGAAGTTTAAAATCTCTTCGGTTACGCTCATATTCGGCATATCAAGTGATGGAATATCGCGGAATAGCTCCCAGAAATTTTCATAAGTTTCTTCATTTAACATTCTTCCGCCACGGCAAACAAATCCATTTGTTACATCGCCTGCGCCGTCATTGCTTCCGCCTAGAATCGGCATTCCTTCTAAAATATGAATATTTTTTCCATTCATCTTACAGTCTCTGAGCAAATAAGCAGCTCCTGCTAAAGAGGCTAATCCTCCACCGATAAAATAAACTTGACGATCGGTATTGTTTCGTCCAATCTCTTTATGTTCTGCTGGCTCTGATACCGTATCTTTTCTTCCTATTCCATCTTCTTTTTTTCCATTTTTTAAAACGAGGGCTGCTGCGGCGGCTCCTGCTAAAGCGCCGGCTCCAAGAATCACATTTGTCTTATTCATTTTATTTTTTCTACTTTTTTTACCCATTATGACTCCTTCTTTCTATCATTGTTAAACTGCCATCACATTGTTTCTATCCTTTGTCACTATGCTATTTGATTGTATAAAACTCTCTCTATTATCGATTAGTCTTACCCATCGAATCAATTCTATACATCGTCTTCTCCACTCGTATCTTCCTATAAATGGTGGCTTTTCTTACCTTCTTTGTGATGTCACTGTTTTTTGTTTCTATGGATACTATAACAAAACTTTTTCATTCTGTATTTATACAAAGGAAATCAATTGGATAAAAATAAGACAAATACATAAGATTGTCTAATAAAGTTGTTTTACTACTCTTGATCCATATAGCGCTCATACGCTAACTTTTCGCTGCTCATCACTAATTTTTTCAACTGCCGCACGATTTTTTCCGGCGATTCTTTCATATTCGTCTGCACCCAGTCGATGACAATGCCACACATACCAAAAGCGAAGAAACGGCTATAAAAGTGCCGCTCCTCTTCCTTTAATACGCTTTTTTCATCTAATTTTACGATAGCATCATAAAATAAATTGCTTGTGATTTTTAATAAATATTTTCGAAAATATTCTTCATTGTGCCGAATCGTATTGCTATAAAAAATATGTTCCTCTTGCATTTTCTTTAGAAGTCCAAATAATTTCTCATACCAATTATCAAGATTGATCTCTTTTACTAACTCTTGAAACCCTTCTTCATAGTATACCCATTCTAATAATTCATATTTATCTTGAAAATGATAATAAAATGTTTGTCTGTTTAGCCCACACATTTTCGTAATATCACTAATAGAGATTTTTTCAAAACTTTTAATATGTGTTAATTCTTTTAATGCTTTTGCAATGGCTTTTTTTGTAATCATTGAATCTGACATCTATTTTACTCCTATTACCTATCAATTTCTTATATATAGAATCCCCTACTGAATGAAGAAATCAAAACTCAACTGATTTGTTTCCGGTAAATCCCCTAAAATTCCAAGCTCTGCCATCTTATCCGCAATGGTTTTGCTCACTTTTGTTCGGTTTCTAAAATCTTCTTTTGATAAAAATGGGCCGTCTTTTACCGCTTCCACAACCGCTTCTGCCGCTTTTTCTCCAAGCCCGTCAATGGCGCTTAATGCCGGCATAATTTTGCCATCAAAAATCTGAAACCGCTTATCGTCCACTCTTTTTAAATCAATTGGAAGAAACTCAATTCCTCTTGCATACATTTCTTGCACAATTCTCATATCTTTAATGGAATCTTGATCTTTTGCGGTTAAATTTTCTTTTCCTCGCCCTTGTAACTCCTTTAAATTAAACTCTAATCGCTCTTTTCCTTGGCACATCAACTCGTATGAAAACGCAGAGGCACGAATGCTAAAATATGCCGTATAATATGCTTCTGGCTTAAACACTTTAAACCAAGCGATTCGCCATGCCATCATAACATAAGCTGCCGCATGGGCTTTGGGGAACATATATTTAATTTTATTACAAGACCAAATATACCAATCTGGAACGCCATGGGAAAGCATTTCCTCTTCCCATTCAGACTTTAACCCTTTTCCTTTACGAACGCTTTCCATAATGGTAAACGATTGTTCCTTATCAAGCCCCATATGAATCAAATAAACCATAATATCATCTCGACAACAGATGGCTGTGGACAGTTTTGTCTTTCCTTCCTCGATCAGCGTCTGTGCATTTCCTAACCAAACATCAGTTCCGTGGGAAAGTCCGGAAATACGAACTAAATCGGAAAAGCTCTGAGGATCGGTATCCACGAGCATTTGAATAACGAAATCCGTTCCAAACTCCGGAATCCCAAGCGAACCAAGAGGAATTCCGCCGATATCTTCCGGTTTAATCCCTAGAATTTCCGTGCCATGGAACAGTGCCATAACGCTTGGATCGTCCAATTTAATCGTCTTTGCATCGACACCTGTTAAATCTTCTAATCGCCTTATCATCGTCGGATCGTCGTGTCCTAATATATCAAGTTTTAATAAGTTATGGTCGATGGAGTGATATTCAAAATGAGTCGTAACAATCGGCGTATTCATATCGTTTGCCGGGTGTTGAATAGCTGTAAATTCATAAATATCGTGTTCATGGGGAACGACGATAATTCCTCCAGGGTGCTGCCCCGTTGTACGCTTGACACCGGTACAGCCTTCTGCAATTCGTTCCATTTCACATCGCCGCTTATGAATTCCTCGTTCCTCATAGTATTTATACACATAGCCATATGCGGTCTTTTCTGCCAATGTACCGATCGTTCCCGCTCGATATGCCTTTCCTTTTCCGAAAATTACTTCCACATATGCATGGGCTTTTGCCTGATAATCTCCTGAGAAGTTTAAGTCAATATCCGGTTCTTTATTTCCTTTAAACCCTAAAAACGTCTCGAACGGAATATCATGCCCTTCTTTATTGAGCGGGTGCCCGCAGTTTGGACAGAGCTTATCCGGCATATCACAACCGGAACTTCCAGAATATGCCCTCACTTCTTCGGAATCAAAATCCACATAGTAACAGTTTGGACAAATATAATGGGCGGAAAGCGGATTTACTTCCGTAATCCCTGCCATAGTCGCCACAAAAGACGATCCTACGGAACCACGAGACCCTACAAGGTATCCATGATCGTTGGAATCCCACACTAATTTCTGAGCAATAATATACATCACCGCAAATCCGTTGGAAATAATGGAATTTAACTCCCTCTCCAACCGCTCCACAACAATTGGAGGAAGATTTGGTCCATAGATCTCATGGGCTTTGTCATAGCAAATCTTCGTCAACGTTTCATCGGATTTTTCAATAACAGGGGGACATTTATCCGGGTGAACCGGCGATATTTTTTCAATTTGCTCTGCAATTTTATTCGTATTTTCAATGACGACTTCATGAGCCTTTTGACTTCCCAAATAATCAAATTCTCGAAGCATCTCCTCTGTCGTTCTAAGATAAAGAGGCGCTTGATCGTCCGCATCTTTAAATCCCTTTCCTGCCATTAAAATTCGGCGATACAGCTCATCTTCTGGATCGAGAAAATGAACATCACAAGTGGCAACAACCGGTTTTTGATAAAGCTCTCCAAGTTCTACGATTCTTCGATTATAATTTTGCAAATCCTCTACGGTCTCTGCCGCATATCGATCGCTTCTTAACATAAATTCATTATTTCCAACGGGCTGAATTTCCAAATAATCATAGAAGTTTACAATTCGGGCGATTTCCGCATTGGAACGCTCCATTAAAATCGCTTGAAACAGCTCCCCTGCCTCACAGGCGGAACCGATTATAAGCCCTTCTCGATATTTCTCAATTAAACTCTTTGGCATTCTAGGTCTTCGATTAAAATAGCTTAAATTGGACTCTGAAACAAGACGATTCAGATTAATGCGCCCCGTTTCATTTTTCACTAAAATAATTCCGTGATAAGTAGGCGCTTTCTTAATGGCCTCTGGGGACATCACTGCCATTTTATTTAATTCATCTAATGTCTGAACCCCTTTTTCCTGCAACATTCCTAAAAATTTAAGAAAGATCTCCGCAGTCGCTCCGGCATCATCGACGGCTCTATGGTGATTTTCAAGGCTGATACCAAGCGCTTTTGCCACGATATTTAACTTATATTTGCTTAAATCTGGCAGCAGCAATCGTGCCAATGAAACGGTATCTAACACCGTATACTCATAAGGAATGGACAGTCTTTCGCAGTTCACTCGAATAAAACCTGTATCAAACTCTGCGTTATGAGCGACTAAAACACAACCGTTACAAAAGTCCATAAACTTTGGCAAGAGGCTTTCAATTGTCTCGGCTCCTAATACCATATTATCGTTGATCCCTGTTAAATCTTCGATATGAAAGGGAATTGGAACTTCTGGATTTACAAACTCGCTAAATTTGTCCACAATCCTTCCATTTTCCACTTTCACCGCCCCGATTTCAATAATTTTATTTTGTGTTGGGCTAAACCCTGTCGTCTCTAAGTCAAAGACGACATAGGAATCCGTAATCTTTTGATTGTTGGAATCCGTTACAATCTCTTTTAAATCATCGACAAAATACCCTTCCACTCCATAGATGACCTTAAATGGCTCGTCCATGGAAATACAATGATTGGCAATTGGAAACGCCTGCAAACAGCCATGGTCGGTAATTGCAACTGCCGGCATTCCCCATTCCTTTGCACGATTGATCACCTTTTTAATGTCGACAACACTGTCCATATCGCTCATAACCGTATGTAAATGAAGCTCGACACGTTTTTCTAAAGAAGTATCCATTCTCTTTTCAGTAAAATCGGGAATACTTTTAATTCCCATAACCGAAGTAATTCCAACGTCATGATCGAACTTATCAAAAACTGCCATACCTTTTATGCGATAGAACTTCCCTTGTTTTAACTCCCCTAACACATCTGGCAACTGATCGTTTCGCACAAAGATTTTAACCATAATCGTATCGGTAAAATCGGTGATGCTGAACATAATAATTGTTTTTTCGGAACGAATTTCTCTCGTATCCAATTTGAGAAGTTTTCCATGGATTACAACTTCTCCAATCTCATCAGTGATCTCTTCAATTGGAACGATCTCACCATCACAATTCCTTCCATAAAAGACATCGGGATCTTCGGAACGCTTTGGTCCATAACTTTTTTTCTCTCCATAGGAAGAAGCAGAGCCATTTCCCTGCCGTTTTTCGAATGTTTTCTTCTCCCCTTGGCGTTTTTCCACCGTATTTTTATCTTGCTGTTTCTTACTGTTTTCTTCTTTTTGTGTCTGTTCTTTTAACTCTTTTTGTTCTTCTCCTAAATGATCCATAATTTGATGAATTTCCAAATTCAGCTTATGGCGATTTGCCTCATAAAATGCTTTTTTCTGAGCCTCCGTATAATCAAAGCCCACTTTTAAAGGAATGTGAAAACGATTTTCATAAATCTCCTCTAAAAATTCTTTGATCTCTCTTGATTTATTGCGGGCTAAAAAAGAATCTTCTAAAAATAACGTCAAAATCGTGTCATTGACGTTCCACTCCGCTTTCGACAATAAGTTATATAAAACTAAACTCTGTTCTTTTACTTCATAAAGCAGGCTGTCTTTATAGGCAATTGTCAATTTCTCAACGTCATATTGATCCGATAACTCGTATTCTTCCACAAACCGAATTTTGGCTCTCGACTGATAAAATAAATTTTCTTTCACAGCTCGCTCCATGGCATGAATTTCTTTTTTATGGATCAGTCTTCTCCCATGAATGTAAAAGGACAGCGTATTTTGTTTTTTATTCATAACCACTTTTTCTACGTCTACTTTTTGAAAGAGATTATGCAATTCTTTTTGCACGACTAATTCTGTAAACACATCGAAAAATGGCCGCATTGTTTTTTCCATATCGTTTGTCACCCTTTCTCGTTCCATTCCTTTTACAAAACGATGAAGGGGCTGTCACCATATAAGCGACAGCCTCTCTTTACTTCCAATGTAATAATTCTTCTCTTAATGTGGATAACAGTTGGTCTTCCGGAACTTTTCGAATAATTTCTCCTTTTTTAATTAACAGCCCTTCGCCTTTTCCTCCAGCGATTCCAATATCCGCTTCTTTTGCCTCTCCTGGTCCATTGACAACACAACCCATAACCGCCACCTTTAAGTCAAGATGCGAAAACTCTGTCACCATATTTTCTACCTGATTGGCAAGGCTAATTAAATCGATGTTTGTTCTTCCACAAGTTGGGCAAGAAACAACTTCAATTCCACCATTTCTCAAGCCCAATGTTTTTAAGATCAATTTTGCAGAAGCGATTTCATTGACCGGATCGCCAGTTAATGAAACACGAATCGTATCTCCGACGCCAAGTCCGCCTAAAATCATTCCAAGCCCAACAGCTGATTTAATATTTCCGCTATAAACCGTTCCCGCTTCGGTAATTCCCACATGAATCGGGTATGGTGTTTTTCCTGCGATAAGCTCATGTGCCTTTACGCACATCATCACATCAGATGATTTGATGCTAATAACGAGATTCTCATAGCCCATCTCTTCTACAAAATGCACTTTATTCAATGCGCTTTCCACAATTCCTTCCGCTGTAACTTTTCCATATTTTTCCAAAACATCTTTTTCAACGGAACCGCTGTTGACACCGATACGAATCGGAATTTTATATTCTTTTGCTTTGTCAACAACCGCTTGTACACGCTCATGACTTCCAATGTTCCCCGGATTGATCCGAATTTTATCAGCTCCATTTTCAATTGCCGCAATTGCCATCTTATAATCAAAATGAATATCCGCAACGAGAGGAATGTGAATCTGTTTCTTAATTTCTTTTATCGCCACTGCGGCTTCCATCGTTGGAACTGTACAGCGAACAATTTCACAGCCCGCCTGCTCCAAACGAAGAATTTGTTCCACTGTGGCGTCTATATCCTCTGTTTTTGTATTCGTCATGGATTGAATCAAAATTGGATTTCCGCCACCGATGACACGATCTCCAATTTGAATCACTTTTGTATGATCACGATACATGCTTTCCTGCTACTCAAAATATGGTCAAATATACCCATATCGAGAATATTCCTTCTTCATC
>Cebus_capucinus_imitator_PRJNA485217_SSR047__coassemble_1330_pt1 | contig 16115 bp, 15 predicted proteins | sample Cebus_capucinus_imitator_PRJNA485217_SSR047__metabat2_low_PE_010 | metagenome-assembled genome bin Cebus_capucinus_imitator_PRJNA485217_SSR047
AATGTGGATTTTGCACGCCGGGATTGATTATGTCAGCAGTGGAAATCGTAGGAACCGGAAAACGTTATAATCGAGAGGCGTTGCGAAAACTGATTTCAGGGCATTTATGCCGTTGTACCGGATATGAAAATATTTTAAATGCCATGGAGAGAATTGTGGAAGAAACATATCGAGCAACCCATCAGGAAGCATAGCATGAAACTAGTATGAAAATACGATGGAAAAAATAGAAAAAAAGTCTTTGAGATAAAAGGAAAGAAGCGGAGAACTTTGTAAAGTCAGAGAAAGTTCTCTGCTTTTTCTATATACGAAGAGAGTTAGGGGGATTTTGTTCTCTTTTATAAAACTTTGAATGTATAATTTACCAGAATTTGGCATATAATAGAAACAAAGAGACAATGGGATCTGTAAAACAAGGGGGCTGCTTATGGGAAAAAGTTCCGCGCGAAAGAAGAGAAGAAGTATCTTTTTTTGTATCGCCTTTCTAAGTTTATTTTTGCTCACAGGGTGTAGCGGCACAAAAAATGTTGCAACAGAAGAAGAAAAAATAACCATTGATTTTACTGTTTGTCAGGAAGAAAACCTTCCAAAGGAATTAAAACAATTAATTGAAGAGAAAAAAGAATGTCCATTTAAATTATCGTATCAAACGAAAGAATACACATATATTGCCACCGGATATGGTCAACAGACGGTGGGCGGATATAGCATACAAGTGAATGCCCTCTATGAATTGGAGAATTTTGTTGTATTTAAAACAATATTAAAAGGTCCAAATAAAGAGGAGGAAAAGGCAGGAATTTCTTATCCATATATTGTTGTGAAAATTCAGAATTTAGATAAAACAATTTCTTTTCGATAGATGCATTTGTGTATCAATGAGGATAAATAGAAAAAGTTTCCGATAAATACGTTTCATTGTTTGACAAAATATAGGGATTGTGTTAAACTGTATACAGTGTACAATCGAGGTGATAAAATGACACAAGTAGATATTATGAGAATTAGGCACTCTATTAACCATCATATTGGTAGTAAAATCAAGATCAGTGCCAATAAAGGTCGTCACAAGTTTGTTGTTACAGAAGGTGTTATCAAGGAGGCTTATCCAAACCTTTTTCTAGTAGAACTGATTTCAAAGACAGATCGGGAAGTTTCACCTAAGATGGTTAGTTTTAGCTATCAAGATATTATTACAAAAGATGTTAGAATGATCCTCTGTTCGTAAAGAATAGAATGGAAGTAATAAATCCTTTCATGCCCGAATAAACTATTAAAAAGGCATGGAGGGATTTTTTATGGAATTTAATCAAAATCAGATGAACGTCAGTGTAACAAAATCATTGAAAAATGTTCAAAATACATTGGAAGCAGACTTAAATGTTCCGGATACAAAACAAGATGTGGAAAAATTAATTGAAGTGAGAGGAGAAGTCCTTTTATTAGAAACAGAAGCCATGGTCGATAAAATCCATATTTCAGGAGAGTTGTCAGTGCGCATTTTATATTCCATGCAAGGAGGGGCTTTATCGTCTTTTCAACATGCTTTTCCTTTTGAAGATGATATCTATATGGAAGGAACACTGCCAGAAGATACGATTAAGGCAGAAGGGGAATTAGAAGATCTCAATATAACAATTATTAATTCAAGAAAATTAGCGGTAAAATCTCTGATGGCATTAACGTTTCGGGCAATTGATGTCGATATTATTGAAGGGGCAGAAGAAGTCCGAGGGGAAGAAGGCGTTCAAGTGCTTAGAAAGCCGCAGAAAATGACAGGTCTTATTGTCAATAAAAAAGATATGATACGATTGAGGGAGGAAGTTACGATTCCAACGAATAAGCCAAACGTATCAGAAGTGCTATGGGATAATGTGTCCATTCGAAATCCCGAAGTTCGGCTGATGAGGGAGAAAATCGCTTTAAAAGGGGAACTATTATTTTTTGCACTTTATAAAGGCGAAGAAGAAAATATTCCCTATCAAAATATGGAGTGGGAACTTCCTTTTGAAGCAGAACTTCCGTGCAGAGAGTGCGAGGCGGGCATGATCGACAATATCCGACTGAAATTGGGAAACTGTCAAATTGATGTGAAGCCAGATATTGACGGAGAGCAAAGAGTGTTATCGTTAGAGTGTAATTTGGATATGGATATTCGAATTTATGAAGAAAAAGAGATGAATTTTATTGTGGATTTATACGCTCCGATGAAAAAATGGGAGTTGGTAGAAAGCGAGTTTACGTTTGAGAATCTCTTAATTCGAAATAATTCGAGAACGAGAATCAATCGAGTGATTCAAATGAAAGGAAAAGGAGCTGCCCTCATGCAAATCTGTCATGTAGATGGAACTGTGAAAATCGATGAGGCAGAATACACAGAAAATGGAATTCAAGCGGAAGGCGTATTGGCAATTCATGTTCTTTACATATCAAGCGATGATCGGTATCCGATCAATAGCTTTAGCACCCTCGTTCCGTTCTCTCATTTAATTGAAACACCGGGCTTACAAAAAGAAGATATTTATGAGTTAAATGGCAGTGTAGAACAACTTGCTGCTGTTATGCTCGATTCCAATGAAATTGAGATCAAGGCGGAACTCAGTTTGGATATTATCGCATTTAAAAAGAAAAGAGGAAAAGCGGTTATTGGGGCAAAACAGTTGCCGTTTGATGAAGAAGCATTTTCTAGCTTGCCGGGAATGGTCGTCTATATGGTAAAGGCTGGGGATAGTCTATGGGAAATCGCTAAAAAATATGATACAACAATGGAACATTTGATGAAAATGAACGATCTACAAACAGAAGAAGTAAAGGTCGGGGAGCGAATTTTTATTGCAAAAGAAACAAGGGTTTTATTGTCATAGTTAGTTGCTTTTTTTATAAAAAATGTATATAATATTATGTATACAAGATACATAATAAAATACAATGATGCAGTGGAGCGTACCACGGATAAAAATTAAGAAAACAAAACTGCGGAAAGGATAAACATATGGATCAGATTCAATTAAAGGCATATGGGAAAATCAATCTAGGTTTAGATGTTCTCGGCAAACGACCAAATGGGTATCATGACGTTCGAATGATTATGCAGACGGTTCAGTTATTTGATCGTTTAGATATGAGAAAGATAAAGGAAGATGACATTCACTTGAAAACAAATTTGAGTTATGTTCCATGTAATGAGCAAAATCTCGTATATAAAGCAGTGGAATTATTGAGGAGAGAATTTCAAATCAAAGAAGGGCTTTCGATTCAATTGGAAAAACATATTCCAGTTGCGGCTGGTATGGCGGGGGGAAGTACCGATTGTGCGGCAGCATTGTATGGAATGAACCGATTATTTTCGCTCAATCTTACGACAAAACAGCTGATGGAATATGGGGTGCAATTAGGGGCAGATGTGCCATATTGTATTATGAGAGGGACTGCATTATCGGAGGGAATCGGAGAGATATTGACAAGACTTTCTCCTATGCCAAACTGTTATATTTTAATTGCCAAACCTGCTATCAGTGTCTCCACTCGGTTTGTATATGAGAATTTGAAGTTACAGCAATTAGAAGGGCGTCCTGATATTGATGGAATGATTTTAGCGCTGAAACAAAAGGATTTAGAAGGGATTACAAAACGGTTAGCCAATGTGTTAGAAACGGTTACGATTCCTCACTATCCGATTATTGCTGAGATTAAGGAACAGATGAATAAGACTGGAGCCATGAATAGCTTGATGAGCGGAAGCGGGCCAACAGTGTTTGGCATTTATAATGATTTAGAAACAGCGAAAAACGCTCTTTTTGCCATGAGGCGTTCAAGGCTTGCACGACAGACTTATCTTGTTGAACCATTTAATATGATGATACCAGAGTCAAACTTTTCAAAAAAAATGAGTAAGTCGTCATGTTGATTTTGGCATCAAGCAGGACAAATTTTATTTGACCGAAGCATCTTAATACTACATGAGACAAATAAAGGGAGTAACTATGAACGATAAATTAAAAGTAAATATTAATGAATATTTGCCACTTAGAGATGTTGTATTTAATACGTTGCGTCAAGCGATTTTAACTGGTGAGTTCACACCGGGAGAGCGTCTAATGGAGATTGCGTTAGCAGAACGGCTTGGAGTCAGCAGAACGCCTGTAAGAGAAGCAATTCGTAAATTGGAATTAGAAGGACTTGTCGTTATGATTCCAAGAAAAGGTGCGGAAGTGGCTCGGATTACCGAGAAGGATCTAAGAAATGTATTGGAAGTGCGGTGCGCTTTAGAGGAACTATCCGCTTCTTTAGCTTGTGAGAGAATTACAGAAGAGGAAAAAGAACAATTGCGGTTGAAGCTAGAGGAATTTGAAGAGGCAGTTGCGAGCAAAGATGTGTCTTGTATCGTTGATAAAGACGTGGAATTCCATGACATTATTTTCCAAACAACAAAAAATGAGCGACTGATACAGATTTTAAATAATCTAAGAGAACAGATCTATCGCTATCGAATTGAATATGCTAAGGACGAGGATTACCATGGAGTGCTATTAAAAGAACACCATGAGATCTATCATGCGATTGTCAATAACGATAAAGAGACAGCGATGAACTGTGTGAAGATGCATATTTATAATCAAGAGTTAATCGTAATTCGAAATATTCAAGAGCAGGAAGCAGAAGGCTATCATAAGAAATAGAAGAGAAAAAGCAAAGAGTGCGTTGCAATAAGAGAATGCAGCGTATACTTTGCTTTTTTGTTTCGGAATCTTTGATCCATTTGCTTGAAACAATGGAAAAAAATAGAAAATAAATCAGGCTCTTTTAATGGACAGAATTGGAGAGCTGTTTTATAGTTTGTTCCATAGACTGTAAAAGCTCATTGGCAATCAAGATGCAAAATGGTTCCATATCATAATGAATTCGAGATTCCATCAGTGTCTTTTCAGTCAATTCTTTTTGCGTATGGAAAAGAAGGACAGGGGCGTAGCCATAATGGAGAAGAATGACATTTAGAATCAGTAAGGCAATCTGTTCATTGATCTCTTCTTCCATAAACGGTTGAATATCTAAAATTCGCTTATACATCATGGCAGAGAGTTCGATTGGGTGCAACGTCGTTTTCGAAGAGAAGTATTGATCGGCTAAGTGGTGCATAATATGTGGAAGATCTTCTGGAGAAGGGGAGTGATAGCCACTTTTTTGATCGATTCTTTCGATGGATCGATAGGAAGTAGGAGCCTTGGCAAAGAAGGCATATAATTGTTGTAATAGTTCTTCCGTGATCACAAGCTCCTCTGTTTTTGCAAGGGAAAGAATTCGCTCCCATACGAGGGCAGAATCCCCTTGTTCGTTCGAAAGAATCTGTTGTTGATAGATGGCAAATCGCTCTTCCTTAGAAGAGGAGAGAAGAGATTGTTGGGTTTGATCCGCTTTCGTTAATAAATCGTTGAGTTGAGACATAAAAGTATCCTCCTAATTCGTGTATTTGAGTGCTTTGTAAGCATGATGTTTGATTTTGTTCTTCTCGGAAACGAAAAAAGACACTTTTTACAGTGTCTTTTTTGTGAGAATAAGTTTATAAGATTTAGTAGTATGAATTAACCGAAATATCTTTCTAATAAACCTTTGAATGCTTTTCCGTGACGAGCTTCGTCTCTAGCCATTTCATGAACTGTATCATGAATAGCGTCTAAGTTAGCAGCTTTAGCACGTTTTGCTAAGTCAAATTTACCAGCAGTAGCACCGTTTTCTGCTTCTACACGCATTTCAAGGTTTTTCTTTGTAGAATCTGTTAAAACTTCACCAAGTAATTCTGCAAATTTAGCAGCATGTTCTGCTTCTTCATAAGCAGCTTTTTCCCAGTATAAACCGATTTCTGGATATCCTTCTCTATGAGCAACTCTAGCCATAGCTAAGTACATACCAACTTCTTTACATTCACCTTCATAGTTTGCTCTTAAATCTTCCATGATGTCTTCGCTAGAACCTTGAGCAACACCTACAACGTGTTCAGCAGCCCATGCCATATCAGCAGCTTGTTCTTGGAATTTAGAAGCTGGTGCATTACATACTGGACATTTTTCTGGAGCTGTTTCTCCTTCATGAACATAACCACAAACCATACATACAAATTTTTTCATCGTTATAATCTCCTTTTCTATAAATACTATTTTTACTATTATCTACTACTTATTTATTATCATTAAAATAATAATGATTACTATTATGAACTTATAATAACATCTTATCTTTGCTTTGTCAACACTTTTTTGAATTTCGTTTTTAAAAAAGTAAGTTATTCGACAAAACTCATATAAAAGAGGTGTTTCGCAAAAGAATTACACGTTCTACAACCAATTGTACATGGAAATAGTAGCATTAAGAAGTTAAGAATATGTAAAAATTTTGCGAAAACCCCGTGAAGATGTCGGTCCAAGGAACATTTAATGTCCTAATTTTAAGTCAGTCATACATTCGGCACAAGTTCCATAGAAAAATGTAGTATATCTGGAAACTTGACCTGGAAAATTCTTCGATGCAATCTCTTTAATAAAATCAATCGAATCCATTTCAAGATCGATGACCTTTCCGCATTTCTCACAAATAAAATGATAATGAGGAGTTGTTCTTGCGTCATATCGATCTACTTTGTCGTCGCAGGGAAGTTTTATAATCTGTCCGAGCTCACAGAGTAGACCCAGATTGCGATAAACAGTACCAAGACTAATGTTTGGCATAACCTCTCTCATATGCATATAAATGACATCAGCAGAAGGGTGATCAGTTCGAGATTCTAAAAAAGCCATAATCGCATCGCGTTGTTTACTCTTTTTTAAAACCGGGCTCATAGGCATTCTCCTAACAACTTTTTTAAAATAATATTAATAATGATTACTGTTTTAGTATAAATCTATTTGAAAAAAATGTCAAGCATATTTTAAAAAATTTTTTCATACGATTAGCATAAGGTATTGAACCAAAAAAAGGAAAGGGGAGAAGGATAGTATGTATGAAACAAAGAGCAGAAAAGAAATTCTTTCAGAATATGGAACGGACGAAAAAATAGGGTTAACAGAGGCGGAAGCAAAGCGGCGAAAAAAGAGATATGGAGAAAATGAGTTACAACATAAAGAGCAAAAAAAATGGTATGAAATGTTTTTGGAGCAATTAAATGAACCGCTTATTTTTATTTTATTTATTGCAGGAGCCATTTCCATGCTATTGAGAGAATTCAGCGATACGGCGATTATTTTCGTTGTTATTTTTGTCAATGCGATAATCGGTGTGATTCAGGAGGGAAAGGCGCTAAAGGCGTTAGAGGCGCTAAAAAAGCTGACAAGCCCCGTAGCGGTCGTAAGGCGAGAAGGAAACGTGTATGAAATCGAAGCCAGGCAGTTAGTTCCGGGAGATATTGTATTGTTGGAAACAGGGAGACAAGTTCCGGCGGATATTCGTCTGCTGCAATCCCAAAGTCTTAGAGCGGAAGAATCTGCACTGACTGGAGAATCGGTGCCAACTGAAAAAGATGCTGCATTTCTTGCGGACAAGGAGATGCCTGTTGGCGATCGAAAAAATATGGTATTTACAACGACCAATATTATTCACGGAAGAGGAGAGGGTGTTGTTGTTGCAATCGGAATGGAAACAGAGATTGGGAAAATAGCGGGAATGTTAAATGAAGCCAAGCAAGAGGCGACACCATTGCAAAAGAGATTGGCAGAACTTGGAACGCTCTTAAGTGGAATCGCTGTGTTGCTATGTATCGCTTTATTTGCCATCGCTCTTTGGCAAAAAAGACCGGTCTTTGATATGCTGTTGACGGCGATATCGTTAGCAGTTGCGGCGGTGCCGGAGGGATTGCCGGCGGTTGTGACAATTGTGTTAGCGTTAAGCGTTTCCAGAATGGTGAAAGTACAGACGATTGTAAGACGGCTGCCATCAGTAGAAACGTTAGGAGCGGTGAGCGTCGTTTGTTCGGACAAAACAGGCACATTGACTCAGAATAAGATGACCGTTACTTATGGCTATGTAGATGGAAAGATTTATGCCACTGAAGAACTTCCTCATAATAAACAATCCGATTATGTGAAAGGGTTTGTGCTTTGTAATGATGGAATTTTAGAAGGGGAGAAGGCGTTAGGAGATCCGACGGAAGTCGCCTTGCTGGAATTTGGAAAAAAACTAGGGGTTTATAAAGAGGCGTTACAGGAGCAATATGAAAGGGAGAAAGAATTGCCGTTTGATTCCGAACGAAAGATGATGACAACTTTACATAAAAAGAACGGAGGAACGATTAGTTATACAAAAGGCTCCACTGACGAGATACTAAAACGGTGCAATCGGATAGAGGAACGAGGGCGGATACGAACGATGTCTTTGAGCGATAAAAAGGCGGTGGAAACCGCTATGGAATGGCTGTCAAAAAAAGCCCTTCGAGTGTTAGCGATTGCAAAGAGGGAAAATGATAAAGTTCCAATGGAACAGGATTTAATTTTTTTAGGATTAGTTGGAATGGTCGATCCAGCAAGACCAGAGGCAAAAGGGGCTATTGAAACTTTTAAAAAGGCGGGAGTTTCTACGGTGATGATCACCGGTGACCATGTGGATACAGCCTTTGCCATTGCAAAGGAATTGGGGATTGCCTATACAAAAGAACAGTGTATGAGCGGAAAAGAATTGGATCAATTAGGGGAAGAGGAGTTGGAGAAACGTCTAAAAAAAGTACGAGTCTTTGCAAGAGTATCTCCTTCTCATAAAGTGAGAATTGTCAATGGATTGAAAAGGCTTGGAGAAATTGTTGCGATGACAGGGGACGGCGTCAACGATGCACCTTCCTTAAAAAGTGCGGATATCGGCATTGCCATGGGGCTTCACGGAACAGATGTGGCAAAGGAAGCGTCGGACTTTGTGTTAGCAGATGATAACTTTGCAACGATTGAAAAGGCAATCGAGGAGGGAAGAAGTATTTATGCCAACATAAAAAAAGCGGTGCTATTTCTTTTATCTTCGAATTTTGGTGAAATTATTACGATGTTTGTAGCAGTGTTGCTCGGAATGCCAACTCCATTAAAGGCAAGTCATATTTTATGGATCAACCTTATTACAGATTCCTTTCCGGCGCTTGCCCTTGGAGTTGATGTGAACAATAGCGCTCTTTTAATGGAAAAGCCTCCAAGAAAAGCAAAAGAGAGTTTATTTGCCCATGGGGGACTTTTCTGTACGATTTTCTATGGCACTTTAATCGGTTGTTTAAGTTTAATAGCATTTTTCACGGTACCTTATGTGTATAGTATGGCAAATCATGAGGGATTTCAGTTTCAGGAAATGCTTCGGCTGTTAGAGCAAGAAGAAATTTTACGCCGTTCTCAAACTTATGCATTTACGGTGTTGGGTATTTCACAGCTATTTCACGCCATTGGAATGAAAAATACGGAATTATCGATCTTTCGAATGAAGCATTTACAAAATAAATGGCTCATAGGTGCTTTTTTATTTGGCGTAGGGCTTCAATTATTAGTAACGGAAATTCCTTACTTTGTAGAAGTATTTGGCACAGTGAAACTCCAATTCCATGAATGGAAGCTGTTAATCTTTTTATCGATGCTTCCTTTGTTAGCCCATGAATTATTGGCGCTTCGGTTTGGAGAGAAAGTGGAAGTAGCAGAGGAGCAGTGGGAAGAGAGTTAAGGAAGAAAATATTTAAAAAAGGCGAGGCAGATGAGCAGAGCGCCACCAAGCCATGTAAAATCAAATTGAGAATCTTTTGTAACGTGTTCTCCACAATATCTTCCTATTAAAAGGGCGAAGAAACCAAAGAAAACGGAGAAAAACAGTGTGAGAAACGGATATTGAGCAGGGGTGCCAGAGGAAAGACCGGCAATGCCGCTGTCAATAGAAAGCGCAAGGGCAAGAGAAATCGCTTCATTAGGAGAGAGTTCCTGCCCTTGATCAATATCCGCTTTTTTTGGATCTCCATAAATCGTTAAAAGAAAGGAGATGCTGAGAAACTGAAAAGAAAGTTTTCTTTTTTTAAAGGCTCCTTTTTGAATGAGATGGCGAATTCTGCTATCAAAGAGCTTAATAAGACCAATGATATTTAATAAAACAAAACTAATCATCTTGGCAAAGGCGCTTGGAATCAATGAGGTAAAACTATGTCCAATCAGAAGTGATAGAAATAAAATTCCACTACAAATACCGCTAATGGTAAGGAGCGAGGAAAGAGGGATTTTAATTTTACTCGTTCCATAAGCAAAAGCAGCGGCAAAACTATCTATGGAAAGTGCTAAAGTAAATACTATCAGTTCGAGCAGTATAGCAAAAACTATCATAAGAAACCACCGAATTTACTCTTTTCTCTATTATATTCAAAAAAAGAAAGATGTTGATTCTCAGTGAAAGTATTGTCCAGGAGAGATTTTAAATACTTTTTTAAAGGCGCGTGAAAAGGTAGAGTAGTCTTGAAATCCACAAGAAAAACAGACTTCCGTAGCTGGAATTCCCTCTTTTAGACGAGAAGCTGCCAGTTGAATTCGTTTCCTTATTATATATTGGTGCAAACTCATGCCGGTTTCTTGGCGAAATAAATGCATGAGATAGGAAGGGCTTACATAGAGAAGAGAGGCAAGCTCTGGAATGGAAAGAGGCTGTTCTAAATGTTCGCGGATATATTGGATTAACCATTGAATCCGTGGATCGCTGTGAAAAGAGGGAAGGACATGGCTGTTGGAGAGCAATTCACGGTTTAATTGGATCATGAGTTGAAAGAGAAACGCATCAGCCATCATTTCATTGCCAAATTCGGAAGAAGATAGTTCATGATAGAGCGCTTCTAAATGGCTTTGAAAGATCTGTTTTGCTCCATCTTGTAAGCGAAGTAAATGAAGATTGTTTTGTGATGCGATTTGAAAACAAGTCAATAGTTCCGCGCTTTTTTTGCTATAAGAGTGTAAAAAGGCAGGATCTACCCATAAGATATAGCGTTCATAGGGAATAGAAAGATCGATGATCGGTTTGTGAATATCATTTTGATGAATCAGCAAAATATCATAAGGTTTTAATTCATAAGAGCAACCTTCAATTAAATAAGATGCCTTGCCAGAAAGAAAGACAACAATTTTAGGAAACTCATGATAGTGTTCTTCGATTTCTTTCGTCTGTTGATCTTTTAAATAGAATAATTGGTAATTTTTATTTAAATATCCTCGTTTTTGATTCATAGATAACACTCCAATTTTGTTTTTTTTCATCATATAGTATTTTTTGCAAAGTTTCAAGTTAAAATAACCATATACTATGTAAAAAGTATTTCATATAATGGGTGTAACAGATAGAGAAAAAGAAAAGTAAAATGAGGAGATAAAAGAAAATGAAGAAAAAAACAATTTGGGAACATTATCGATTTCCGCTCTTATTGTTAGGGTCGATTGTAATAGGAAGTATTTTAGGCGTTGTTTTAGGAGAAAAGGCGACAAAATTAAAACCATTCGGTGATATTTTCTTGAATTTAATGTTCACCGCTGTCGTACCTCTCGTCTTTGTAACGATTGCAAGCGCAGTGGGAAATATGATGAATATGAAGCGCCTTGGCAAAATTTTAGGAAGTATGCTCATTGTTTTTGTAGTGACAGGGGTAATTGCAAGCAGCATTATTTTAGTGATTGTCGTGTTTTTTCCACCGGCAGCAGGCGTGCAGATTACAATGAGTGAAGCGGAGACAAAAGAAACGATTCACCTAGGGGAACAACTTGTAAAAATGCTGACTGTCGATGATTTTCAAGAATTGCTTTCCAAAAATAATATGATGCCGTTGATTTTATTTTCCGTATTATTTGGGACTTGCGTTAGTTTAGCGGATACGAGCGATCGAATGATCGGCCGTGGGCTTCAAGCGCTCTCTAACATATTTATGAAGCTCATTGATTTGATTATGTGTTATGCACCAATTGGACTAGGCGCTTATTTTGCCGCATTAGTCGGTGAGTTTGGACCTCAATTGCTTGGCTCCTATGCGAGAGCGATGCTGATTTATTATCCTCTTTGTGTCCTTTATTTTATTGTATTTTTTACAATCTATGCATGGGTGGCAGGAGGAAAGCCGGTTGTTCGAAGTATGTGGAAAAATATTATCAATCCCGCAGTTACTTCCCTTGCAACACAAAGTTCCATTGCTACCTTGCCGGTGAATTTAGAGGCGGCAAAGAGAATGGGAGTGCCAAAAGATATTCGTGAGATTGTGCTTCCGATTGGAGCGACCATGCATATGGACGGAACTTGCTTTTCTTCCATATTAAAAATATCATTTTTATTTGGAATTTTTGGAAAAGACTTTATGGGAGCTGGAACTTTTGCCACTGCAATTTTAGTTTCGATTCTAGGAGGAGTCGTTATGTCAGGGGTGCCTGGTGGCGGTTTAATTGGGGAGATGTTAATTGTGAATCTCTTTGGATTTCCGCCAGAAGCATTTCCGATTATCGCTACTATTGGATTTTTAGTGGATCCTCCGGCAACGATGCTCAATGCAACAGGAGATTCCATAGCGGCGATGCTTGTAACGAGATTCGTAGAAGGAAAGCATTGGTGGAAAGAAAAAAGAGAATAAAGAAGAAAAAAGTCTCAGAATCAAACTCGATTTTGAGGCTTTTTTTCTTAAATTTATAAAATATAATTCTTAAAATTAGAAAATATTCTTGAAATATGAGAGAAAAAAAGATATAGTTAGAGAAAAAATAGTTTTTTTGCAACAGAGGAAGAAAGGTAGGGGATCTGTATGTTAAAAATTGAACATTTAACAAAACGTTATGGAGAGAAAAAAGCGGTCGATGATTTATCTCTTCATATTCCAAAAGGAAGCATTTATGGATTTATTGGGCATAATGGTGCCGGAAAAACAACGACATTAAAGGCGGTTGTAGGAATTTTAAAATTGGAGGAAGGGGAAATTTATGTAGATGGGAAGTCCATTCAGGAAGAGCCGATGATATGTAAATCCATGATTTCTTATATTCCGGACAATCCCGATCTCTATGAGTATTTAAAGGGGATTCAATATTTAAACTTTGTGGCAGATGTTTATCAAGTGAACCAAGAAAAGAGAAAAGAACAGATTAAGAAATATGCGGAATTATTTGAAATGATAGAGGCATTAGGACAGCCCATTAGTTCTTATTCCCATGGTATGAAACAGAAGTTGGCGATTATTGCCGCCTGGATTCATGAGCCAAAATTAATGATTATGGACGAACCTTTTGTAGGGCTTGATCCAAAAGCAACCCATCTGTTAAAAGAACTTATGCGAGAATTATGCGATAGAGGGGGTGCCATTTTCTTTTCCACCCATGTATTGGAAGTGGCAGAAAAATTGTGTGATCAGATTGCAATTATTAAATCAGGAAAATTAATTATGGCAGGAAATACGCAAGAAGTCATTGGAAATGAGTCATTGGAAGATGTATTTTTAGAATTGGAGGAATGAGTATGCTTGGTACATTGATTAAAATTCGGCTGCAAGGGATTTTTATTCGTTCTATGAAAGGGAGTAAAAAGAAAAATGCCGGAATCGGTATGATACTTATGACGGCTTTCCTTTTTCTATATTTGGCATTTTTTCTATGTGGAATGTTTGGATATTTCTTTTCTACTATGCTAGAACCGTTTCGTGAGATCGGATATGAATGGATTTATTTTGCAATGATGGCAATTACTGTGATTATGGTTTGTTTTATTGGCAGCATTTTTATGACACAGCAAGAACTTTATGAGGCGAAAGATAATGAACTGTTATTATCCATGCCAATTAAACCGAGGGATATTTTATTGAGCAGAATCTTTGTATTGCTTATTATGAATTATCTCTATGAGCTTGTGATAGGAATTCCTTGTATTTTCGTATATTTTAGAAACGTTTCCTTTGATGGGATTAAATGTTTGTATTTCATCATAGTGATGCTCACATTGCCGTTCTTCATACTGGCGATTTCCTGTGTATTTGGGTGGTTGATCGCCATGATTGTAAAAAGAATGAAAAATAAAACAATGGTCAGTCTGATTTTATCCGTTGTTTTTCTCGGTGCCTATTTTTACTTTGTAATGGCATTCCCAAAATATTTGAATCTATTGATTGCAAATGGGGCATCGATTGGGGAAGGAATTAGAAAGACATTGTTTCCAATTTATCATCTGGCGATGGCAATTAGTGGAAAAAATGGAGCAAGCCTTATTCAATATTTCTTTTGTGCAGCCATTCCCTTTGCTCTTGTCATGTTTTTACTATCGAAAAATTTTGTTTCGATTACAACGAGTAAGACAGCTGTGAAGAAAGGAAAAGTAAAAGAATCCGATCTGAAAGCGCATCGTTTGAAAATGACATTATTGCAAAGGGAATGGAGACATTTTTCGTCCAATTCTTCTGTTATTTTAAATACATCAATGGGAATTATGTTTACCATTGTGATGGCAGTTGCCTTGTTAATAAAAGGGCGAGAGATTATCGGGGTGTTAGGAACTTTCCCAAAAGAAGCACAGGAACTGTTGGAAAATTTTAAGATGCCGTTAGTTTGTATTGCGGTTATTGCAGTGAATTCTCTCGATACGATAAGTGCGTCCTCCATTTCTTTGGAAGGAAATCGCCTTTGGATCTTAAAGGCACTTCCAATACAAAGCAAAGATATTTTAAGGACAAAGATTAAGTTTCATCTTCTTTTATGTGTTCCGTTTGCGTGGCTATGCGCTATTATTGGCAGCATTGTATTCTCTCTTTCTGTTGTGGATAGCATTATGGTACTTGTTATTCCAACGTTGTTCTTTCTCTTTCAAGCGATGATTGGACTAATCTTGAATCTATGGAAGCCGAAATTTGATTGGGTCAATGAAACAATCGTTGTAAAACAGAGTATGCCGGTTATGATTATGATGTTTGGCTTTATGGCATTTGTCGTGTTGCTCATTGTCCTTTATACCGCAATTTGCAGCAAGTTTATGACTTTAATCGGATATACTTATTTATGGGCAGTTTTGTTAGTTGTTATGAACATCGGTCTTTGGCATATGATCCATACATGGGGTGTAAAACGGTTTGAATCATTATAAGAGCGGTTTAAATAAAAATGGTGAAAGGAAGAAGAACTGCTAGGAATTGGTATCGGTAAGACCGAGTGGATAATCAACTTTTTTTATTTCACAATCCATTTTTTTTTCGTTGAAATATAGCTTTAGCTTCGATGTTTTGTCAGTCGTATTTGTCACTAATAGTACAGTGTTACCTACATTTTTATTCTCCTCTTTCAAATTTAGCCGGACTGTTTGATGAAAGAAGCCAGAAGATACGTTCATTGACACTTGAGGTTGTTCCGAAAAACAAGGTGAGTATATCAGGTAGCGAGTCCGAGTCCGATGATTCGAAAGAGAAGTATCATGTTGTAAAACATAGGCTTTATTATAAGTATCTCCAATTGTTTCTAACCACTCTTCGATCTGAGGATTGTTTACCACTTCTAAATATTCAGTCACTTCTAAATATTCAGCAACCGGGAGGGAAGTTACACTAGCTTCATTTGTAGAAGTAGAAGATATGGAGGCTCCGTTGTCATCATCAGTGGTAACAGATTGTACTGATGAGTCCGTGGAAGAAGTTGTGATAGAGGAAAAACATACAATGGATAGGATAAGCAGTAGGGCAGGAATGAGAACAACAGCGAGAAGGATCTTCTTTAGGGTATGATCCTTTGGCGCAATTGGTGTTGCAATATTTGAAGCGTCTGTTGGCAATGGGGTGGAACATTTCGGACAAACGTTCCAGTCCTTTTCCACAGGGGTAGAGCAGTTTGGACAAGTTGCTTTTAGTTTTGTCCCACAGTTTGGGCAAGAAACGTAGTCTTTTGTTACATTTGCTTTACAATTAGGGCATTTCATATTGGAATAACTGCCTCGCACAAGCAAGTAGATAATAAAGCCGATCAATGCAGGTACTAATATAGCGATCAAAGTCCATAATGGGGCATTCATATTTCTAGATCTGGCATCTTTATAAACATAAACACCAATGAGAATTGGAATAACGAGTAAGAGAAACAGATTAATAAGTGTTATAGTTGTTGTCATTAACATTTAAAAAAGACCTCCTTTTTTGGATAAAA
>Cebus_capucinus_imitator_PRJNA485217_SSR047__coassemble_1341_pt1 | contig 15878 bp, 11 predicted proteins | sample Cebus_capucinus_imitator_PRJNA485217_SSR047__metabat2_low_PE_010 | metagenome-assembled genome bin Cebus_capucinus_imitator_PRJNA485217_SSR047
ATCCATAGCTTCTGTATGGTAGGCATAATTGCTTTTTGGTCCCGTTGGGTGAAGTTTTTCATAATTTTCTTTATGATAAGTCTCCTGGAATAAAATATAAGTACCGATCCCCGCTTCTTTTAATTTTTTATAATTTTCTACTGTCGTAGCGGCGATATTGACATTCACGCGGCGGATCGCTCCATTTTTATGTTTGATGCTATAAATTGTTTTAATGCTCTCTAACACATATTCCAGCGGATTGTTAAGCGGATCTTCCCCTGTTTCCAACGCTAAACGCTTATGTCCCATATCTTGCAATGCGATCACTTCATTTCGAATCTCTTCTTGTGTCAATTTCTTACGGGCAATATGTTTATTTTTTAAGTGGTATGGACAATATACACAGCCGTTGACACAATAATTTGACAAATAAAGAGGGGCAAACATAACAATACGGTTGCCATAAAACTTTTGTTTAATGTCTTTTGCCAACTGATACATTTTCTGAATCAAATCTTCTTCTTCACATTCCAATAAAAGCATCGCCTCTCTATGGGTTAAGCCTTTGCAATCTTTTGCTCGCTCAATCAACCCTTCAATTAATTCTCGATTGTTTTTGTTGGCTTTCGCATACTCAAGAGTGTCCAAAATCTCCTGATGATCAATAAATTCTGTTGCTACTTTTGACTTTACGTTATACATTTTTTACCTCAGCTTTCTCTTAATTGTTTTATGTGATGATACAAGTCGAAGAGACAAAAATCCGATACAAGCCTGCTTCGATCCGCATCAAAAAGAGGGGCAATTTTAGAAACCCCCGACATGATCTATATGAAAAGAGAAATAGTATCTCGTTGTTTTTAGAATGAAATTCTCTGTCTTTTGCATACTTAGCATAGCATAAAAATTAAAAATATACAAGAGTTGTCCACTTTGCATCTAAATATTTACTATATTATACAAAATTTAGTAAATATGGGCATCTTATCCTCTTTTTTAATATTTTATATATTTCACTTGCTATTTTTTCCAAATAGTGTTATGATAAATGTAGTTGAGTTAGTTCATAAGCTTCACATATTTTTTATATCATGTGGGATTTGTGTATGATGATAAAGACTAGGTGAAACTTATGAACTTTTTTTGTATAGTTCAATAGGAAAAATATACAAAAACTCACAAGGAATGGAAATTATTTCTATTTACTTTTTTTATTTATTTAAGGAGGTACCGCAATGAATAAGGGTACAGTAAAATGGTTCAACAGTGAAAAAGGCTATGGTTTTATTAAAACAGAAGACGGCAAAGATGTATTTGTACACTTTTCTGCTATCGTGGCTGATGGTTTCAAATCTTTAGAAGAAGGTCAGACTGTTTCTTTCGATATTGAAGAAGGAAATCGTGGACCACAAGCTACGAATGTAGTTGTTCAGTAATTTAAGTTGATCCTTTCATGCTCCACAGAATATTCTGTGGGGCTTTTTTGTATACGAAAACGAAAAAATTGCCCCTGTGTTACAACGTATGATTGCCAAAAAAAGGAGGATTATATGGTGAGAAAAACCGATATAAAGCACGTTGATGATACTTTAAAAGAGCTAAATCCCCATGGAACCTTTGAACTCCCACTGGATATTTACGACGATAACTGTGAGATCTTTCACACCCTCTACACCCACTGGCATGAGGAAATGGAAATCATTTATATTGAAAAAGGAAGTGGGATATTGAGAATTAACACCGATACTTTTCGGGTACAAGCCGGAGATTTTGCTCTTATCAATAAAGAAGCTGTCCATCATTTGAAAACAGATCTGAAAAATATTTTGTACTTTAAAAGTCTTGTATTTGATTTAACGATTTTATCAGGAATCGCTGGCGATCTCTGTCAGGAAAAGCTCATTCATATGATGATCAATAAACAGGCAGACTTTGTTCATATTATTAAACCACAAGAAGCCCACTATGATAAGATTCACACAATCTTTTTCAATATTATGGACGCCGTTCGAACAAAAGAACCTTTTTATTATGTAAAACTCAAAGGGCTTTTATTCCTTCTCTTCTATGAGTTAGCAGTTGGGGAATATATTATTCCATCGAATCAAACGGATACAAAAAAATTAACTTCCATTAAAACAGCCTTGCATTATATTGACTTACACTATCAAGAGGAGCTAAACGTATCTGAATTGGCGGCTATGGTTCATTATAGCGATTATTATTTTATGAAAGTGTTTAAACAATACACGGGAAAGACGCTTATTTCCTATATCAATCATCTCCGCCTTGAGAAGTCAAAGCATCTTCTCTTCCATTCCGATCGCTCCATTACGGATATCGCCCTTGAAGTCGGCTTTCATAATACAAGCTATTTTATTCGGAAATTTCAGGAAGAAAATGGAATTACCCCGCAAAAGCTACGCAAGAATCGTACCATTTTATGACAGTATTATTCTATTTTTTCTGTTATTGTTGTGATACTATATTGTTATCCAAAGAGTGATTCTTTTTATCCCTCGGACGCGATAATTTTATAGCATTTATCGTTTCAAAAACAAAAAATTTACGTATTTTCACCATTTTAGACTTTGTAATAAAAACGATTCTTTTCTAATTCCTCTTTTTTAGGAATAAAAAAATAATAGTATATTGTGCTAAAAAAGGTGAAATCCTTACTATGGAGGTATTATAATGATAACAGAAAAATTACAAAATTTAATAGAGACCATGTACCAAAGACCAGTAAAAGATTGTACCGATCACGAGTTATATGTTGCACTCCTTCACCTTGTCAAAGACGAGGCAAAAAATCGTGGAGCCAATGAAGGCAAGAAAAAACTTTACTATATTTCTGCCGAGTTTTTAATCGGGAAACTTCTTTCCAATAACTTAATCAATTTAGGCATTTATGATGAAGTTGCCACTTTTTTTGCAAACAACGGAAAATCTCTCGCTGAAGTAGAAGTTGCAGAACCGGAACCATCACTTGGAAATGGCGGTTTAGGACGACTTGCCGCTTGTTTCTTAGACTCTATCGCTACATTAGGGCTTCCAGGAGATGGAATTGGTTTAAACTATCATTTTGGGTTGTTCAAACAAGTATTTGAAAACCATAGCCAATTGGAAACTCCAAATCCTTGGATTGAAAACGATAGCTGGTTAACAAAAACTGCTCACTCTTACGAAGTGCCATTTAAAGATTTTTCTTTGACTTCCACTCTATATGACATCGATGTCATTGGATATGAAAACAAAGTAAATAAACTTCATTTATTTGATTTAGACTCTGTCAATGATCAGCTTGTAGAACATGGCATCTCTTTTGACAAAACAAATATTAAAGAAAATTTAACTCTTTTCCTTTACCCAGATGATAGCGATGAAGCAGGACATCAACTTCGCATTTATCAACAGTATTTCATGGTAAGCAATGGCGCTCAACTTATTTTAGAAGAAGCAAAGAGCCGCGGCTCCAATCTTCATGACTTAGCAGACTATGTCGTTGTTCAGATTAACGATACACACCCAAGCCTTGTTATCCCGGAATTAATTCGTTTGTTAATGAACGAAGGCATCGCATTTGAAGAAGCTGCTGCTGTCGTATCTCATGTATGTGCTTATACAAACCATACTATTTTGGCAGAGGCTCTTGAAAAATGGCCAGTTCACTATTTAGAAGAAATTGTGCCACATTTAATGCCAATTATCCGTGACTTAGATGCTATGGTAAAAGCAAAATACAGCGATCCTTCTGTTGCAATTATTGACGATGAAAATCGTGTTCATATGGCTCATATGGACATTCATTATGGATTTAGCATCAACGGTGTTGCTGCCCTTCACACAGAAATCTTAAAAAATAGTGAATTGAAAAACTTCTATGAAATCTATCCTGAGAAGTTTAATAATAAAACAAACGGTATTACATTCCGCCGCTGGTTAATGCACTGCAACCACCCTCTCACCGCTTTTATTGAAAAGCGCATTGGAAGCGGATTTAAAAAAGATGCCAATGAACTGGAAAAATTAGGACAGTTCTTAAACGATGAAGAAAGTTTAAAAGAATTGCTCGCCATTAAAACAGAAGCAAAAGTGCAGTTAAAGAACTTTATCCGCCAAAATATTGGAGAAGAAATTGATGAAACTTCTATTTTCGATATTCAAATTAAACGTCTTCATGAGTACAAACGCCAGCAGATGAACGCTCTTTATATGATTCATAAATATTTGGAAATTAAAAATGGCAACAAGCCATCTACTCCAATTACATTTATTTTTGGTGCAAAAGCTGCTCCTGCCTATATCATCGCAAAAGATATTATTCACTTAATCCTTTGCTTACAAGAACTCGTCAATAAGGATCCGGAAGTTAGCCCTTATATGAAGATCGTTATGGTGGAAAACTACAATGTAAGCGCAGCAGAAAAATTAATCCCTGCTTGTGATATTTCTGAGCAGATCTCTTTAGCATCAAAAGAAGCCTCTGGTACCGGAAATATGAAATTTATGTTAAACGGTGCCGTAACACTTGGAACAATGGACGGTGCCAATGTGGAAATCGAAGAACTTGTTGGTTCTGATAATATTTATGTATTTGGAGAATCTAGCGAACAGGTTATCGAACACTATGAAAAAGCCAACTACCGCGCCCTTGATCTCTATGCAGAAGATGCGCATATAAAAGAACTCGTTGACTTTATTATTAGCGAGCCTGTTTTAGCAATTGGCAATAAGGAAAAATTAACTCGTCTCTTCAAAGAGATTGTTGGAAAAGACTGGTTTATGACACTTCTCGATATTAAAGATTATATTGAAAAGAAAGAGGAAGCCTTCGCAGATTATGAAGACCGCATGAATTGGGCAAAGAAAATGCTCGTGAATATTTCAAAAGCCGGTTTCTTCTCTGCTGACCGCACAATCGCTCAATATGAAGAAGATATTTGGAATTTAAAAGCATAAACGATTAAAAAAAGGACAAAATCCAAACTATATACGGATTTTGTCCTTTCTTTTTCATTTAGTCTAATTATTTAATCTAATTGTTTTAATACTTCTACCACTTGATGATAGTCTTGCTGTAACTGCTCAAAAGATGGCTGTACTTTCTCATACTGGTTCATACGAATTGTTTTCACGATTCTGTCCGAATCTTCAAAAATACTTTTTAACCCTAGATTTCCGGCAATTCCTTTTAATGTGTGAGCCAAGTTCTCAATGTCCTGATAATTTTCTTGTTCGATTGCACCGCATAATTGTACATATGTCTTTTCATCGACAAATGTTTTTAAAAATCAATTGGCGAGCATATCGTTGCCTAAAAATCGCTGCATCAATTCCTCATATTGAAATCCCAAATTATCAAAAAACAATTCTTTTATTTTGCATATTGCAATAATTTTGCCTTTAATTCGCCTTCAATTTTTTGTAACTCTGCTTCCGCTTCCACCCGTTTTTGCCTTCCTTCGATCTGGATTTGTAACACTTCATCTAAGGTGGAAATTAATGATTCATTTGTATATTTTAATGTCTCAATATCGACAATGCCTCGTTCAGACTCTTTTGCTGTTTCCACAGTCGCCATTTTAAGAGCTTCTGCATTCTTTCTTAACAATTCATTCGTCATATCCGTCACTTCTCTCTGCGCCCGAATTGCCTGCTGAGAATGAGCGATTCCAAGAGCCAATACCATTTGACTTTTCCAAAGAGGAATCGTATTGACGATGGTGGATTGAATTTTTTCGGACATCGTTGTGTCATTATTTTGTACCAACCGAATCTGTGGCGCCATTTGAATGGAAATCATGCGAGTCAGCTCCAGATCATGAATTTTCTTCTCAAATCGATTGCAAAGAGAATTTAAGTCGTTGACCGCCTGCGCATCTTCCGAAAGCCCTGTTTTATTTGCCTTCTCCATTAAAACGGGAAGCTCTTCCTTTTGCGCTGTCCACAACTTCTTCTTTCCAGCGAGAATATACATCGTAAGCTCTTTATAATATGTTTTATTTAATTCATATAATTGATCGAGAACTGCCACATCTTTCAATAATTGAATTTGATGGTTTTCTAATAAGTTGCATATCTCTGTTACATTTGCCTCCGCTTTGGCATATTTCGCTTTCATCGTATTAATGCGATTGGTCGTCTTTTTAAAAAATCCAAAGATTCCGCCTTTTTCTTCCTCGTCCACATCAAAATTTTTTAATTCCAATACGACATTCGAGAGCATTTCTCCAATTTCTCCCAAATCCTTGCTTTTTACATGATCAAGCGCTGTCTCAGAAAAATCTGCCATCTTCTTTTGAGCGCCGGCTCCATATTGCAGCACTTGATTGGAGTTTGCAAGATCGATTTGTTTTGCAAACTGCTCCACTATCTTTTGTTCTTCTTCACTTAATGGAATTTCAGCTTCCGCTTCTAATACCTTTTCCTCTTCTCTCACACTAGGCGCTTTCTCTTCTTCTGAAAAAGGCTCAAACGTGAGAGTTGGCGTCTCTTTTAACATCTCTTCTAAGTTACTCATTGTCTTTTTCCTCCTTAGCCCTTCCTAATCCGTCTTTTACAAGTCCTTCTCTTGCCAGTATTGTTTTTAACACAGAAATATCCGCTGACACGTCCATGGCTTCCGTAGAATAGAGCTGATCATACATCGTTTCTAGCGCTTCATTCATTGTATCCAATGTTTCTTCAATTTCTGTTTGAATCTTTTTCATATTGTGTCCGGCTAGCTCTGATTGCCCTACTTTTTGATAGGTTCGAATTAATTTCAATATCGTAGGAAGGTAATAGTTTTTCAACCTTCTGATTTCCTCGATTTTTGATGGATTTTGTTCCACATGGAGAAAAATTTTCTCCGAAATATTCTCTAAGCGCATCAGTTTTTCTGAAATCACAGGCTCTAAAAGCTCCCGATTCACCTGTCGTATTTCTAAAATTAACTGTTTTCCTTCCTCAATTTCTTGGAACAGATACTTCATCTCTTCTGACATCTCGTCCATCTGTTTTTTCTTCTCTTCTTCCTTTTTCTGCTGATACATTCTCATTTCTTCCATCTCTTTATACTGATGGTAAATCTCATCGGTTCCAATCAGGCAAGTCTCTTTTTTATCCAAATGACCTTCTGGAAGAGCACCGGTTGAAAGAAGTTCTTTTACTTCCCTTAATACTTTCTTTTTCTTAATTCCAACATACTGTTCTAATTCTTTTATCTCAACATATCCTTTTACTTTTAATAGCTCCATATAGCGCATCATTCTTTGGTTTTTCTTTAACAGTTCAACCCCTGTCTGTAAAAACAAAAGAGAGCAAATCGTCGGAATGAAAAATCCAAGAAATGCATGAAAAAACATTCCTGTTAAGAGCCACATAATACCAAACACCAATGCCGTAATTCCAAATCCCATAACACATAGAGAGGAAAGAATCGTATAGAGCATTGCTTTTACTTTCAGTGGAGAGCGTTTCCTAATTGGAACAATCCATGCTTCATCAAATATGCGCATCTCTTTATCATTCTTTTTATATGGAATTTCTCGTTTCTTTTTTTTCTTTAGAAACGCTTGTTTTTGCTTTTCCTGTTGGACAGAGCGCTCCACATCTCTCTTTGCCCCTTCAAAGGCATTGACTAATTCTTTCTTTGCCCCTTGTAATGCAGAACCAAGATCATGTTTCGTATCATGAAACGTCTGTTGAAAGGACTGATTCAACTCCTCATTCCATTGCTTCACGGTATTTCCTACACTTTTTGAAAGTTCATCAAAATTTAATGTGTCAATGGCATTTTGCACCAAATCCTCTATTTGTTTTCCAAGATCAGAACTATCTTTTTTCTTCTGATTATTGTTTTCTTTCTTCTCCATCTTTTTAATCCATTACACTCCTTTATCACTTTTCTTTTGTTCTCTTTTTTATTTTAACATTATTATTGTTTGCATACAAGAACTTCTCTTTTGATTTTCTATGAGTCTTTTTAAGCCTATGAAAAAAACTGCTGTCACATCGTTTTGCAACAGCAGCTTTTTACTCTATCTCATCGAATATTGTTTGTTTTTTCTTCTAACAACCGATTGACACCGGCTAATTTTACACAGAGGCAAAATAATTCCATTGCTTTTTTCAGTTCTTCACAAGTTGGATACGATGGAGCAATGCGAATGTTTCGATCTTTTGGATCGATTCCATATGGATAAGTCGCCCCTGCCGCCGTCATAATAACGCCGGCTTCTTTTGCAAGAGATACGATCTGTTTTGCACAGCCTGCATATGTATCAACGGCTATAAAATAACCTCCATCTGGACATTTCCAATCCGCAAGTCCGGTTCCTGCCAACTCTTTTTCCAACGTCTGTAATACAATATCAAATTTTGGACGGAGTTGTTCTGCCAATCGATCCATATGGGAGCGAATTCCATCGGCATTTTTAAAAAACTGTAACGTCCGAAGTTGATTTAATTTATCAGCCCCAATCGTCTGAATGCCCATATGTTTTTTAATGTCCTGAATATTCGCAGGGCTAGACGCCATAAGCGCAACCCCTGCTCCCGGAAATGTAATTTTTGATGTGGAGAAAAAATAAAAGATTCGATCTTCATTTCCCGCTTCTTTTGCCGCTTTTAAAATATCTTTCAAAGCGTGTTTTTTATAGACATAATGGACACCATAGGCGTTATCCCACATAATGCGGAAATCTTTTGCCGCCGTCTTCATATTGGCAAGGCGCCAAACGACCTCATCGCTATAACAAACGCCCTGTGGATTTGAAAATAATGGAACACACCAAATTCCTTTTATCGCTTCATCTTCTTTTACAAGCTGTTCTACCTGATCCATATCTGGACCATCGTCGTTCATCGGTATCGGTATCATCTCCACTCCGAATTCCTCCGTCACTGCAAAATGGCGATCATACCCTGGACACGGACATAGAAACTTCACTTTTGGAAGTTTTGACCAAGGAATTTCTCCTCCTGTTCCAAATAAAAAGCACCGTGCAATCGTATCATACATCATATTCAAACTGGAGTTTCCACCGACAATCATTTGCTCTGTTGGAATATCTAATAATGTTCCAAATAACTCTTTCACCTCTGGAACCCCATCAAGAATCCCATAGTTTCTTCCGTCAATTCCATCTTTTGTCATATAATCAAGCTTTATATCAAACATTTCATTTGTACAATCAAGTTGTGTACCAGATGGCTTTCCTCTTGACATATCGAGAGAAAGAGCTTCTGCTTGATACGCTTCATATTCCTTTTGTAATTGTTCCTTTAATTGTTTTAACTCTTCGATTGGTAATGATGTAACAGTCAAAACGAATCCTCCTTCATTCCTCTTACGTTCTATAATCATAGTTTTCTTTTAGATATTCTATCAGTTCAAATATAGAAATGCAAGATTTATTATAAAAAATTTCATAAATTATTTTATAGACGAATTCTTTCAAAGCTCATTCTCTGAAGAAATGCCGTCTGAAAGTCTTTTTCTTCTGCCAAATTAATTCCAATTACTTGTTTTGTTATGTGCTGCATTTTTTCTTGAGCCTTTGTATCCAAAAGACACTGGATCGCCCCTTTTAACGAACTATTGCCAACGACTTCTACTTTTCCTTGAAAATTCGCCGGTATCATTCCAATGAGGACAGCACTTTGAACATCTAAATGAAATCCAAAGTTTCCCGCAATATAAACCCGTTTCACTTCTGAAGCAGTCGTTCCATATTGCTTTAACAAAAGTTCCATTCCTGCGAGCAAAGCTCCTTTCGCTAATTGAATTTTTCTTAAAATATCTTGAGTCAACACAAGTTGATCTTCTAATACAATTCCTGTTTCCTCATATCGCTTTGCAATCGTTCCCTCTTTAGTTAGCTGATTGCGACATCTCGCCCTTGCAATCCACTGTGTAAGAGCAGTTCCTTTTCTTCCCTGTCCTCTCATGCTCGCTTCAAACGCCGGCCCAGCTGCCACAGAAGTGGCATAAAATCCGTTTTCTCCCGAAATCGCCATCTCGCCGTTTGTCCCAAGATCTAAGAGTATCTCACAGTCTCTTTGTTTTGGAAATTGCAAGTAATAAAGCCCTGATGTGAGATCGCCTCCTACAAACGTGCTAATACATGGAAGGAAAAGAACAGTGGCTTCACATGTTTGCTCCTGCTCTTTTAATCCTTCTTGAAACAGTTCTTTTATCGGATATTCTCTCCAACCGCTGTCTTCCATAAGAAATGGATATTCGCCTAACGCCTTTGTGATGCGCCCTAACAATAAATATTCCATCGTCGTATTGGCGCTGATAACAATTGTTTTCACCGTATACCATTCTTTGGATAGCTGACGAAATCCTGTTAACAAGTCTTCTTTTACCAAGCGACTCATCTCTTTGGCACCTTCTATCGTGCTTCCATATCGAATTCTCGCTGCCACGTCCGCTCCATGTTTTTTTTGGGAATTTCTGCAACCATACTGTGCCAAAATGGCACCTGTTGTTTGTTCAACAAGTGCCATTCCAATTGTGCTTGTGCCAATATCCACCGCAATTCCTTTAGAATAAGTCATCGTTTTCTTCCTCTTTTTGGAACAACGCCTGCACAAATTGATCGGGATCAAATTTTTGTAAATCATCAATTTTTTCCCCAACACCGATATATTTCACCGGAATTCCAAGTTCTGCTTGAACGGCAATGGCGATTCCACCTTTTGCTGTTCCATCGAGTTTTGTCAAAATAATTCCTGTAATATCGGCTGCTTCTTTAAACTGTTTTGCTTGTGCCAACGCATTTTGCCCAGTTGTTCCATCTAAAACAATTAGATTTTCTCGGTGCGCATCTGGATATTCTCGATCAATAATGCGATTGATCTTTTTTAATTCGTCCATTAAATTCTTTTTATTATGAAGGCGTCCTGCCGTATCGCAAAGAAGGACATCGGTATTTCTTGATTTTGCCGCTGCCAATGCATCATAAATAACAGCCGCCGGATCAGAACCTTCGCTTTGCGCAATCATATCGACGCCTGCTCGCTTTGACCATTCCCCTAATTGCTCAATAGCCGCCGCACGGAACGTATCCGCCGCCGCCAACAATACTTTTTTATTGTTATTTTTTAATTGTGCTGCTAGTTTTCCAATCGATGTTGTCTTTCCAACTCCATTGACGCCGATCACTAAAACAACCGATTTTTGTTCTTCAAAATCATAGGCATGTTCATCTAAAAGCATTTGATCGCGAATGATATTGATCAATAATTCTCTACACTGTTCTGGTTCTTTGATATGAGCTTCTTTTACTCGTCTTTTTAAATCTTCAATAATTTTTAATGTCGTATCAATTCCCAAGTCTCCCATAATCAATGTTTCTTCTAATTCATCATAAAAATCATCATCGATTTTTGAAAAACCGCTGAAAATGGAATCAATTCCAGCTGAAATATTATCTCTTGTTTTCGCCAATCCGCTTACAAGGCGTTTAAAAAATCCTTTCTTTTCTCCCATAATCAAACTCCTTTACTTTTTATTTCTTATTCTTTTTATTCTTCCAATTGCGCCTCAATTAAATTAACAGAAACAAGGGCGGAAACTCCCTTTTCTTGCATCGTAATTCCATATAGAACATCTGCTGCCACCATCGTTCCCCTTCGGTGGGTGATCACAATAAACTGAGTATCTTTTGTCAATTTATGTAAATACTTTGCAAAGCGATCCACATTGGAATCATCAAGAGCCGCTTCAATTTCATCTAACAGACAAAATGGAGAAGGTTTTAAGCTCTGAATGGCAAATAAAAGTGCGATAGCGGTCAACGCTTTTTCTCCACCTGATAACTGCATCATATTTTGCAATTTTTTCCCTGGCGGCTGTGAAATAATGCGAATTCCAGCTTCTAGCACATCTTCCTCTTCCATCAATTCCAACGTCGCTTTTCCACCGCCAAATAGCTCTCGAAATACTTGGTTAAACATCGTTTGAATTTGTGCAAACTTCTCTGTAAACTGTTCTCTCATGGCAACATCTAATTCTTTAATAATTTGCAACAGATTCTCTTCCGCCTTTATAATATCATCTCTTTGTGCGGATAAAAACTCATATCTCTCCGATACGTTTTTATAATCTTCAATTGCATTGACGTTGACATCTCCAAGCGCTTTCATCTGATTTTTCACTTGCACTAAGTCCTGTTTTAATTCCTTCAGCTGCTTTGTGATCTTCTCAAATTGCGGCAAGGCTTGTCCATAGGTCATCTCATATTCTTCCCACATATAATTTGTCCGATTGACAATGGAATCTTCCACTTTTTCTTGTTGGCTCTGTAAGCGATATTCTTCCTTATCAAGCCCTGATAACTGCTCTGCAAGTTCCTCTCTTTTCTGAAACAATTCCTTATGGGAGGAAGTGATCGCTTGTCGCTCTTCTTCTTTCACTTTTAGCCCTTGTTGCACTTGTTCCATCTCTTGTTCACATTGCTTTGTCTTCTGAAGAAGTTCTTGAATCCCTTTTGAAAGCTGTTCCACTTTTTCTTTGGACTCTGATACCTTTTCACTATATTCTTGTTTTTGGCGCTCTAATCGCTCTTCTTCTGAATGAATTCTCTTTAAATTCATCACAAGGAAATCAATTTTTTGCTTCATTGCCATATATTCTATATTTTGTTTCTGGTATTGTTCCGCTTCCGTATCTTTTTGTGCTTTTAAGCGAGCCGAATCTAACTCCAACTGCTTAATCGTCTCTTCGCTCTGTTGCTTTTGTTCTTCCTGCTCTCTTGAAGAATCGATAATCACTTGCTGATTTTCTTTGATCTCCACCACTTGTTGTTCTAATTCTTTATTTTCTTTTACTAAGCGATCATATTGGCTTTGTAATTCATTTTTCTGTTTTTCACTGGCAGAGAGCTTTAACTGAACCGTATTTTTTTGCAGCACTTGTTCTTGTCGTTCTTTCTTTAACGAGTCTAACTCGATCTTTGCTTGATCTTTTGCCTGCTGCAAAGAAGAAATCGCTTGTTCGTTTTCTTTTTCCTCTTCTAAAACTTTCGCTTTTTGCTCTTCTAATTCCACTAACTCTCGCTTTCGCCCAAGAAGATTGCTGTTATTTTTAAAGGCACCACCTGTCATGGCACCACCAGCACTAAAAGATTCCCCTTCCAAAGTGACAATTCTCAAACTATATTGATAGTTTTTAGCAAGGGCAATTCCATGATCGATCGTATCTACAATGACAATTCTTCCTAACAATTGCTCAATCAATTCTGTATAAATTGGCTCCACTTTTACAAGACTGCTTGCAATCCCAATGACACCCTGCTCCTCTAGTATTTTAGGATTTAATCCCTGTCCTCTTCGTTTCATGCTCGTAAGCGGTAAAAAAGTCGCTCTTCCAAATCGATTTTTCTTTAAAAATTCAATGAGCTGTTTTGCTGTCTGTTCATTGTCCGTTACAATATTTTGAATGCTTCCACCTAACGATGTTTCAATGGCAATCTCATATTGTTTCTCTGTTTTAATTAAATCCGCTACTACTCCATGAATCCCGTCTATGTAAGATTTTTGTTCCATAACACGTTTAATGCTCGTTCCATATCCCTCATAGCGTTCAGTCATGTTTTTAACAGTTTCTAACCGTGACTCCGCCACATGATATTCTCTTTGAAGAAAAGAAGCCTGTTGTCTTTTCTTATTTAACTCATCTTGAATCTCCAATAATCCTTTTTCTTTTCTTGAAAGTTCTGCATCTAATAAGAGCAATTGATTTTCTATCTCTTGAAACTTGGCAGTTAACTGTTCCGCCTCTTCTTTTTGTCTTGCCTCTTCACTTCGATAATGGAGCAATCTCTGATTCAATTCCGCTCTTCGAAGCTGCACTTGCTCTGCCATCGTTTCATAGCGCTGCAATTTTCCTTTTAAAGAGGCAGCCTCATTCATTCCATCGATCATCTTTTGTTTTTCGAATTCAATCTTTTGTAAAATGCCTTGAATGGAACGCTCTTTTTCCTCTTCTTGCTCTTTCATCTCCTGCAACTGTTTGTTTGCCTCTAACAGACTTTCATCTAGCTGCGTCTTTTCCTCATCATAGGATTGCCATTCTTTTTTGTACTTTTCAAGCTCCTGCTGAACACGGGAAGTATTTTCTGCCAAATGAAGCTCATCGTTTTTCGCCGTATTGATCTGCTCTTTCAATACTTTGATTTCACCTTCCATTTTTTCTCGCTGCAAACTTGTTTCCTGTATTTGCTTTTGGATTTCATCAGAGGCTTTATGATTTTCTTCTAATTGATGTTCTAACTGTTCATATCGCTTCTTAATCGCTTCATATTGACTGCGTATCTTTTTTGTCTCTTCTTGATTGATCTGAATTTTCGATGCATTCTCTTCTTTCTCTTTCTTTAGCTGCTTCATCTCCAATAAAAAGACAGAAATATCTAACTCTTTTTGCTGTTCTTTCCAAGATAAATATTGTTTTGCCTTGTTTGATTGCTTAGAAAGAGGTTCTAATTGGCTTTCTAATTCCGTTAAAATATCATTGACACGATAGAGATTTTGTCGTTCACTTTCTAACGCTTTTTCAGATGCCGCTTTATTTTTTTTATACTTTACAATCCCAGCTGCCTCGTCAAAAAGTTCCCTTCTCTCTTCCGGCTTTCCGCTTAAAATTTTATCAATCTGTCCTTGTCCAATGATGGAATATCCTTCTTTTCCAATTCCTGTATCCAAAAATAAATTCGTAATATCTTTTAAACGACAAGAAGTTCCATTGATTAAATATTCGCTCTCTCCCGAACGATAGACACGCCTTGCCACAGTCACCTCATCATAAGAGATCGGCAGATGGTGATCGGAATTATCAAGTGTAATCGCTACATAAGCGGAACCAAGCGGCTTCCTACTTTCAGTACCGGAAAAAATAACGTCCTCCATTTTAGAACCACGGAGCTGTTTTGCACTCTGTTCTCCAAGCACCCATCGCACTGCATCTGCTACGTTACTCTTTCCGCTACCGTTAGGTCCAACAATTCCCGTAATTCCATGTTGAAACTCAAATTTAATCTTATTTGCAAACGACTTGAATCCGTATACTTCAATACTTTTTAAATACATAGACTATACCTGTTCATTTTTTAATTGTTTTATCGCTTCATAAGCAGCCTGCTGTTCTGCGGCTTTTTTCGTCTTTCCAACCCCTCTTCCTAATACACGCTCTCCAACCATAGCTTGTACAACAAACTCCTTGTTGTGATCAGGACCTTTTTCTTCCAATAATTCATAGGCGAGATTTCCCCAATTATTTCCTTGTACCATCTCCTGTAAAATGGTTTTGGCATCATAAAAAAGCGTCTTATCCTCTACATCTTGTAATAAATAATGGTATACAAATGTTTTCGCCGGCTCAAATCCACCATCTAAATAAAGAGCACCAATCACGGATTCAAACGCATCACAAAGAATGGAATTGCGCTCTCTTCCCCCTGTTAAATCTTCCCCCTTGCTCAAATACAAATAGCTTCCAAGGGCAATATCTCTTGCACATTGGGAAAGCGTAAATTCACAAACGAGGCTTGAACGGATCTTTGTCATCTGTCCCTCATTTTCTTTTGGATAATTTTGAAAGAGATATTCGCTGACAATCACTTCCAACACCGCATCTCCTAAAAATTCAATTCTTTCATTATGAGGCCATTTTCCATGACGATGTTCATTGGCATAAGAACTATGTGTTAATGCCTGTTTTAAAATAGATTTATCTTGAAACTCATATTGAATCGTTTTTTCTAATTCTTCTAATTTTCGTTGCATCTATTTCTTCCTCCCTTCTTTTCATTCCTCTATTGTAACATACTTATTATAAGAGGAAAATCACTTTTTATTCTTTTCCTCTTACAATGACATAAAAAGAATGTCGTTGTTTGCTAAAT
>Cebus_capucinus_imitator_PRJNA485217_SSR047__coassemble_1348_pt1 | contig 15749 bp, 16 predicted proteins | sample Cebus_capucinus_imitator_PRJNA485217_SSR047__metabat2_low_PE_010 | metagenome-assembled genome bin Cebus_capucinus_imitator_PRJNA485217_SSR047
CAGGCGTTGCTTTATGATTTTTACGGAGAACTTTTGACAAAGCATCAGCAAAATATTTATGAAGATGCGGTGTTAAACGATATGTCGTTAAGCGAGATCGCAGAAGAGCAGGGAATCAGCAGACAAGGGGTTCATGATATTGTAAAGCGATGCAATAAGATTTTAAACGGATATGAAGAAAAATTACATCTCATTGAAAAGTTTTTAAAGACAAAAGAAATGGTAAAAGAAATTCAACAATGCGCCACCTTTGCCGGCAGAGAACAAGATCCGGAAGAAGTGCGGCTGCATTTAAAAAAGATTGCAGACATATCCAATGAAATTTTAGAAGAATATTAATAAAAGGAGAATAAAATATGGCATTTGAGAGCCTTTCTGACAAATTACAAAATATATTTAAAAATTTAAAAAGCAAAGGAAGATTGACGGAAGCCGATGTAAAAGAGGCGATGAAAGAAGTAAAAAGAGCCTTGTTAGAAGCCGATGTCAACTTTAAAGTCGTAAAGCAGTTTATCAAAACAGTAACGGATCGCGCCATCGGGCAAGATGTGCTGACCGGATTAAATCCAGGGCAGATGGTAATTAAAATCGTTCGTGAAGAGATGGAGAATTTAATGGGATCGGAAACGACAGAGATTAAATTGCTCTCTGGAAACGAAATTACAATTCTTTTAATGGCTGGTCTGCAAGGGGCTGGTAAGACGACAACAACAGCGAAAATTGCTGGGAAATTAAAAGCAAAAGGAAAGAAACCGTTATTAGTTGCCTGTGACATCTATCGTCCGGCGGCGATTAAACAGTTAGAGGTCAATGGAGAAAAACAAGGAGTTCCTGTCTTTTCCATGGGAGAAAATCATAAACCGCTTAATATTGCAAAAGCGGCAATTGAACACGCAAAAGAAAATGGCAATAACGTCGTTATTTTAGATACCGCAGGACGTCTTCATGTCGATGAAGATATGATGAATGAATTAATTGAAATTAAGTCCAATGTCGATGTGACACAGACGATTTTAGTTGTGGACGCCATGACAGGACAAGATGCGGTCAATGTTGCGCAAAACTTCCAAGAAAGAGTGGGAATTGATGGCGTTATTCTAACAAAATTAGACGGCGATACGAGAGGTGGTGCAGCCCTTTCCATTCGTGCGGTAACGGGCTGTCCAATTCTTTACATCGGTATGGGAGAGAAGTTAGAAGATTTACAACAGTTCTATCCAGATCGCATGACGAGCCGTATCCTTGGAATGGGAGATATTTTAACGTTAATCGACAAAGCGCAAAATGCCGTTGATGAAGAAAAAGCCAAAGAGATGGAACAAAAGATTCGAAAGGCAGAGTTTAATTTCGATGATTATTTGGATCAGATGGCACAATTAAAGAAAATGGGTGGAATTCAGGACTTGCTCTCTATGATTCCTGGCATGGGCAATCAGTTAAAAGACATCGACATCGATGAAAAACAGATGGCAAGAACAGAGGCAATTATTCATTCCATGACAAGAGAAGAACGTGCGAATCCGGATATTGTCAATCCTTCAAGAAAGAAGAGAATTGCAAAAGGTGCAGGCGTTGATATTTCAGAAGTAAATAAATTATATAAACAGTTTGAACAGGCACGAAAAATGATGAAACAGATGTCTGGAATGATGGGTGGTAAGAAAAAACGAGGACTTGGTGGTCTTGGCAATTTTAAACTACCATTTGGAATGTAAGAGAAAGGGAAAGAGAACAATGAAAGAGTTAGTACAATTAATCGCAGAATCATTAGTAGAATATCCAGAACGAGTTGTTGTAACAGAAACAGAGAAGGAAGATGCTGTTTTCATTCAGTTGAAGGTGGCGCCGGAAGATATGGGAAAAGTCATCGGAAAGCAAGGAAGAATTGCAAAAGCCATTCGCACAGTTGTAAAAGCGGCTGCATCGAAAACGGATAAAAAAATTATTGTAGATATTGAGCAGTAGGAGTTTATATAGAATGGAAGATTTATTACAAGTAGGCGTCATAACAGCCACTCATGGAATTCGTGGGGAAGTGAAAGTATTTCCGACGACAGACGATTCCCGACGTTTTAAAAAATTAAAAACTTGTATTTTAGATACGGGAAGAGAGAAAAAAGAGTTAGAAGTGGAAAGCTGCAAATTTTTCAAACAGTTTGTGATCTTAAAGTTCAAAGGAATTGACAATATTAACGATATTGAACGATATAAACAATGTGGACTTTATGTGACAAGGGAAAATGCGGTTCGCCTAAAAAGAGGAGAATATTTTATTAGCGATATGCTCGGTTCCAACGTTGTTACAGAAGACGGAGAAGCTCTTGGAACATTAAAAGATGTGTTAAGAACAGGAGCAAACGATGTCTATGTGGTGGAGAGAGTAGATGGAACAGAAATTCTATTGCCAGCCATTAAACAATGCATTTTAAATGTGGACATTGAGCAGCAGACAATAACCGTTCATATTATGGAGGGATTGTTGGACTGATGAATTTTCATGTAATGACATTATTTCCGGAAATGATTATGGACGGAATGAATACGAGTATTATAGGAAGAGCTGTGAAAAATGGGTGTTTGACGTTAGAAGCCATTAACATTCGGGACTATGCAGGCAATAAGCATAACCAAGTAGATGATTACCCATATGGAGGCGGCGCAGGAATGGTCATGCAGCCACAGCCGATCTATGACTGCTATGAGCATTTATGTGAACGGATAAAGAAACGCCCACGGGTTGTCTATTTAACACCTCAAGGGAGTGTATTCCATCAAAAGATGGCGCAAGAGTTTGCAAAGGAAGAAGACTTAGTTTTTTTATGCGGACATTATGAAGGCATTGATGAACGGGTTTTAGAGGAGATTGTGACCGATTATGTATCCATTGGGGATTATGTGCTGACAGGAGGGGAACTTCCTGCTATGGTTATGATTGATGCCATTGCACGCCTTGTGCCAGGGGTATTAAATAATGAAGTATCTGCTGAATTTGAATCGTTCCATGACAATTTATTAGAATATCCTCAGTACACAAGACCGGCCATCTATCATGAGAAAAAGGTGCCAGATGTCCTTTTATCCGGCAATCATGCAAAGATTGAAGAGTGGAGGAGAGAACAATCCATTAAGCGAACAAAGGAACGGCGACCGGATTTGTTAGAAAATGCAAATTTATCCGAAAAAGATAAAAAAATGCTTGCAAAATTGGAAGAAAAATGATAGATTATAATAGTTGTGAAAAATGAGACGGTCCTCTGTTACAGAGAGTATTAAGAACGTCTAAGATTATAAGGAGGTTCACACATGAACGATATTATCAGAAGCATTGAAAATGCACAATTAAAATCAGAAATTACAGAATTCCGTGTAGGAGATACTGTAAGAGTACACGCAAAAGTAAAAGAAGGAAACCGTGAAAGAATTCAGGTTTTTGAAGGTGTTGTTTTAAAACGCCAGAACGGTGGAGCTCGTGAAACATTCACAGTTAGAAAAAGCTCTAATGGAATCGGTGTAGAAAAAACTTGGCCATTACATTCCCCAAACGTTGACAAAATCGAAGTTATTAGACGTGGTAAAGTAAGAAGAGCTAAATTAAACTACTTAAGAGACAGAGTAGGTAAAGCGGCTAAAGTTAAAGAATTAATTACAAAATAATATCTTTAAAAGTCATGGGCAAGTATTGTACTTGCCCTATTTTCGTTTCTTAGGAGTAAATGGAAGGGTGAAGCTATGCAATTTAATACAAAGTATAGACGCCGGCGTAAAATTATTACAAAAATCATTTCATGGCTTGCTTTAATTGGCGTTGCCATCGCACTTGCATGGGGAATTGTCAATTATGTCATACAGACGACTTATATGACAGGGGAATCTATGGAGCCGACGTTAAAAAATGGACAACTCGTATTTGTTCATAAATTTGGTTATCATTTTACAGAACCAAAACGATTCGATGTTGTCGTATTCGAAACAAATAAAAATAACAATAGCCATTTTTATATTAAACGCATTATTGGGCTTCCTGGGGAAACGGTGCAGATTGTAGACGGTGATGTTTATATCGATGGAGAACTGTTAGAAGGCACTCCGTTTCCAGATAAAATCGTCACAATGGGGCTGGCACAAGAAGCCATTGAACTCGGAGAAGACGAGTATTTCGTGATGGGAGATAATGCCAATAATAGCGAAGATTCTCGATCCGCCAATATTGGAAATATTGCGAGAGAGAACATTGTCGGAAAAATCAAATAAGAAAAAGAAGTAATCGTGAAAAACGCCATATAAAAGGAGAGAAAAATGAATTTTCAATGGTATCCAGGTCATATGACAAAGGCAAAACGAATGATGCAAGAAAACATTAAGCTCATCGATATTGTGGTGGAACTTGTAGATGCAAGAATTCCGCTCAGCAGTAAAAATCCGGATATCGATGATCTTGCGCGCAATAAATATCGCCTTGTCTTATTAAATAAAACAGATTTAGCAGATCCAAAAAAGACGGAGCTTTGGGCAGAATATTTCAAAGGAAAAGGATTTGCTGTTGCAAAAATCAACTCCAAAACAGGGGCAGGAGTGAAAGGAATTCAAGGGCTTATTCAAGAGGCTTGTAAAGAAAAAATTGAACGGGATAGAAAGCGTGGAATTTTAAATCGTCCGATTCGTGCGATGATTGTTGGAATTCCAAACGTAGGAAAATCGACGTTTATCAATTCCTTTGCAGGAAAAGCCTGTGCCAAAACAGGAAATAAACCGGGTGTCACAAAAGGAAAGCAATGGATTAAGTTAAATAAAAACGTGGAGCTTTTAGATACACCGGGGATTCTTTGGCCGAAATTTGAAGATCAGCTTGTCGGATTGCGACTTGCCTTAATTGGTTCTATTAAAGAAGAGATTTTAAATACAACAGAAATGGGAATTGAACTCATCGACTTTTTAGTAAAAGAATATCGAGGAATCTTGGCAGAGCGCTATCAAGTAGAAGAAGAAAAGGATCGCCTTGTAATTTTAGAGCAGATTGCAGAAAGTCGCAATTGCAAGCAAAAAGGCGGTGAGTACGACATTGATAAAGCGGCTATGATTTTATTAGACGACTATCGCTCTGGAAAACTTGGAAAGATTACATTAGAAGTGCCGGAGATGATAGAAGAAGTAGCGGAATAAAAAATCAAATAACAATCAAAGAGATTACAAAGAAAAGAGTAGAGAGCAGAAGCGCCATATGTTTTCTACTCTTTCTTTCAATTATAGAAAGTGGTATGATAAAAATAATGAAAGAATGGGAGCAAGTATAAAAATGGGAATAAGTATCAAGGAACTGAAACAGTTATTTGAACAGACAGCTATGGAACAATGGAAGACATTGTATGAACAATATGAAAATGACGAAAGAGCCGGTGTTCAAAAAATAATTTTAGATTGTCGAAAAAAAGAAGAAAAGTTACAAAAAGAAAAAGAGCGTGTCGCAAAGATGAGGGAATATGAAGACACTTACTATGCTTGTGAGTATATTTGTGGAATTGATGAAGTTGGAAGAGGACCATTAGCGGGACCGGTAGTCGCAGGGGCAGTTATTTTGCCAAAGGATTGCGAGATCTTATATATCAATGATTCCAAAAAGCTGAGTGAAAAGCAAAGAGAAGCCCTCTATAAAGAAATCTATGAAAAAGCCATTGCGGTTGGAATTGGAATGGCGACGGTGGAAACTATCGATGAGATCAATATTTTACAGGCGACCTATCAGGCTATGAGAATGGCAATCGCAAACTTAAAGGTGAGACCTGATTTATTATTAAATGATGCCGTTACGATTCCGGAGGTGGGCATTCCGCAAGTGCCAATTATTAAAGGCGATGCAAAGAGCATTTCCATTGCGGCGGCGAGCATTGTGGCAAAGGTGACGAGAGATCATCTGATGGAAGAATATGATGCGCTCTATCCGCAATATGCATTTGCCTCCAACAAAGGCTATGGGAGCAAAGTACATACCGATGCATTAAAAGAATATGGACCATGTGACATTCATCGGAAAACATTTATTAAAAAGATTATGGAACAATAACGGTTTGCTCGTTTGAAAAAGAGCGAGCATAGGACAAATAAAAGGATAGAGAAGGTAGGAGAATCGTATGGAACGGTTCAATGGAACGAATAAGAGAGCCATTGGCAATCATTATGAACAGGTGGCAGCAGAATTTTTAAGGCAGCGAGGATATGAGATTATCGAGCAAAATTATTTTTGTAAAAAAGGGGAAATCGACATCGTTGCAAAAGAAGGAGAATACGTCGTTTTTGTGGAAGTGAAATATCGAAAAGACAAAAAGCATGGATATGGAATGGAAGCGGTGACGAAAGGAAAGCAAAAGAGAATCAAGCAAGCGGCACTTTTTTATATGATGGAACATCGATTATCGATGGATCAACCGATTCGGTTTGATGTAATTTCCATTGATGGAGAGGAAGTTTCCTTACTTCCAAATGCATTTTCTTATTACGGATAAGAAGAGGGAACCGATCGGAATTCCAATAGAATCTCTTGAAAACAGCTTGCCTTTCATGGTAAACTGTAAAAAGAATGGAAGAGTGCCAAATAGAAAAGAAAAGGAGAATGTTATGAGTCAAAAACCAAACTTAGTTTATCGCAATACCAATCATTCGACCGAGTGGGTGGAGCGAGAAGGGGTTCCCTTTTTACAATTTCCCTTATTGAAACAATTTGAGTCACAAGGGCTGATTCACGGTTTTTCCACCCGCCTTGGTGGAGTGAGTACAGGAGATACTTCTTCCATGAATCTAAGTTTTTCAAGAGGAGATAAGGAAGAAAACGTTCGAGAAAATTATAGAAGAATTGGAAAAGCAATTGGCTTTGAACCGGAAAAATTAGTGTTTAGCGATCAAATTCATGAAGATACCATTTATATCGTGAAAAAAGAAGATGCGGGAAAGGGATTTGTAACACCAAAATTGCTGGGAAATGATGGGCTTTTGACAAAAGAGCGAGGAATTCCTTTGGTGACATTTTATGCGGATTGTGTTCCTCTATTCTTTTATGATCCGGTGGAACAAGTGATTGGAATGGCACATTCAGGCTGGCGAGGAACGGTGCTGCGCATCGGTGCAAAAATGGTGAAAGCGATGGAAGAGCATTATGGCTCGAAAGCGGAGAATGTTTATGTTGTAATCGCCCCATCTATTTGTCAGGAATGTTATGAAATTAGCGAAGACGTTGCCTTAGAATTTCAAAAGGAATTTGAGGACGCGGAACGTTTCTTAAAAGATGATCACAATGGAAAATATCATTTAGATCTTTGGCGTGTCAATGAACTGCTTTTAAAAGAAGCGGGCATTTTAAATGAACACTTAGTTATAACGGATCTTTGCACTTGCTGCAACAAAGATGTTTTATTTTCACATCGAGCAAGCCATGGGAAAAGAGGGAATTTAGCCGGATTTATGATGTTAAAATAAGAAAAAAGATAGAAAATTGGAGAAATACAATGAAGAAAGTATATGAACATCAAATTACTGCCATAGAAGAGGGCAGTATTGCTGATGAATTAGGTCTTGTTGTTGGCGATGTTCTGCTGCGCATTAATGGTCAAAAAATGGAAGATATTTTTGACTATCAGTATCTAGTGGAAGATGAAGTCATTGAATTGCTCATTCGCCACCAAGATGGAACAGAAGAAGAAATTGAATTTGAGAAAGATGAAGATATGGATCTTGGAATTACCTTTGGTTCTTCTTTGATGGACGAATATCGATCTTGTCATAATAAATGCATTTTCTGTTTTATCGATCAGATGCCAGAAGGCATGAGAGAGACGCTTTATTTTAAAGATGATGATACAAGACTTTCTTTTTTACAAGGAAATTATGTGACGCTGACAAACTTAAAAGAGGAAGATATCGATCGGATTATTCGATATAAACTAGCGCCGATCAATATTTCGGTACAGGCAACGGAGCCGGAACTTCGGTGTAAAATGTTAAATAACCGTTTTGCAGGGGATATTTTAGTAAAGATCAAAAAGTTAGCCGACGCAGAAATTCCGATGAATGCACAAGTAGTGCTTTGCAAAGGGTATAACGATAAAGAGCATCTCGATCGGACCATTGCGGATTTAAGCCAGTTTTTACCGCATATGCAAAGTCTTTCCATCGTTCCAATCGGGCTTACAAAGTTCCGAGAAGGGCTTACGAAAATTGAGCCATTTACAAGAGATGAGGCAAGGGAAGTGCTTGATCAGATTCATCGTTGGCAGAGAAAATTAAAGGAAGAGCATGGGAATCGCTTTGTCCATGCCAGTGATGAATGGTTTTTACTGGCGGATTTGCCATTGCCTGATGAAGACTACTATGAAGGATATGGGCAGTTGGAAAACGGAGTCGGAATGATGCGCCTTTTTATTTCTGAATTCGATGCTTATTTAAAAGAAATAAAAGGGGATCAGCGAGTGAGAGAAGTATCCATAGCAACAGCGAAGCTGGCTTATCCGACAATCTGTTATTTTGCAGAAGAACTAGAGAAGAAATTTCCGAATATGACAATTCATGTTTATTGTATTATCAATCATTTCTTCGGGGAAAGAATTACAGTAACAGGGCTTATGACAGCCGGGGATATGATAGAACAACTTTCGGGGCAGCCCCTTGGAGAGACATTGCTTCTTCCAGAAAATGTATTAAAAGCCGATGAAGATATTTTTCTCGATGATATTACATTGAGTGAGTTTCAAAAAACTTTACAAGTGCCCGTCAATATTGTACAATCAAACGGACAAGATTTTATAGAAAAGGTAATAGGTGATAAAAAATGAGTAGACCGATAGTAGCAATTGTGGGGCGTCCAAATGTTGGAAAATCCACATTATTTAACGCATTAGCGGGAGAAAAAATTTCGATCGTAAAAGATACACCGGGAGTTACAAGAGACCGTATTTATGCGGACGTAAGTTGGCTCAATTATAATTTTACAATGGTTGATACAGGTGGTATTGAGCCTGATACAGGAGATTTGATTTTATCTCATATGAGAGAGCAGGCGGAAATCGCCATCGCAACTGCCGATGTGATTTTATTCCTTGTCGATGTAAGACAAGGGTTGGTAGATGCCGACCATAAAGTGGCGGATATGTTAAGACGTTCCAAAAAGCCGATTGTCTTAGCCGTAAATAAAGTGGATAACTTTGATAAGTTTATGATGGACGTCTATGAATTTTATAATCTAGGGCTTGGAGATCCAATTCCGATTTCCGGATCTTCTAAGTTAGGATTAGGGGAGATGCTTGATGCGGTTACAAGCTATTTTCCAAAACAAGAAGAAGTGGAAGAAGAGGACGATCGCCCAAGAATTGCGGTAGTAGGAAAGCCAAACGCCGGAAAATCTTCTTTTATTAACAAAATTCTCGGCGAGAATCGAGTGATCGTATCCGATATTGCTGGTACGACAAGAGATGCCATTGACACGGAAGTGGTGAGAAATGGAAAAGAATATATCTTTGTCGATACAGCAGGACTTAGAAGAAAAAATAAAATTAAAGAAGAGTTAGAGCGATATAGCATTATTCGAACGGTGAGCGCCGTAGAAAAAGCAGATGTCGTGATTTTAATGATCGATGCCACAGAAGGGGTTACGGAACAAGATGCAAAAATTGCAGGTGTAGCCCATGAACGTGGAAAAGGTATGATCATTGCGGTAAACAAATGGGATTTAGTGGAAAAAGATGACAAGACCATTTATAAGTTTACAAATGAAGTGCGAGAAAAACTATCCTTTATGCCATATGCGGAATTAGTGTTTATTTCAGCAAAGACCGGACAGCGTGTGCATAAAGTGTTTGAGACAATCGATGCAGTCATTGAAAACTGTTCTCTTCGTGTTGCAACCGGCGTGTTAAATGAGATTTTAACAGAGGCTATGGCGATGAAACAACCGCCTTCTGACAAAGGAAAGAAACTTCGCATTTACTACATGACACAAGTTTCGGTAAAACCACCGACCTTTGTTATGTTTATTAACGATAAAGAATTAATGCATTTTTCTTATACTCGTTATATTGAAAATCAAATTCGTAATACGTTTGGATTCCGAGGTACCCCAGTACGTTTCATTGCAAGAGAAAGGAAGGAAAAATAATGAACCTTGTAGGTATTCTAATCTCTATGATATTAGGATATGGTTTCGGGTGTTTTCAGACGGCATATATTGTAGGGAGAGTCAAGCATATTGATATTCGAGAGCATGGAAGCGGAAATGCGGGAACGACCAATGCTCTTAGAACCCTTGGCAAAAGTGCAGCTCTTATTACTTTTTTAGGAGATGCGTTAAAGGGAATGATAGCAATATGGATTGTGAGATTTTTTATTGCGAAACAACTGGCACCACAGATAAATCCAATGCTCTTATGTTTGATTACAGGATTTTTTGCGGTGCTAGGACATAATTTTCCGTTTTATTTAAAATTTAAAGGAGGAAAAGGAATTGCAACAACAGCGGCTGTCACAATGGCAATCGACTGGCGCATGGGGATTATTTCCCTTGTGATCTTCGTTGGGCTGACCGCTCTCACACGCTATGTGTCCATTGCGTCTATGACGCTTTTGGTGGCATTTCCAATTACTCTTACTATTTTTTATCGAAACGAACCACAGTTTATCTATATGCTCCTTATCGCAATCGCTTATACATGTCTTGGAATTTATCGCCATCACGGAAATATTAAGCGGTTGATGACGGGAACAGAGAACCGTTTAGGAGCGAAAAAATAGGAGTAATCCTTTTGGTAGATTTTTTAAGACACAAAAAGAATTAGACTTGATTGGAGTGAATAAAATGAAAAAAATATGTGTAGTTGGAGCAGGAAGTTGGGGAACAGCGCTTACAAAATTATTATCGGACAATGGACATGAAGTGACTGTTTGGTCGATTATGGAATCAGAAGTTGAGATGTTTCAAAAATTCCATGAACAAAAGGAAAAACTTCCAGGGGTGATTTTGCCAGAGAGTGTTTCTTTTACAACAAACTTAGAAGAAGCGGTGAACGGAAAAGAACTATTAGTATTTGCAGTGCCTTCTCCATTCACTCGCTCCACAGCAAAGAGCGTTGCGCCATTTTTAAAAGATGAACAGATGATTGTCAATGTTGCAAAAGGGATTGAAGAGCATACATTGATGACGCTAACAGAGATTATTGAAGAGGAAATTCAAAATCCAAACATACCTGTTTGCGTCCTTTCAGGCCCAAGCCATGCAGAAGAAGTTGGCTTTGGAATTCCGACGACAGTTGTTGTTGGAGCAAAAAAACAGGCAGATGCTTTATTGCTTCAAGATGTGTTTATGAATAAAGTATTTCGTGTGTATACAAGCCCAGATGTGTTGGGAATTGAGCTAGGTGGAGCGTTAAAGAATGTCATTGCCCTCGCCGCTGGAGTTGCAGATGGATTAGGATTTGGCGACAATTCAAAGGCAGCCCTTATGACAAGGGGAATTGCAGAACTCTCTCGCCTTGGAACTGCTATGGGAGGAAAGAAAGAGACGTTTGCAGGGCTTTCTGGAATTGGCGATTTAATCGTTACTTGTGGCAGCGTTCATAGCCGCAATCGAAGAGCTGGATATTTAATGGGAAAAGGCTATACCGCAGAAGAAGCTATGAAAGAAGTAAAACAGATTGTGGAAGGCGTTTATTCTGCCAAAGCGGCAATGGAACTTGCAAAGAAATATCAAGTGGAAATTCCAATTATTGAACAAGTAAATGCAATTTTATTCGATGGAAAATCTGCAAAAGAAGCAGTTTCCGATCTGTTACTTCGTGATAAAAAGATTGAGCATAGTGATTTGGAGTGGGAAGAATAGATGTTTGATTTAAATAAAGGAAACATAAAAAAAGTGTTATGGATCATCGCATTTACTCTTTTCCTATACGCTGGACTCAATCATGTTCCAGAAGTATTGAGGACAATTGGGATTCTCATCAGTTTGCTTTCCCCTTTTTTATTAGGAAGCTGTATTGCATTTATTTTAAATGTTCCAATGCGCTTTATTGAAAGGAAGCTGTTAGGGAGGTCAAGGCTAAAACCATCGTTAAAGAGAATGATTAGCCTCGTTCTTGCGTTGATTTTTATTGTTGTCATTATTTTAATTGTATTCTTTTTAGTGATACCAGAATTGGCAAATACAATTCAAGGGCTGTTTGTCAGTGTGCCAAGAGCGTTTCAGCGCTTTCAAAGCTGGCTCCTTTCCTTTGAAATTCCATGGCCACAAATTCAAGAAGAAATTGCCAACTGGAATATGGATTGGGGCAAATTCATCAATCAACTTATTGAGTTTCTAAAAACCGGTTTCATCGGAAGTATTTTTACAACCGTAGGAGTCGTAAGCTCTATTGTAAGCGGTTTTGTAAATTTTTTTATTGGCTTTGTATTTGCCATCTACATTTTATGTCAAAAAGAAAAGTTGGCAAGACAAGGGAAAAAGATTTGTTACGCAATCTTTCCGATGAACGTTGCGGATCAAGTGATCTATGTTGTTACGCTGACGGAAAAGACATTCTCAAACTTTTTAACAGGACAGTGTATGGAAGCGATTATATTAGGAACGATGTTTTTTGTCGCTATGTCCTTATTGCGTTTCCCATTTGCCCTATTAGTAGGCGTTTTAATTTCAGTAACAGCGTTGATTCCGATTGTAGGAGCTTTTATTGGCTGCGCCATAGGAATGTTTTTAATTTTAACAGTGAATCCGATTCAGGTCATTTGGTTTTTCATTCTCTTTAATGTGTTACAGCAATTTGAAGGAAATGTCATCTATCCAAAAGTTGTCGGAAGTTCCGTTGGATTGCCGGCTATGTGGGTTTTAATGGCGGTATCATTAGGGGGAAGCACCCTTGGAATCGTAGGAATGTTAATTTATATTCCGCTTTTCTCTGTTTTATATTCGTTGTTACGGGATCATATTAACAACAAATTGAAGAAGAAAAACATTCCATCAGAAAAATGGAAGTTAAAAGATGAAAGATAAAGACGAATAAAGAATAAGAAAAAAGGCAGTATTCTCAGTATGAGATGCTGCCTTTTTTTGATCCCTTGACCGATGAAAAGTGGATTGAAAGAAATCGGGCATTTTCATAGAAACGTTTTATGATTTGGGAGAAAAAAGGAAAGAAAATGGAATAAGAAACGGGAGCTTCGCATATAAATTAGAGAGTGATAGAAGAAAGGGGAACTAGGAATGGACAATTTTAATGTATATAAAGATATCAGTGCCAGAACAGGTGGTGATATTTATATTGGTGTCGTAGGTCCGGTGAGGACAGGCAAGTCCACATTTATTAAGCGATTTATGGATTTGCTCGTAATACCAAATATGAATGACGATCATGAAAAGCAATTGGCAATTGATGAGCTGCCACAAAGTTCGGGCGGAAGAACGATTATGACAACGGAACCAAAATTTATTCCAAAAGATGCGGCGACGATTGAAATGGGAGAAGAGATTTCGTTTAAAGTTCGCATGATTGATTGTGTTGGATATTTAGTACATAGTGCAGTTGGATATATGGAGGACGAACAGGAACGCCTTGTAAAAACCCCTTGGTATGAATATGAAGTACCGTTTACAAAGGCAGCAGAGATTGGAACGAGAAAAGTCATTGCCGATCATTCCACAATTGGAATTGTGATTACAACCGATGGAAGTTTCACAGAAATCCCAAGAGAGGATTATGAAGAACCGGAGGAGCGAACGGTTCAAGAGTTAAAAGAATTAAAAAAGCCATTTATTATTCTATTAAATTCCAGCAGACCTTATTCCAAAGAGACAATAGAACTTGTTCATTCCATGGAAGAGAAATACAAAGTTCCGGTAAAGGCGCTGAATTGTGAGCAGCTAAAGACGGAAGATATTAAAGAGATATTAAGACAGATTTTATTGGAATTTCCAATTAACTGCATGGAATTCTTTCTCCCAAAATGGTTGGAAGCGCTTCCGATGGAGCATTGGCTAAAAAAAGAATTGTTCCAATGGCTTAGAGAGAATTTCACGGAGTTTCAGTGGATTAAAGATCTGTATCAAAAATCGTTGCCAATGACGGAAATGATGCAAGATGTGAAAGTGGATAAAGTGGAGATGGACACTGGCCGTGTCAAATTCCAAGTGGCAATGAAAGAGCCTTATTACTATCAAATTCTAAGCGAATTAACGGGAATGGAAATCGATAGCGAATATGAGTTAATTCAAATGCTGCGAGAGCTTTCCAAAGGAAAAGGGGAATTTGATAAAGTGGCAGATGCGATTTCTGCGGTGCGATATAAAGGCTATGGAATTGTGACGCCACAAAAAAGTGAAATTCAGTTGGAGACACCAGAAGTTATTAAACACGGCACCAAATATGGGGTAAAAATTAAGGCAACCGCTCCTTCCATTCATATGATCAAAGCGGATATTACAACGGAATTGGCGCCAATTGTCGGTTCTGAACAGCAAGCACAAGATTTGATTCACTATATTAAAGAGGAATCGTTAAAAGGGGAAGAGGGCATTTGGAAAGTGAATATTTTTGGAAAATCCATTGAACAGCTCGTGGAAGATGGAATGATGCAAAAGGCGGCGAAGATGACCGAAGATAGCCAGATGAAATTACAGGAGACGATGGAAAAAATTATTAACGATGGAAATGGCGGATTAGTTTGTATTATTATTTGACGAAACCATCATTCTTATTTCGCTGTGTAAAAATAGATTCTGATAGAGATTGTCCTTGACAAATGAGGAGAGAAGACATATACTTTGATTATCAAAATATTTTACATAGATAAGGAGATAAGATGTCAATTAGAATTTTAGGAACGGGCAGCTCTGCTCCAAACAAAATAGTAACAAACGATGATTTAGCAAAAATAATGGACACAAGTGATGAGTGGATCAAAAGCCGAACTGGAATTAGTGCAAGACATTTGGCAGTTGAGGAAACGAGCAACGATATGGCGGCAGAAGCCGGAAAGAAGGCGTTAGAACAGGCTGGAATCAAAGCGGAAGAGTTGGATATGATTTTAGTTGCGACACTTTCGCCCGATCAAGTTATGCCAAATACTGCTTGTGAAGTACAAAAGAGAATTGGCGCCAGTAAGGCGGTTTGTATGGACTTAAATGCCGCTTGTTCTGGATTTCTATTTGCACTTCATACAGCCGCAGCCTATCTTGCAAGCGGATTTTCCAAACACATTCTCGTCATTGGAGTTGAGACGCTGTCAAAAATTATGAACTGGAACGATCGTTCCACCTGTGTCTTATTTGGAGATGGGGCAGGAGCAGCCGTTGTGACAAGTGATCAATGTGGGCAATATGAAGCGGTTGTCGGTTCCGACGGGGTGAAAGGTCATGTGTTAGCATTAGAGGATCGGAAAAATAACAATCCTTATGTGAAACATGAGGAAGAACCATATTATGTGACAATGGACGGACAGGAAGTGTTTAAGTTTGCCGTTTCCACGGTGCCAAAAGCGATCAAAGAAGTGTTGGAAAAAGCGAACGTTGACAAAGAAGAGGTGGATCTTTTCTTGTTGCATCAGGCAAATGAGAGAATTTTACAGTCGGTGGCAAAACGCTTGAAAGTGTCCATCGATAAATTTCCAATGAATTTAGACCGCTATGGAAACACCTCTTCTGCAAGCATTGCTATTTTATTAGATGAGTTACATAGAGATGGAACAATAAAGAGGGGAGATAAACTCGTTCTATGCGGATTTGGCGGAGG
>Cebus_capucinus_imitator_PRJNA485217_SSR047__coassemble_1361_pt1 | contig 15387 bp, 7 predicted proteins | sample Cebus_capucinus_imitator_PRJNA485217_SSR047__metabat2_low_PE_010 | metagenome-assembled genome bin Cebus_capucinus_imitator_PRJNA485217_SSR047
AAATGCCAAAAACATTTTTAAATCAAAATATTTAATATCTTCTATCATCAATTCAATCGCCGTGTCTTTATCAAATGCGCTTCGATATCCTCGATTGGAGATAAGGGCTGCAAACGTATCACAAATTCGCAAAATTCTCGCCCCATATGGTATCCGCTCGCCTTCTAAGTTGCTTGGATAGCCGGTTCCATCATAATTTTCATGATGATAAAGCACTGATTTTAGTACAAACTCCGGATAATCTTGTTCTCGTAAAATTGCATAGCCGATCGTCGAATGTGTTCGCACATAGCGCATTTCATCGACACGCATAATATCTTTGTTTTTTTCATTGACATAATGATTCAGTTTTAATTTTCCAATATCATGTACCATTCCTGCGATTGCAAGCTCATGGCATCGTTCTTCCGGAAAGTTTAGTTCTTTTCCAAGCGCACAGGCAAGTTTGCTTACCATCATGCCATGATGAATATTTTCCATAAAATCTGTTTCAATGACCGGAAAATTACAATAATCTGCCACTAATCTCTCCATACGATTCACACCTTTCTCAAGAGTTTGAAAGAAGTGCACGTTTGCGTTCAATCATTTCATCAATTCGTTCTATATATTGATCGACATTTTTTACATTTTCTGCTCGCTCAATTCGATTTTCTTTTTGATACACATATTTGCTTGTGGCTCCCGCTCCTGCTGCCATAATCGTCTGCTTTTCTTCCATAATTAAAATATTATAAAGACATTCAAGCCCTTCTTTTGCATAGCCTACGTTTTCTAAATTTCCCGGAATATTCTTTTGGCGATAGAGATAATAAGGATTTAGGTTCAGCTTTTTCGCGCACTCATCTACGAGCAATAACATCTCATTGGTGCTTCCTTTTACAAGCTCCCGATATTTCTCCATCTGAATATTCAAGTTCGCCGCCCGCTTAATGGCAAGGGAGTGAACCGTAAGGCTCTCGGGCTTCATCTGCTCAATTTCTTCTAACGTATGCGTAACATCAGCGAGATCTTCCCCTGGAAGCCCGACGATAATATCCATATTAATGTTTGTAATGCCTTCTTCTCTTGCCATCAAGAATGCCTTTTTCGTATCGGCAACGGTGTGGGCTCGCCCGATTAATTTCAATGTCTCATCTTTCATCGTCTGAGGATTGATACTAATGCGATCGATTTTATTTTTGCGAAGAGCTTTTAATTTCTCCCGTGTAATGCTGTCCGGACGCCCTGCCTCTACTGTAAACTCTAGCAGCTGATTGTTCTGATCATCTAGTTCAAACGTCGTTCGAACATAGGATAAGAGATCGTCTAATTGTTCCGCTGATAGCGCTGTCGGTGTTCCGCCGCCCATATAAATCGTGCTAAGGCGTTTTCCTTTTTCTTCCATGGCTTCTTTAATATAAGCAATTTCTTTTTTTAACGCCTTTAAGTAATCGGCTGTCTTTTGCTCGTATTGATGAATTGGATAAGAAGTAAAAGAACAGTATAAACAAGTGCTTGGACAAAACGGAATTCCAATATAAAGGCTATATTGATCTTCATATGGAAACTCTCCTAAAAGAGACTGCTCTTTTTTCGCAATTTTATTGCATATTTTTGCCTTTTGCTCCGTTGTCAAATATTCTTCTTCATAGTAGCGAGTGATCTCTTCTTCCTCTTTTCCGTCTTCTAGCATCTCCAGCGCAATTTTCGTTGGTCGAATTCCGGTGAGCGTTCCCCATGGCAACGTCTTTCCTGTATAACGGCTAAGAAGCGTATACGTTTCTCTCTTTAAATAATTTCTTCTCTCTTGAATGGTCTTATAGGAACAAATTCCTTCTATCCACTCTTTGACCTCTCCATCTTTTTCAATGGAAAGGGATACGTTTTCTTCCGTCCACAGAAGTTTTACAACGAATTGAACGTCTTCTTCTGTTTCTCGAATTTTTTCATTTCCAAAAAAGGCAGTAATCAAAGAGCAAACCTCATACTGATAAGATTTGCCCGCTGATTCTCTCTCCTTTTCATTTGTAATTTTTTGTATATATCCAATCATTTTTCTAACCTCTTACAAACATATTATGTGTTTTTTCATGTCCAATGGTTGTAGAGGAATCATGCCCTGGGTAAACGACAGTTTCATCAGGAAGCACATATAGAACTTCTCTTACCGAAGTCTCTAATGTCTTTAAATTCCCTGTTGGAAAGTCTGTTCTTCCAATGGATTGACAAAACAGCGTATCTCCTGTGAACACCACTTGTTCAGAAGGGAGGTAAAAGCACATTCCCCCCTTTGTATGCCCCGGAGTTAAGAGACAAGTAATCGTCACTCCTGCAAGAGTGAGCTGTTCTTTATCGTCTAACAACCGATCAGCTCTAATGCTCATAGTCTGTCCAAACATCGTTGTCAAATTCAAGTTTGGCTGCGCTAATACTTGTTCTTCTTCTCGTGCCGCATATACAGGAACTTTTTTCTGCTCTTTTACATATTCTGTCGCACCAATATGATCCGCATGCCCATGAGTTAGCAAAATTCCCTGTAACTTCCATTGGTTTTGATCAATCACATGGCAGATCTTCTCTCCTTCTGCCCCGGTATCAATGCAAACGGCTTCTTTTGTCTCTTCATTTACAATGAAATAACAATTCGCACCAATATCCCCTACCGGCATTCCATAGATTTTTATTTGACTCATAGTGTCCTATCCTCCAAGTCTTTTTGTTCTCCGTTTAACCTGCTGTACGCTCAATATCAATCACACCATCTACTTTGCGAAGTTTTGCAATAATGCGATTTAACTGTTCGGTTCCGCTCGTTTCAAAACTTAAACTGATGGTCGCTTTTCCTTGTTTATTTGTCTTTGCATTCATCGATGCAATATTAATTTTGATCTCGTTAAATATTTTTGAAATATCCACAAACATACCCATGCGATTGTTTGCATAGATAAGAATTTCTGTTGTGTAAAGTCTTCCTTCTTTTTCATTTTCCGGCTGCTGCCATTCCGCTTCGATCAGACGCTTCCGATCTTCTTCCGGCATACTGAGAACGTTAATGCAGTCCGTTCTATGAATGGAAACTCCTCTTCCTCGTGTGACATATCCAACAATTTCATCTCCCGGAACAGGGCTGCAACATTTTGAGAAACGAACGGCAACATCATGAATTCCTTTTACAACAATTCCACCTTTGGAACGTTTTTTCTTCGGCGCATCTTTCGTATCTTGCAACGCCTGATCGCCAATGGTATCAAGAATTTCTGCATCGGTCACTTTTGCTTTCTTTTCTTTTTCATATTCTTCTAACAGCTTATTGACTACTTGACCTTCCTTTAATCCGCCATGACCAACGGACGCTAAAATGGATTCCCAATCTTTAAATCCGTATTTTAGCATCACTCCCTTCATATAGTCCGGCTTATTAATATTGGAAAATACAATTCCCTTTTGCTTGCAATACTTCTCGATTAAATCTTTTCCTTTAATAATATTTTCTTCTTTAAATTGGCTCTTATACCAAGCGTTGATCTTACTTCTAGCCTGTGTGCTTTTAATGATTGCCAGCCAATCTCTGCTAGGTCCTCTTGAATTTTGTGAGGTGATGATCTCAACCCGATCTCCATTTTTTAATTGATAATCAATTGGAACTTGTTTGCCATTTACTCTTGCGCCGACCATTTTATTTCCAACAGCGCTATGAATGCTGTATGCAAAATCAATCGGTATGGAGCCTGCCGGCAGACTTTTTACTTCTCCTGTTGGAGTAAAGCAATATACTTCGTCGTTAAAGAGATCGAGATCGCCCTTTAACATACTCATAAACTCTTTGTTATCGGTGGAATCGCTCTGCCACTCCAGTATTTGACGAAGCCAAGATAATTTCTCTTCCTCTTTGATGTTTGATGGGCCGCCGCCACCTTCTTTATATTTCCAATGGGCTGCAATACCATATTCTGCAACTTTATGCATATCATAAGTTCGAATTTGAATTTCAAACGGCTGTCCTTCCGGTCCAATTACGGTCGTATGAAGAGACTGATACATATTTTGTTTTGGCATTGCAATATAATCTTTGAATCGCCCTGGAATTGGTGTATACATCTCATGAATTATACCAAGAGCTGCATAACAATCTTTGACTGTCTCCACTTTAATGCGGACGGCAAAGAGATCGTAAATTTGATCGAGCGTTTTATTTTGGTTGACCATTTTTTTATAAATGCTAAAATAATGTTTCACCCGCCCATCGATCTCTGCCTCAATTCCAGAATTATCGATATGCTCCTTGACATCTTTTACAATTCGTGAAATAAAGGCATCTCGCTCCGTCTTTCTCTCGTCCAAATCTTTCATCAATTCCTGAAAGACGTCTGGTTTTAAATAGCGAAGGGCTAAATCATCTAATTCTGTTTTAATTTTTGAGATACCTAATCGATTGGCAATTGGAGAGTAAATATCGATGGTCTCTCTTGATTTTTCCTGTTGCTTATGAGGTGGCATATACTGCATTGTCCTCATATTGTGAAGGCGGTCTGCTAATTTAATCAAAATAACGCGAATATCTTTTGCCATGGCGAGGAACATTTTTCTCAAATTCTCCGCCTGTAACTCGACTTTATCGGCAGAATAGGAAAGTTCTCCAAGTTTCGTAACTCCGTCCACTAAAAGAGCCACCTCTTCATTGAACATCTCTGCAATCTGTTCCCTCGTATAAACCGTATCTTCTACAACGTCATGAAGAATTCCAGCAACAATTGTCTCCTTATCCAACTCCAATTCTGCAAGAATAATTGCAACACAGAGTGGGTGGATAATATAAGGCTCCCCTGATTTTCTTCTTTGATCTTTATGAGCATTATCTGCCAGTTCATATGCCTTTCGAATCATAGACATATCAGCTGATGGATGATAATTTTTAATTGTGTCTTCCAATTTCTGATACAAAATACTTGGTTCTGTAAAATCTTGTGGATGACTTAATTCTTTTTTTAACCGATTTTCCATATGCAACACCACTTTTCTATGTTTTCTTCCATATCTTTTATAAAAAATATTATAAAGAATCTTCAGAAAAAATGCAAACGGTTTCTAATAATGGCATTTTATGTCTAATTTCTTGCAAAAAATGGCTTCTTTTTCTAAGATTCTTTTATGAATTGCTTTAATGTGAAGGAATAGAAGTATGCTTCCTTTACTTTTTTTCCTGTTATCTGCTCAAGCGCCTTTTTATAATAGCCCATCTGCACGCCATAACGCCTTCTTAATTCCTCCCCTTCCGTAATCCGATCGGTTTTATAATCAATAAGCACTAATCCGTCTTCTTCCTCAAACCAAAGATCGATCATTCCCTGCAATAAAACCATCTCTTTTGTCTTTCTTGTTGGAATCACCTCATTGGTCGGCATTCCCATCATATATTGGGACTCTTTATAAAGTTTATGTCCCATGCTGGCTCTCCTTATTCGCTCTCCAAGTTCGCTTTTTATAAATGCTAAAATTCCATTGACTGGAAGGTATGCCCTTTGCTCCGGTAAAAGATATGCTTCTCGCTCCAGTTCATCAAAATACTTATTTAAACTGTCCCGATCGACGACTCGTTCCATATCCAAAAGCTCCATAATTTTATGGATTAACGTTCCCCATTCCGCTCCAAATAACCGCTCTTTGCTTATACTCTCTTCTCCTTCTAACTGTTCCATAAAGGCGGGGCGAATCCGCTCTTCCTCTGACCAAATAGGAGCGTTTCCTTTTTCTTCCTCTTGTTCTTCATACGGCAAATTAAAATATTCTTCCCCTTCTTCTAGCTGTCCTAATTTCTTTAGTTCCGATACGGAATACTTTCCTTTTGCCTCCACGTCTTCTTCAAATGGATACACCCAATCAAATTGCTGTTTGATCTTTGCTACCTGTTCTTCCTTTGGGCTTATCTGCTCTAATTCCATCTTTTTTTGTTCCGCAAGGAGAGATTTTCCAACTTGTAAAAACACAAGTTCTCCTTCTTCTACGAGCATCACATCGATCAAGTCTTGCGGTATCACTAAGGCGGATAAGAGCCAATCTAAATAACAAGTTGCCTTCGTGCGAATCGTTCTTGCAAGGCGAAACTGTTTCTCCTCCTGCTTTTCCCATTGATAGCGAACATAGGAAAACTGGGATTGTTTTTTCTCATAATCGTCTACGGTTCCGATTAAAATTAATTTCTCCTTTGCCCTCGTCATCGCCACATAAAGGACACGGAGTTCTTCCCCTAGCGTCTCCTCTTTTAACTTTATTTGCATCAAATTTTTAATCCAAGTGGGTCCGCTCTGTCTCGTTTCCAAATTCATACAATCAGGTCCTAAGTAATCATCGGCATGAATCAGTAATTTTTGCCTTAAATCCATAAAATTAAACGGCTTATTTAATTCCCCTACGAAAACAACTGGAAATTCCAGCCCTTTGCTTTTATGAATGCTCATAATGCGAACGACATTTTCATGCTCTCCAAGAACGCTAGCTTCCCCAAAGTCCACTTCATATTCTCGCAGTTGATTCATATAGCGAATAAAATGAAACAGCCCTTTATAACTTACTTTTTCATATTGGTTTGCTTTTTCAATGAGCATCAAAAGGTTTGCCTGCCGCTTCTTTCCCTGTGGCATCGCTCCAACATAATAAAAATAATTCGTTCGATTCATGGCAAGCCAAATGAGATCATGAATGGACATACAAGTTTTTCCATGATCCATCTCTTCTAACAGCTCTAAAAACTGTCGGATTGTTTGCTGTAACGCCTGACACCATGACACTGTTTTCCCTAATAAAAGAATGTCTTCCTCGTCCCAAGTCTCTTCTGCCAGACAAGCCAGAGAATCATAGAGCGATAAGTCTTTTCCATCGATTCTCCCATATACCGCTTTTATCCATGCCAGCTCCTCTCCGTGAAGTCCGACCATAGGCGAGCGCAATACCCCTGCCAGCGGAATATCTTGATAGCGGTTATCCACAACCATGAGAAGATTCAACATATTTTGCACTTCTAAAGCGGAAAAATATCCTTTTTGGCTGTCCCCATTGGCTGGAATTCCCTCTTCTAACAGCACTTCTTCTAACACTTCTCCCCAGCCGCTGACTGTTCGAAGTAAAATTACAATATCCCGATATTGTACGGGACGATAACACCCTTTTTTTTCATCATAGATCGTATAAGGCTGTTTTTGATCCATAAGTTCATGAATTCTCTTTGCAATGGCATGGGCTTCTAATTCTTTTTTTGTATAATCAGACTCTTCTGCCTCTACAATGATCAGTTCTGTCTTATCTTCTGGTGCAATCTCAGAAAGAGGTGCCGGTTTCAATTCCTCTTCTTCCCCTAGTAAAGAGTCTTCAAAGGAAGGGCGATACGGAAACTCTTTTCCCGGAATTAATGCCGCATCTTCATCGTATTCAACGCCTCCTAAATCCCGCCCCATCAATTGGCGAAAGACATAGTTTGTCGCTTCTAACACAGAGGAACGGCTTCGGAAATTTTTATAGAGTTCGATTTTCTTCTCCATTTGTTCCCCTTTTCCATAGCGATCATATTTTTCCATGAAAATCTCCGGACGCGCCAAGCGAAATCGATAAATGCTCTGTTTGACATCTCCTACCATAAACCGATTATTTTGTCCTTTTGTCATGCCTGAAATACTGCTTAAAATCGCCTCTTGAATAAAATTGCTATCCTGATATTCATCAATGAAAATCTCGATATAGCTGTTTGATAGTTCTTTTGCGATATTCGACGGAACGGCAACTCCATTTTCATAGTGATCCACTAAAAGAGCCAATGCATAATGCTCTAAATCCCCAAAGTCCAATACATTTTTCTTCTCTTTTGCTTTTGCAAATTGTTCTTTAAACGCTAAGACAACGCCAATAAGCGCCTCCATAGGCTGCCTTACAAGATGAACTTCTTCTAACATTTCTTCTAACGTCTTTTGAAAAAACTGCTCTTTCCATGCCGTCAATTGTTCTTTTCCTTCATCTCTTAACTGCTTTACAACCGCCTTTAACGCTTCATCGGTCTCCTTTCCAGGGCGCCCGCTCATTCTTGTAAATCCGCCGGCTGCCATAGCACTTTGATACTGTTCATAGTCTTCAATTCCGAGCAGGCTTTCTAAATACTTCTGATCCTGCTCCAACGTCTTTTCATAGGCAATGGGGCCATTTGGTCTTCTCGATAGTTCAAGAGCCAATTGATTTTTCTCATACAACTCAAAAAGCAACTGCTCCGTCGCCGCTAACAGTTCTTTCATATACGAGCTTTCTTTTAGTTCCACCTCCGTGTCCAATGCAAACCGCTCTTTTGCATTGGAAAGCCAAACTTCTGGCTCTGGATTGCTCATGGCAAACTCATAGAGCTTATTCGTAAGTTCTTCTAACGCCTTATCATCTTTTCCGCTCGTATATCCTTCCACAAGGAGATGAAAGGCTTCGCTTCCTTCCTCATAAAACTGCTCCAACACTTGTTTCATAACATCGGTTTTTAAGAGCTTTCCTTCCCCCTCATCTAGCATACGAAATTCCGGATCAATTCCAAGCACATTAAAATGATCTTTTATTAGCTGACGGCAAAAACTATGAATCGTGCTGATTTGCGCTTTTTGTAAGTAGGCGGACTGTTTTCTTAAATGTTCATTTTCCGGATCCTCTCGCAGCTGCCGTTCAATTGCCATTCCAATTCTCTCTCTCATCTCTGCCGCCGCCGCTTTTGTAAACGTTACAATCAGCATTTTATCAATATCCATCGGATTTTCTTTTTCCCCGATCATCGTAAGGATTCTCTCGACCAAGACAGCGGTCTTTCCAGAACCTGCTGCTGCTGAAACGAGCAGATCGCCTCCTCTTGAATCGATGACCGCCTGTTGCTCCTTTGTCCACGCCATCTTCTATTCCCCTTTCTTTTTCTCAAATCCTTCCATTTCTTCTAAAAGCTGTTCTCTGCTTCCAGAAGAAAGTCTCCGATAATCGCTTCCTAATTTTGTATCAAAGCCGCACACTCCTTGAAATTCGCAGTAGTCACAGGCTGTTCTCTCCCCTAATTTATATGGTTCAATTCCAATCTCCCCTTCTATCATCTCTTTCCCCATATGCTTCATGCGATGGGCTACATACCGCCCTACGGATAACAGCTGATTGGTCGTCGCCACCTTCGATGCCTTGCTGTAATTTCCGCTCTTTAATCGAGTGACTGGAATGGAAACATAGCCTTCGTCTGTCTCCTCTTCCATATGGTTGATAATGTCTTCTTCCCCATTGACAAGTCCATTCATTTTTAATTTCTTTAAAATGGCAAGATCCGTATCCTCTTCTTCTCTTCCAATGAGCGGATCTTTAATATTATAGTAAAAGACCCCTGCCGGAATGATTTTCTTTTTCGTTCTCTTTTCCAGCACTTCAAGAGCCGCATTCATATAGACGACAAGCTGTATTTGAAGCCCATAATAGAGGTCGACAACATCAAACTCCGTATTTCCCGATTTATAATCGATAATTTTCACATAGAGCTGTTCCCCATCGTCATAGGTGTCAATGCGGTCGATGGTACCTTGCAGCGTCATTGTGCTTCCCTCTGTCAGTTCCACCCCTGCGGACTGAAGATTTTTATAATTTTGAAACGACAGCTCATAATCCGTCGGCTCAAAATCTCCTCTCTTAATATGCTCTTGCAGCGCCCAAATCGTTCGCTTTGAAATGCGGATCATTCTTGTGATCATATATTGATTTCGTTTGCTGCTATAAAATAGATCCCCTTGATATTGAGCGACAATTTCCATCACGCATTGTTCCACAAGGGCATCTCGCTCTTTCTCCCCAATTCCTCGAAATGTATTTCCATTTTCTTCTAATTTCTTTGAAAACATTTCTAACGTCTTATGAAAGACATTTCCAAGATCAAGCGAGCGAATAATATGTTCTTCTCGCTCTTTTAATTTTAATCCATATTTTAAGAAATGGGCAAAGGCACAGGCTGCATACTTCTCTAATCGGGTGACACTTCCCGATAACTTCTCCCCATAGAGCGCTTTTGCCACCGCCTTGCTTAACATGGATTCTCGATTCTCATAAAAGGCTCCATCTAGCACCAATTTTACAATCTGTTTCCCTTCTTCGCTGTCTTTAAATTGACAAAAGAGCGCTTCCCATCGATCTCTTTGCTCGCCCTCTAACGTATCATATAAAAACTCATGCAAGCCTTCAATGAGAGAATCGATGCTGTCTTCCCTCGTATAAATTTGCTCTTCCTTTTCTTCCCCTTCCACAAGGTTTGGAAACATTTTATGCAAGCGCCCGATTAAATACGATGGGTGCATTGTCTTTCCTTGGCTGTCCACCTTTGCATAGCTTAAATAAAGATGCTCTGATGGCTTTGTAAAATTCAAATAAAGATAAAAGGATTCCATCATAGAATTTTGTTTTGCTGTGGGCGCTAACTCAAGTTTTCGCTCCATTAAAATCTCCCGTTCCCGATCGTTTAAAATTCCTCCTCCACTTTCATTTTTTGGAATGACGCCGTCATTGACCCCTAAGACAAAAAGTACTTTCAAATCCGGAAAACGAGTTCTCTCTAAATCTCCAATCATCACATGGTCAAGCCCCGGAGGAATCACGCCAACCTTTGTTTCCGAAAGCCCCGCTTCTAAAATATGAATAAATTCTTCGAGATCCATCTTCTCGTCCCCTAAAATAGATGCCATTTTATCAAGAATTTCACAAATATTTCCATAGATCTGCTCATAGGTTTTCGCAGCCGCTAAGTCTTTTTGCTCTTCGAACAGCCTTTGATACTTCGCCAATTTTTCTTGATACGATAGTTTTTCCATAAATAAACAAAGGCTTATCATAATTTCCTTTACCGTTACCTGTTTTTTCATAACAGATGCGCGAAACTCACGAACTTCTTCTAAAAATGCCTCTCGAATTTTATTTAACGCCATAAGATCTCCGTCTTCCATACCTCTTAATTTTCTTTCAAACGGCTTGCTTATCCAAGAATATCCTCGAATCCCACAGGCGATCACATAATTTTCCAGCTGTTCTGTTTCCTCCGGCAACAAGTTGCTCATTCCTGCTTTTAAATAGCGAAACATGCTCTCATAGGAGAAGTCATCGTTTATCAATGCTAAAATGCTTCGAATACTTTCCATACAAGGATTGTTTAAAATGCTTCGGTTCTGATCGATAAAATAAGGAACATGGAGCCGTTCCATAGCTTCTCTAAGCTCCTGCTCATATCGTTCATTTGAGCCGGTTACAATTCCAATCTCTTTATAGCGACACGTTCCTGTGACAACGAACTCTCGAATTTTTCGAACTGCCCAAACGGCTTCTTCCCTTGGATTTTGGCAAACGGACAGATGAATGCTATCATTTTCTCCTTCATAGCTTCTCATTGGAAAACGAAATAAATGCTCTTCTAGCGCTGCTAACTCTCTTTTTTCTTTGAGGCGATAAGGAACTCCTTTTAACACAAACGGCTCCGCTATCAGGCAATGTTCCTGCTCCGCCAATTCATATAATTTTTGAATTGTTTTTTTGCTCAAAGCAAACAATTCATAGTCTTCGATTTGCCAACGATTTTCTAACAGCCTATAAAGCTCCTGTGGATCAATTGTCACGGTCACTAATACCCACTCCACTTGTTCATAGAGTTTTTGAATCAGCCCATACTGAATCGGCGTAAATCCTGTAAATCCATCAAGACAGATGACGCTATCTTTTAACTTTTTTGAATCTTTCACCCGCTCCGCCAACACTTCTAACAGCTGTTCCGCTACGGTATATTCCTTTAAATAATCTTGAAATCCTTCAAAAATCACTTTCATATCGGATAGCTTTCCTTGAAGCATTGTGCCTTTATCCAGTTGTTCCACAAGGGATTCCAACGTCTCTTTTCCAATGCGGTACTGATAAAACTCCGATAAGAGCGATTTTAATTCTTCAATGAATCCAGCTTTATTTAAACTTCTCTTAAAAATGGTCAGTTGTTCTTTTTTCTCTTCCGCAACTTTTCGCAGCACCATGCTTTTCCCAACATCTTCCAAAATCGTCTTTTGTTGTTCATGGACTTCTTCAAAGACACGATTTGCTAACCTTGGAAAACTTAAAATATCAATGTTCATCGTTCCATGATATGGGTGTAATTCAATCACCTTTTTCTGGGCTTCCATCGTAAACTGTTCCGGAACGATAATATAGTATTGTTTTTCTGGATTCTTTAATGACTCTTTCACGATTTGTTGATACATAAAATGTGATTTTCCAGAACCACTTTTTCCTGCAATAATTTGTAATGCCATATAAGACCTCCATCATTTCTTTTTTTACTCACTTCTTCTTATTTTACCATATTTCTCATTTTAGAACGAAATGTTTTTTATGCATATTTCTTCCTTTTCCATCATACACTAATAATAATCTTAAATTTGAGGAGGAACCTTATGGAATCAAAGACAAAAATTGTTGTACTGCGCACGAAGGAACTTATTTATACGGGTATTTTTCTGGTTCTTGGGATTATACTGATTCTGGTTCTTATTTTTATGTTCACTCAGGGAAAATCAAAAGAAACGATCGCTTCTGCTACTACTTACATACCCGGTGTTTATTCTTCACCAATTACCCTTGGCAGCTCTTCTTTTAACGTTGAAGTAACGGTGGATCAAAACCATGTCACAAGCGTGAACTTAGAAAATCTTGATGAAACCGTTGAGACAATGTATCCGCTTTTAAAACCATCGGTAGAAGAGATCAATGAAAAGCTCCAGACGGCTGACTCCATTGAGCAAGTAGAATTTACTGCCGATAGCCAATATACCCATACTATTTTAACGCAAGCCATAAAAAATGCGCTGGAAAAAGCAAAAAAAGAATGATGAGAAACGAAAAAACGGGGAGAAAGCAAACGAATGTTAAAACTTCTTCCCGTTTTTATCAACTTACTGTTGTTCTCTTTTTTTTATAAAATTCCCAGTTCCTCTTTTAATTCCTCCAATTGTCTTATCCAAGCAGCGGACGACGCATCGCTTGGCATTCTTAAATCCCCTCTTGGTGATAGAGCAACGGTTCCTACCTTTGGCCCGTCTGGGAGACAATTTCTCTTAAATTGTTGGGTGAAAAATCTCCAATAAAAGGTGCGAAGCCAACGATAGATCACTTCTTTTTCATACTCGCCTTCAAAAGTCTTTCTAGCGATGCGGAAGATCTTCTTTGGAGGGTAGCCAAATCGAAGCATATAGTATAGGAAGAAATCATGAAGTTCATATGGCCCTACTAAATCTTCTGTCTTTTGAGAAATCTCCCCATCTACTGGCGGCAATAGTTCCGGACTCACCGGCGTATCCAATACATCGACTAAAATCTCTTTTGTTTTCTCATCAGCCACCATATCGGCATAATATTGTACCAAATGTCTTACAAGTGTTTTCGGTATCGAACAGTTCACTCCGTACATGGACATATGATCGCCGTTATAAGTCGCCCAGCCAAGCGCTAGTTCTGACATATCCCCTGTTCCAATCACCATTCCGTTATAGGCGTTGGCAACGTCCATAAGAATCTGTGTCCGCTCTCTTGCCTGTGAGTTCTCATAGACAACATTATGATTGTTCGGATCGTGTTCAATATCTTTAAAGTGTTGTTCCACCGCCCGATTAATGCGAATCTCCTTTAAGGTTGCCCCTAACTGTTTCGTAAGCTGAACGGCATTTTGATACGTTCGATCCGTCGTTCCATAGCAAGGCATTGTAATGCTAATAATTTGTTCCCTTGGAATTTGTAACAGATCAAACGCCTTTACGGTGACAAGAAGCGCTAATGTGGAGTCAAGCCCTCCTGAAATTCCAACGATGGCATATCGGCAATTGGTATGGGCAAGTCTCTTTTTTAATCCTTGGGCTTGAATCATAAAAATTTCTTCGCAGCGCTGTTCCCGTTCCTTTTCATTGCTCGGAATAAATGGAGTTTTAAAAAAGGTGCGATCTAGTTTTGTCTCTTCCACGGTAAAAGAAAATGATTTCTTTTTATACTGTTTCTCTTCTCCATCTGTTGTCACAAACGTCATCATCTTTCTTCGTTCTGCTGAAAGTTTTTTTACATCGATGTCGGCAACAATAAGACCTGTTGTAAACCGTTTTGATTCCGCTAAGATCGCCCCATTTTCGCCGATCATATTATGTCCGCTATACACGACATCGGAAGTCGATTCTCCATCTCCTGCGCTTGCATATAAGTATGCACAGCAAAGTCTTCCCGATTGCCCGCTCACTAGATTTCTTCGATACGCTTCCTTTGCCGTCACTTCATCGCTGGCGGATAAATTGGCAATGACCGTCGCCCCTGCCAAAGCGTGTTGAATGCTCGGCGGCATCGGCACCCAAAGATCTTCACAGATCTCACTGGCAATTATCAGTTCTTTCATCGTTTCACAGCAGAGCAGTAACTTCGAATGAAAGATCACTCTCTGCTTACAATACATAATTTCCGTAATGGAATCATCTCCTGATAAAAAATATCTGCCTTCATAAAATTCATGATAGTTTGGAATATGTTTCTTTGGCACAATTCCAAGAATCTCTCCATTTTGTATCCAAATGGCGCAGTTATATAATTTCTGTTTATAAGAAATCGGCGCTCCAATGGCAATGAGCATTTCAAGCCCTTTTGTCTCTTCCAACAATCGTTCTATCTCTTCTTCTGCCTGCTCCAACAAAAGTTCTTGTAAAAACAAGTCGCCACATGTATACCCTGTCACGCAAAGCTCTGGAAACACGAGAATTTTCACTTGTTTTTCTTGGGCTTCTTTTATCAATGTTCGTATTTGTTCTACATTATGTCGACAGTCCGCTACGCTGACTTTTGGCGTAGCGGCTGCAACTTTAATAAAACCATCTTTCATATTCGCTAAAATCCCTTCTGTTTTCATTCGTTTCTTCTCATCTTATAACGAAACTTTGTTTGTATCATAACACAAAATTTCGCCCTTGATAAGTCGTAAAATTTATCATCTCCATTCTTCGCTTCCTTATTCTCGCTTTTCTATTCCTTCCCATTGATAAGAGGAAGCACCACTTGTTGTCTCACTTCATCAAGCACCTGTTTTTCTTGTTCTTTTGAAAGCTCCCCTTGTATCCCTATAAAGATGGCATATTGTTCATTGAGCAACAATCTCCGTTCAATCCATGACCGATCTTCTCCAACAATTCCATACTCTTCTCTTGCTCCCCAATCTTCTTTCAGCATTGTATCCTCTTCTTCCCAAAAGATTGTTCTCTGTTCCTTTAATCGCAATTTTTCACTCTTCCAACCACGATTCAATACGCCCTCCCCTACTTTGCTTCGATAGATCGTATAACTGATGAAAGTTCTACCGCTTTTTCCTTCATAGGT
>Cebus_capucinus_imitator_PRJNA485217_SSR047__coassemble_1368_pt1 | contig 15240 bp, 9 predicted proteins | sample Cebus_capucinus_imitator_PRJNA485217_SSR047__metabat2_low_PE_010 | metagenome-assembled genome bin Cebus_capucinus_imitator_PRJNA485217_SSR047
CAAAATTAGCATGGAATCAGGTGAACAAAGTTCCTTATGATACGATGATGTGGAAAGGAATCGATGGAAGCGAAATCTTTACACACTTAATTACAACACTTGGTATCGGACAGGACGAAAAAGATTTCTTTACAACTTATAATGGAATGCTCCACCCAGATGCGATTATCGGCGGTTGGCATCGCTATCAAAACAAAGAGATCAATAATGATATCTTAATTGCCTACGGATATGGAGATGGAGGCGGCGGTCCAACAAGCGATATGCTTGAAACTTCAAAACGTATGGAAAAAGGAATTCGAGGAATTCCAAAAGTTCGTCAGGAATTTGCAGGAAAATACTTTGAAGAGTTAGAAAAGAGAGTAGCCGGCAACAAACGTCTTCCGGTATGGGAAGGAGAACTTTATTTTGAATACCATAGAGGTACTTATACATCAATGGGAAGAAATAAACGTTCTAACCGCAAATGCGAACAGCTATTAATGGATACAGAATTGTTACAAGTATTGACCGGAACAGAAGAGAGAGAAGAGATGGAATCCATCTGGAAAACCGTTCTTATGAACCAGTTCCATGATATTTTACCGGGATCTTCGATTGCAGAAGTTTACGAAGTGACAAAAGAAGAATATGCGCATATCGAAAGCCGTCTCGCTGAATTAATTCAGGAAAAATTACATCTTTTAACCGAAGAGAAAGAACAGGCAATCAGCGTATTTAATACATTAGGTTTTGAAAGAAATGATATTGTTTCTCTTGCAAACTGTGAAGGAACCGCTCTTTTAGATGAAGATGGCAATAAATTCCCAGTGCAGAAAACAGCAGATGGAGCCGTTGCCTATGTAACAGGTCTTCCTTCAAAAGGTGGAAAGACATTCCAAGTAATCCATGAAGAAGTGGCAAACGATATGCTTCATATTACAGAGGAAGGAATTGATACGCCATTTTATCAGATTGCCATCGATGAAAATGGGTTATTCACATCAATTTATGATAAAGAATGCGATCGTGAAGTGTTACAGGACGGTCAAGTTGCTAACTTATTTACAATGTATGAAGATAAACCAATGCATTATGACTGCTGGGATATCGATATGTACTATTCAGAAAAATTCTGGGAATTAAAAGATGCCATGAGAGTGGAATGGACAGAGAGAGGACCGGTTCGTGCCACATTAGAAATCGATCGCAAGGCGAACAACTCCATCATTAAACAAAAAGTTCATTTCTATGCGGACAGCAGAAGAATTGACTTCGACACATGGGTGGATTGGAAAGAACATCAGACATTGTTAAAAGTACACTTCCCTGTGAATATCCATACCGATGAAGCGACTTTTGAAATTCAGTTCGGTAACTTAAAGAGAAAGATCCATACAAATACGAGCTGGGACGAAGCGAGATTTGAAAGCTGTGGACAAAAATGGGCGGATTTATCCGAAGGAAACTACGGTGTCAGCTTATTAAACGATTGCAAATACGGACATTCCGCAAAAAATGGAAATATAGCCCTTACATTAATTAAGTCCGGTATCGAGCCAAATAAAACAGCGGATCAAGAAGAGCATATCTTCACTTATGCATTATATCCTCATGCAGGTTCTTGGAATGCAGAAGGAACCGTAAAAGAGGCATATAAGTTAAATCAAAGAGCATATGCAGTAGCAGGAGCTATGAAGAAGGAAACATCATTTATTGCTGCAAACAAAGCGAATATCGTCATTGAGACAATTAAAGAAGCAGAAGCCAAAGATGGAATTATCGTTCGTCTCTATGAATGTGAAAATAGCTTGACAAAAGCAAACTTGACATTTGCAAATGAAGTAGCAGAAGTGATTGAATGTAATCTTATGGAAGAAGAAGAACAGGCAATCCCTTGTGAAGGTCATAACGTAACGATTACAGTGAAACCATATGAAGTAAAAACTTATAAAGTAAGATTTCAATAATAAAATAATAAATAGGTAGGAAAATGAATCAAACAGTAGAAGGAAAAACAGCAAGGGAACGAGCAAAAGAGCTTTTGTCACAAATGACGCTTTCTGAAAAAGTTGGACAATTAAACCAGAAACTTTATGGATTTCAAATATATGAGAGAACAGAAGACGGAATTGTGTTTGATGAAGTATTTCAAGAAGAAGTAAAGAAGTATGGCGGACTTGGAGTTTTATACGGTCTTTATCGTGCCGATCCTTGGTCAGGGAAAGATTATAGCAATGGGTTGTATGGAAAATGGGCAATTAAGGCTTATAATGAAATGCAAAACTATGTGCTGGAACATTCCCGTTTAAAAATTCCAATGATGTTAAGCAGCGAATGCCCTCACGGACATCAAGCGCTTGATAGTTATTTGTTGCCGGTAAACCTTGCCATGGGAGCGACTTTTCATAAGAAGCTCGTACATGATGCCTATACCGTTTGTGGAAACCAACTAAAGGAAATGGGAGTGGATCTCGCTCTCATTTCCTTATTGGACGTGGCAAGAGATCCACGTTGGGGAAGAACAGAGGAATGTTTCTCAGAAGATCCATGGCTTTGTAGTCAAATGGCAAAAGAAGTCGTAACAGCAGTTCAAGGACAGGGAGTGGCAGTTGTTGCAAAACATTTTGCTGCTCAAGGAGAGGGGACTGGCGGAATCAATGCCAGCGCCGCAAGAATTGGTGAGCGAGAACTAAGAGAGATTCATCTTCCAGCGATGAAGGCTTGTTGTGAAGCAAACGTACAAGGAGTTATGGCAGCTTATAATGAAATAGACGGTATTTATTGTCATGCAAATCAATTTCTTCTGACGGATCTTTTAAGAGGAGAGATGGGATTTCATGGAATTGTCATGGCGGACGGCTGTGCATTGGATCGCTTAGATACAATGACGGGAGATAATATTCGTTCCGGCGCCATTGCATTGAAGGCAGGAGTCGATGTGGGGCTTTGGGATACTGCCTTTGGCTCATTAGAAGAGGCGGTCAACAAAGGATATGTGGAAGAATGTGAAGTGGACAAAGCAGTTCTTCGTGTGTTGGAGATGAAGTTTGAACGAGGGCTTTTTGAACAGCCATTTTTGGAAGAAGACAAAGAGCTGACGGCTTATACGATAGAAAAATATCCAGAAGCGCTTCAACTGGCAAGAGAGTCGGTTGTTTTGTTGGAAAATAAAGAAGAGATGCTGCCATTCCATATGGAAGGAAAGCAGATTGCAGTCATCGGGCCAAATGCCAATGATATTTATAATCAATTGGGCGACTACACGCCGCCGGTGAGAGAAGAAGGTTATACAACCGTATATGATGGGATAGCAAAACTTGCAAGAAAAGAGAAAAACAGAGTTGTTTATGCAAAAGGCTGTGGAACGGTAGAGGGGACATTAGAAGAACGGAAAGCAGCAGTTCAGATTGCAAAAGAATCTGATGTGGTCGTATTAGTATTAGGCGGAAGTTCAAGCCGATTTGGAACCGTAGTTTTTGATGCCAATGGAGCAGCAGTTTCCAAGGAAGGTGTTTCTATGGACTGTGGAGAAGGCGTTGACATCAGCCAGATTGAGCTTCCAAGTGTACAACAAAAGCTGGCAGAAGAGGTCATGGCAACTGGCAAAAAAGTGGTTGTCATTATTATGGGAGGACGTCCTTATGCTCTGGGAGAATTGGGAGAGAAAGCCGATGCGCTTCTCTACGCCTTTTATCCGGGACTATGGGGCGGTCAGGCGATTGCCGAAGTGTTATTCGGTGACGTGAACCCTTCAGGCAGGCTGCCAATTTCTGTGCCAAGAAATAGCGGACAACTTCCAGTTTATTACAATTATAAAAACTCTTATCAAGGAATGGGGTATTCCGATGAGACAAATGGCGCAGCCTATGCATTTGGAGATGGAAAGGGATATAGCCAGTTTGCTTATGAAAAGATTTCTCTTTCTCATGAGCAGCTGACGAGAAAACAATTAAAGGAATTCGGAGTTTCAATAGATCTGACGATAAAAAATACAAGTAAGCGAGACGGATATGCGGTGCCACTTCTTTATATGGAAGGCTTACAAGGAAGCGTCGTTCGCAGAGTGAAAGAATTGAGAAATGTGGAAAAAGTGTGGTTAAGAAGTGGGGAAACAAAGACGATAACGATGCACTTGCCATATGAAGCATTTTCTATCTGGGATTCTAAGATGCAGTTTTTAACAGAAGCGGGCAAAGTAAAACTATTATTAGAAGAAATGGGAGAGACTATTTGGACAAAAACCATTGAGATACAGCCATAAAATGGAAGGAAAGGACGAGACGAGAGAATGAGTGAGAAAAAAGTGTTGCCACAATCGATGGAACGCCTATTAGAGAAAGTAAGAGAGACATTCAAAGACGAACCAAAAATTGCAGAGATGTTTGAGCGCTGTTATACAAACACATTGGATACAACCGTAAAGAGAATGGAAGACGGAAGCACCTATGTGATTACCGGGGATATTCCGGCTATGTGGTTGAGAGATTCTGTGGCTCAGTTAAGACCTTACTTAATTTTAGCAAAAGAAGATGAAGAAATTCGTGATATTATTGCCGGTCTTGTAAAACGTCAATTTTTCTGCATTAACATCGATCCATATGCCAACGCATTTAATGAAGAAGCCAATGGAAACTGTTGGGAAAAAGATGAGACGGATATGGGACCTTGGATTTGGGAGAGAAAATATGAGATCGATTCCCTTTGCTATCCGGTTCAGTTAGCCTATTTATTATGGAAAAACACCGGAATGACAAAACAGTTTGATGAAGAATTTAAAAAAGGCGTAGAAAAGATTTTACATGTTTTTGAAACAGAGATGTATCATGAAGAGAAATCTCCTTATCATTTCGTAAGAAGAAATACGTTCTATACCGATACGCTATCAAGAGATGGAAAAGGAGCCCTTGTAAAATCAGGAGTCGGTCTTATTTGGTCAGGATTCCGTCCAAGTGATGACGCTTGTACCTATGGATATTTAATTCCATCGAATATGTTTGCCGTTGTGATTTTAGAATATATTCATGAGATCGCAAAAATGGTAGACGGAATGGAAGAACTTGGAGAAAAAGCATTCGATATGGCAAAAACAGTTCGTCAAGCCATCGATACTTATGGGGTGACGATGATTGAAGGCATTGGGGATACTTATGCGTATGAAGTCGATGGATATGGTCAGTTCAATCTCATGGACGATGCCAATGTTCCAAGTTTATTATCCATGAGCTATTTGGGATATAAACCGGCTTCTCCTGAGCTAGAAGAACATACAAGAGAATACATTTTAAGCGAAAGAAATCCATTTTACTATAAGGGAAGTAAAGCGGCAGGCATTGGAAGCCCTCATACACCGGTATGCTATATTTGGCACATTTCTATGGCAATGGAAGGGCTTACGACATCATCAAAAGAAAAGAAACATGAAGTGATTTTGCGCATGGCAGAGACTGATGGTGGAAAAGGATTGATGCACGAAGGATTCCATGTGGACAATCCAGAAAAATATACGAGAGAATGGTTTTCATGGGCAAATGCGATGTTTTGTGAACTTGTATTGCAATACTGTGGGTATGAAGTATTAAAATAAAGCATGGATTCAAGTGATTTGTTGTGAAAATCAAGGAAAAACGTTGTTACAATTCATTTAGAAAGAAAGAGCAGGAGGGATAAGGCAAAGATGGAGATTTTAAAATTAACACCGGCTTGTAAAGATTATATTTGGGGTGGTCATCGTTTAGCGGAAGAATACGGAAAAGTGATTGAAGGAGACGTATTGGCAGAATCTTGGGAACTTTCTTGCCACCCAGACGGAGCATCTGTAATAAGCAATGGACAATGGGCAGGAAAGACGCTAAAAGAATATATCGAAACAGCAAAAGACGATGTGCTTGGAAGCAATTGCAAAAGATTCTCTGAGTTTCCAATTTTAATTAAATTTATTGATGCAAAAGACAATCTATCCATTCAAGTTCACCCGGATAATGCATACGCTTTAAAAAATGAAGGGCAATATGGGAAGACAGAAATGTGGTATGTGGTAGATGCAGCAGAAGATGCCTTTTTGTATTATGGATTTCAAGAGGAAATTAGCGAAGAAGAGTTTCGAAAAAGAATTGAAGAAGATACGTTGTTAGAAGTGTTAAATGCGGCGCCGGTAAAAAAAGGAGATGTCTTCTTCATTGAAGCTGGAACAATTCATGCCATTGGAAAAAATATTTTAATCGCAGAAATTCAGCAAAACTCCAATATTACATATCGTGTATATGATTATGGACGAGTTGGAAAAGATGGGAAAAAGAGAGATCTTCACATTGAACAGGCGGTTCAAGTGACAAAGCGTGCAAAAGCAGAAAAGAGAGACGATATGTATCCACATATTGCAGATTGCGACTATTTTACTGTGGATAAAATTCAGTTAGATGGAAAATTCTTCGATAAAATGGAAGGATTTGTTACAAAAGAATCGTTTTTAAGCATTTTAATTTTAGACGGTGAAGGGACGATTCAAAACCAATTTGGAAGCATGGAGTACAAAAAAGGCGATAGTTTCTTCTTGCCAGCAGGAAGTGGAGCTTATCAGATCATCGGAACTTGTGATGCTCTTGCGACAACTATTCGAGAAAAGAACGATATGGTTCGCATTGGAATCGATATTGGAGGAACTTCCGCAAAAATTGGAATTGTTGATAAAGAAAATAAAGTTCTTGCAGAAACGAAGGTAGTGACCGGAGTGGAGAAAGCAGAAACGATTGTTCAAAAAATTGCAGAAGGCGTGTTACAATTGATGGAAGACAATGGTATCACGATTGATCAGTGTGAAAAAATTGGAGTTGGTGTGCCAGGATTGATCAATAAAAAAGAAGGTCTCGTTTCCTATTCTAACAATCTTAGATGGGAAAATGTTGCTATTGTCGAAGAATTTTCAAAATATATTCCGCTTCCAGTGAGCATTGCAAACGATGCGGACTGCGCCACATTAGGTGAGGCGGTTGCAGGGGCTGGACAGGGTGTTGACAGCTTTGTTATGCTGACGTTGGGAACCGGTGTTGGCGGAGGCGTCATTTTAAATGGACAGCTTTTTGAAGGCGGAATGTTAGGCGGAATCGAACTTGGACATATGGTAATTCATGAAAATGGAGAATTATGTACTTGTGGAAGAAAAGGGTGTTTCGAAGCCTATGCATCTGCTACCGCTATGCGCCGAGAATCTGAAAAGGTATATGGAAAAGCGTTAGAACCGTTAGAAATTTTTGAAAAAGCACATGCTGGGGAAGAACAGGCAAAACAAATCGTTGAGGCCTACATTTCTGATTTAGGAACGGGCATTGTAAACATTGTCAACGTATTCCGCCCGCAGCGTATTGTACTAGGCGGCGGTATTGCAGCGCAAGGAGAAGTTCTTTTAAAACCAATTCGAGAACGAATTGCAAAGGAAAACTTTGGAGGCAACTATTCTGAAACACCGGAACTTGTCATTGCCACAATGGAAAATCAGGCAGGAATGATTGGGGCAGCAAATTTAAAATAAGAAGAGAAAAGCTAGAGCCAGTAAAAGGGCGCTAGCTTTTTTTGATCGATTTGTTCCCAACGGATTTGATTTTACTGGTTCTGATCTTACTGATGGAGCTTGCCAATTTCGTATGAAATGAGCTACAATAGAGAATCATAGAGAAAAAGAATTTCATTGGGATCGATGATATAAGAGTGAGCGATAATAGAGGAAGCATTGCAAGAATGAGCAATGAAAAAGGAGGAGCATATGATAGCGGTCAGTGAATGTCTATTAGGAGTCAATTGCAAATATAATGGCGGAAACAACTATCAGGAAACGGTGATCGAGTTTTTAAAAGAAAAAGAGTATATAAGCATTTGTCCGGAAGTGATGGGCGGGCTTACAACTCCAAGAGTTCCATGTGAAATTGTTGGGAAGAAAGTGATCAATCGAGAAGGAGAAGATTGCACAAAAGAATTTCAAAAAGGAGCCATGCTCGCATTAGAACTCTGTCAGAAAAAGAATGTGACGCTTGCCATTTTACAGGCTCGTTCTCCAAGCTGTGGAAGCGGCGTGATCTATGACGGAACTTTTACAGGAAAGAAGAAAAAAGGAGATGGAGTGACTGCAAAATTACTAAAACAACATGGAATCCAAGTGATCAGCAGCGATGAGATGGAAATGCGTTACTATCAGCACTATGAAACAGAGATTGGAACGATTACTCTCTGCGCCACAGATAAAGAAATTGTCGCCCTATTATTTGGAAAAGTCTCTTTGCAAAAAAAGGGAGTTGTCTTTATAGAGCGAGAAACAGCTCTTATAAAAGAGGCAAAACAGCAGCTTGATGAGTATTTTCAAGGAAGAAGAAAGGAGTTTACGCTGCCCCTTCTTTTAGAAGGAACGAAGTTTCAGAGAGAAGATTGGCAAGCACTTCGCACAACCCCTTATGGGGAAACGAGAAGTTATAAGCAAATAGCGGAGCAGATTGGCTGTCCAAAAGGGTGTCGGGCAGTTGGTATGGCAAATAACAAAAATCCGATCTCCATCATTATTCCTTGCCATAGAGTAGTTGGAAGCGATGGAACATTAGTCGGATATGGCGGAGGGTTAGCGATAAAGGAGAAGTTATTAGAATTAGAAAAGAGCTATAAGAGCCAATAAGAAAAAACAAGAAATCATTAGAAAGGATTATGATATGCAAATTCAAATACCGGAAAATGTAGGGAAAATCATTGATATTTTAATTTCACATGGATACGAGGCTTATGTCGTCGGCGGCTGTGTAAGAGATTCTATTTTAAAGAAAGAGCCGATGGATTGGGATATTACAACATCAGCCTCTCCGTTGGAGATCAAGGCATTGTTTCAGAGAACTGTGGATACAGGAATTAAGCATGGAACTGTGACTGTGCTTATGGGAAAAGAAGCCTATGAAGTGACGACGTATCGATTAGATGGAGAATATGAAGATCACAGGCGACCAAAAGAAGTGATCTTTACAAAAAATCTAAAAGAAGATTTAAAAAGAAGAGATTTTACGATCAATGCCATGGCATACAATGAGGAAGAAGGATTGCAAGATCTGTTTCACGGAATCGATGATTTAAACAATGGCGTCATTCGATGTGTTGGAGTGCCTGAGGAGCGGTTTGATGAAGATGCGCTGCGCATTTTAAGAGCCGTTCGATTTGCCGCTCAGTTGGATTTTAAAATTGACGAGGGAACAAAGGAGGCGATTCGAACACGTTACCAATATTTAAAGGATATTAGTGCGGAACGAATTCAAGTGGAACTTACAAAGTTATTGGTGTCCAACCACCCGGAAAAGCTATTAGAAGCCAAGGAGTTAGGAATTACAAGTGTTGTATTGCCGGAGTTTGATCGCATGGTAGAGACAGAACAGAACAATCCTCATCACTGCTATACGGTGGGAGTCCATTCAATCCACGGGGTCAGAGCCATTGAAGCAACTCCTATTTTGCGGTGGACAATGTTGCTTCATGACGTGGCAAAACCTCTGAAAAAGAAAACCGATGAACAAGGCATTGATCATTTTTACGGACATGATCAAGAAGGGGTGGAAGTGGCTAAGAGCATACTTCGAAGAATGAAGTTGGACAACCATACGATTGATACGGTATGCAAGCTCATACGGTATCACGATTATCGATTCCAATATCCGGTTACCGCTAAAAAAGTGAGGGTGGCAATGAACAAAGTGGGGAAAGAGCTTTTCCCAGAGCTTTTAAAAGTTCAGAGGGCAGATGCGTCTGCACAAAGCGACTATCAGAAAAAAGAAAAGTTTGCCATTTTAGAAGAAGTGGAGCAGCGGTATAAGGAAATTATAGAAAAAGGGCAGTGCGTGACAATCAAAGAGTTGGCGGTGAATGGAAGAGATCTGATTCAGATCGGAGTAGAGCCGGGGGTATTTTTAGGACAAATTTTAAAGGAATTATTGGAACTTGTCATAGAGGAACCGGAATTAAATCAAAAAGATATGTTATTGCAAATGGCAGAAGAAAAATTAGCAGAAAAAAGAATGGAAAAGAAAGAGGAAACGAATAGAAAATAGGCATAGGATTCTCGTTCCGCTCATACGATAGAGAGAAGCGAAAAGCTGTACAAAGAGATCGTTATTAGAAAAGACGTGTGAGGAGGGATATTGTGGACGAGAAGTTAGCAGCTATTTTAGAGCAGTTTGATATAGAAGTGAAAAATACATATCGCAGTAGGGGAGGAACGGTATGTATCACGGAAGATGGAGCAAAGATTTTAAAAGAATTCCATTCCAGTGCAGGGAAGCTGCAAGATGAGTATGAATTAAAGAAAAGTTTAAGGGAAGAAGGTTTTGTTTTTATCGATCAACATTTAAAAAATAAACAAGGCACATTTTTTGCAGAAGATCGCTATCATACGATTTATATTATGAAAGAGTTTTATGAAGGGCGAGAATGTGATATTCGCAACGGGGTAGATGTGAAATTGGCAGCAAAGAATTTGGCTCGTTTTCATAAATGTGTGAGGAAGATTGAAGCAAGCGAACGCTCCAAAAATCAATACCAGCCGTTAAACTTTTTAATGGAAAAGAGAATGAAGGAAATGAAACGGGCAAAGACCTATATGGAAAACGCCATAAAAAAAGGGGAGTTCGAACATCTCTATATTACAAGTTTCTTAGGATTTTTTGAACAGGCACAAGAGGCGATTGCCATTTGCAAGCAGTTAGGGGAAGAAAAAGAAAAACAGTGTTTGGGTATCTGCCATGGCGAATATAATCAACATAATGTCATTAAGATGGAAAAGGGCATTGCCACCATTAATTTGGAGCATTTTTGTTATCAAAATCAGCTGCTTGATCTCCATCAGTTTTTAAGAAAAGCGTTAGAGAAAAATCAATATGACAAAGAGATCGCAAAGAAAATTTTGTCAGGATATGATCAAGTCCGGCCATTTGAACAAGGGGATTATAAGATTTTATACTTATTGCTGTTATATCCCGATAAATATTTTAAAATCGCAAATCACTATAACAGCCGAAGAAAGGCGTTTATTTCTCCAAAAGATATGGAAAAATTACAAGATACCATTGAACAAAATCGAAAAAAAGAAGCCTTTTTAGAATGGTATCAAAAGGAATTTTCCATTGGAAATCGTGAGTTTTAACAGCCTGATACTTAGTGGAATCAGGGAAAGACAATGGATATTTGGATTGAAGTTATAAATCCTGTATGATATAATTTATATAAAATAACGATTCCTATATACAGGAGCCCAATGAGCAAGTTTGATCGTTGGAGTATAAGATAAGGAGGATACAACATGGGCTATATGGAAATTTATAAGGAATGGCTTTCAAATCCATATTTTGATGAAGAAACAAAAGAAGAACTTCGTAAAATTGAGGGAGATGAAAAAGAGATTAAAGAACGCTTTTACACGGATCTTGAGTTTGGTACTGCTGGGCTCCGTGGAATTATTGGAGCGGGAATTAATCGCATGAACATCTATGTTGTAAGACGTGCAACTCAGGGGCTTGCAAACTATATTATTTCTCAAAACGGAAAAGAAAAAGGGGTTGCCATTGCATTCGATTCCCGTCGTATGTCACCGGAATTTGCAGAGGAAGCGGCGCTTACGTTAGCTGCCAACGGAATCAAAGCATATATTTTTGAGTCCCTTCGTCCAACGCCGGAACTTTCTTTTGCCGTGAGAGAACTAGGGTGTATTGCGGGTATTAATATTACAGCGAGCCATAATCCACCGGATTATAACGGTTATAAAGTGTATTGGGAAGACGGCGCGCAGTTTACACCACCACATGATAAGGGCGTTACAAAAGAGGTATTAGCAATTACCGATCTCTCTACTGTGAAAACAATGACAAAAGAACAAGCGGTAGAAGCCGGATTATATGAAGTCATTGGAAAAGAGATCGACGATAAATTTATCGGTCATGTAAAAGCGCAAGTTGTCAATCAAGACTGCATTGATAAAATGCAAGATCAGATTAAAATTGTTTATACACCACTTCATGGAACCGGAAATATTCCGGCAAGACGCGCTTTACATGAATTAGGATTTAAACATGTCTATGTCGTTCCGGAACAAGAATGGCCAGATGGAGAATTCCCAACAGTTAGCTATCCAAATCCAGAGGCGGAAGAAGCATTTTTCCTAGGGCTTGAACTTGCGAAAAAAATCGATGCGGATCTCGTGCTTGCGACGGATCCAGATGCCGATCGCCTCGGTGTTTATGTAAAAGATACAAAATCAGGAGATTATATTCCATTGACAGGAAATATGTCAGGCGCTTTATTATGTGACTATGTATTAAGTCAAAAGAAAGCCAATGGACAGATTCCAGAAGATGGTGCTGTTGTAAAATCCATCGTATCTACGAACTTAATCGATGCGGTTGCAAAAGGCTATGATGTGGATTTAATCGAAGTATTAACAGGATTTAAATACATTGGACAGCAGATTTTAAAAATGGAACAGACAGGAAAGGGAACCTATCTCTTTGGCATGGAAGAAAGCTATGGCTGCTTAATTGGAACTTATGCAAGAGATAAAGATGCCATTTCTGCAACGGTTGCCCTTTGCGAAGCTGCTTGCTACTATAAGGCACAGGGAAAGACTCTTTGGGACGCTATGGTAGAGATGTATGAAAAATATGGCTATTATTTAGATGCAGTAAAATCCATTACGTTAGCTGGAATTGAAGGATTGGCTAAGATTAAAGAAATTCTTGAGACACTTCGTACCAATACTCCAACAGAAGTTGGCGGATATCAAGTTGTGTCAGCGAGAGATTATCAAGCCGATACGGTTAAAAATATGGCAACAGGAGAAGTCGTTCCAACAGGACTGCCTTCCTCTAATGTGTTATATTATGATTTAAGCGATGGGGCTTGGCTATGTGTTCGTCCATCAGGTACAGAACCAAAAGTAAAATTCTACTATGGGGTAAAAGGAACTTCCTTAACTGATGCAAAAGAAAAATCAGATGCATTAGGAGAAGAAGTGCTTGCCATGATCAATAAAATGTTATAAGAACGATGAGAAAAGGAGCTGTCGGGAGATAAAAGTTTGATACAACATATAGAAGCGGATTTAAAGAATCGCAGCTATATGTTGACAAATTTTTAGATTTCCTGACGGCTCCTTTTTTAGAAAAATTTAAGTTCGTTCTAGGCTAATGGAAGCCGTTTCAACACATCATAAAAATTAAATCTACTATCATTTCTGTTATCAATGCCCGATTAATAGAAGTTATTCCAACATAAGAAAATTAGGCAGAGCTGAATCAATAAAATCATCGGCAGCCCAATGGAGAATTTTTTATGCAATGTTTTATGGTGGAAGAATTTCATTCCCAAAATGGAACCGATGCTCCCGCCAAGAATAGCAATGGTGAGCAATGCCTTTTCTGAAATGCGGTACTTATGATGTTTGGCTTTCCATTTATCAATTCCCATGCTAAAAAATCCAACGATGGAGAAAAAAAGCACATAGAAAATAATCGCTGTTTTTAATGAAATCATAAATTTAAAATCCTTTCTTTGTTCTGTTGCTATTACTTGATTCTCGTATCATCATAAAAGATTTTTAGAAATTTAGAAAGATTTTTTTGAATAAATTCTTTAGAATAAGAAAAAAGAAAATGAGGAAAAATACAAAATAAAGGTAGACAAATGGCTGGATATACTATATGATGTATTTTAAATAAAAGTATATGCAAAAACGATTTTTATGGTAAAATGGATCATAACGAAGTTTTTGGTAAGTAGAGGAGGAAGTATTTATGTTTTCTTTTGATGAAGTAAAAAATTTTGATCCGGAAATTGCAGAAGCTATGGAGCAGGAGTTGACAAGACAGCGTCAAAACTTGGAGTTAATAGCTTCTGAAAACATTGTAAGCAAGGCAGTTATGGCAGCTATGGGAAGTCCGCTGACAAACAAATATGCGGAAGGATACCCAAAAAAACGGTATTACGGTGGCTGTGAGTATGTGGACATTGTAGAAAACTTAGCAATTGAGCGCGCAAAACAATTATTTGGTTGCGATTATGCCAATGTACAACCTCACTCTGGCGCACAGGCAAATATGGCAGTCTTTTTTGCTGTGTTAAATGTCGGGGATACTTATATGGGAATGAGCCTTGATCACGGCGGACATTTAACTCATGGAAGCCCTGTCAATATGTCCGGTAAAAATTATCACTGTGTTCCATATGGAGTAAATGAACACGGGGTCATTGATTATGATGAAGTGGAAAGAATTGCATTAGAATGTAAACCAAAATTAATTGTATGTGGTGCCAGCGCTTATGCAAGAGAGATTGATTTTAAGAGATTTAAAGAGATTGCGGATAAAGTGGGAGCTGTTTTAATGGCGGACATTGCCCATATTGCGGGACTTGTTGCAACAGGACTTCATCAGAACCCATTTCCACATGTGGATATTGTGACAACAACAACACATAAAACGCTTCGTGGACCAAGAGGCGGTATGATTCTTTGTAATCAGGAGATTGCCGATCGCTATAACTTTAATAAGGCGATTTTCCCAGGAATCCAAGGCGGTCCATTGATGCATGTAATTGCAGCGAAAGCGGTATGTTTTAAAGAAGCATTGGATCCTTCCTTTAAAGTATATATGAAACAGGTGAAAGACAACGCACAGTCGCTTTGTAAAGCGTTACAAGAGCGAGGATTTGACATTGTATCTGGAGGAACAGATAACCACTTAATGCTTGTGGATTTCCAAAAACTTGGAATGACTGGAAAAGAAGTGGAAAAATTGCTCGATCAAGTGCATATTACTGCTAATAAAAATACCGTTCCAAACGATCCTCAATCACCATTTGTAACAAGCGGTATCCGTCTTGGAACACCTGCTGTCACATCAAGAGGATTAAAAGAAGCGGATATGGAACAAATTGCAGAAGCCATCAAAGCGGTTGTCATTGAAAAAGATCAGGAAAAAGCATTACAAATTGTAAAAGATTTGACAAATAAATATCCAATTTATGAATAGAAAAAAGTTATCTATATAAAATAGAAGAAAAAGTCCGAATAGGAAGCCTAATGCTTATATTCGGGCTTTTTTTGTAATAAGAAATTACGGTTTCGATTACAGAAAAACTATGGATTTTTTTGTCGGTTTCTGATAAAGTTAGGAAGAAAGCATAACACACAGTGCATAATGAAGAAGACAAAGAAGATAGGAGATGAACTATGAAGAAAAAATTACGTTGTCTTAT
>Cebus_capucinus_imitator_PRJNA485217_SSR047__coassemble_1411_pt1 | contig 14436 bp, 17 predicted proteins | sample Cebus_capucinus_imitator_PRJNA485217_SSR047__metabat2_low_PE_010 | metagenome-assembled genome bin Cebus_capucinus_imitator_PRJNA485217_SSR047
TCGGTAGCGAACCTGTCCTTTTTTTATTTAGTTTCTTATATCCTAATTATACCAAACATTTGTTTGCATCTCAATGCAATTTCCAAATCTTTACTCTTTCTTTATCCATGAATATAAAAATATTAATGGTACTTTTTATCCAGTAGGAGATTTATTAGAATGGGCAAATGGTAAACATAAAACAATGTCAGCTAGTTTTTCAGAAAATTGTACTAACCTTCCAGACTATGGGAATTTTGACGTTCTACGCATAGAACATGGTGGTTTTCTTGCTAGTATGATTGCCATTAGGCAGTCTGATCGCAAGATGTTTATTTCAGAATATAATACTGTTACATGGTCAGCTTGGACGGAATATGTAACAAATAGTGATATTTCTTCCACTCGAAAGTTACTTAAAGAAGTATTAGAAACACCTATTGAAAGAAAAAATATAGCTGAAATAATTTATCAAGTTGATAGTGGAGAATATATCGTAAGTAGTTCGCCAGAAACCTTTATTGAGAATGTTGACTTTCCTATGGAATTACCTCCGACTGGTCTTATTATTACATGGCACAGGACAGATGTTTTAGATAAAACATATGGGACTTTAAAAATAAGAGATTTAACAAATCCTGCTAGTGAAATATATGAATGTAGTATATACAACAATGATTCATACACAACATGGCAAAAGGTTATAACTAACAGCGATTTTACATCTACCCAAGTAGGAATTTTAGAAGAAGGTGAATGGGATAGATTTGAGTTCCATTTTAGAAAGAGTTATAACGTTGTGCAGTTAACGGTTATAGTTACGCCTACAAATTATGTTAATGTTACTACACGCTTTGCGTTTATAGGAGAACAAGATTATAGACCATTAACGCCGACGTTTATAAATTTTATAGATTGTTATAATAACCATGAAGTTACTTGTTGTTTTATAGATATTGATGGCACTATAAGGACTGTAGAAAAAAAAGGACTAGTTGGTAAACATCTTTATTATGCTACGGTTACCTATATTGTAAAATAGCTATTTATGAAATAGTAAATTTGGTTCTTCCAATATAGCATTTTCCAAGTTCAAAATTGGTATCAGTTTTTATAAATTCAAATATTACTTCTTCATTATTTATAAGATAAATACCGTAACTATCAACTTTGCCTATTCCATCAATACTGTAATCATTTAGTTCTACATTAGGAACTGAATTAAATCGTATCGGAAAAGAATAAGAGGCATATAGTTTCCCATTAAGAGCAATATAAGGGAGTCGGATTTCTATTGTTCGTTTAAAATCACCTTTTTGTACAAGTTTTTCCCAATCCGTCCATGACTTAGTGAAAATATCAAATTTTCGCATAAATATTCCACCATATAAATAAATACTTCTTAATTCTTGCGTTATATAGTCTCGAATATGTCCATTGCTACCATAAACTTGCAACGTAAATGCTGTATTTATGGGACTGTTTTTAATTGTTATACCACCTACATCGGTATCAACAAAAAAACTGCCAAGTGCTTTATAATCATCTAAATCACTATTGGGAGGAATCCAAGTGCCACCGTTTAAGCACCAATAATTGTTCAAATTTTTATTTTGCTCAGTTATCTGGTCCTGTAACGCTTTACCCATCGGCGCTGCCAACACCATATTTTCGTTTTCTGTCACCAAATTATTGGCAATCATTCCTTTATCTATCAACTTTGTAGCTACCTTATCTGCTATCACATCAATTAAACTTTGTGCATTTACTTGCTGTCCTGCATCTCCTATTAATCCACTTGCATCATTAGCAGCTATCATGCTCAACACTTCTGCCTCAAACCCTCTGGCAAGGTATTTCCAATTTTCACTTTCAGCTGGTTCTATCCCTATTAGTCCATCTTTTAATGCAAGCCACGTTGAACCATTATATAATACAAAATCTCCCGCATTGTATGTCTCTTCTTGTAAATAATCCCCCCTATCTACAATCCCAACTTTTCCTAAACTTGTCGCCACTTTTATCCCTCCTGTTCCACATACTCAAAGAGTAATTCTTTGTTTTCTGTCAATGTAAATTCTATTCCTTTTGCTCCATCTTCCTGAATCAGTTCCATTGTATTTGGATCTATATAGAATCTTGGCAAATTTATTTTAGAATATTGTTCTGCCCTATCTGCTTCATTCTTTGCTTTTTCATATTCTGCTTTTGCCCTCTCAGAATAATATTTACTATTATCTTCTAATGAATCCGGAACTTCTTCTATACCGACAGCCCAACGCTCTGACTCCTTTGCATACTGCTGTGAAGCATTATACCAAGTTTCAATCTGCGGAATTAGCTCTTCTTGCAATTTTTTATCAAAATTACTTACATAAATAAAAGAAGTATCAACCGCCCCCTTCATCTTCGATACTTCATCTCTTACTTGTTTAATTTCAAGAAGCACTGTGGCTTTATACTCTTGTATCTCGCTGATTTTCTGTATAGTAAATTCATCAAGTTGTGTCTTATAGCCTTCCAAGATATGTTCTGTTGCTTCTTTTATCTGTTCTTCAAAGTCTTCTAAAGTTCCCATACGTTTTGTAATACCAGGAGAAAAACACATCCATACGACTTGCCTACTTGTTTCTGTATCGATACTAATAGCCCATTCTCCAGGCATTAATTTTGTTGGTTCAAATTCAGCATAAAGTCCTCTCCTCATTTGTATCCTAGCTGTTGTAATAGCCATATATCATAAACCTCCTGCTGTCAATCTTGCCTCTATCGCATTAAATCTCATATTATTTGCGTTTGTAATAGCAGTTAACATTTCTCCAAAACTTCTATTCACTTCATTCAGAGCATCTCTTGTCGCATAATTTAATAATGTTAGATCAGTCACAACAGGTCTACCATTAATAGTACCAATAGTAAGATCACCCAAATTTGTCAATATATCACCTGTACAAACAATATTACCTGTACAAGTCATTTGTCCATTACTCGCATCAAAAGTAAAGGAATGGTTTTGACCAGAGATAATAATATTACCTGGTTGTAATAACCCTCCTTCCCCCACAACGACACGATTGGTATATACAAATCCATTTACAATTTGCGTATAATCTCCTGCATTTCCACCTCGTCCACTAATATCCCCTGCCTTAGAAATAAATTGGCTTCCTTCGATTAAAGACCCCTTTATATTAATTGCATCTATTGTTCCAGCATTAATCCAATCCGCATTTATGCCCACTACGGATAGGATATTTGCAATAATATTTCCATTCTTTGTTATCCCTGTGCTCCAGGTCTTTCCACCATCTAACGATACTCCAAATCCATCTACACTTATCTTCCATATTGTTTCGGAATCTGCTAACTGTGGCTTATTATGTAAATAAGCTATACTGCTGCCATCTTCTTGTTTTTCTATCGTGCTATAAAATCCCATAGCATTGGCCATAAGCTCATTGAACTGGCTAAATTGCTGTTCAAATCCATTTAATTTCTGATTTACCTCTGTTGCTATTTTCCTTTCTATCTTCGTATATGGTGTATATCGAGTAGATTTTTGTTCACTTTCTGTTTGCGCATCACAGGAAAATGTTTCATATTCACCAATCGTATAACTTAAGTTTGTAATAAAACATTCATAACTATTCCCATATCGATCGGATATAATAGCTGAATCTCCTGCCTCAATAGAAGGATCAGAAAGTGCTTGTATATTTAATGGTCGAAAAGTCATTCCAACTACTTTACTTCCAACACTTCTCACAAGTTCACTCAAATTTTCTTGTGCAAATGGATTATTTTCTATAACTAATACATATCCTTCTTCACCGCAGAGATATTCTTCCTTTTGTTCCTCTTCTGTCTTAACTATCTTTACACCAGTTATCGCAATATCATCAGTGCTTATCTCTAAGCTATTATAGGCAAAAATATGATGGTATTTTGACAATTCTTCAAAACCTCCACCATCAATAATTTCAGTTTGGCCATAATCAACGAATGTTCCACCATCTACTTGATCTTCTAAATCATACTTTTCAAAATTACCACCACTCAAATTAGAAAAAGCATTAGCTTCATACCATTTCAATTCCAGATACCCTTCATTGTTCATACGTGCAAAACAGCCAGCCAATTGTGCACAATAGGCAATTACTTCTCTGTAATTCATTTCCGCACTTGGCTTTTCTTTTACGCTATAATCTGAATTGAAAAATATTGTTGTTTTAAGCGGTACTCCACACTTTACACAAGCATCATAAACAATATTCCCTAGTGTATTTGGAAATTGTAAATCCGTATTATATGCTTCTTCAAACCAAGCCATTCTATCTAGGCATTCTAATCTTACAATTGTTCCTGGTGTTGTTGGTTTATCAACATTAAATATCCCTTTTTTTAACCACTCCACGCTGCCATCAGAGAATACAAATCCTATTTCTGGCTTTACTTGTGCACCTGAAAAATTATAAGAGCTATATTTCTTGTCTGCATTATCTAATTGCAATGTTAATTTATTTATAACGGCAGAACCAATTTCAAAGTTATCTGGTTGACTGGTGGAATCCTCAATTTGAATCCCAGCAATCATAATATTTTCAGCTGTAATGTTTAAAACTGTTTGATCTACAAGATTGATCGTTGCTCTTGCTATAAATTTTCTATCTTTCCCCTGCACTGCATTTCTGTATTTTCTACTCATATTTATCATATTCCATCACCTCAATACAAAGTTCACAGTTAAATCCCACAATTGAATCGTTCCTAAATCATTTGTCATTTTTGCATTTCTATCTCCAGCATAAAAAGTCTTTGTCACTGCTTTTCCTTCATAAGGATCAAGATAACGAATCTCACAATATTCGCCACTATCTAAAATGATATGTAATAAATCAGATATTTCTTCTGTCAATAACTTTGTCCATTGTGTAGGAATTGTATGTTTTTTTGCAATTGTTTCCTTGTTCATTAATGCATCGCTCAGCACTCGGCCAGAATCATTCGTATTAATATCTTGCTGCTGCCATTCAAAACTGATTGGAGAAGGCACCTTTTTCCCGTTTATTAATTCAATTGTCATACACCTCTCTCCTTTCTATACTGGCTTATATCTTCGTTCCAGTTTCTTTTGTCCTATAATATTTGCTTTCGCAATTACTTCACTATCAAGATAAATTGTCAGATCTAACCTCTTGATTAAATCAATCAATTCTTTTAGTAATGCAATAATTTCAGGACTTCCTGAACCATCATTTCCTACCATAGAAGCCGCTTGTCTTGCCATTTCAAGCAATTTATTTTCTGGTGCTACAACCTCTCCTTGGTGACGGTTATCTCCAATCAAGGCCAGCTGAGGTGTATTCTTCTTTACAAATCCACCTTGAGCTAATCGTGGAAGATTTAAGCGTCCTATACTTCCAAGTCCACCAAGCCCTGGTATTTTTCTTGCTATTTTTAAAGCTCCATTGATTAAATCAATTCCTTTATTAATGGTATTTTCTACTGTTTGTAAAACTCCATTAATTACAGATTTTAACGCTCCGCCGACTGCATCTCCAACAGTTTCACCAATTCCAGTAAAACCACTCTTAATCGTACTCCAAAGTTCACTAAAGAAACTCTTTGTTCCATCAAATGCAGAAGTCATACTTTTATAGGCAGATTCAAATTTACCTTTAAAATAAGAGCCTACATCTGAAAATTCAGATGTAACATTCTTGTACTTACCAGTCGCCCATGATTTCATTTGAGAGAAAGCGTCGGTTGTGTTTTTATAAGCAGACTTAAATTTGCTTCCAAACCATGTAGCAGTATCTTTAAAACTTTCTTTCACATCGGACCATTTTCCTGATGCCCATGTCTTTGTTTCTGAAAATGCATTGGTTACATTTTTATATGCTGATTTGAATTTACTTCCAAACCAATCTGCTGTATCTTCAAAACTCTCTTGAACACTGTTCCATTTTTCTGTTGCCCATGACTTGATTTGTGAAAATGCTGATTGGATTCCATTATAAGCACTCGTAAATTTTTCTTTAAACCAGTCTGCTACTGGAGAGAATATCTTCTTAATAGCTTCCCATGCACTTGAGAAAATCTGTTTAATTCCATCCCAAATTACTTTTACAGTATTCTTTACTGCATCTAGCTTTATTTGAATGGTATCCTTTACGAATGTAATAGCAGCAGAAACAATTCCTTTAATCGCTGTCCATACGCCATCAAAAATTCCTTTGATTCCTGTCCAGGCTTTTTCCCAATCGCCAGTAAATATACCTGTTACAAAATCTAAGATTCCACTTAGAATTTCAAATACACCATTCAATACATCTGATAATGCTGAAATAATAGCTTTGATTTTATCCCAGGCACTTTCTACTGTACTTGCAATTTGTGCAATAAAAGATTCTATAAACCAGCCTATAAACGGACTTAGAAACTCCCACAACATTGAAAATGCTTCAACTACTTTTCCTGCAAATTCCAAAAAACTGTCAATAAGCGGTTGAATATGCTCTTCTGCCAGTTTTTTGAACTCTTCCCCAATCCTTTGAATAACAGGCAATAAATATGTTTGAAACGCATCAACTGCCATCGATACAATTGTAGAAAGCCCATTAGAGATTCTTGCCCATGCTGGCTCTACATAAGTATCATATACTTCATTTATCTTTTCAAAAGTACCGGTAACAATATCACTTAATGCTGTAAATATTGGTTCAATTCCATCTAGTGTTCCTACAAGTGCATTTTTTATACTATCTTTGTTCTCAATGATCGGTGTAGAAATTGCTTTTAATAGATCTCTGCCAATCTTTCCAGCCAATTCAATAATTCCCATTTGAGCATTAGAAAAAATAGCAATTAAATCCGTTGTTATTTGTTTAGCACTGTCACTACGAAAAATTGTAAAAATATCAGCAATGGTAATGCTTAAGTCCCCAATGATTCCTGATACTTCAGTGCCAATATCAAACATACTTACTAGGAAATCTTTTATTCTATCTGTATTCTGTTCTAAATATCCAGCAATTCCACCAGTAATATTATCTGCAATTGTTGCCCCAACCGAAACAAGAGAACCTGCAACTTTTCCTAAATTTAATGCAAGAGAATCTAAAAATGTATTTGCAGAACTAATCACCGATTTATCTGTAAATATTTCTTTTAAACTAAAACCTATACTTTCAATATTATCTTGAATAGAATCAAAAACGGATAAGTCACCAACACCTAATATAAACCCTTGCTTGAATAAATCCGCTAACTGCTTAAAACGTTCAATTAACTTGCTAAGCCTTTCATCGAGTTTATCAACAACTGTATCGCCTTCTGCAAGTTTCCCCATATCAACAGAAGGATTTGTAATACCACCAGAACCACCACTACCTGAACTGCCGCTATCCGAACCTCCATCTCCTGTATCTGCTGCATTATCACCAATTCGATGAATTTCATCAAAGGAAAGTAGCGCTTTCATATCTTTAGCGGCTTTCTTTGCAGCTTTTCCAGCCCCTTTCGTGGACTTTGCCATGTCGTCTGCTGCGCCGGCAGCTCCACTCATTTCATCTGCTGCTGATGAAGCAACTGCACCAGTTTCTTGAATACCTGAACCTTGTTCCGCTTTCTTTCCAGTTATCAATTCTGTAAATGATTTAAAGGCATTTGCTAATACCATCAATTTACCGATAACCATATTAATAACTTTTACGACCGGAAGAAAAACATTAATTAATCCTTGTCCAATTGTTGCCTTTAAAGAATCAAAGTTTAATTGCAAGATTTGAACTTGGTTCGCCCAACTATCACTGGTTCTTGCAAAATCTCCGCTGGCCAAAGCAAGTTGATCTTGCACAAACGCAAAACGTAGGGCAACTTTCTCTGCCTCTGACATCTTTTGTGTTGTCTTACCATATCCATTTGCTAAGGCATAGGCATCTAAAGCTGTCTGTGTCATAACGACACCTAAATCTTTTAAAGACTCTGTTTCACCGGTAAATACACTCTTTAACTTTGTGTAGGCTTCATCTTGGGTGATATTATAAAAAGATGCGACATCTCCTGCTAATCCTGTCAAAGCAGTTGACATATCATAGGCAGCCTTTTCATTGAATCCGAAGGCTTTTGCCATTGCCCCAAAGGTACCGGTAAATTTCTTCGCCATTGTCTCAGATAAGCCAAATTGCGACGCCGCATTTTGAGCAAATTTATTTACCTGTTCGGACATCTTTGGAAATGTCACATCTACCACGTTTTGTACTTCTGCTAAATCACTTCCAAGTTCAATTGCTTCTTTTCCAAAATCAATAATTTTATGGACTGCAAAAGCTGCTGCTAATACTCCACCAATTTTCTTAATAGATGATGTCAATTTATCAAACTTAGAACCCACACCATCTACTTTATCTAACTTTTGAATTGAGTTATTTAATTTATCAACTTCTTTGCTAGAATCCCCTAATTCTTTTACTGATTTTTCTAGATTCTCAACACCTTGATTAGCCTTTGATAGCTTATCAAAACTCTGTTTTAATTCATTTAGTTCTGATTCTGTTCTATCTGTTTCCTTTTGGGTATTTTGTAAATGAAGATTCGCAATATTTAAACTATCAGCCGTTTTATTAATAGAATTTTTCGTAGCCGTAGCCTTGTCATTCATAGAGGATAGTTTATTCTTAGCAGATTCCAACTGCTTACCTAATCTCTCTAGCTCCTTCATTTGAGAGGCTGTTGGAACCCCTAATGCTCCTATTGCACTCGCTAATTCTTCATACTCTTTTGAGAGTCGTTCTACTTCTCCCTCTTGTTTTTGAATTGCACTTGTCTGCTGTTCATATTTACTATTTAATTGTGATAATTTATCATTTAATTGATTGACAGAATTTTGTTGTGCTTGAAGATTAATCTTTTGACGCTCTAACTTACTAGTTGTTCTTTCAATTGCATTTTGTACTTTTTGCAAGGATGCTTCTACATTTTTTCCTGTATTGTTAAATGCTGATGTCATCCTTGCATTGACCTCACTTGCACACTTATTAATACTTGTCTTAATCCCTGATGTATCAACTTCCATATCAAATGAAAGTCCACCAACACTCTCTGCCATATGTTCCACCTGCCTTTTTTCCAAAAGGACAGGCACATCGGCACAGCGTCCTAGATTTTTAATTCAAATTCTTTCTTACAATCTTTGTTTTTGCACTTTAAAAAAAGCCCTTTGCACTTGGCTTCTTTCTCCTTTAATATGTTCAATGGATGTCCACAATATGGACACCTTACTTTCTCCTTCTTTTCAATTGTTAACACCTCCTGCCATATCTATTAAAGCCTTTTTCATTTGTTCTAAGAAATCCTCTGTTTTCGCTTTTGGCATTGCTTTTGCCATTTTATTTCGATAATCACTTCGGATTTTCAATTGTTCCTTTGAAAAATGTTTCAAAACTTCTTTATCATCTTCTGCTCGAATGGAAACAATTCTCCCTAGTGGAGTTTCTGGTCCAAGACCTGACAGCATGGCCACAAACTCATTCCATTTCATTGTCTCTAATTCCCTAGATAAACGAAGACCGTACTGCGATTGAAACGATGATAAAATCAAATCAAAATCATCTATCAAATCATAGTACGGTTCACTACTCTCCCGATTCTTCTGCTCCAATTGCAAGATTCATACCTTCTTCAATAATGACCATTAAATCTTTAAACTGGAGCTTTTTCTTCTCTAACTTCTCCCGATCTTTCTTACTAAATAAAAGTTCATATGCTTTTAAAGAAGACTCAACTTCTCCAACTTTCTCATCTTTAAATAATCCCATGATTTTCAACATGGTTGTAGCATCGGTATTTACTTCTAATTCTAATTCTCCTACTACTAGAGTCGGATTCTCATCAAAACTCAACTTTTCTGTAATATCAACTATCTTTGCCATTTTCTTCTAATCCTTTCTGTTTCCTTTCATTTACTTCTTGAATAATTTCTTCAGTGAGAGGGTGATGATGCGGTTACTGTTGGTTTTCCATTACTCATTACATCAAATTCTAATGGTCCTACTGCCGTAGAATCACCGGCACCGATATTCGTAATATTGTAAACGGCATTGTCCCAACTAATAATTGTACCATCTGGGAATGTCCAGCCAAAATACCCTTCACAATCACGCCCATTTTTAAAGGCCAATCCAGCTACATAATCATTTCCTTCATCACCTACATTTCGTTTTCCAGTCACAGAAATTGTAATCCCTTTACTTGTTACTAATCTACGAACCCAGCCCTCTGTATCAAATGGAGTCCACTCTTCCACACCATTATCAAAAGATACTGAAAAACTTTCCATATCTGCAATTGAAGTTGCTCCTGTCTTTTGTTCCCCAACTTGAAATTGATTCTTATAACAAGGAAATACTCCTGTTTGTGTTCCTGCCATTCTATTTCCTACCTTTCATAATAAATATCAAGCCATATCACTCTTTCATAGATTCCCTTTTCATCTGTTCCCACATCGACCGGTTCTGGAACTTGAAGAATTAAAAAAGGAATATGACTTTCTCCAATAGTTACATTTTCTACTGCTCTTAGCTTCTCAAAAAGCTCCATTGATTTTCTCTCTGATTCATTGGCATTTTCTGTCCAATGAATCAAAATAGAAATTTCTTTTTTATCATGCCTTGTGTTATCAATTCCGCCAAGAGCTATTTTCATTGGTGTTTTATTCTCTCTTTGATAAACACCAATGGCCTTCTTTTGTTTTGCATCTAGTTTTCCAATATAGAAATGCTCTCCAATGCCAAAGGTCTTTAACCAATCTCGCACATCTGATAAATAAACCATACTCACACTCCTGTTATTCTCTTATAAAAGTTCTTATAAGCATTTTTACAAAACTTACTCTTTGAACCACCTTCTAACCAATCCTTATACCAATTTCCACCAGCATTTGGATTCTCTTTTTTATCAAATTTATATTCTGGGTGATAATATAAACGTCTTGCATAGGGTGTTGTTGACACTAGAGATACTTTGCCATATTGTGATTGTGAAGTATCAACAAAGGTACTTTCATTTTGTAAATTACCAGTATCAAAAGGCATCACTTGTGCTTGAATCACTTCTGTATGCAATGCCTCCGCTGTCATTTCTAATGCTGTTATCTGTGCCTGTGTTAAAGCCTTAATTTTGCTTGCATCAATTCTTACAACTGAACTCACTCGCATTATATCAACTCCAATCGTGTATAGTTGACCGTTCCATCTGGATTTCTTGCCTTTTCTCCCACTGCAATCTGACGTTCTACTCCAAATATAGTTACTGTTCCACCACTAATCACAGGGAATTCTGGTGCAATTTCTCCACAAAATAAAGCACTTCCTGTCACTTCCACCACCTTTTTCTCAGCTGTTAGAACGGTTTTCGCCTTATCTTGATAATTGCAAAACAAATCTGCCTCATAGACATTTAATGGCTCTCCGTCTTCGGATATGCCCTCCTGCTCAATCACTACTCGAACTGGTGTTTTGCAATATTCCTTTCGAATTAAACTCGGATATTTCATCTTCTCACCGCCAATCTACAACAAAGTCCTGTTTGACAAAGTAAAGCATAAGCATTGCTATGAATAAAGACTCCATTCAAATACTTCACATTCTGTCCAGTTGCAAAATTAATACTAACACCATTGATTCCATACCCCTGTAACGGAGATTCAATCATCTCTTTATTGTCATAATAGAAATCTGCTATTTGACAGCATACATCTTTTATAATCTCTTTTTGAAACTCTGTTAACGAAGAAAATCCCCTACCTACAATTCGATTGTAAGTAAGGGAATCAATCTGCCTACTCGCTTGTCTTAGTTGTTTTACTAACTCTTTTTCCGGAATTAAGCTATATCCAAGTTCCTTATACTCTTCTATGGTCACATACGGTTCATAAGCCATCTTACTCACCACTTTCTGTTACTTCATACTCCTTAATTTTTTTGACAATGCTTGCAACTTTATTGGCATTTCCAAGAGCAATTTGATGTTCATTCGCATAACGCTTTAAGATTTCAATTACTTCTGAATCCTCCGGTAAAGAACTTGCTTTTAACTCATCTAACTCTTTCTTAACAGTCTCATATTGTTCAAAAGGCACTGTTTTTCCTAATCCATATTCCAAAAGAGTTCCATCATCATTACAAATATCAAACCCTTCTGCTTTATAACGATTTTTACTTGTTTCATCAATTGTATAAACTTTATTTCCTTTTGTTGCCTTCATTTCATCACGCCTTTCCTCATACATGTGCTGTAATATTCATGGCACAGCCAGCTACTTTTTTCTCCAATAAAAATAAATCTCCATAACAACGATTCTGATATAAATATCCATCAGCTGTACGTGAATCTGTTCCCGGAGTAAATAACTTAATATAGCTATATTTATCTCTTGCGACAACGCAAGATGGGTGAATCAAGATCCAATTAATCTGATCAGCATCATCTGTTGCCACACAACCATCTGTAAAATTATATTTACTCTTCATTCTAGCTGCTGGAACCATTTTAATTTGCACATCATCTAAACTATGTACTTTTCTATTGACACTAGAAACTGTATTAACAGTGACCACTCGCTGTAATCCTTCTGCCTCTTTTACAATTTTATTCATAGTTGGAGTTACATATAACATGCGCCCTTCTTCTGGAACTCCTGCTTCGTCCATAAGCGCCATTTCTGTATCAAATTGATCTAAAAAAACACTTGCATCAATTACAGTCTGATCAATTCGTCCAGAATATGTTGTTAGTTCTGCATGTAACTTTGAGAAACGGTAAGAATCTTTTTCCGGAATCGCCTGTTCTTCTTCAAATGTATTTTGAATATTAGCAACAGATAAAGCGAGATTTGTCTCATCAATATCCATTGGATCAATCCAAAATTCAATATCTCTATCATGTGCCAATTTCTTTGGTTCCCAATCATTAGAAAGTGTACCGGCATTAAATCCTAAAGATCTCGTATGATCCTTATAACCACTTACTGTAATTCTTGGTAATTTAATAGTTTGAGCATTTAAGAATTTCACTTGTTGATTACTATGTGTCAGTGCATCAGAACAGAGTTCTTTTGCATATTTCTGTGCTAAGAGTTGTGTAAAACTCTCTGCATAACTGTATACTGCCATTTTTCTACCTCTACTTTCTACGATAATCCAAATGCCATTTTTAAGGCATCATCGTTGTTATTCTGCTGCTGATTCCCATTAGCACCAACTTGTACAAATCCGGTTTGCTGTTGTGCTTGTGGTTTTAACTGTGGAACTGCTTCTAATGTGGCATTGAGTGCATTTTTAATAGCTTCACTATCTACCTTTCCTTCTGCATTAACAGCTTTTGATAAATCTGTCATACGAAGTAGATACGGAACTGTTTTAATATCAATACCTAAAGTAAGCGCTTGCACCATTGCTTCTTTTTCCACATTCGCTTGTTGAACCGCTGCCTGCGACTGTGCTAATTGCTGTTGAATTACATTAACATCTGGTGTCTGTGCTGCTTTCTGTTGTTTAAAAGAGGCTATCGCCTGCTCCATCTCTTCTTTACTAAGCCCTTGCTGTTTAAAATAACCTCTCAATACACTGTCTTCTGTTGCTGTCTGCTTGCCAGTAATAATACTTGCTAACTTCTCATAATCAAATACTTGCTGTGTATTTGCACCTTGTACTTGATTATCTGTCTGAGTATTATTCTGTTGATTCTGCTGTGTTTGTGGTCCTGCTGTACCACCTCCTGTGCCTTCTCCTTCTAACATTGGCATAAATCTTCCTAATCTCATGTTATCTCTCCTTTTCTATACAGTTTTATGTGTGTCTCACTTACAGTTATTTCACAGTGTCTCTGTGTAGTTTAACGTCTTCGGACAAAAGAAAAAGAGATGCCTAAGTACCTCTTAATCTACAACTTCCCATTCTTCTGAAAACAATTCGATTTCAGTTTCTCGCCAAGGAACACGACCAAATCTACTTTCTACATAGAGATAAGGTGCTGTCATCTTGCTATGTTCGTCCGGGAACTGTGCTCTAATGACCACGTCTTCCTTCCATTGTGGCAATCTCATACCCATGCCACGTTTTACAAGTTTTAGAGCATCTCCAAAACTCATTCTAGCCTTTCCGCCTAATACTGGGGTATTTGTTTCATCAGCGACAATAAATTCATCACTTGCTATATTTGCAAATGTATATTCCGGTTGTTCTGTATCTAATAAATTAATAACAGAACCACCCTTACAGTGCATCATGATCGTTCCGTTTTCCCACGCCCAATATCCTGCCCAATTAGGCAATTTTACTTTTACACCTTGTTTCATTAATTCAAACGCTTTTCCAAAATTCATTTTTCATCCTCCATATCTATTCAATCTCTATACTTGCCCACTGTTCTTCTTTTATTTTATAAAATCTTTTGTTG
>Cebus_capucinus_imitator_PRJNA485217_SSR047__coassemble_1421_pt1 | contig 14245 bp, 10 predicted proteins | sample Cebus_capucinus_imitator_PRJNA485217_SSR047__metabat2_low_PE_010 | metagenome-assembled genome bin Cebus_capucinus_imitator_PRJNA485217_SSR047
TTATTATAGATATTTTGGACGAGACGAAAAAAGGATATGATGAAAACGAACTCTATGAAGAAAATCGGGGAAATATTCTTGGATTTTTTATAGAAGAGATGAAAGGTCTTACCGATCCTTGTAAAGAGGAAGCACTTTCTATGGGAATTGAAGCGTTGCTTGCAACAAAAGCTGAGTGACAATAGAGAGGAGATACGATCTATGATTATTCGTAAAATTATAATCGAGGGATTTGGGAAATTTCATAGGACAGCGTTTGAATTTGATTCCGGCATTAATTTAATCTATGGGGATAATGAGGCAGGAAAAACAACTTGTCAACAGTTTTTATTAGCCATGCTTTATGATGTAGAACGGCTGCGGGGAAAAGGGGCAAAGACAGACAGCTATACACGCTATTATCCACGATATGGTGGGAGATATGGCGGCGTTATGGATTTTGAAATCGAAGGAGAGAGCTATCGGGTACAACGAGCTTTTCAAAGAGAGAAAAAAGAAGTACATCTCTATCAAAAAGCAACGGGAAGAGAAGTGTTTTTTGAAAAAGAGTTAGCGACGACGCTTTCCTTTATGAACAAAGAACAATACTTAGAAACCCTTTTTATGACGCCGAATCAATTAAAAACAGGAAGTTATTTAAAAGAGGAGTTAAATCGATATAGCAACCGCATTGCTGGGACAGGCAGTGCAAAATTTGACGCCCTAGAGGCGATTCGTTATCTTCAAAGGGAAAAAAGAAAAAATAATACAAAACAGTTAGAAGAAGAGCTTGTTTCCATACGAACGAAATTATCAAGTTATGAGAAATTAGAAGAACAAAGGCTTAGTTTCATCAAGGAAGAGAAACAACTAGAAGAGCAAATTGAACAGTTGAAGATGGAAGAAGCCCGCTATCAACAATCGTTTTATGAAAAGCGCAAAGAGCAAGAGTTAAAACGAGAACAAAAAGTGGCAGAACTTTATGAGAGAGCGGCAAAAGAGAAAAAGGAACAGTGGCAAGCAGAGTATCAGAAGTTTTTAGAAGAGAAAAAGAGAATGGAAGAAGAGCGCAAGGAGGAAGAACTTCGCTTACAGGAAGAACTGAAAGAGGAAGAACAAATTGGAAATGGATTCAACAGTTCTGCGCTCTTTGGTGTCTGTTTTCTAGCAGGGCTTGCAAGCATTTGGCAGGAATGGTATATTCCAGCTGGAATCATATGGTTATTAGGAACTCTTTCGTTATTTTTTACCCTATATCAGAAAAAGAAAGATAGGAAAAACTTGCGTGATAACGGAAGTATGATACAATTAGAGAGTGAAAATGAGGATCTTGCTTGGGATATTGATCTCGGTTTAAAAGAGATCGAAGAAAAAGTGCTTTCAGAAGAAGAGGAAAAAGAGATTGCAATCACATACGAACAAGAAAACAGCGCTCGAAGAATGGAAGTGGAACGGCAGCTCTTTGAGAATCGAATGAAACAAAGGTATCTTTTAGAAGAACAAGAAAAGGAAAAGGATTTAAAAAATAAATATCAGAATATAAAAGAAGAGCTTCAAAAGGTTGAAAACAGAAATCATTCAGCAGATCTTGCGATTTTAGCATTGAAGAAGTTAAGTGCAAAGATCTATGATGAATTTGGCAATTCTTTTAGCAAAGAAGTATCAAACATAGTGAAAGCCATTACCGATCACCGTTATGAACGGATTATGATCGATGAGCAGATGGGGATTTTAGTGGAGAGTGATGGGCGATTTGTTGGAATCGAATCGTTAAGTCTTGGGACAGCGGAACAGATTTATTTTGCGATTCGAATGGCAGCAGCTAAGCTCTTTATGAAAGGCGAATCCCTACCAATTCTGATAGATGATAGTTTTGGCAGTTTTGATGAAGAAAGGCTGGGAAGAACATTGGATTTTCTCTCCGAATACGGATATCCGCAAATTTTTGTATTCACTTGTGATAAACGGATTCGGGATATACTTATAAATCAGAGAACAGAATTTTCCTATTTGGAACTGTAAAAAGATAATGAGGTGAAAGAATGGCAGACCAGAGAAAAAGAAAAACAACGCCTAGTTCGAGCAAGAAAAAACCTTCAACAAAGGCGAAATCCAAAAAAAACTCTAAGAATAAGAAAAAGAAGAAAAAAAGAACGCTGTTTGGAAGAATTATTCGAGTGCAGCTGTTCGTTCTTCTTGCCGCATTTATAGCAATTATGGGACTGTTGTATATGAAATACGGACGACAAGTAGTTGCGATGTATAAAGAGGCGAAACAATTGGTAGCAGAATCCACGCTGGATACTTTCAAAGCGTCAGAAACGAGTCTTGTCTACGATAGCGATGAGAAATTAATGAAGACGATTAAAAGTGAAAAGGAAGTATACTATCTTGAGTATGATGAGATTCCACAGTATGCAAAAGATGCGATGATTTCCATTGAGGATAAGAAATTTTATGAGCATCATGGAATCGATATTAAGGCGAATATTCGTGCAGCCGTTGGTGTTTTATTCAATAAGCCCCTTGGCGGAGGAAGTACGATTACTCAGCAATTAAGCCGAAATGTCTTCTTAACGACGACGTATTCATGGGAAAGAAAGGTGGAAGAAATTTTCCTTTCTCTCGATATGGAAAAGAAATATTCAAAAGAACAGATTATGGAATTCTATTTGAATAATATTTATTTTGCCAGCGGATATTATGGAATTCAAGCGGCTAGTAAAGGATACTTTGGAAAAGAAGTCGATAAATTATCGCTCTCTCAGATTGCAACCCTTTGTGCAATTCCAAACAGCCCGAATATGTATAATCCGAGAGAGAATCTCGACAATACATTGGAAAGACGGGATCGTATCCTAAAAAATATGTTAGAAGACGGTAAAATTACCGAAGAACAATATCAAGAAGCAATTACAGAGAAAATCAAAATTAAAAAGAAAAAGACAACGATTAATAACTATGTGGAAACGTTTGTCTATGACAGCGCCATTAAAGCGCTTATGAAGGAAGATGGCTTTAAATTCCAATATACGTTTGATAGTGATGAAGAGAAAGAAACTTACACCGAACAGTATAATGAGACATATGATAAATTCCAGAAGAAACTAAAAACTGCTGGATACCGCATTTATACATCGATTGATTTAGCGAAACAAGATGAGCTGCAAAAAGCGGTAAATGAAGGCGTCTCTATGTTTACAGAGACCAATGAAAGCGGCATTTACGAGATGCAAAGTGCAGCGGTGAGCATTGATAATGAAACCGGACGCGTCGTGGCAATCGTCGGAGGGCGAGAGCAAGACGATGTAAGCGGCTATACGTTAAACCGTGCATTTCAAAGTTTCCGCCAGCCGGGAAGTACCATTAAGCCTTTAATTGTGTACACACCAGCTTTTGAAAAACTTGGATATAATCCGGATTCTACGGTAGAAGATACTCCAATTGAAGGAGGACCAAAGAATACAGGAGATACTTATTTGGGTAAAATTACTCTTCGAGAAGCGGTGGCTCGTTCTAAAAACGTTGTGGCATGGCGAATCTATGAGGAGCTCACTCCGGAAGTTGGAATGAACTATTTAAAAGAGATGCAGTTCTCTAAGTTAACCGAAGAAGATTTCCATAATATGGCAACTGCTCTTGGCGGTTTTAACACAGGAGCCAGCGTATTGGAGATGGCATCTGGATTTGCGACGATCGAAAATGATGGAGTTTATCGGGAGCCTACCTGTATTGTGAGAATTGAAGATGCCAAGGGAACTGTGATTGTAGATGATAAAATTGAGAATAAGCTCATTTATTCTGGAAACGCTGCACGAATGATGACAGATGTGTTAACAGGTGTCTTTGAAAGCGGCGGTACAGCGGCATCGATTGGCGGAATCAGCAACATGGACAGCGCCGGTAAGACCGGTACAACAAACGACAATAAAGATGGTTGGTTCTGTGGCTATACTCCATACTATACAACTGCCGTTTGGGTTGGATACGATCAACCACAATCAATTCCGGATTTATGGGGTTCTTCTTATCCTGCTAGAATATGGAAACAGTATATGAGTGCGATTCATGAGGGATTAGAAAGAAAGACATTTGAACCTTATGTATCCAATGGAGTAAAGGATATGGTAGAGCCGGATAAGACAGAGGACACAACAGAAGTGACAACAGAGGAATCTACGGAAGATACGACAGAAGTAACAGAACTTACAACAGAAGTGACAACGGAAACAACGGAAGAAGTTGTAACCGAGGAGCCAACAGAAGCGCCAACAGAAGCGCCAACGGAAGCACCGACTGAGGAGCCGACAGAAGCGCCGACGGAGGCACCAACCGAGGAACCAACGGAACAACAGCCGGAAGATCCACAACCTAGTACACCAGATGATGAAAATGGCGGTGGAGAGGCTGGAGAATAAACATAAGAAATGAAAATAGTCATCTTAATGTGCATTAATTTTACATTAAGATGACTATTTTTTATATTAAGAATAATTTTTCAATATTCTCCAAAGAGTACTACGACTGATTCCAAGACGTTGAGAGGTTTTTTCTTTATTTCCATTTTCTTCTTTCAATACCATTTGGATAATCTGGTAATTAATATCATCTAATGTTTGACTTAAATCCAAATTTGTTGAAGGAATTATGTTGGAAGAAGATGATTCTTGTTTTAGTATATATTTTACTTCTTTATAGGTAATATAGGGGGTATTTGTAATGACTGCTAACTCCTTTAATACATGTTGTAATTGTTCAAAATTATTTGGCCATGGAAAAGATGACATAAGCTCCATGGCTTCTGACTCCAATCCTATAATTTGTTTACCTAGAGATATATTAAGTTTATGAAGGCATAAAGCAATAATACTAGGTAGTGCAGATATTCTTTCTCTTAGTGATGGAAGCTTCAAAGTGAGACAAGAGAGATGATTTTCTAGGTAATGGATAATATCTTTATCGGCTACATCTTGTTTTGGATTTAGTATGAGTGAGAATATAAGGCGATTTCGTTTGTCAAGATTTGTCTGATTAATATAGGAAAAAAGTTTATTCAATTGTGTTTTAGATAGAAAATTTGGATTCTTAATATAAATAGTGGAGTCAAGCGCATTGAGTGGAGAATTTTCACTTGTGATGATATAATTCCATTTTCGTTCATTCATAACACTACAATTGATCGTATAAAAAGGATTTCTGTCAAATGGACTATTTTCATATAATAATGAAGCAAATTTATCCTTTTCAGTTCCACATTCTCCAAGAATTAATATAGGTAAATGAGTTTTACTATATTGTTCGAGGATAGATGAAATATTAGGTGAACAAGTGGATTCAGAGTAGTAGTCAAGTGGGAGTTCATTAGAAGAATCTACTTTGTTGTAAATGGTAATACCCATATCTTCTTCAGAAAAAATAGCATTTTTTTGTGTAATAATAATTGCTGTATATTTTTGCTCTGCATAGTATAGATGGCGGCTAGTTAGTGTATAGATTTTATCTCGAATTTGTCTAGCAATTGTTTGATTAGGTATTTTAATGAAAGCTTTTAAATAAGTTTGTACAAGATTCATAAGAGAGAGATTTATGTTATCAAATATAAAACTAGAAAACCATAAAGAACCAGCAGGATCATAGATTAGAAATTCACGATCTTCATCTGTGAGAAGTGTTTGGAAGAGATCTTTTTGTTTATGGACATGATGGGAGGATTGTACTAATTTAATAGCGTCATTGATGGAATCGTTGATGCTCTCTTCTCCAGAAGAAATTAAGATGGAATTCATATTTAATTTCTTTGCAGCATTTGCACCGGTCATATCACATAGAACTAGAGTGCAGCCAGATTTTTTTGTAGAACGTAAAGCAGGAAGAGCATCATCTTCGTTAGTAAATGTAATAATATCGATATCATATTGAAGTAAATCACATAATACATGGGCATATTTGGTTATTCCTGGGAATCCAGCAATTACGAATTTGCCAAAATAGCCTTCAGCAAGTTTAATAGCACGGAGAATATCGTAACCAGAGATAGAGATATCAATGACAGGGATATCAACAGAAGAACGGATTAATTCGGCTGTGCCACCTCTAGAAATAATGATATCATAATTTTGATGGGCTAGATCTTTAACAATTTTTTTGCCAGTATCTAAATCTCCAATTTGTACATTTAGTTCAATATCATTTCTAGATTGTGCAATTTTTGTGATTGTATCTGCCATTCCTTTATAAGGGGCTATGGCAAGTATCTTTATTTTTTTCATACAGTAACCCTCAACTTTCGTAAATTATCTTGTTATATCATAATAATATCACGGAATGTTTCAAAATACAACAAGTAGATATAATTTGTATTAAAATGAAACTAAAATATATAAGTTCATTCATTGAAATGAGTTAAAAACAAAAGTATAATAAAAAAAACAAATAAAAGCGGAAAAAAAGTGTCATTTTGAAATATTTAGGAGGGAAAGAGAAATGAGTTATCAGATTAAGATTCCATCTTATATATGTGGTGGAGAAGGTTGTATTGCAGAAATAAAAGAAATAATTAAAAAAGAATGTGTAAAAAAGATAATTGTATTTACAGATAAAGGAATTAGAGGAGCAGGACTGCTTGATATTTTAACAAAGATATTAGAAGAGTGTGGGACAGAGTATCAGATTGTTGATAGTGTAATGACAGAGCCTACTTACCAAGATGTTGAGCAGCTTGTACAAGAAATTAAAAATTATGATGGAGATATTATTATTGGAATTGGGGGAGGCAGCGTAATGGACGCAGCTAAACTTTGCTCTGTATTAAAAGATGCACCTTATACAATCCAGGATTTGTTGGAAAATCCAATTCAGGCAGAAAAAAGAATAAAAACGATTATGATACCGACAACATGTGGGACTGGTTCAGAAGCAACTTGTAATGCAATTGTTGCAATTCCAGAAGAGCAATCAAAGAAAGGAATTGTAAATGATGTTATGATTCCAGATTATGTCTATTTAGATGCCCAATTAATAAAAAATCTTCCAAAGTCAATTATTGCTGCAACAGGAGTAGATGCATTAGCTCATGCAGTAGAGTGTTTTACATCTAAAAAAGCAACACCACTGTCTGATGTATATGCAATGGCTTCAGCAAAATTGATTTTTAGAAATATACGAGAAGCTTATTTGAATGAGGAGGATATGGAAGCAAAAAGCAATATGCTTTTAGGTGCATTTTATGGTGGAGTAGCTATTACAGGAAGTGGGACGACAGCTGTCCATGCACTGTCTTATCCGTTAGGAGGCAAATATCATATTGCTCATGGAGTATCGAATGCTATCTTATTTGCACCAGTAATGAAGTTTAATAAAGAGGCATGTAAAGAGCGATTATCAATCTTATGTGATGGTGTATTTCCGGAAAAAGTAAATGGAAGTGTTGAAGAAAAGGCTCAATATATTATTGATCAAATTGTTGATATTGTAAAAGTGACAAATATACCAACAGATTTAACGGAATTTGGTGTAAAAAAAGAGGATTTAGACTTTCTAGTAGATGCAGGAAGTAAACAACAGAGGTTGCTTGTAAATAATATGATAGAGCTAAGTCTTGAAGATATAAGAATGATCTATCAACAAGTTATTAAGTAGTAAAGAGGGGAAAAGTTCATGAAGAAACGGCCTATTATTGGAATAACAATGGGAGATCCGGCAGGAAATGGAGCTGAAATCTCAATAAAAGCTCTATCCAATCCAGAAATCTATAAAAATAGCTGTCCGATTATTATTGGTGATGTCAATTGTATGAAAGAAGCTGTAAAAATACTAAAAAAAGAGAATGAAATAAAAATACATACAGTAACAAAAATAGAAGATGCATTATTTGAATTTGGAACTATTGATGTCTATGATATGGGACTCGTAGATATGAAAAAGCATAGATATGGTATGGTATCTAAAATGTGTGGAGAGGCCGCTTTTCAATATGTTGTAAAAGTAATTGAATTAGCAATGAATGGGAAGATTGATGCCACAGTGACAAATGCTTTAAATAAGGAAGCAATTAATATGGCAGGACATCATTATTCAGGTCATACAGAAATTTATGCAGAGTATACACATACTAATCATTATACAATGATGTTGGCACATGAACAATTAAGAGTAGTCCATGTATCAACGCATGTTTCATTGAGAGAAGCATGTGAACGAGTAAAAAAAGAAAGAGTATTAGAAGTGATTCAAATTGCAAATGAAGCATGTAAAGCAATGGGAATTTTAGAGCCTAAAATAGGAGTAGCGGGGTTAAATCCTCATTGTGGAGAGAACGGATTATTTGGTGTTGAAGAAATTGAGGAGATTCAGCCTGCTATTAATGCAGCTATTGAAGAAGGAATTTGTATTCCAGAAGGAAGACCAACACCACCAGATACTATATTTTCAAAAGCTTTAGGAGGCTGGTATGATATTGTAGTTGCGATGTATCATGATCAAGGACATATTCCATTGAAAGTAAAAGGGTTTGTGTATAACAGAGATTTAAAAATATGGGACGCTGTTGCAGGAGTAAATATTACTCTTGGAATTCCGATTATTCGAGTATCTGTGGATCATGGAACAGGGTTTGATCTTGCTGGAACAGGAAAATCTAATGAGTTGAGTCTTACTAATGCAATTGATTATGCAATTCGTTTTGCAAAAAATAAATAACAGTAGGGGGAAATCACATGGTAAAACTGTTGATTATAGCAGATGATTTTACTGGAGCTTTGGATACAGGGATTCAGTTTGCAAAACATGGAATTTCTACTCAAGTTTTTACGAAATATAAGTTAGAAGATCAAGATATAAAGCAAGAAACAGAAGTACTTGTTGTTGATACAGAATCAAGACCTATGTCCCAGAAAGAAGCCTATAAAATAGTCAATGAAATTACCCAGTGGGCAATAAAGAAAGGGATTTCAATTATTTTAAAAAAAACAGATTCAGCTCTTCGGGGGAATATAGGTGCTGAGCTTCAGGGGGTTGTAGATGCATGTGATAAAAGTCCTTTATTCTTTCTTCCTAGTCACCCAAAAATTCAGAGAATTACAAGAAATGGTGTGCATTATATTTCAGGGGAATTATTGGAAAAGAGTGTATTTGGGCAAGATCCATTTGAACCAGTTACTAAATCTTATATTCCAGATATTATAAGACAGCAAAGTTCAGTTCCTGTTGCTTGTATAGGAGCAAGAGAGAGTATTCCATCTTATATGATGAAAGAGAGAAAAATTATTGTTTGTGATATTGAAAAGATAGAGGATTTTGATAGCCGTTTAGAGGAAGTGATTCATAATAATGGTATGGTATTATTTGCAGGGTGTGCCGCATTAGGAGAGCAGTTAGTAGAAAAGATTCCATTTCATTTGATATCAAGAAAAACATTCCATCAAACAGAAGAGTTATATATGGCATGTGGGAGTTTGAATAGTATTACATGTAAACAGATTGAATATGCCGAAAAAAATGGTGGATTTACTCGAAGACATTTGACAAGTGAACAAAAACTAAATCTTGATTATTATAAAACAAAAGGGGGAAAAGACTTTGTAGATGATATTATAAAACTTTGTGTAGAAAAGAAAAAGTTGATTATTGACACAATCGATGTTGCAGAAGAGAAATATAATTTTATAAAAGGAAATAAGATATCTAAAAAGCAGATGAGAACATTAATCCCAAAAACTCATGGGGTGATTATGAGAGAGTTAATGGAACATAAACTAGATGTTACTTGTTTTATTACAGGTGGTGATACACTGATGGGATACATGAGATTAATTGGTTGTACACAAGTAGAGCCAATTTGTGAAATTGAGCAGGGAGCCGTGGTGTCGTTATTGACATGGAATGGGCATTGCCAACAAATTGTTTCGAAATCAGGTGGATTTGGAACCGAAGATATTCTATGTAGAATTGCAGAGAAAATAATAAAAAAGTAAACAATAAATTTTTATATCAAAAAAGAGTTATTTAGGAGGCAAAAAATGAAGAATGTAGAGTTAAAAGGAATTATTACACCAATTTTGACACCAATGAAAGAAGATGAAAGAGTAAATCTGGAGGAATTACGCAATCAAATTGAACGTTTGATTGAAGGTGGAGTTCATGGTATTTTTCCTTTTGGAACGAATGGAGAGGGGTATATTTTAAGTGAAACAGAGAAGATAGAAGTTTTGGAAGCAACTATCGATCAAGTAAAAGGACGTGTTCCGGTATATGCGGGTTCAGGCTGTATTTCTACTTCTGATACAATTAGAATGAGTAAAAAAGCACAAGAATTAGGTGCAGATGTACTTTCAATTATTACTCCTAGTTTTGCAGTGGCTTCTCAAAAAGAATTATATGATCACTATGTAGAAGTTGCAAAACATGTAGATACACCAATTGTTCTCTACAATATTCCTGCTCGTACTGGTAATAAATTACTTCCAGAAACAGTAGCAAAACTTGCAAAAGATGTGGATATTATTGTTGGAGCAAAAGATTCCAGCGGAGATTGGGAGAATTTAAAAACATATATTACACTCACAAAAGAATTAGATAAGGATTTTTATGTGTTATCTGGAAATGATTCTTTAATTCTTCCAAGTCTAAAAGAGGGAGGAACTGGTGGAATTGCAGGCTGCTCTAATGTATATCCACATGTATTAGCTTCTATTTATAATTTGTTTAAAGAAGGAAAGATACAAGAGGCAGAAGCAGCCCAGGACTCTATTGCAAGTTTTCGTGCGGTATTTAAATATGGAAATCCAAATACAGTTGTTAAAAAAGCGGTAGCTATGCTCGGATATCCAGTTGGAGACTGCAGAAGACCTTTTAACTATTTATGCGAAGAAGGAATCCAAGCATTGAAAAAGGTGTTGAAAGAAAACGAGGATAAAGGTATGAACTAGGAGAGGAGTAAAGGTATGAAATTTGTTATGACACAAGCAGTATGCCCAGAAGGAATGAGCAAGCTGGAGGGGATAGCAGATGTATTTGTTGCTGATAATGCAGATCCAAATAATTATTTAGAAGAGATGAAACAGGCAGATGCTTTGATTGTCCGCATTGCAAAATGTGATGGAAATGTTATTAAGAATAGTCCAAATTTAAAAGTTATTGGTCGAACAGGAGTTGGATATGATAGTGTAGATGTAAAAACAGCTACTGAGGAAGGAATACCAGTAATTATTACTCCTGGAGCTAATAATCGCAGTGTAGCAGAACATGCAGTAGCAATGATGTTTGCTCTATCAAAAAATTTAGTAGAAGCACAAATAGAAATGTGTTCAGGAAATTGGGAGATTAGAGGAGCAAAAAAAGCATTTGAATTAGAAGGAAAAACGGTTGGAATTCTTGGATTAGGGGCTATTGGACGTGAAACAGCGAAAATCTGTAAAGGTTGTGGTATGAAGATAGCTGCATATGATCCATATATGACAAAAGAACAGATTGAATCATATGGAGTAGAGTATTATGGAGACTATGAAGAACTTTTGAAAGTAAGTGATGTCGTTAGTATCCATGTTCCTCTTACAGAAGAAACAAAAGATTTGATTACAAGAAAGCAACTTAATATGATGAAAAAAACAGCATTGCTTATTAATTGTAGTCGAGGGGGAATTATCAACGAAGAAGATCTAGTGGTTGGATTAAAAGAAGGAGTTATTGCAGGAGCAGGAACAGATGTATTTTGTAATGAACCGCCTAAAAATGATGATCCATTATTACATTGTCCAAATTTAATTGTTAGTCCTCACTCGGCAGCTCAGACAAGAGAGGCTGTAATAAAAATGGCAGAGATGTGTATAGAAGGTTGTCTTGCTATTATAGAAGGGAAAAAATGGCCTTATGTAGCAGATAAGAGGGTTTATGAACATTCAAAATGGAATGGCGCAGAGTGGGCAGAAGTTTGAAAATGTAAAATATGGAGGTATGAAATAGATGGACTCAAGTATCATTGCAATTATTATAGCAACAATTACGATTATTTTATTTATGATAAATAAGTTGCCAATGAGTGTTGTTGCAATGGCTAGTTCCGTTGCTATGGGGATTTTTATACCAGAGATGGAATTATCAGCTGTATATGCAGGATTTAGTGCAACTGGCTGGCCAATGGTAGTAGGAATGTGTATAGTTAGTGCAGCACTTTTTGAAACAGGGGTTGCAAAAAGGCTCGGTGATAGGATTGGAGATTCTTTTTTAGCAAAAACAGAACGAAGATTCATTGTTACAGTTAGTGCAGTTTGTACTTTAATGTCAGCATTTATGAGCAATAATGGAACAGTAGCAATTTGGATGCCATTGATTGCAGTAGTAGCTGCAGGTTCTAATGGAAGAATTCGGTCTAAAATGGTTATCTTTCCAGCAGGAACAGCAGCAATTATTGGAGGGGCTTGTACTTTAATTGGTTCTACATCGCAATTAACAGCGAATTCTGTTTTACAAGGATATAAAGGGTATGAGAATGGATTAGGAATGTTTGATACAACAAAGGTTATGTTTCCAGCAGCAGTAGTACAAATTATTTTCTGGGGAACAATTGGTTATACACTCCTAAAGAAAGTCTTAAAACCAGAAAGTCCAGATTTTAATAAAGGAAATATGTATGCCACAATACCGATGAAAGAAGAAAATCAGACAGAAAATAATGTTCCGAAATGGAAAGGAAATATAGCGCTTGGTACAATGATTTTATGTATCTTTCTATTTGTAATTAGTGGATTTGAACCTTTTAATAATTATTTTAATATTGGTGTCATTGGAATGTTAGGTGCAGCTATTGTACTAGGAACAGGTTGTCTTCCTGTGGATAAAGCATATTCTGAATTACCATGGGACGTATTAATTACAATTGGTGGAATTGCTGGACTAGGAACAGGTTTGGACGTATCTGGTGGTGGTGCATTGATTGCTAATGCTGTTCTTAGTCTTTGTGGTGGAAAAGACGCCTCTATTGTATTATTGACTGTCGTTATTGCATTACTTACAAGCGTATTGACAAATTTTATGTCAAACAATGCCACAGCAGCAATGATAAGTCCTATTTGTATAGCAATGGCGCTCTCATTAGGAATCAGTCCAGTGCCTTGGGTGATTGTGATTGCAGCTTGTTCTAACTTGGCAATTGCAACTTCTTATGGAACTGCTGTAAATATGCAAATTCTTCCAGCTGGGTATAAATTTTCGGATTTTGTAAAAATTGGAGGACCACTTCTACTTATTATGATTGCAGTTGTAACAATTAGTAGTCTATGTTTTCTATTTTAAGTAAGAGAGGCATGGCAGGTGAGTAAAGATGTCAATGAAATCGGATTATGAACAATATCTAAATATGCAACGTATTATTAAAGAAAAAACAACGGGGAAGTTTTGGGTTAATCAGGAGGAACGATATATAGAGCCTTTTCAAATATATGGAAATCTTTATTATGTGGGAGATAGTTGGGTATGTGTTCATATAGTGGATACTGGAGAAGGTTTATTAATGTTTGATGCAGGCAATGTTGGAGCCGAGGCAATGCTAGTTCATTCTATTTGGAAACTTGGATTTAGTCCTTCTGATGTAAAATGGATTGTTTTATCTCATGGACATATGGATCACTTTGGAGCTGTGAACTTTTTTCAAAGAATGTTTCATACAAAGGTTTATTTGGGAGAGATGGACGCAAAAATGTTTCGAGAACAGCCATATCTTTCTATGGTGCAAGAAAGTGGAAACTGTATGAATACATTATTTCAAGTTGATCAAGAGATTAAAGATAATGATATCTTTCAGTTTGGAAATACAGAAGTACAATTTTATTCGGTACCCGGTCATACAAAGGGGTGTATTGCTTGTTTTTTTGATGTGAGAAATGGTGAAGAAAAGAAACGAGTTGGATATTATGGAGGATTTGGATTCAATACATTACAAAAAGAATTTTTAATGGAAATTGGAGACACTTCTTATGATATGAGAAAACTCTATTTAAAGTCATTACTTAAAGTTCGGGACGAAAAAGTTGATATTTTTATGGGAAATCATACAGTAAATGTTGATCTTATGAATAAGAGAAAACAAATGTTGGAAAATCCAGAAAAAAATCCATTTGTTGATGAACAAGCATGGAAAAGATACTTAGATTCTAAGTATGAGGAAATGGTAGAATTAATGAAACAAGTCTAATAATAATTTCTCAATGTTTAGGGGCAGTTATCATAAACCTATACAGCCATAGTTTTTGATCTATTGCCTTTGAATAAAATA
>Cebus_capucinus_imitator_PRJNA485217_SSR047__coassemble_1431_pt1 | contig 14054 bp, 14 predicted proteins | sample Cebus_capucinus_imitator_PRJNA485217_SSR047__metabat2_low_PE_010 | metagenome-assembled genome bin Cebus_capucinus_imitator_PRJNA485217_SSR047
TTATAAGAATCATTCGAAGAATATTACGAAAATCCGTGATATGGGTTATGTTCCTCTCAACCTAAGCTGGTACGTGAATTATACAGATTTTCTTCGTTTTTCTCGTCATTCCCTGCCCTTTTACATAGCTTTCTAAATTGTTTTTATATAAAGATGTTCCTAAAAACCAAGTATGTAGACGCTTTGAACTTTTTGCAAAACAAAAGGCTGCAAAGAGTAGAAATGGAAAGGACGGAAGGAGTGGTAAAACAACTCCAATTCCTCCAATCGCTAGGGAAAGGCACCCAAGTAAAATGTATATAATTTTCATATTGTTTCTCCTTATTTCCGCTTTCTATTGATTGTTTGCCATGAATTTTATTATGAATTTTTCGTTTTCCACTTACTTTTTATTGTAACAATCATATGATAGATTGCCATTTTAGGCTTTCGAACTAACATTCTTGGACCTGAAAATTTCATCACTTGCTTCATTTTCTCCCTCATATCAGTTCGATAACAGTGCACATGACACGCAGAGCAAAACGTCTTCGTTTCGATAAACGGGCATTTTCTCGTCCTTTCCTTGGCATACTGTAATAGCTCTTGGCACTCCGGGCAAAAGCCTCCCTTTATCCCATGTTTTTTCTCACAATAAATGGCAACCATCTCTTGTACAATTTCTTGTTCCTGTAATCGTTTTTGTTCGTTTTTCTCTTGCTTCATCGTTTTTTCCCTCTAAGAATTTCTTCTTCCATCAGAAACTTGATAGATTTCATCTGCCATTTGAATCGTAGACGCGCGGTGAGATACTAAAATGATAGTCTTTTCTTTTTTCTGCTCCATAAGAGATTTCAAAATAACCGCTTCATTTAAACTATCCAAATTGCTCGTTGGCTCATCTAACAATAAAAATGGTGCATCGTGTAAAAATGCCCTTGCCAAACCAATTCTCTGTCTCTCTCCGCCTGATAATGTATCTCCAAGCTCTCCAACTTGGGTTTCATATCCGTTTGGCAGCGATAAAATAAATTCATGAATGGAAGCCTTCTTACAAGCCTCCTCAATTTCTTCTCTTGTGGCGCTCCATTTTGCCAATTTAATATTATTTTCAATGGTATCTTGGAATAAATGTGTCTCCTGCGTCATATAGCTTTCTTGCTTTCTTAACCAATCGGTATTCCAATCTTGAATGGAAGTGTCCGACAGAGCAATCGTTCCAGAATTACAATCCCAAAAGCGCATCAGTAATTTTAAAAGTGTGGATTTTCCACTGCCGCTTTTTCCTACAAGACCGATCATCTTATTTTTTTCAATGGATAAGGTGAAATCTTTTAAAATATCTTGTTTCTCTCCGTCCACTTCATATGAAAAGTTCACATTTTCTACATTTGCTCCTGTAAATTCCTTTTGAACGCCTTCTTTTACTTCTTCCACCACTGGCTCTTCTTCTAAAATCTCAAAAACACGAGCTGCTGCTGCAAACGTTGGCTGCAAAGTACTTCCAAGATTTGCAAGGGCAAGCACTGGTCCAAATGATGAGACAAAGGCAACAAATGGAATGACGACTTCCTGAAAAGAAATGCTATTGGAAAAGAAAAATGACATTCCAAGCCATAAAAAGATCAGTGTCACTCCAAGAACGGCTGTATTCGTAACCGCCTGATTATGTCCAACCCCTTCTTTTAGCGTTTCTTCGATCTTGGCAAGGGAATCGCTCTTTTGTTTCATCTCTTTTAGACGCTGTTGTCCCATCTGATATTGTAAACTCTCGTCTAAACCTCTAAGGCTGTCTAATACATGGCTTCCTAACTCTCCAGAAGCATCACGGAACTGTTTTGCACGATCTTTTCCTCTTGATGCAATATAGGCAGGAATCACCGCTCCTAAAAGCAAATAAGAAGCAAATGCATAAATTCCAAGCGCCACATGATACTTTCCAATAAAGATGCTCATAATTAGGCTCATTCCAACGGCAATGGCAGTTGGAGAAATCGTATGCGCATAAAATACTTCTAATAGCTCTACATCTGCTGTTAAAAGGGCGATTAAGTTCCCTCTATCTCTTCCTTCTAATTTCGCTGGACAAAGTTTTCTAAGCGCGAGAAATAATTTTTCTCGAATTAACGCCAATAATCGAAAGGCAATATAATGATTGCTCGCCTGCTCCGCATAGCGCAAAATTCCGCGAAAAACAGCAAGGAGCATAATGATCACAAAAATTGTTTGAAGCGATAACACGGATTGTCCTACAAGCAAAGTGAACATTCCGACCGTTCCAAGCACCGGAATAAATGTTGAGCATAAAAATCCTGCAATTCCCATAATAATGGCAATCAACATATAAAAAACTAATGGTTTTACAAGTCCAATCATCTTACAAGTTATTTTCCAATATTGTGCTAACATTTTATGCCTCCCTTCCATATTGTTCTAATTGTCGTTGTTGCTGCCACATTGTTTCGTAACTGCCATGCTGTGCTAATAAGCTCTCATGGGTTCCGCTTTCCACGATTTTCCCATTTTTCAATACGCAGATGCGATCCGCTAAGACGACGTTGGCAAGGCGGTGTGAAATTAAAAATACAGTCTTTCTCTTCGCCATCTCGATAATTAAATTCATAATGTCATTTTCACTTTCCACATCGACATTGGAAGCGGACTCGTCAAAAATATAGATTGGAGTATCTCTTAAAATCGCTCTCGCTAAGGCAAGACGCTGTCTTTGTCCTCCTGAGAAGTTGCTTCCCTGTTCTTTTAACTCTGTATCAAGCCCTTGTTCTCCTCGCAAGAAATCTGCTAATTTCACTTGCTCTAAGACGTTCCAAAGTTGTTCGTCTGTGGCATTTGGCATAGCACACTGTAAGTTGTAGCGAACTGTTCCTTTAAATAAATAGCTATTATGCCCAATCAGCGTTATTTTTGATAACAGACTGTCTTCTTGGATCTCCCGCACTTCTTTTCCTCCTATTTGAATGGAACCTTCATATTCCATATGTTTTCCACATAATAAGGAAGCTAACGTACTTTTTCCGCAGCCGCTTTTTCCAACAAAGGCATAAAACTTTCCTGATACAAACGTCTCCGAAATCCCATCTAAAATTCTTCGATTTTCTTCATAACCAAATTGCACATTGGATACGGAAATGGTAAGATCTTCGCCAAGTTTCTCTGTTTTTTCTGCCCCTTCTTCACATTCTAAAAATCGGAAGATTTTATCGCTGGCAGCCATTCCGTTCATAGCGATATGGAAGAACGAACCTAATAAACGCATTGGGATAAAAAATTCTGCGGATAATAAAATAATGCTTAACGCTCCGCCTAATTCAATATTTCCTGCTTTCATCTCAAGAATCGCCAAAATAGCTCCGATTCCGGCTCCTCCAAAAGCCACAAGATCCATAATCGTAATAGAGTTTAACTGCATCGTCAGCACTCTCATCGTCACTTTACGAAAGCTCTCGGCTTCTTGCTTCATCTCTTCTTGTTTTCTTTCATCTGCCTGATAGATTTTTAAAGTTGTCATACCTTGTAAATTCTCAAGGAAACTATCTCCAAGACTTGTATATTGTCCCCAATATTTTGCCAGCAATTTTTTTGCAAATTTCTGAACGACAATAATAGAAATTGGAATAAAAGGTACACAGATCAATAGCACAATTGCCGCTTTTACGCTAATAAAAGATAGGACAACAAACAATGTAATTGGCGCTATCATACTGTAAAAAAATTGAGGTAAATATGCTCCAAAATATGTTTCTAATTGTTCCACTCCCTCTACTGCAACTTGTACAATCTCTGAAGTCGCTACTTTTTCTTGATAGGAGCTTCCAAGTTTCAATAATTTTTGATAAATCTTCTCTCTTAACCGCTGTTTGACTTCTTTTCCCGCTAAAAATCCCATTCTAGCCGCTTTTTTACTAAAGAAAAACCGTACGAGAATGCAGACGATGGCAATTCCTGTCACTATATACAGTTGACTGCTCTCCGCCTTTCCTTTAAAAACTTGATTAAAGAATTGGCACCATGTTAGTACCATAATAATATTACAAACTAACATCACCCATTGACATAATACTTGCAAAGCAATAAATCGTTTTGATTCAGGCACTTCCTGCATCAGCCGCTTATTTATCATTGGTTCTCTCCTTTACTGTTTTTGTGTTTTATTTCTTTCACATCTTGTAAAGTTAGCACAAGCTAACCCCATAAGTCAAGTATTTTTTCAATATTTTTAAATGGTGTAAATTTGTGGTAAGTTTGTGGTAAAAATATATATTCTAAAAAAAATAAGACCTTTCAATATACTGAAAAGCCTTATTTTATAGGGGTTTATTCTTGTTAATCTAAATTAGTCAACTTTGATGATTTCTTTCTTATTGTAAGAACCACAAGCTTTGCATACTCTATGAGGCATCATTAATTCACCACATTTGCTGCATTTTACTAATCCAGGTACGCTCATTTTCCAGTTTGCTCTACGTTTGTCACGTCTAGCTTTAGAAGATTTATTCTTTGGACAGATTGACATTGTCGTTACACCTCCTTCGACTTGTTAAAGATATCGCGAATAGCTGCCATTCTTGGATCTAGAACTTTTGTATCACAACGACAAGCATCAGTATTGCGATTTCCTCCGCACACTGGACAGAGTCCTTTGCAATCCGGTTTGCATAAAACCTTCATTGGCATCGCCATTACAAGCTCGTCATATACAAGCACGTCCGTATCCAATTCTGAGCCTTCTACAAAACTCATTTCAGTCAGATTTTCTTCTTCGTCTTCATCTTCGGAAAAATCCAACACTTTATCAAAAGTAATTGGAAACTCCCACTTCACATCTTCTAAACAACGGTCACAAGGAAGCAACAGTGTCACAGCAAATTGTCCTACTGCTCTCACTTTTTTCTTTCCCGCACTTGATAAATCAAGCACGACTTCACTTTTTTCCAAAAATGGATAGTGCAATCCGTTGAATTCGAAATTTTCCATCGAAATCTCGCATTCATGATGTTCTGTTTTTGCCTGATTTGACAAAATCTCTGATAAGTTTATTAGCATAATATCTCCTAATTTTCCATACCTTGATAATTATACATACAACCTTTCTGTTTGTCAACACAATTTTTAAAATTAGACAAGTATTTTTACTTGACACCTTGTAACCGCATAAAATCAAGGTTTCGCTTTTTATTTTGTTACTCTTTTCTTCTCTCTTATCTTATACTAATGTGACTGTGTCACGAGCGATCACAAGCTCTTCATTTGTTGGAATGCAGAGAACTTTAACTTTTGAGTCTGGTTTTGAAATCACTCTCTCTTCTCCTCTAAAGTTATTGACAGAAGCGTCAAATTCCACTCCCATAAATCCTAAGTAAGAGCAGATAACTTCTCTTGTCAATGGATCATTTTCTCCAAGTCCTGCTGTAAATACAATGGCATCTACCCCATTCATAGCTGCTGCATAAGCTCCGATATATTTTGCTACACGATAGCGGAAAATATCTAATGTAAGAGCGGCTTGTTCATTTCCAGCATCTCTTGCATCATCTAAATCACGGAAATCGCTTGAAATACCAGATAATCCTAATACTCCTGATTTTTTATTTAACACGTTCATCATTTCTTTTAAAGAAAGATTTTCTTTTTCTGCAACATATTCTACAATAGCTGGATCGATGTCCCCACTTCTTGTTCCCATAACAAGACCTTCAAGCGGAGTGAATCCCATACTTGTATCAACAGATTGTCCATGATCAACTGCACATACGCTTGCGCCATTTCCAAGATGGCATACGATAATTTTCATATCTTCGTAATTTTTTCCGAGAACTTCTGCTGCGCGTTTTGATACATAACTATGAGAAGTTCCGTGGAATCCATAACGTCTTACCCCATATTTTGTATAATATTCTTGTGGCAATCCGTATAAATAAGATTTCGCTGGCATTGTCTGATGAAATGCAGTATCAAAAACGCCTACCATTGGAACATTTGGCATAAGTGTTTTGCAAGCATGAATTCCAATTAAGTTGGCTGGATTGTGAAGAGGTGCTAATTCACAACATTCTTCAATCGCTTTTAATACTTCTTCTGTCAATACAACAGAATGCGCAAATTTCTCTCCACCATGAACAACACGATGTCCAACTGCACCGATTTCATCTAAAGAAGCGATCACTCCATTTTCTTTATCTGTTAACTGATCAAGCACTACTTGAATGGCTGCCTTATGATCTGGCATTGCTACTTCAAATTTAATCTTTTCTTTTCCATGTCTTTTATATGTGAAAATCCCATCAATTGTAATTCTTTCACAAAGCCCTGATGCTAATACTTCTTCCGTAGCTGATTCAATTAATTGATATTTTAAAGAAGAACTACCACAATTAATAACTAAAATATTCATAATTTATAAACTCCTTTTTCCATGTCTTTCATTGATTCTTTCCATGACTTATATTGTTCAGTCAATCTTCTTTAAAACCTACCCTATTTGACTGACGACTATTTCTATTATACATGGATTCTTCTTTGTCTACAACTAACAAATCATTTCAAATTGTATTTTTTTTCGTACATTCTCTATATTTTGTGTTTTCTCGAAGAAAAAACCACAAGATTATGCGTTATTTTTTTAACATACTGTTTTGCCCTTTTCTTTTCCTGCTCTTGTCCTTTCATTCTCTCTATATTATAATGAGTTGTGATTATATAAAATTTATCCCGATTTGATATAGCAATCAACTAGAAAGGAATCAATGATTTATGAATGTTACCGGAATTATCGCCGAATACAATCCATTTCACAACGGTCATGCCTATCATATGGAAGCGGCTCGTCAAAAGACAAACGCTGATTTTCTCATTGTTCTTATGAGCGGCGACTTTGTTCAGCGAGGCACTCCTGCTTTAATCGGCAAATTTGCCCGTGCAAAAATGGCGCTTTTCAATGGCGCCGATCTTGTCTTAGAACTTCCTTGTGCCTTTGCTACAAGCAGTGCTGAATATTTTTCAGAAGGTGCCGTTTCTATTTTCCATGAATTAGGTGTCGTTACCGACCTCTGTTTTGGAAGTGAAACAGCCGATCTTTCCCTGCTTTCTTCTGCTGCCGATCTTCTTTTGCATGAGACAGACGAGTTTAAAGCACAATTATCCGATGCTCTTTCAAAGGGATTTACTTATCCTCAGGCGAGAAGTAAAGCGCTTCTTTCTTGTATGCCCTCCTCTTCTCAGCAGAAAGAACTAGAAGCCCTATTAAAAACGCCTAATAATATTTTATCAATTGAATATTTAAAATCTTTAAAAAGGCGTAATAGTTTTATAACTCCCCACGCGATTTCCCGCATTCATTCCGGATACCACGAACAATCTTTATCGGACACTGGCATCTGTTCTGCAACCGCTATCCGATCTGCATTGCGAGAAAATCAACAAAACCTTTCTCTTCTTCGCTCCCAAATGCCCGCTTCTTCTCATGAAATTTTAGAAACGGAATATCAGATGCGTGGAATCCTAACAGAAGACGATCTTTCCACCATCGTTCAATATCGCCTGTTGGAACAAAAAAACTATTCCATGTATTTAGATATGAATCAGGAACTTTCCAACCGCCTTTCCAGCGTCTTACTGCCTTCCATGTCATTTTCTGAACTATCAAAGACATTAAAGAGCAGACAATATACGCTCACAAGAATCAATCGGGCCTTGCTTCATATTTTGCTCGGCATTACAAACGAAGAGATGCTCCAATATAAAGCGAATCAGTTTCGCTCTTATGCGAGAATATTAGGCTTAAAAAAACGTGCTTTTCCTCTGTTAAAGCAGATGAAACTTCATTCCAACATTCCTATTATTCAGCAACTGACGAAAGCCAATCTCTCTCAGTTTGAACTTCCTCCATCTCTTTTACAACTGGATCTCGATGCCCATCGGCTCTATGAAACGGTTTTACTGCAAAAATATCATCTTCCACATTCTTATTACGAAAAAGAGCTTGGCAGACAGCCGTTTCTTTTATCGTAAAATATTATGCATATCTTTGTCCTTCTTTTCATACCTTTAATAAAAAATGGAACTGTCTTTTCCTATGAAACATTTAAAAAAATTAGCAGTTATTTTTATTTTTTTCTCCATATTATGTTTTCCTGAGCTTTCCATACAAGGTAGTAAAGAAGGGCTTCTTCTTTGGTATGATACAGTTGTGCCAACGTTACTGCCTTTTATTATTTTATCCAATACATTGATCGCCGTCGATGCCATTTCCTATTTTACCTATTTATTTTACCCAATTTATCGGCTCTTTCCAAAATTATTGGACTGTTTTGCATCTTTACTCATCATCGGTTTCTTTTGTGGCTATCCTATGGGTGCAAAAATGATCGATGATTTTATTGCAACTGGAAAAATGACCCGAACACAAGGGCTTTTCTTGCTCTGTATTTGTAACAACGCAAGTCCTATGTTTTTAATGGGATATGTTGTCATTGCCACATTAAAAAAATCCATTCCAATTCCTGTTTTTTTATTTTGTATTTATTGTCCCATTGTCATTTTCTTTTTTCTTGGCATTATTATAAAGCCTGCTCTTATTACAACACAAAAAACAGCCACTTCCTTTCAGACAGTTCCTATGATGCGGACAGAAATGGATATTATGGCGGATTCCTTTGCTGTTATGCTAAAAATTGGTGGATACATGATGTTATTTTCTATTCTATCCCGCTTTCTTCTTCGATTGCCAATTGCAAATGAATCCATTCGAGGTCTTTTGCTGGCGATGAGCGAGATCACAATCGGCATTCGTTTTTTGAATCAACTGCCGATTTCTGCAATAAAAAAAACAGCTCTTATCGGAGCAACTGCTGCCTTTGGTGGAATTTCAAGTATTGCCCAAACCAAAAGCGTGCTAACCCGATCAAAGCTGTCTATTTTTCCTTATATTGTTATAAAATGTATCTTTTCTATTATGACATTTTGTTTGCTCTATGGATATGCCCTTTCTTATTCTTCCTCATAAGAATAGGAATCCATTGATTCTTCTAAATTTCCCTGTGGATATTCTTCGCCTACTGAGTTTTGATAGCCTTCTTGATAGAATTCGCCATTTTGTTCTTGATAGTCTTCCTGATACCCTTCCATTGGCTGTTCTTCACTGGAAACAGGGCTTCCATAGAGACCGACTTCAATCTCTTGACGATTTGCCATAACCGTTTCTAAATTCTCTTGAATGAGATCAAGCATATCATTATAACGTTTTGCACCTTCTACAAGTGCCTGATTCATAATATCTTCAATCATCGCAAGTTTTTCTTTTGTATATTCCATAGCGCCGACGCGAATCGTATTGCTATCCGCATTGGCACCATTTAAAATAGCATCTGCCTCTGTCTGAGCCTGTGTCAAAATTTCTTGTGCTTGATATTCCGCTTGGCTAAGAATCTCCTGCGCTCTTGCCTGCGCAATCTGAACGACCTCATGTTCTGCCACAAGGCTGTGGGCTTCCGCTGCTGCATCGGATACGATCTGTTCCGCCTGCTCTCTTGCGTCTGTTAAAATCCCCTCTTTATTTCTCATAATCTTTTGACAACGCTCAATTTCCCCTGGCATTCTCATATGTAATTCCTGAATCATCTCCATAAGTTCGTCTTTTGGGACAATAATTTTTGAAGACGAAAGAGGTTGAAATCGACAGCTATCCACAAATATTTCGAGTTCGCTAATTAAATCTTCGATAGCTTTTTTACTCATCTTGGAAAATCCTCCTTATTCTTGTTCCATAGCAGTTTTATTTTTTGCATACTTTTCCCTCATATATGGGATAACACTTTCTGGAACAAATTGTTCAAACGCCCCTCCAAAAAGTGCAATTTCTTTTACAGAAGTTGAACTTAAATAAGCATATTCCTCGCTTGTTGTAAAAAACATCGTATCCACAGTTGGATTTAACTTATGATTTGTCTGTGAAAGTTGTAATTCAAACTCAAAATCTGTAATGGCTCTCAATCCTCTTACAATCACAGTCGCCCCAACTTTTGCTGCATAGTCAACGGTTAAACCACTAAAATTCCCAACAGAAACATTTGGAATATCTTTTGTCACTTCTTCTAAAATCTTAACACGTTCCTCCACAGAAAACAATGGTGACTTTGCTTTGTTGTTTAGAACACCGATCACTAAATGATCAAAAACACTAGCCGCTCTCTTAATCACATCTAAATGCCCTAATGTGATCGGATCAAAACTTCCAGGATATAATGCAACTTTCATACAATGCTCCTTATCTGCAAATAAACACATGCTTATTTGTCTTATAAATTTTTTCTTTTATGATATGAAATCCTAGCGATTCCACATAATCAAATTCTGTATTTAAATCAGATTCAATGATGATTTCCGTGTCCTCCCCAACAAGACAGGAATCTTTTAATTCACTTAACACCTGACGCTCTAAATCTTTTCCATAGGGAGGATCCATATGAATATAGTCAAAGGTGATTCCCTGTGTTTTTAACTGACGAATCGCTGTGACTGCGTCGGTCATCATAAGCTGCGCTTGACTTTCCAATTTTGTATGAATTAAATTTCTCTTAATGCACTCCATTGGCTTTTTCTGACTTTCTACAAACCATGCCTTATTGGCACCACGGCTCAACGCCTCAATTCCAATGGCACCGCTTCCGCTAAACAGATCAAGAAAGTTACAGCCTTGTATATGCGGATTTATCATATTAAATAATGTCTCTTTAATGCGATCCGTTGTAGGTCTTGTTTCCATGCCATCAACGGTTTCAAGAAGAAGTCTCTTTGCACTTCCTGCTATTACTCTCATATTATTTCCTCTTTTACTACTTAATAAAATTTAGATAAGAAATACTGTTCTAACTCTCTTAGAATCTATTTCTCATAAAACAATCATCTCTATTTTTTATAAATCCCTTCCGTTTCCTTGTACAGTCAGAATTTTCTATTTCTAATTTTAACGAAAACCTGCTATTTGTCAAGTAAATCACAAAAAGCTTTATAAGAAATTTCTTATAAAGCCCTAGTTTTTCATTTAGCCTCAATAATTATCCTATCCAAATTTTTTCATAAAAATAGGATAATTATGAAAGCAGAATATTCATTACTTCATATGGTAGCATTCCTGTAATTTCCCATCTACGATCTCAAAAATTCTATCACAATACTCTGACACTATTTTACTGTGAGTTGCAATGATAATTGTCTTTCCTTGCTTTTTTAGTCCACATAAAAGCTCTAAAACTTCTTTTTCTGACAGGCAATCTAAAGAACCCGTTGGCTCATCAGCTAATATAACGCTAGGTTCTTTTATCAATGCTCTAGCAATCGCTACTCTTTGACATTCTCCTCCTGATAACTCATAAATTTTTTTATTAAGACAATGTTCAATTCCTAAAATTTCGCTTAATTTCTCCATCTTCTTTTCTATAAATTTTTTATCGTGCTTTCTATATTTAATTGGAAGTAAAATATTTTCTTCAGCAGATAAAGAATTTAACAAAGCATAATCTTGGACAACCATACCTATATTTCTTTCACGAAAAGATTCTCTTTTTCTTCTATCAAACTCCGAAATATCTTCTTCATCGAAATAATATCCACCATGATCTGCTTTTAGTAACCCTGATAAAATATTCAGAAATGTTGTCTTTCCAACACCACTTCGTCCCATAATAGCTACCATCTCTCCTGTTTTAATAGTACAACTAATTCTATTTAAAACCAAAATCTCTTGTTTCCCTTTTTTCTTTTTATAAGATTTACTTATATTTTCAAGTCTAATCATTGTAATCCCCTTTCAATAATTTTTCCATTGTAATGTATCGAAAATAAATCCATATAAGCAGAAGAGAAAAAATAAAAAATATCACTAACAATACTAGATCAAAAATCACCAATTCAAATAAAAATGCCCTTAAAAATAAACCTCCTACAAACATTGCAGTAATAACGGGAATCCAAATCACTTGAAATAACTTCATACACATACTTCTTTGAATCTCTCTTATACTATATCCTGATAATAAATACACCCTATATACATAAAGTAGAGACTGAATTATTAAAAGCATATACACTCCAATAGAAATGCAACTAAAAATAAATAAAATTATCCCAATGGATACTAACATTTCTATATTCTCATAAACAAGCATTTTTAAGGAATTTAATTCTAACATAGAATAATTTAAAACTCCTATATCAAAAACATTATATTTGATACGAAGTCTTTCTAAATCATTCAAAAAATTTTGAAAAGAATAAGAATCGGATAAACTTACCGTCCCATTAGACTTTTAGAGATACAAAAATCCCTGATACATCAAATCACTTAAACTATCTGGATCTTTTAAAATTGTTAATGATGGAGTTACAAAATAACGATCCAAAAATACTAATTCTCCATTAACTACAATAGAAGTATCTTTCTTTAGAAATCCAATAACATAATAGGTTGCCATTACATCTACTTGTGGCATACCATCTATCCTTTCTCCTATCTTATAAATCCCCATGTAGTCAGCACCTAGTATTACTGGTATCTCTTTATAATTTTTAGTAATAAATTCTCCTTGTCGAAATTCTCTTCCATTTGCTATCATTTTATGTAATTTTATTTTATTTGCATAATTCTTATTGATTAATATTTGTTTTATATTTTGATATTCATTTATACTATCCTTCTCTTCTTTCGATAAAAGATTGTCTTCATAATTGTATAAAAATTTTTCATCTCCCTTAAAATTAAAAATAGAATTTGGTTGAATAATAGATTCATAGTATTGGAATTTGGTATGATTACTTAGCTCTTCATAAAATTTCTTTAAAGCAATTACTTTATTATAATTTCTTATAAAAGCAGAAGTTGACACTTCCAAATCTACTAATCGATATTCCTTTTCCTTGTCCAAGATATGAGAGGAGCTAAATTGTGTATGATAGACAGTAAGAAAAACAATATTTAAACATAAGATCACAAAGAAAACTCCAATACTAAGCAAAACTTTTTTAACTTTACCCTTATCTCCATATTCGATTTTACAAAAGTGCATATTTATCACCGCCTTTGATAAGTTTGACTATTTTCTCTTTTAATATAAAAAAAATTGAAAATAATAATTATGATACAGCTTATAACAGAATATCCCATTATCCTATATAAAAATTTCTTATCAAAATAAAAGTCCCTCATAAAAAAAGAATAAGTAAATGCTGCTCCCAAATAAAAAGCAATGATATAAAAAATGGATTCAATAAAAACTACTTTGCGATAAATAAAACGGTTATTAAATCCCAATAGTTTAAAAACTTTTATCCAATTACTATAATAATAAGATTTTAAATAGATTACAAATAAAACGGCTACAAGACAACTAAAATAGGTCACACAAGTAATAAAAAAATAAATATTAGGAGCACTCCAAACTCTTGATATCCCTGTGTTTGGTATATCCAATATAGTAATCGAGTTCTGTATTTTTAATATTTGTAAATTTTGATTAATTTCTTCCATTGATTCTCCCATCACAATCTCCGTATTTTGTGGAGCCTGTTCAAATACATTGACTAAATTAAAAAAAACAATGTTATCCAATTGACTTTGAATGTCAAATCCAGCAATACCGATCACTTCATATTCTGTTCCTAAATAATTATAATACATTTTATTTTGTTTTACATGTAAATATGGTTTCATATTTTTTCCTACAACAACATACCTATTTTTCTCTTTAAAATCATTATGAGTAAAAAATCTTCCCTCTATTATCGGAATCTGATACAAATAATTAGAAGAAAAATAAATTGCTCTTGTATTCTCACTTAATGTTTTAGACAAAAATGTGTCATTAGAAGCTGATATGAGCTCTGATAATTTTACCTGTTCTGTTTGTATACAATAAGTAACATCGTTTTTATATAAGTCATTACTAATCAACTCTATTACTGTTTCTCGATAAAAGATTTTAGAAGAGATTACAAAAATTCCTCCCATAACTAATATTAACATCATAGATAAAATGTTTTTAAAAAACACCTCTTTTTTCAATAAT
>Cebus_capucinus_imitator_PRJNA485217_SSR047__coassemble_1464_pt1 | contig 13570 bp, 10 predicted proteins | sample Cebus_capucinus_imitator_PRJNA485217_SSR047__metabat2_low_PE_010 | metagenome-assembled genome bin Cebus_capucinus_imitator_PRJNA485217_SSR047
GGAGCGGAAGTATTTGGATACGAATATTTGCCATACTTTTTTCTTGTATGCGGAGTGGCATATGTCGTAAATGGAAATGGCTCTATTTACTCTTTGCAAAAAATATTTGAAAAGAGCAGATGGGATAAGGAATTGCACAAAAGCTAGAAGAGGCAGCAGAGGAAATGTGCAAAAAAAGAGAAATTTTTGCAATGCGTGTGGATACCCATCGAGAAAATCAAACGATGAGAAGATTTTTGGAAAAAAGAGGGTATCAGTTCTGTGGTCTCGTCTATTATGAGGGAAAAGCAGGAGAAGCAGAACGGTTGGCGTATGATAAAAAATTAAATAAATAGTTGTTTGTGCAGAATATATAAAAAAGTATATAATTATTTTGTTAAAATGGCGAAAAAAGAAAAATCCATTGACATGGTTCGGTGAATATGATATTGTCTACATAAATGAATAACAGCAGTCAAGGCTTGTTACTGAAATAGTGATATCGTCAGGCAAGACCTATAACATAGAAGAGTGAGGATAAGTGCCCCCTTTTATGTTATGGGTCTTTTTTGCTTTTATATGATAGAAAAAATTTTTTATCATATAAAAAGTTTGTTGTTAGATGAAAAAATGTGTACTTGATAAAAAGAATGAATGATAAAAGAGAGGTGGAATATATGAAAGTAAGTAAAATTTTAAACAATAATCTTGTGCTTTCAAGAGGGGAGAATGGACAAGAAGTAGTTGTGAAAGGGAGAGGAATAGGATTTCATGCAAAACGTGGTGACCTGATTGATTCAGAGTTAATTGAAAAGATTTTTATTCCAGAAAATAGACAAAATAGTATTCAGATTCAAGAATATCTAATGAATCTTCCAGAAGATATATTAGATTTTGTGCAGAAATATATTGATATAATAAAAGAAAAGTATGAGATGCAGTTACATAATAGTCTATATTTATCTTTAAGCGATCATTTGACGGGAACAATACAGAGATGGAAAAAGGGAATTACTCTAAAAAATATGCTTTTATTAGATATTGAGCAGTTATATAAAAAAGAGTATGAGATTGGGAAAGATATGCTACAAGAGATCAATCAAACCTTTCAAATAGAACTTCCGATTGATGAAGCTGGATTTATTGCTCTTCATTTCTTAAATGCAGAAGAGGGGCAGGAAGAAGAGGATAATTATACAATTGCAGTGATTGTAAGTCGTATTAGAGAGATTGTACGAAATTACTATAAAGAAATTGTTTTTGATGAGGAAAGCCTTTATTATCAAAGATTTTTAACACATTTAAAATTTTTTGCTCAGCGTTATCTTCATAAGGAATTGCATTATTCAGAAGATGAGAAGTTATATCAGATTATAAGAGAACAATATAAAGAAGCCTATGGTTGTGTAAAGCTCATTTATTTTATGATGCAAGAGGAATATCAATATGAGCTAACAGAAGAGGAAATGATTTATTTAACAATTCATATTCAAACAAATGTAGAAAAATCACGAAAAAAGTGATGAAAAATGTTTGCATTGGCTTGTTACTGAAGTATGTATCTGCATACCGTTCAGGCAAGACCTTTATATAATATCTTTATTATTTAAAGGAGGAAGAGCTATGAAAAAAGATTATAGCCAAGTAGCTGACAAATTAATTCAAGCAATGGGTGGAAAAGAGAATATCACTCGTGTGTTCCATTGCATGACAAGACTTCGTTTTTATGTAAAAGATCGAAGTGCAATCCGGGAAAATGATATTAAAAAGTTATCGGAGGTATCAGGGGTAAACTGGCATCAAGATCAATTTCAGGTCATTGTTGGAAATGAGATCAATGCTGTATATAAGGCATTGATGGAAAAAGGTGTTCCGACTGATGAGGAAGGAAGTCAACAGAGAGCACAGGTAAAAAAATCTGTAGTTTCTAATGTTATTGATGCCATTACAGGCTGTATGACACCGATGATTCCAGCCCTTACAGCAGCCGGTATGATGAAAGTTGTACTATCTTTGTTAGATATTTTTCATTTAGTTTCAACAGAGGGAAGTACATATCAAGTTATCTCTTTTATTGGAGATGCAGCATTTTATTTCATGCCATTCTTAATTGCGGCAAATGCAGCAAAAGTATTTAAAGTAAACCAATCATTAGCACTTATTATTGCTGGTGTATTTTTACACCCAAATTTTACTGCAATGATGGCATCAGGAGATCCGATTACGTTGTTTTCTGTGCCCATTTCAAGTGCAACTTATGCCTATTCCGTTATTCCAATTATTTTAATGGTATGGATTATGTCCTATATTGCAAAAGGTGTTGAAAAAATCACTCCAAGAATGGTGAAATTAATTTTAGAACCAACATTAGTTATTTTAATTAGTGCTCCAATTGCTTTAATTGTAATTGGACCATTAGGAGGAATTATCGGTGATGGACTTGCAATGATCATTGATTTCTTATCTGTAAAATTAGGATTTATTGTGGTAGGTGTATTATCAGCAGCATTCCCATTTATTGTTATGACAGGTATGCATCATGCATTAACTCCAATTGGATTAAATGCTGTTGCTACAGGAGGAGATGCTTTAATCTTCGTCTCTCAAGTATGTGCGAATCTTGCACAAGGAGGAGCTTCTTTTGGTGTAGCGGTTCGTTCTAAAAATAAGAATATGAAACAGTTAGCAAGTGCCTCTGGAATTTCGGCAATTATGGGAATTACAGAACCAGCACTCTATGGTGTTACATTGAAATTAAAACGCCCAATTATTGCAACAGCTATTGCAGCAGGTGTTGGTGGAGCGTTTGGTGGTATTCTTCAAGTAACTTTATATATTGCACAAAATAATATTACAGCGATTCCAGCCTTTCTTGGAGAAAAAGGAATTACAAATTTTATTTATGGAATTGTTATGATGCTTATTTCTTTCGTAGGGGCGTTTGTATTAACAATTGTTTTAGGCTTTGAAGATGAAAGAGAATTAGAAGAAAAAGAACAAGCTGTTGAGAAAGAAACAGTAAGAGAGTCTAAAAAAATAATAGAGAAAATTGAAATTGTATCACCAGTAACAGGAACAGTTGTAGATTTAAAAGAAGTACCAGATAAAGTTTTTTCAGAACAAATCCTAGGAGAAGGAGTTGCGATTATTCCAGAAGAAGGAAAAATCTATGCACCAGCCAATGGTGAAGTTATAACAGTCATGGATACAAAACATGGAATTGCATTTCGGACAGAAGATGGAGTGGAAGTATTGATTCATGTTGGACTTGAAACAGTTAATTTACAAGGAAAATATTTTATTTCTCATGTACAAAATGGATCAAGAGTAAAACAAGGAGAGCTTCTTGTGGAGTTTGATATGGAAGGTATTAAAAAGGAGGGGTACAATCCGATCACGCCAGTTATTGTAACAAATATAAGTGACTACATTAAAGCGGTTCCAGTTCAAAAATCAGGAGAAAAAGTTTTATCAGGAGATGACTTGATTACTATTGTATAAGAAAGATAAGAAAACGGAAAGGAAGACACATATGAAAGAAAAGAAAATGCCAGATAAATTTCTTTGGGGCGGTGCCACAGCAGCGAACCAGTATGAAGGTGGTTGGAATGAAGACGGAAGAGGACCATCTATTGCAGATATTTTAACAGGTGGCAGTGTAGATAAAGAGAGAAGATTGACTGTTCCAGCACCACTGGATACCGAATTTTATCCAAATCATGAGGCAACAGATTTCTATCATCATTATAAAGAAGATATTGAATTATTTGCAGAAATGGGCTTTAAAGTTTATCGTTTTTCTGTTTCATGGTCTAGAATTTTTCCAAAAGGAGATGAAAACCAGCCAAATGAAAAGGGGCTAGAGTTTTACGATAAAGTGATTGATGAGTTAAATAGATATGGAATTGAGCCATTGATTACAATTTCTCATTATGAGAATCCCCTTCATCTTTCTTTGGAATATGGTGGTTGGAAGAATAGAAAATTAATTGATTTTTATTTAAAATTTGCAAAAGTGTTATTTGAGCGCTATAAAGGAAAAGTAAAATATTGGCTTACATTTAATGAGATCAATATGCTAACAGAACCATTTGGAGCAGTCTTTTGCGCAGGTATGTTAGATGAAGCTGACAATAATGAAGAAACAAGATTTCAAGCAATGCATCATCAACTTGTAGCAAGTGCATTAGCAGTAAAGATGGCACATGAAATTGATCCAGAAAATCAACTTGGCTGTATGTTAGCCTATCATAATGGCTATCCATATACTTGTCACCCAAAAGATGTATTCTATGCACAGCTTTATGGTCAAATTCATAATTCGATTGCAGGAGATGTGCATGTACGCGGGAAATATCCAGGATTTGCATGGCGTTACTTTGATGAACATGGATTTGAGCTCAAGATACTTCCAGAAGATAATAAAATATTAAAAGAAGGGACAGTTGATTTTGTGAGCATAAGCTATTATTCAAGTAACTGTGTTAGTCAAACAACAGAAAATGCAGAAAAAATAAAAGGAAATGGAGAAGTTAATATTAAAAATCCATATTTAAAAGCTTCTGATTGGGGTTGGCAAATTGATGCACTGGGACTTCGTTATGTACTAAATCAAATTTATGATCGTTACCAAATTCCAATTATGATTGTAGAAAATGGATTAGGTGCTATTGATGAAATAACAGAAGATGGACAGATTCATGATGATTATCGAATTGACTATATGCGCCAACATATTGAACAAATGAAAGAAGCTATTTATGATGGAGTGGATTTAATCGGATATACTTGCTGGGGCTGTACAGATTTAGTGAGTGCTTCTACTGGTGAAGTAAAGAAACGTTATGGACTTATCTTTGTAGATAAATATGATGATGGAACAGGTGATATGTCTAGAAAGAAAAAAGACTCTTTCTATTGGTATAAAAAAGTAATTGAATCTAACGGAGAAAGTCTATAAAAAGTAGCAAAATGAACGATTAGGAAAGGGCTAGAGAATCATAAACTCTCTAGTCTTTTCAATTATTTATGTAAAGATCTAGAGTGAGAGGAGTTATAAAAATGGAACAAGCATGGTGGAAAGAAAGTGTCGTGTATCAAATTTATCCAAGAAGTTTTTGCGATAGCAACGGAGATGGAATTGGTGATATTAATGGAATTACAAGTAAATTAGATTACTTAAAAGAATTGGGAATCGACGTTATTTGGTTATCCCCAATTTATGAATCTCCAAATGATGACAATGGATATGATATTAGTAATTATCAGGCAATTATGAAAGATTTTGGAACAATGGAAGATTATGATAAGTTGTTAGAAGAGGTTCATAAACGGGGAATTAAAATAGTGATGGATCTTGTTGTCAATCATACATCAGATGAGCATTCCTGGTTTGTAGAAAGCAGAAAGTCAAAAGATAATCCATATCGTGATTATTATATTTGGAGAGAGGGAAAAGATGGAAAGGAGCCAAATAATTGGGGGTCTTGTTTTTCAGGATCCGCATGGCAATATGATAAACAAACCGATATGTATTTTTTACATTTATTTTCGAAAAAACAACCAGATCTGAATTGGGAAAATGAAAGAGTAAGGAAAGAAGTTTATACAATGATGAAATGGTGGTTAGAAAAAGGAGTAGATGGATTTCGAATGGACGTGATTAGCTTGATTTCTAAGGATCAAGATTTTCCAGATGGAAAAGCTAGTTTAAATGGATACGCATCTTTTAACACGCCAGCCAATGGACCAAGAGTCCATGAATTTTTACAAGAAATGAGAAGAGAAGTTCTTCAACACTACGACACATTAACTGTTGGAGAATGTTCTGGCGTTACTTTAGAAGAGGCAAAACAGTATGCTAATGCAGAAGGCACCGAGTTGAATATGGTATTTCAATTTGAACATATGGAGGTTGATGCAGATGGTGATAATAAGTGGACAGATAAAAAAATGGAACTTACCGATTTAAAAGAAGTGTTAAGTCGTTGGGAAGTTGGATTAGATGGAATTGCATGGAATAGTCTATTTTTTGAAAATCACGATCAACCAAGAAGTGTATCACGATTTGGAAATGATAAAGAATATTGGGAGGATTCTGCTAAAATGCTTGCAACTTGTCTACATATGATGCAGGGGACTCCTTATATTTATCAAGGGCAAGAAATTGGAATGACAAATGTGCCATTTAAAAATATTGAAGATTTTAGAGATTTAGATAGCATTAATGCCTATCATGAACTGATTGAAAAAGGGATTTTTTCAGAAGAAGAAATGATGTGTTATCTTTGCTATAAGAGTCGTGATAATGCAAGAACACCATTTCAATGGGACGATTCGCAAAATGCAGGCTTTACAACAGGAACACCTTGGATTATGGTGAATCCAAATTATAAGAATATTAATGCAAAAGAACAAATGAAGAGAGAAGATTCTATTTTCCATTATTATCAAGCGTTGATTCAGTTAAGAAAAAAAGAGCCAATCATTGTATATGGTTCTTATGAATTATTGGAGCCGGAATCAAAAGAGTTATATGTTTATAAGAGAAGGTTAAAAGATGAGGAATTGCTTGTTATTTGTAACTTTTCAGAAAAACAAGTAGACTATAAAGTTCCAGATCAATTCCAGCAAGCCAATTGTCTGATTCATAATAAAAAAGAAGAATGGAATAAAAAGGATTTCTTACAACCATATGAAGCGATTGTATTAAAAAAATAGATTTTAACTTGTTAGATGATTGACGAAAAAAGAAGAACGAGATATGATAAAAAGGAAAGCATAAAACAAAAAGCAGAAAGGAGGCAGTAGCGATGATGAATTTTATGAATAGAAACTTTGAAAGTAAAATAAAAAATCCAGAAAAAGACTGCCTCACTTTGCCTTGGAAAAGAAACGAGAATTAGACTTTTCTAAGATACCATTTGCCTATATGAAGAAGATGTATGAATGCCGCAGTCTATTTGACTGCGGCATTTGTCATGTTCTTTCGTAAAAGATGGAAGAAGAAAGGCGATGCTTTCAGAACCGTTCTATGCCAAAGAAAAAAGGGCATGAATGAGCATTAGCATACTGGAAAGGGGTAAGATGATGAAGTATTTATGGAAACAGATCAAGAAATACTGGTATTTCTATGTATTGGGATTTACTGCGATGATCATTAGTATTTGTCTTGATATGATGGCGCCACAGATCACACAGACTTTAATCGATAAAGTCATTATCGGTGGGCAGATGAACCTTCTTATGAAGCTGCTTCTTGGATTATTAGGAATCGGCGCAGGAAGGGCAATTTTTCAATACGCAAAAGAATTTACATTTGACACAATCGGGGTATCCATTGGGTGTAAAATTCGAAAAGAATTATTTGATCACATACAAAAACTTTCCGTTCATTATTTTGATCAACATAATACTGGGGAATTAATGGCGAGAGTGAAAGATGATGTGGAGCGAATTCAAAATGCACTTGGATTCGTTGGAATGTTGGCATTTGAATGTATTATTCATACGGGAATGGTGCTGTTTTTTATGGTGAGAATCAGTCCAATGCTTACGATTCTTCCGCTTATCGCTATGCCGATTGTAGCTTTTTGCGCCATAAAAATGGAAAAGCAGTTAGGCGAAGTCTATGAGGACATTAGTGAGGAAACGGCAAAACTGAATACAGTGGCGCAGGAAAATCTGGCAGGGGTTCGAACGGTAAAAGCCTTTGCAAGAGAGCGCTATGAGATTTCCAAATTTAAGAAAAGAAATCAGGCATTTTATAACAGCAACATGGATCAGGCAAAAATTGTATCTATCTATCAGCCAATTATCTCTTTTGTAGGGAAAGCGCTTCTTATGGCAGTTGTCATTGTCGGCGGAATTTTCGTGATTCAAGGAAAGATGACATTGGGGCAGCTCGGTGCGTTCACAGAATATTCCAATAACATTATATGGCCGATGGAACTGCTTGGGTGGCTGAGCAATGATATTGCGGCGGCGCTCGCATCAAATCGCAAGATTCAAAAGATTTTAAAAGAACAGCCAGAGATTAAAACGCCGGAGAACCCTGAAACGTTACAGGAAGTGAAAGGAACGATCACATTTGAACACGTCGGGCTTTCTCTCCAAGATAAGACGATTTTAAAAGATATTAATTTTACGCTAGAGCATGGAAAAACGCTTGGAATTATGGGAATGACCGGTGCGGGCAAAACGTCCATTATTAATCTGCTGCAACGATTTTATGATGTCAGTGAAGGTGTCATTCGTTTAGATGGTGTCGATATTCGAAACTTATCCCTTGCACAGCTTAGAAGCAGTATGTCCGTCGTTTTACAAGATGTATTTTTATTTTCGGATACAGTGGAGGAAAATATTAAGACGGGATTAAAAGCAGAACTCGATCATGAAGCGGTAGAGTGGGCTGCCTGTCATGCCAGCGCCTCCGGCTTTATTGAAAAATTAGAGGAAGGATATGAAACTGTTGTAGGAGAGAGAGGAGTTGGGCTTTCAGGAGGACAAAAGCAAAGAATTAGCATTGCAAGAGCCATTGCAAAGAAGACACCGATTTTAATTTTAGATGATTCCACGTCTGCTCTCGACATGGAAACGGAACAGGAGATTCAAAAAAGTTTAGAAGAAGTAAAAGATGCCACAAAGATCATTATTGGACATCGAATCTCAGCGGTGAGAAATGCCGATGAAATCATTATTTTAAGCGATGGAGAGATTTTGGAACGTGGAACCCATGACACATTAATGAAAGCAAAAGGGCAGTATTATCAAACATATTGTGTGCAATATGGAGAGGAGGGATAATCGATGGCAGTGAATGCAATTCGGGAAGATGAGGAACAAAGAGAAGTCAAGAAAAAAGATACGCTCATTCGACTGTATCGATATTTGTTGCAATATCCAAAGCAGTTGTGGATCGTAAGTGGTATTATGTTGATCACCGTCGTTATCAGCATGATTGGACCATTGATTGTGGAGCGAGCAGTCAACGTTCATGTGGCACAAAACGATGTGGAAGGACTCATGAAATTGGGAATTATTGCGATGATTTTATTTTTCCTATATGCTGTTGGAACCGGAGTTCGTATGTGGATTATGGCAAAAGTATCCAACGATGTGCTGCTTCGGATTCGAGAAGATTTATTTGAACATATTCAAACACTGAGTTTCCATTTCTTTGACAGCAGACCAACAGGAAAGATACTGGCGAGAATCATTGGTGACGTCAATGGATTAAAAGATGTCCTTTCTGATAGCGTTACAAAGCTCATTCCAGACTTTATTACGATTGTAGGCGTCGCCATTATTATGCTCATTAAAAATGCAACACTAGCTATGGCAGCTTTTATTACGATTCCGATTCTCGTTGTAGGAATGTTTTTTATTCAGATCAATGCTCATAAACGATGGCAAATTTTTCGGAAGAAAAACTCCAATCTAAATGCCTTTGTCCATGAAGATTTCTCGGGAATTCGCATTGTGCAAAGTTTTGCGGCGGAGGAAGAGACGAGAAAGGATTTCTACCATATGGCAGAAGAACAGAGAGATTCCTTTATCCATGCGGTTAAATTAGCAGATGGATTTGGTCCAGTAGTAGAAGTGACTTGGGGGCTTGGTGGATTTTTGCTCTATTATATCGGAATTCAGGTGCTTGGGGTTGGAACCGTAGAAATCGGAACATTTCTTGCATTTTCTACCTATTTATCTATGTTTTGGAGCCCTATTAGAAACTTAGCGAATTTTTATAATAAGCTGACGACGAATCTTTCAGCGGCAGAACGTGTCTTTGATATTTTAGATACAGAGGCAACCATTGCTGATTGCGAAGGGGCAAAAGAATTGCCGACAGTTTCAGGAGAGGTCACATTTGATCATGTGAGTTTTGCCTATGAAGATGCTCCGGAGAAATATGTATTAAACGATGTGAGTTTTACGGCAAAGTCAGGGGAAACCATCGCTCTTGTTGGGCCGACAGGAGCTGGAAAGACGACGATTGTTAACTTAATTAGCCGTTTTTATGAGGTGACAAAAGGTCGAGTTTTATTAGACGGATATTCCTTAAAAGAAGTATCCCTTCATAGTTTGCGAAAACAAATGGGCATTATGACACAGGATAACTTTCTATTCTCAGGAACAATTAAAAAGAATATTCGATATGGGCGACTAGAAGCCACCGATGAAGAAGTGATTGCGGCGGCGAAGGCAGTCCATGCCCATGAATTTATTATGGAATTAGAACACGGTTATGATACAGAAATTAGCGAGAGAGGAAGCCAGCTGTCCATTGGACAACGACAGCTTTTAGCTTTTGCAAGAACGATGGTATCCAATCCGAGAATTTTAATTTTAGACGAGGCGACATCAAGTATCGATACGCATACCGAATTATTGGTACAGCAAGGCATTGAAAGTCTGTTAAAAGGCAGGACGTCTTTTGTCATTGCCCATCGCCTTTCTACAATTCGAAAGGCAGATCGCATCTTTGTTATCGATCAAGGGAAAATTATGGAAGAAGGAAACCATGAACAGTTAATGGCGAAGGAAGGCGCCTACTACCAGCTTTATATTAGCCAATTCTCATAGAAAATAAAAATATAATAGAAATACAAAAGGGACTAATGGGAAATAAAAGTTTGATGAAACATATGAAAGCCGATTTCAATAATCGAAACGGTATGTTGATCAATTCTTAAATTTTCCAATAGTCCCTTTTGCTGTGCACGCAACTTGCCTCATAAAAAGATTAATTTTTTGTCCTTTTATGTTTCCTTTTTGCTGTGCGCATAATCTACTTCATAAAAAAAGTGATTTTTTGTCTTTTTCTATCTCTTTATTATTGTGCGCAAAACTTGCTTGGTAAGTTTAGGTTTTTCATTTTTGTTAAAAATCAGTTTGTTGTTCAAAGGAGCGTATCCAATTTCCTTTTAAGAAATAAACGAGGAAAATAATAGAGCTTAAACTCCAAGTCAGTGGATATGCCCAGAAAATAACATGAATGCTCGGAATGAATTTTACAATAATCGTGATGTAGGATACACGGATCACACACCAGCAGATCATCATAATAATCATTGGAACGGTCGATTTGCCGGCGCCTCTTAAAATTCCAGCGATACAGTGGGAGAACGCTAACAAGAAATAAAATAAAGTAACCGTTCGAGCCTGTGTTGTTCCAAAGGCGATCACTTTCGGATCGTTATTAAAGGCGGCGATCAAAGTTGGGGCAAGGAAGTAAATGCCGATTCCAACAAGCTCCGCCATGGTGATGGAGCAGAGAACTCCAAATTTGGCGCCCTTTCTCACCCGATCATATTGCTTTGCGCCAAGGTTCTGGCTGATAAATGTTGTGAGGGAAAGGGCAAAACAGGTGATTGGCAAAAATCCAAATCCTTCGATTTTTGAATAGGCGCCACACCCTGCAACGGCCATTTTTCCAAAACGATTGATATTTGTCTGAACGATAACGTTGGCAAAGGCGATAATGGAATTTTGTACGCCGGCAGGGAGACCGTTTGAGATAATTAATTTTAACATTGGGCGATGAATGCGGATTTTCGGAATGGAAACACGATAGGCTTCTTTTGTGCGAAGGAGGCGGATAAAGCAGAGGAGCGCGCTTGCAAATTGGGAAATAATAGTCGCCAATGCAGCAGAGCCAACTCCTAAATGGAAGACGCCGACAAACAGTAAATCCAATCCAACGTTGATACAAGAGGAGATAATTAAGTATATAAGCGGACGTTTGCTATCTCCGGAAGATTGTAAAATACCAACGAATACATTATAAAGGACGAAGCCTAGCGAACCCATAAAATAAATTCGGAAGTAAACGACTGAATTCACAAGGACATCTTTTGGAGTGCCCATTAAAACTAAAATCTGAGGTGCCAAAATAACGCCGAGTATCGTTAAAGCGATTCCAGCAATCAGCCCAAAAGCGATGGTCGTATGTATGGATTGCTGAATTTTTTCTTGATCTTTTGCGCCATAATAGCGAGCGATTACAACACCGGCTCCCATGGAAATTCCATTAAAAAAGCCGACTAAGAGGAAAATTAGATTTCCGGAAGAACTAACAGCGGCTAGGGCATCGCTTCCAAGAAAATTTCCAACGATTAAAGAGTCAGCGGTGTTATAAAGCTGTTGAAATAAGTTGCCAAGAAAGAGGGGAATGGCAAAAGCGATCAGCCTTTTCCATATGGGTCCCTCTGTTAAAAGAGTTGTTTTTGTGTTGTTCATAAGATTATCTCCATTATATATAAAAATTTTTTCACATTAATGTGATCGCGTGAAAATCTAATAACTATCTTATCATAAAAATAATAAAAAAACAGTGTTCTATAAAATTATTTTTCATTGCTGAGTTTTGGAATAAAATTTTGTATAGTTTTCTATGGAGCGTGATGAAAAAAATGGAGAAAGTCGGGACTTATTTGAAAAATAGCGGTTTTCAAAGGAAGGTTTATGAAAAAAAGACAAAAATTATTCTATAAGATGTTAAAAAAGTGTTTAAATGTTGTAAAAACTCTCGTTTTATTGTAAATTATATGAGAGTGTATATAATAGAACCAAAAAAGACGAAAAATATATTTCCAAAAAAGAGCAGATAGCTTGATAGGTTTTATTAAAGAGCAAGCGGCAATGAGAAAGGAGAATAAGAATTTATGATAAAAACAACAGGGGAGCAAGTCTTATTATATGGAATTAAAGATATGGAAAAAGAGAGAAGATTAAAAGGGATTCTAATTCGTATGGGTGTTAGAATTAAAAACATTCCGATAACCCAGTGTGGACAGACTGTCGGATATCTCGCCGGAATAAAAGGGTTTGAACAAAAAGAGAACGTAGAAGAGCAGGAACCAGTGCCAGAAGAGATGTTAATTATGAAAGGTTTTACAGGAAATCGTCTTGATCTGTTGTTAAAAGAGATGAGAAGATTAAATGCGAGAGTGGATTTAAAGGCGATTATTACAGAAAATAATCAACATTGGAACTTATGGGAATTAAGTGAAGAGTTAAAAAAAGAACATGAAGCGATGAACAATCAATAAAAATGAAAGAGATAAACCGAAGAAATGAGATGGAAAGAAATTTTTTCGGTTTGTCGGTTTTCTAGTGATTTCAAATTATTCTTATGCTACATTTCAAAAGTTTTAAAGAAAACGAAGTTAGAAATGGTTTGTCTTAATTTACATGAAGAGTGTTTAAGAGTGGCTTTTCATCGGAACGATTCAAATCAGAATCATATATCTCAGTAAAAAAAGATAACAATATAATTGAATAAACATAGAAAGATAGTTGTTTGATTATTCAAATAATCATGCCGTGAAAGAAAGGCTGTATCTTTGGATTTTTGAATGGTTCGGTTCGACCTTTGGGAGGTTTAAAATGGTTAGCAATGTGTAAGTGATGGGATAGTGACAAGGAATGGAAAGAAAACAGATAATATGAAAAAGAGATTACGAAGAGAACAAAGTTGTCTTTCGAGGAAATACGAAGGTTATAAAAAATGTTCAAAAAAGAAAGGAGAAGCTACTCGACAAAAGTTCATATTTTGAGTAGCAAGAACCTATGGACTTAGAAACATCAA
>Cebus_capucinus_imitator_PRJNA485217_SSR047__coassemble_1469_pt1 | contig 13454 bp, 14 predicted proteins | sample Cebus_capucinus_imitator_PRJNA485217_SSR047__metabat2_low_PE_010 | metagenome-assembled genome bin Cebus_capucinus_imitator_PRJNA485217_SSR047
ATAGCATGAATTCTAAGCAAAAAACGACTCTTTTTCCTATTTATCCTAATGACTTCTTCTTTTTTGTATGTTCAAATTCTTCCTTTTCTTCCTTTTTGCCAACCAATAACAGCTGCTCCAATAGCGCCTGCATATTGGGACAATTTATGAGTTTTTACTTCTTTTTGTAAATATCCGCTCAATACTTCTTTGAATACATCAATTTGTGCTAATCCCCCTGAAAAAAAGATTTCTCCATCTAGCGGCATTTTTTGAGCAAAAATCGCTGTCCGCCTACAAATAGAATGAATAATCCCAAGTAAAATATCTCCTGCATCTACTCCCTTTGCAAGTAAGCTCACTACTTCACTTTCTGCAAATACTGTGCACATACTGCTAATATTCACCCAAGTTTTTCCTTTTGTAAAACTTGTAAGCTCCATCATATTTTGTCCTAATGTCTGACTGATCACTTCTACAAATTTCCCTGTACCAGCAGAACATTTATCATTCATTAAGAAATCAATCACATTTTGATCCTGATCTAATAAAATAGCTTTACAATCTTGCCCACCAATATCAATAACTGTTCTAAGTTCTGGACATAAATACACTGCTCCTTTTGCATGACAAGTGATCTCTGTAATTTGTTTATCTGCCTCTTTCAATAAATCTCTACCATATCCAGTTGTAACGACATAAGTATTTGGACGATACATTTTCTGATATAAGAATTCTATACTTTCTTTTGGATTAGCAGAAGTCGGTATCAACTGTGTTTCTAAGATTTTATTTCCATCAAATAAAACTGCCTTTGTTGTGGTTGAACCAGAATCAATTCCTAAACTAAACCTTTCTTCCATCTTTTCTTTCCTTATCCCTTTTTCTCATTTTCATTTCATTGATGAACTATATCTTTTGGAAACTTATAACATTTCAATAAAAGCTGCCATTCTTGTATTAAGTTGCCCAAGATCCGCTGTGGAATAATCTGTTTCCACTGCCATATAAGGAATTTCATAGTTTTTCTTTACAAATCGTTTCACTCCAAGCGTTTCTACATTATAAGTATGACAGGCTTGCAGCACAACTTCTACAACTGCATCTACTTGATAGTCTTCAATTAGTTCTCCCAATAACTCATAACGATTTGGATTCGGCGACATACAAGAACAACCAATGGATAAGTATCTCTTAGCTAACGCTTCATATACATTTTCATTTGTTTCATCTACAAGACGTTCCAATGACTTTGCCCCCGAACAATTTTCAAAGCCGACAACGATTCCCCCATTTGCTTCAATTGCTTTTACTACTTTTAATGCCCCTCCTCCAATTGGAGAACCTGTAATTAAAATTCTTGGTCGTTTTCCAACATTTTTTCCTTGTTCATATTCTTTTTGAATTTTTTCCACTAAATACTCAACTTCTTTAATTGCCTCTTCCTTATCAAACTTAAATCCTGCACCATTTAATACTTGATAGATTTCTTCTCCAAATACCGGTGCCGGGTCTAGCTTCATCAAGCCATATAGTTTCTTTAATGATTCTCGTTCTCGGTTCTTTAATTGAATTGCTTTTCGTATATCTTCTTCTAGAATCGTAACTTCAAACTGCTCTTCTAATTTTCTCTGAAAACGAACTAACTCTTTTTGAAATAATTCTATTCCGTCTTCATTCTGAGTATTTGGTAACTGCATTACATATACATTTTTATAATCAGATAAATACTCATACATTTTCTTTTTTCCATCACAAGTTGTTTCTCCTACAACAAGATCTGAAAAATAAAAATATGGACAACGATCGGTTTTCGCAAATCCATAGCTTGATTTAATTAATGGACATAAATTTCTTGGTAAATCTTTTTCTGCATCTGGAATTGTTTCATCTGATGTAGAACAAAGCCCTACTGGCACTGCCCCCATTGCCATAATAATTTCCACTGGCAAATATGTACAAAATAATCCAACAACTGGTGTTCCCTTTCTTTTTAATTCATGTACGGTAATAAATGACTGTCTCCTTTGTTCTGCAAACGATTCAAAAATCTCTGGTAACTCTTTTACTAACTCCATCTTTCATACCTTCCTTATTTTGATAGTATTGTCTTCATTATACTAAATAGGAAAAATATGTCGCAACTTGTTTCTTAAAAGAACTTGAACTGCTTTACCGCTGGTTTTATAGACAAATATCGAGGACTACACTTTTCCAACTTCTCACATTTGCGAACAGTCATCAAAAACTCATGAATCACAAGTTTCTGATTCGTTGCCTTCACATTAAAATAGCAGAGTAGCCTGTTTTACCACTCTGCCAAAAGAAAAAGAATATTCATTTTATGCCGTTTCTTGCATTTCTTTCTTTAATTTTCCCATTCTCCAATAATAAACCGGAATCAATGGGATCAACGCCATAATCCATGCAATCGGATCAGAGAAACAAATGCCGTCATAATGATAAATTGGTGCTAAAAGCGCAATAGCTGCTGCCCTTCCAATTAATTCAAACACGCCGCCCATCATTGGAATAAATCCATCACCTAATCCTTGCAGCGTATTTCTGTAAATGTAGATAAATCCAAGAGGTACATAAAACCAAATGGCGATGTGCAAGTATCTGACACCGTGCTGAATCATCTCAACACTGCTGTTATCGGATACAAAGACATGCATTAACTGTTCCCCAAATCCGTATACTAAAACCATAGAGATGACGCTAAAAATTAAGTTAATCACAATCGATGCCCGAACGCCTTCTTTAATTCGATCCATTCGCCCAGCCCCATAGTTTTGTCCAACATAAGTTGCCATTGCTACACCAAGTGATGGAAATGCCTGTGTTGTAATATTTTGAATCTTTCCGGCTCCTGCAAATCCTGCAATATACGCTGTTCCCAATGTATTTAAAGAGGCTTGTACAATCATTGTTCCGATCGCTGTAATGGAAAATTGTAAGCCCATCGGAATACCAACGGATAATAGCCGCTTTGCACTTTGCCAAGAAAACTCGATCTCTTTTCTTGATAATTTTAAAATGTCATATTTCCTTATAATATGTATCACGCAAAGAACAGCTGAAAAAAACTGGGCAATTAATGTCGCATACGCTGCGCCTGCCACTCCTAGTTTTACATTTACGATAAATACAATGTCTAAGACAATATTTACAATTGCGGATAGCACAAGGAAAATAAGAGGTGTCCTGCTATCTCCTAACGCCCTTAATAATCCAGCTAATAAATCAAACATTAAAATAATGCTAATTCCTGCAAAAATAATTCCTAGATACGCCCTTGTATCTTGATAAATATCCTCGCCGGTATTCATAAGCCGAAGAATCGGATCAAGTGCCAATACTAAAACAATGGTCATAATAATGGCGACGGCAATGCATAAAATAATCGATACACTTTCATAGTGTTTCATTCCTTTCCAGTTTTTTGCACCAAATTGCTGTGCAATAACGACGGAAAATCCACTGGCAAGCCCTGCTACTAGCCCCCACACTAAAAATACAACGGAACCGGTTGCACCAACAGCTGCTAGAGCTGCTTCTCCTAAAAACTGTCCTACAATCACCGAATCCACTACATTATAAAACTGTTGAAAAATATTTCCTGCCAATGTTGGAAGCATAAAGGAAATCAACAATTTCATCGCTTTTCCCTGTGTCATATCACTAATCATGTGTCACCCTCCTCGTGTCAAATCTTTCTAGTTCTCATTGACTCCTACTACAAAAAATTTCCTTCTCATAGAACGGCTATCAACCAGTTCTATCCTTCATCAATAGTTGAGTATACTTTCCTTCTTTTAAAACGTCAATGTCAAATAAAAAGAATATAAAACTTCTACATAATACCTAGAAATTGATAGGACGATAGGGTATTTTTTCTGTTCAATTTATTACAAAAAATAGGACAATACTTTTTGGTAGAAAGTACTATCCTACTTGATAGAAATCACGGAACCGACCACCTACAAAGAGGAGGAGCTTGCGATTTTCCTTAAAATTTTTGGAACTGATCCACATCTAATACAAATGTTGTACAGCCTCCGATCTGGGCTTGAATTGGCATCGCCATATTCGTCATCGGCGCATTTCCGCTAGTTTCTAACGTGGCTGTGCTATATTGAATTCCTTGACGCTTTCCGGCATTTTCTTTAATAATCCGAAGCGCCTCTTCCACTTGCTCATCTTCCACACCGATCATAATCGTTGTATTTTTGCTCTTTAAAAATCCACCTGTTGTGGCAAGTTTCGTCACGAAAAAATGCGCTTTATTTAATTCTTCCACAGTATCAATTTCATCTTCTTTATGCATAATTGCCATAATCATCTTCATAGGAGTCCCTCCTTCACATATTCGGTCATTCATGTTGCCATTGACTGCTCGCTAATACTCACCTATTATACCATATTTTTTTCTAAAAGTATATAGATTTCACTTCAAAAAATCTGAAAATAAGATTTATAAGTATAAACTGTCATAGACTATCTCCCGCCCTTCTTTTGAAAGAAAACGATGAAACAGATGGAAAACGTGAGATTCTCTTGCTTTTCTTCCCTCTCTCCTAGTATAATGGCTCTGTGGGATATATCAATCGTATAAGAAATAGCAAAAGAAACAACATATTCATCAGTTTTCAGTAGAAAGGAATTATTTTATGAAATATCGGAAATTAAAAGGAACTTCTTATGATCCATATGCAGGCGGTCCATATAGCAACGCCTATGGCAATAAAAATTCAGGAGAACATCGTGATTCCATGAAAGATCTTGTTGCATGGTATGAACGCCCTGGCAACGTGATCTCTTTCTTAATTTTATTTTTTCCTGTGGGGATTTTCCTTATGTGGAGAAATATGAAATGGAATAAAACCGTTAAAATTATACTATCCGTATTATCGATTATTTGTTCTTGTATCTTTTATTATTATTGGTTCTTTTAGACGATGAGAAACACATTTTACACGTTTCTGTTTCTGACTCTTTACCTCTGCCTATGTACAAAAAAGGGCTATCAAACTTTATGATAACCCTTTTTTATGAAAAAATATTCATTTTCTATCTTTTTTCTCTTAGAAATGTTTGATGTCAAACATAAAACTTGCTCCTGGATACAGGAATCATTCATCATTCATAATTCCGAATAATCACTTCTTCTCCAACTCGTTTCTTCGCATCTGAATTAATCATTCGTTTCACCGGAACGACTTCGATGATGTAATCTTTATATAACTCACGAATCAGCTCTGTATCATGATTTGTAAGCATACAATAACACCCTCTCTTTGATAACTTCTTAAAAAGTTTTGCAAGGCGAATATGGCTTGCCCGATCAAAGCCTTCCTTTGTATAGGATTCAAAAGAAGTTGGATTTAACGGAGCATAGGGACTATCAAAAAAGACAAAGTCACCCTTTCGAATTCCTTTACATGCCTTTTCAAAATCCCCTTCTAAAATTCGGACTTTTTTTAAATAGTTCGAAATGCACTCAATATTCTCCCTTTCACAAGATGGCTTTTTGCTATTATTATAAGGGACGTTAAAAAGACCTTTTCCATTGACACGATAAAGCCCATTAAAACAATGTTTGTTGAGAAATAAAAATAATCCCGCCATCATAGCATCGTATTCTTCTTTCAACATCTTTTCATTGTATAATTCCCTTTTCTCATAATAATAATGCTTTCCACCATGAAGAAGTCCTTGATCCAATTCTTCAATGCAAGCAATCACTTCTTCTGGAGATGTCTGTATCATTCGATAAGTATGAATCAAAGAGCGATTACAATCATTGATAATCGCTTTTTTGGGCTGTAAGGCAAATAAAACAGCGCCACCTCCAATAAAAGGCTCAAAATACCGATGATACTGTTTTGGCATTCGTTGTTTAATCTCAGGAAGCAACTGCCGTTTTCCACCTGCCCACTTTATAAAAGGAGTGATCGCTTGTTTTTTCATCGCTTTACTCTCCCTTTTTCTCTCTTATTGTTTGTTTAGTTTTCATTCATCTTACTTAATTTCGCCGTCTGATCCGCTGCAATTAAAGAATCAATGACTTCATCAAGATCCCCATTCATAATAGAATCTAATTTATGAAGTGTTAATTTAATTCTATGATCCGTTACACGACCTTGTGGGAAGTTATAAGTTCTGATCTTTTCAGAACGATCCCCTGTTCCAACCTGACTTCTTCTCGCTTCTGCTTCTGCATCATGGGCTTTTTGAAGTTCCATTTCATACAGTCTGGAACGAAGAATTTTCAATGCTTTTTCTTTATTTTTTAACTGTGATTTCTCATCTTGGCAAGAGATAACGATTCCAGAAGGAATATGTGTTAAACGAACCGCAGAGTCCGTTGTATTAACGCACTGTCCACCATTTCCTGATGCACGGAATACGTCAAACTTACAATCGTTCATATCCAATTGGAAATCCACTTCTTCTGCCTCTGGCATAATGGCAACCGTAATCGTTGAAGTATGAATACGTCCGCCTGATTCTGTGGCAGGCACACGCTGTACACGGTGTACGCCAGATTCGTATTTAAAGCGAGAATATACCCCTGTTCCGCTGATCATGAAAATTGCTTCTTTAAATCCACCAATTCCACTTTCATTGACAGACATCATCTCCACTTTCCAACGTCTTCCTTCCGCATAGTTTTTATACATACGGAACACTTCTGCTGCAAAAAGAGCTGCTTCATCTCCACCTGCTCCTGCACGAATTTCTACGATAACGTTTTTCTCATCGTTTGGATCTTTTGGAAGAAGTAAAATCTTTAACTCATTTTCTAACTCTTCGATCTGCTTTTTGGCATCGTTTAAATCTTCCTTTGCCATCTCACGCATTTCTTCATCAGTTTCAATTTCCAATAACTCTAAACTGTCTTCTACTGTCTGTTTTGCCTTTTTGTATTCTGTATACTTTTCAACAATCGGTGTTAAATCATTTTGTTCTTTCATTAACTGACGATATTTCGCCTGATTGTTAATGACATCTGGATCGCTTAACTCTTCTAACACAACTTGAAGTCTTTCCACAATATCATCTAATTTATCAAACATTATTTGACCTCCTATTTTTCATTCTTTTTCATTTAGTTCTATCGATAACGAGCAATTGCAATACGATCAAGACCTGCTAAATCTTTTTCAATTCTTATATCGTGATACTCTTCATAATCTGAAAAAATTTCTCGCAACGCAGCTCCTTGATTATATCCAATTTCAAATGCTAACCAACCACCTTCTGATAGATAGCCTCTCGCTTCTCTTACAATCTCTCTATAAAAATAAAGCCCATCTTCTCTTCCGTCAAGTGCCAGCATCGGTTCATGATCTTTCACTTCTGGCATTAATTTCTGACATTCTTCGGTTTCAATATAAGGGGGATTTGATACAATTAAATCAAATTTCTCATCTTTCGGAATATTTTCAAATAAATCTCCTTGATAGAGATAAAAGGCTTTTCTCTTCTTTTGTTCCAATAAATGATCGGCATTTTTCTCCGCAACGAGAAGCGCTTCCTTTGATAAATCCGTCGCAAACACGTCCTCATATTGACCGAGCAACGCCATACTAATTGCGATACAACCGCTTCCTGTACAGACATCGAGGAGCTTCTTTCCCTTTGGAGCAACTTTCAATACTTCCTCTATGACCGTTTCCGTATCCTGCCTTGGAATTAACACATGCTCATTGACAAAAAACTCATATCCCATAAATTCTTGCACTCCTGTTAAATGCTGTACCGGAATATGTCGTTTTCTTTTTTCAATAAGCTCCTTGTAACGCTGCCCTTTTTGTTGTTCAATCTCTTTTGTTCCTTCTAAGAGAAAATCTATCTTCGACATCTTTGTTACAAATGAAAACAGTTGCCAAGCATCAAACGGTGCATCGTCTATCTGTTCTTGTTCTAATTGCTGTGTTCCCCAAGAAACCCATTCTCTTGCATTCATCGTCTCGCCCTTTCCTTATTGTTTCATCGGACAGCAGCCTTCTACTTCGCCGTTATTTAATGCCTCGATATATGCTCTCCAATCAAGAACAGCTTCGACAGAACGAATTGCCACTTCTAACATTTCATCATCTGGTTCCCTTGTTGTAAGCCCTTGTAAAGCCATTCCCGGCTTGCTTAAAAGATTCACAAATGCATTTTCACTCTTTCCTGCTAATCGAATAAATTCATAAGAAACACCTGCAATAATTGGAACTAATAAAAGTCGAACAATTAAACGAACCCAAGTTCCTTCTACTTCAATGAACATAAAAAAGATAATGCTGATTACCATAACAATGAGAAGAAAACTCGTACCACAGCGTTTGTGATATCTTGAATATTTTCTTATATTTTCCGTTGTCAATGCTTCTCCATGTTCCAAACAGTTAATAGTTTTATGCTCGGCTCCATGATACATAAAGGTTCTCTTAATATCATTCATCTGCGAAATCAATAGGATATATAGAAGAAAAATTCCAATTCGAACAACTCCTTCTATCAAGGAAATCATAAAATTAGAATCTGTATAAGGCTTGATTAAGTTGGCAAGAAAATAAGGTAATACCATAAAAAGTGCCAATGCCATTACAATAGAAATACAAACCGTAATACCAATTAAAATATCTTCTGCTTTTCCTTTAAAATGCTTTTCCACCCAAGAGTCAAACTTCGATGGTTTCTTTTCTTCTTCCTCATCTTCAAAAAAACTAGCAGAGTAAGTGAGAGTCTTCATTCCAACAACAAGAGATTCCACGAAACTAGCAATCCCTCTTAAAATTGGGAGCTTTAAAATCGGATACCGCTCTGTATATCCAACATAATCTTGTACATCAACAACAATCTCTTTATTTGGTTTTCGAACAGCAACTGCATATTTATCGAGGTTTTTCATCATAACCCCTTCCATGACCGCCTGTCCACCAATCATCGCTCTTTTCATCAATTCTCCTTTTATATAACAAAGTGTACTACACACTTTTCACGACTTTCAACACTTATCGTTTCCTAACCCCATCGTCTAAAGCCAATGGGATTGTGGTAGTCCTATTACATAAAAATAGGCTGAGATTATTCAATCCCAACCTATTCTTAAACTTCTTATTATTGGTTAACACCATATTTACGATTGAATTTATCAATACGACCACGAGCCTGAGCTGCTTTCTGCTGTCCAGTGTAGAATGAATGACATTTAGAACAGATTTCTACGTGGATATCTTCCTTTGTAGAACCAGTTACGAACTCGTTACCGCAGTTACATACTACCTTTGCTTGATAATAAGCTGGATGGATTCCTTCTCTCATCTTTTTCACCTCTTTGTCAGTTATTCATCTATAAGATGACATCGTAAACTTGTCAATCTTTTTTAGTTTTTTAAACAGCTTTCTCATTATATCATAGCCTTTTTGATAATGCAAGCACTATTCTATATATTTTATGAGAAAGTTTTTAATAAAGACTTTTGAACGATTCGAATAAACTCTTTATTATTCTTTGTTTTTAGGAAAAGTTTCAACATTTCATCTAAGGTTTCATCGGCACGGTTTCCTGAAAGTTCTCGTCTTAAAGCATCGACTGTATCCTTTTCTTCCGATGTCAATAACAGATCATCTCTTCTCGTTCCTGATTTTAAAATATCAATGGCTGGAAAAATTCGTTTTTCTGATAGCTTTCTATCTAAAACCAATTCCATATTTCCAGTCCCTTTAAATTCTTCGAAGACCACATCGTCCATTTTACTTCCTGTTTCCACAAGAGCAGTTGCAAGAACAGTTAAACTTCCGCCTTCTCTCATATTTCTAGCTGCCCCAAAGAATTTCTTTGGCATATGTAATGCCGCTGGATCAAGTCCACCTGTTAATGTTCTTCCGCTTGGAGGCACTGTTAAGTTATAGGCTCTTGCAAGTCTTGTAATACTGTCTAATAAAATAACAACGTCCTTTTTATGCTCAACAAGGCGTTTTGCACGCTCTAACACCATCTCAGACACTCGTTTGTGATGTTCTGGAAGTTCATCAAATGTTGAATAAATAACTTCTACATTTGGTCCTTCAATGGATTCTCGAATGTCTGTTACCTCTTCTGGGCGCTCATCAATTAAAAGAACGATTAATTGCATATCTCGATAACTCGTTGAAATGCTCTTTGCCACATCTTTTAACAGCGTTGTCTTTCCTGTCTTTGGTGGGGATACGATCATACCCCTTTGACCTTTTCCAATCGGAGATAATAAATCCATAATGCGCATGGATACACTCGCTCCTTGCTTCTCTAAGTGGATTCTTTCATTTGGGAAAATTGGCGTCAACTCCTCAAACGGTTTCCTCTTTGCCGCTTCCGCTGGGTGAACTCCATTGACAGAGCTTACATATAACAGCGCACTAAATTTCTCACTCTGTGTTTTAATGCGAATATTTCCAGTTAAAATATCCCCTGTCTTTAAATTAAAACGACGGATCATAGATGGAGCCACATAAATATCATTTTCTCCTGGAAGATAATTTTCGCAACGAATAAATCCATATCCATCTGGCATCACTTCCAAAATACCATTGGCTGTTTCTCCGCTGTCCAACTCTTCAAAAGAAAGACGGTTCTTCTCTTCGGAAGCATTCGTCGTCTCTTTCTCCACTTCTTTTGTATGATTTCTTGTATACTCACTCTCATTTTCTTTCGCAGCAGATTTCGCGGTTTCCTTTTCACCCTGTTGTAAAGAATCAAGTTCCATTAATTTCTGAATTAATTCTCCTTTTTTCAAGACAGTAATTCCCTTTAAACCACGCTCTTTCCCTAATGCACATAATTGTGCTTTTGACATATTTTCATATTCCATGAATATTTCCTTTCTTTTCTCAATACTATTTTCTTTTTATTTTCATCTATTTCTCTTCATAAAGTATGTGAATTTTGGGTAATTTTTAGATACTAATTGATTGAGATAACCAAAGTTTCCCTTGGTTTCAACAGATATTTTCTTTCTTAATTTTATTATTGTAGCATATCTTTTTCCTAGTTACAAGTTTCTTTTCACTCCTGAACATGTGAATTTACTTTCAGATTTCTAGGAGAAAACTCCGTTAACGAATACAAGAGCAGGCTAAAACACCTGCTCTTGTTGCTTTATATTCTCTAAAATCATTGTTAAGCATTCCCTTTTCTTGTTATGTCTACTTTATAGGGTGCATTATAAGATCTGCTATTCCATACTATCATAAATTCTTTTTACTTCTTCTAACGGAACATCTGTTAAATCTGCGATTTGTGTAAGTTCTATTCCTTTTTGAATCATATTTAAAATAATTCTTTCTTGCCCTTCTTGTCTTCCTTCCTCTCTATTTTCTCGATCTCTCATATACAATGTCATATAGTCTCGCCTCCATTTCTCATTCCTTTTTACCTTTTTCACTTCTTCTGCTAGACGTTCTACAAACTCATCTTCACTCTCTGTTCCATCTAAGTATTCTAAAAATGCTTTTACTTCTTTTCTTATATCTTCTGCAATTCCTTTTGTATTAAAGAAGATCTTGTAAACTTCATCTTGCAACACTAAATCTTTGTCCTCTTTGCACCTTGTTTCAAATGTATAGCGATGAAGACCTTTTCCAAACGGATCAAAGGTGCAGATAAAGATTACAAAACTTTTCTTTAATGTATCATAGTCTTCTCCCTTATTGATATGATTCAAATCTATCATTCCTTGATAATATCGACTTCTCTTTGGCAATATTCCTTTTTTCTTTCCAGTCTGTATTTCTACATTATAGACTGTTTTCTTTTCATCTTCTACATATATATCAAGTCGTATCCCTTTTCCATCTAAGGTTAGATCAATTACCTTTTGTTTTTCTGGATATTCTATCTTTCTTATTTTTATTTCCAGTAATTTTTCTAACATTTCTTTACATAGTTCTGGATTACTCATTACTGTTCCAAATAAAAAATCATTGCTCAATGTTAGTTTTTCCCAGATTTCTTCTTGCTTTTCTGTTCCCATACCATGTCCCTTTCCCTTTTCCTCTTCCTCTTCCCATATAAATATGATTATCTCTATTTTTATTATATCATGTTAAAAAACTTCTCTCAATATCCCTATGCAATGAAGATAACATAAATTTGCTTTCGGAACTTTAAACAAGAGCTCCACTAACGAGTACAAGAGCAGGCTAAAACACCTGCTCTTGTTCCCCTCTCTTCTCTCTTATAAAACACATAATAGAAATGTTTATTTTTGCTCTTCCTTTAGTTGTTTCTCTAGCTCTTCTCGATTGATTTCTAACATTTCAGATACAACATCAATATCCATTCCTTTTTCTAACAACTTTTTGGCAGATAATAAGATTCCAAGCTCGATTCCTTCTTGTCTTCCCTCTTGTCTTCCTTCTCGTCTTCCTTCCCGTCTTCCCTCTTCTCTTCCTTCTCGTCTTCCTTCCTCTCTATTTTCTCGATCTCTCATATACAATGTCATATAGTCTCGCCTCCATTTCTCATTCCTTTTTACCTTTTTCACTTCTTCTGCTAGACGTTCTACAAACTCATCTTCACTCTCTGTTCCATCTAAGTATTCTAAAAATGCTTTTACTTCTTTTCTTATATCTTCTGCAATTCCTTTTGTATTAAAGAAGATCTTGTAAACTTCATCTTGCAACACTAAATCTTTGTCCTCTTTGCACCTTGTTTCAAATGTATAGCGATGAAGACCTTTTCCAAACGGATCAAAGGTGCAGATAAAGATTACAAAACTTTTCTTTAATGTATCATAGTCTTCTCCCTTATTGATATGATTCAAATCTATCATTCCTTGATAATATCGACTTCTCTTTGGCAATATTCCTTTTTTCTTTCCAGTCTGTATTTCTACATTATAGACTGTTTTCTTTTCATCTTCTACATATATATCAAGTCGTATCCCTTTTCCATCTAAGGTTAGATCAATTACCTTTTGTTTTTCTGGATATTCTATCTTTCTTATTTTTATTTCCAGTAATTTTTCTAACATTTCTTTACATAGTTCTGGATTACTCATTACTGTTCCAAATAAAAAATCATTGCTCAATGTTAGTTTTTCCCAAATTTCTTCTTGCTTTTCTGTTCCCATACCATGTTCCTTTCCCTTTTCCTCTTCCCATATAAATATACTTATCTCTATTTTTATTATATCATGTTAAAAAACTTCTCTCAATATACCTATGCAATTAGGATAGTGTAAATTTACTTTCGGAACTTTAAACAAGAGCTCCTCTAACGAGTACAAGAGCAGGCTAAAACACCTGCTCTTGTTGCTTTATATTCTCTAAAATCATTGTTAAGCATTCCCTTTTTCTTGTTGTGTCCACCTTACAGGGCACATGATACCGTACCATCGCTTAAAATACCTTCTTCTCTTCCTATCCCATAAAACTTCCTATTAATTTCCACACCGCAATGCAGATGGAAAAAATCGCAATGCCTTTTTTTAGCA
>Cebus_capucinus_imitator_PRJNA485217_SSR047__coassemble_1477_pt1 | contig 13298 bp, 13 predicted proteins | sample Cebus_capucinus_imitator_PRJNA485217_SSR047__metabat2_low_PE_010 | metagenome-assembled genome bin Cebus_capucinus_imitator_PRJNA485217_SSR047
ATGAAGAAGGAACATTCTCGATATGGGTATATTTGACCATATTTTGAGTAGCAGATGAACTATGAAGAAAAAATTACGTTGTCTTATGATGCTTGTCTTATGTTTCATGATGGTGACGGGAAATGTAAGACTTGTAAAGGCGGCAGGGCTTTCCATTACCTATAATGGGAAGACATATGACTACACAAATAAGAAAATAAGTGTCGTGTGTGGAGGAAAGAAAGTTAATTTAACGAAGTCACCGGGAATTTTAGAAGATGGATATGCATTGCTGCCTTATAATGTATTTCAAAAAACAGCATTAGGAACAAAGGCGACTTATAATTCCGGTAAAAAAACAGTCACTTTCGAATATGATAGTCAAAAAGTAGTGGTGACATTAAATAGTTCTAAGATGACGGTCAATGGGAAATCACAAACATTGCCGGTGGTGCCACGATTTGTTCGTTATAATGATACGAGTGTGACAAAACTGTTAGTGCCAAGCCGTAATATCGCAGAGGCGCTAGGGCTTGATTATTCTTATAACAGTTCAACAGCCACTGTTTCTATCAAACAGAAAGATGGAAAGAATGTGGAAGTGACAGATGATAGTACAAAAGAAGGAATATCCATTACTTATAATGGAAAAACTTATCAATATACAGGAAAACAATTAGGTGTTGTAACCGGTGGAACGACCGTTAATTTGAAAAAAACACCGGGAATTTTAGAAGACGGCTATGGGCTTGTGCCATACAATGTCTTTCAGCAATCCGCTTTAGATGTAACAGCAACGTATCGTTCTTCCAATAAAACGGTTACATTTCAATATGGAACACAAAAAGTAGTTGTAACATTAAATAGCAAAAAGATGACGGTCAATGGAAAGTCACAGACATTGTCAGTGGCGCCGCGATTTGTTCGCTATAACGATACGAGTGTCACAAAGCTGTTAGTTCCAAGTAGAAGCATTGCAGAAAGCCTAGGGCTTGATTATAGCTACGACAGTAAAACAGCAACGATTACGATTAGCCAAAAGGCTGGAGCGAGCGCCGGTTCCGAAGACGATAATACGAACAGTTCAAGCGGTTCAAGCAGTTCAAGTGGTTCAAGTTCTCAGACAACCGGAAGAAAGATCAAATACAACGGTCAAGTTGTGACGATTACAAAGAAAGATGTGACAATAAAAACAGAAGGTGTCACGGTAAAAACAGGAATGCCGGGAATTATTATTAATAACACATCGATGCTTCCGGCTTATAATACGTTTCATAATAATGAGTTATTAGGAACGACGTATAGCTATAATACACAAAAACAACAAGCTACGATTACTGGAAACGGCAATCAACTCGTTCTTACAATGGGAAGCAAAACAGCTTTATTAAATGGTAAGAGCATTTCATTAAGTGAACCTGCATGGTTTATTACCAATCTATCCAACAATAAAAGCTATTGTATGGTTCCGGGACAGGCTGTGGCAGAAGCGCTAGGTTATCTCTATATTTGGGATAATGCAAACGTCGTATCGATGATCAATCGTTCTAGTAATTCCGGCGAGGGAACGACAGAAGAATCTACAACAGAGGAGCCATCAACGGAAGAATCTACAACGGAAGAGTCAGGAAGTGGCAACAATAATTCCAGCAAGCCAGGAGACTTTAGTGATTTTGAAGTATCGATTCCAAGACCATCAAGTAAAGTTTCTTGGAGCGATATTGCCGTGGAAGATGATTACCATAATCGAAGATTTATTTTGACTTTGCCGGCGGATTACAGCAGTTTTTACAGCAAAAACAAAGTGTCTTACGATACTGCCAGCTATGTGGAAAGCGTCACTGTTACAAAAAATACAGATGGAAAGACGCAGATCGTCATTGAAACGAAGATCATTCAGGCGCTGGCATATAAAGAGACGTCAAGCAGCTGGTCATTAGCCATTAAAGATCCAACAGAAATCTACGAAAAGGTGATTGTGTTAGATGCAGGGCATGGAGGAAGTGACAGCGGAAGTTCTTCTTCCAAATATGGCGTTATTGAGAAAGAAGTGACATTGAACATTATTCAAAAAACACAGAAATATTTTGAAAAAGATGCCAGCATAAAAGTATATTATACGAGATTGACAGATGTACAAAGCGGAATTACTTATGGAAGCGGCGTCGGTTCTACAACGGTGTCCGTCGTTAATCGAGCAAATTTTGCCAATGAAATTGGAGCGGATCTGTTTATCTCCGTTCACTGCAATTCGGTCGATTCTGAATCAGCAAAAGGAACGGAAATTTTATATTCCAGCAAAAATACGTCTAAGACAAACAGCGGTCTTAACTCAAAATTATTTGCAGATCTCGCCTTTCCATATTTATTAAATGCGGTTGGAAGCACGAAGCGTTCTGTAAAGGATTCACCAAACTTAATTGTTTGTAAAAATACACAGATGCCAGCGATTTTATTAGAAACTGCATTTTTATCAAACCCAACAGATGCCGCTATTTTAAAAGATGAGAATAAATTAGAGGCGATGGCAAAATCGATCTATGATATGGTTGATGCAGCGTTTACACAATATCCAGCCGATCGATAAAAATATATCGAATCTTTACTTTTCAACAGCAGTGATTTATGATATATTATATAGTAATGAAAACTATATTATATTATAGTCAATACTAGGAGGAAAACATGAGTTATAAAATTGTTGGTGACAGCTGCTGCGATTACACAACAGTCGAACATAATAAAGATGCTTTTATTCAAATTCCATTGACACTCGATGTAGATGGAGTTCAGATTCGAGATGATGAAACTTTTGATCAGGAGGATTTCTTGAAAAAAGTTGCTGTGAGCAAAGAATGTCCACGTTCTGCTTGTCCGGCACCAGAGGACTATATGAAAGCATATAAACAGGCAGATGATATTTATGTAGTAACTCTGTCATCGGAATTAAGTGGCTCTTATAATAGTGCCGTTTTAGCGAAGAACTTGTATGAAGAAGAATATGGGGAAAAAAATATTCATGTATTCAATTCAAAATCGGCATCTTCCGGACAGTTGTTAATTTGTCATTTGATCGAAAGACTTGTGGAAGAAGGCAAATCTTTTGCAGAAGTCGTAGAGCAAGTGGAGCAGTATATAAAAGAATTGAACACATACTTTGTATTGGAAACATTAGACTTTTTAAAGAAAAATGGTCGTCTTTCCAAAGTGCAGGCGCTGTTAGCAGGCGCGTTAAATATAAAGCCTGTTATGGGTGCTGAAAACGGCACGATTATTAAACTCGGTCAGACAAGAGGTATGAAAAAAGCCGTTGGCATGATGATCGATACAGCCATTGCACAGTGCAAAAATATAGAACAAAAAGAATTGGTAATTGCTCATTGCAACTGTTATGAAAGAGCCGAGAAGGCAAAAGAAGAAATTGAGAAAAAAGCGAATTTTAAAAATATTACAATCGTGGATACAAGAGGGGTAAGCAGCTTGTATGCAGGAGATGGTGGAATTATTATTGCTTGCTAATAAAGAACAAGAAGGGTCCTCTGTTTGATGAAAAACAGCGGATCCTTTTTTTGTAAAATTGTTTATGTGGGGCAAAGGGGACTGGTATCCTTTGCTTTCGATATTCTCATTGGCAGTCTAATTTTACTGATGGAGAAGGTGGTTATACTAAGAAAGAAGAAAAAAGGGAGTGAACAGATGGAACTGATTAAGAGACAGAGAGCATTTTATCAAACAGGAAAGACAAGGCAAGTAGAATTTCGGATTCGCTCCTTATATCGGCTAGAGCAGGCGGTGCTTTCTTATCAAAAAGAATTGGAAGAGGCTTTGTATCAGGATTTAAGAAAGTCTGAAATGGAAAGCGCCATGACAGAGATTGGAATGGTGTTATCAGAAATTCGCTATGTGCGAAAGCATTTAAAGCGTTGGAGCCAAAACAAACGGGTGAAAATTAGTTTGATGCAGGCGCCGGCAAAAGGCTATGTAGTAAGGGAGCCATATGGCTGTGTGTTTATTATTGCGCCGTGGAACTATCCGGTGCTTTTGACGTTGCAGCCGCTTATTGGAGCGATCGCAGGAGGAAATTGTGCCATAATAAAACCTTCTGAATATGCAAGCCATACGGCGCATATTATTAAGAAACTCATAAAACAGATATTTCCACAATCATATATTGCCGTTGTGGAAGGAAATGCATCAGTTTGCCAGCGGTATTTGCAACAGCGCTTTGATTTTATTTTCTATACAGGTGGAGAAACCGTTGGAAAAATTGTGCAAAAACAGGCGGCTGAGTTTCTCACTCCGACGGTATTAGAGCTAGGGGGAAAAAGCCCTTGCATTGTTACAAAAACAGCGAATCTTTCGTTGGCAGCAAAACGGATCGCCTTTGGAAAATTTTTAAATAGCGGGCAAACTTGTGTGGCGCCTGACTATGTATTAGTGGAACAAGAAGTGAAAGAAGAATTGATCTTAAAGTTAAAGGGTTGGATTCAAAAAATGTATGGAGAAGATCCTCTAAAATCAAAGGAATACCCGGCGATTATTAACAAAAAACATTATAATCGCTTATTGGGGCTGTTAAAGGAAGATGGCATACAAGGAACAGGAAATGATAATACATTGCAAATTGCGCCAACAATCATAGAAGATGCGAAAGAATCTATGGCAGTTATGAAAGAAGAGATCTTTGGGCCGATTTTACCGATTCTAACGATTCATTCCATGGAGGAGGCAAAAACATTCATAGAAAGAAGAGAAAAGCCATTGGCTCTTTATCTGTTTACAGGAAACTGCAAAGAGGGGAGAAAATTGATGGAGCAGATTTCCTTTGGAAGCGGTTGTTTAAACGATACGATTCTTCAATTGGCAAGCTCTTATATGCCGTTTGGCGGAGTGGGCATGAGTGGAATGGGGAACTATCATGGAGCATATAGTTATGAAACATTTACCCATAGCAAACCGATTTTAGTTGCCAGCGAAAAAATCGACGTTCCTCTTCGATATGCGCCTTACAGAACATGGAAAACGGCATTGATAAAAAAATTTTTATATAAAAAGTATTGACAAAAAAGAAGTTTTGAAATAATATTAATTAATAGCTAGAGATAGAAAAAAACAATGAAAAGAAGAGTAGTAAATGGATACTTTTCCAGAGAGTTCCCGTAAGGTGAGAGGGGAGCAAAGAGAAGTTTATGAACATGGTCTTAGAGTTGCATGTCTGAAGGAAGTCAGTAGGGCATGACGGGAGCGCCCGTTATAGCGGCAGGGTATAAGCAGTGGACAGTGGACATTGACGTACTTAGAGAGGTCTGGTGTGTGAGCATCAGATGAAATTAGGTGGTATCACGGAGTTTTATAGCCTTCGTCCTAATACATGGAATGTGTAATGGGGCGGAGGTTTTTTATTTTGTCAAAGTTAGAAAAGGAGAAAATCATATGATTCAACTAGAAAATGTGAGCAAAACGTTTCAAACGAAAGCGGGAACGGTTGCAGCTGTAAAAAATGTGAATCTTACAATTAACGAAGGAGAAATATTTGGAATTATTGGATTTTCAGGAGCCGGGAAGTCAACGCTTGTCCGCTGCATTAATTTACTAGAGCGCCCAACTGAGGGAAAAGTCTTGATCGATGGACAAAATTTAATGGAATTAAAAGAGAAAGAACTTCGCATTGTACGAAGAAAAATCGGAATGATTTTCCAGCATTTTAATTTAATGCGTTCACGGACCGTCTATCAAAACATTGCCTTTCCGTTAAAGAAAAGCAAGTTATCGAAAGAGGAAAAGGAAAAAAAGATTCAATCGCTTTTAGAGCTTGTTGGGTTAGCGGATAAAAGAAATGCGTATCCGTCCCAGCTATCCGGCGGACAAAAACAGAGGGTGGCAATTGCAAGAGCTTTGGCAAACGATCCCGATGTCTTATTATGTGATGAAGCGACGAGCGCCTTGGATCCACAGACAACGCAATCGATTCTTAAGTTATTAAAGAAAGTCAATGAAGAACTTCACATTACGATTGTATTAATCACACATGAGATGGCGGTTGTAAAAGATATTTGTGATCGTGTGGCGATTATGGAACATGGTTCCGTCATTGAATCTGGGGAGACGGTGAAAGTGTTCGCTCACCCGACCGAAAAGATGACAAAAGATTTCATCGATACCGCGAGCAACTTAGGAAAAGTGCAGGAGTTGATGGCAGACGGCAATGAACTGATGCAGCTTACCCATGGCAGCAAAATGATTTTATTGACGTATTCTGGAGAAAATGCAGGTCATGCGCTGATTTCTTATTTAGCAAAACAATTTGATGTGGAGGCAAACATTTTATATGGAACAATTGATTTCTTAAAGGGAAAACCACTTGGAAAATTAATTGTTGCGCTAAATGGTTCCAAACAGAATCTAACAGACGCCATTGCATATATTAAATCAATTGGAGTAGAAATGGAGGTAATCAAAGAATGAGTATTCTTTATTCAATCGTACCAAACTTAGAGCAGTTGGGAGAAGAGCTTATTACCTGTCTTGTTCAAACGCTGCAAATGAGTTTGATCTCAGGAGTATTTGCTTTTGTGTTAGGTATCTTTTTTGGAGTGATTTTAATTGTAACGAGGAGAGGAGGAATTTTTCAAAATGTTGTGATTTACACGATTCTTGATAAAGTCATTGATATTTTGCGATCCATTCCATTTATTATTTTAATGGTGCTGTTAATTCCAGTGAGCCGCGCCATTGTTGGAACAGGATCAGGGGTGACAGGGGCTTATGTGCCGTTAATTATTGGAACGATTCCTTTCTTTGCGCGCCAGATTGAATCCGTCCTTGCAGATGTGGACAAAGGATTAATTGAAGCCAGCGAAGCTATGGGATTTTCACCAATCGAAATTATTTTTAGCGTCTATTTAAAAGAGAGCATTCCGGGAATTACAAGAGTGACGATGATCACCTTTGTCAGCTTAATCGGTTTAACTGCCATTGCAGGAGCCATTGGTGCAGGGGGATTAGGAGATTTTGCAATTCGCTACGGGTATCAAGCAGGGTATCAGGATATGATTTGGGTTACAGTGCTTTTAATCTTAATTATTATCAGTGTTTTCCAGTTTATCGGAAATCTGATTGTAAAGAAAACAACCCATTGAGCAACAACATAATTATAGCAACCGTAAAAAGAAAAAATGAAGAAAAGAAAGAGGAATAATCGTATGAAAAAAGTATGGAAAAAATCATTGGCAATTGTAACAACCGCAATTTTAACAGCAACAGCGCTCGTTGGCTGTGGTGGAAAGTCAGAGTCAAACGTAGATGAAAATGGATTTACCGTTGTAAAAGTTGGCGTTGTCGGGGAGTATAACGACCAGTGGGATACGGTAAATGAGCTGTTGGAACAAGATAAAATCAAAGTGGAGTTAGTGAAGTTTTCTGATTATGCAGCGCCAAACCGTGCATTAGCCGATGGAGAAATCGACTTAAACGCCTTTCAGCATAAAGCATTTTTAGAAAATGATATTCAGCAAAAAGGATACAAAATCGAGGCAATTGGGGATACGTTAATCGCTCCATTAGCGATTTATAATAACAAAGAAAAAATTTCATCAGTGGAAGATATTAAAGATGGAGATATTATTGCGATTCCAAGCGATTTAACAAACGGTGGTCGTGCATTAAAACTATTAGAAGCCGCTGGCATTATCGAATGCGATCCGGCAAAAGGATATGTTCCAACAAAAGCCGATATTACAAAGTACAATAAGAAAATTGAGATTAAAGAAGCGGAATCTGCAACGTTAGCAAAAATTCTTCCAGATTGTGCAGCAGCTTTAATTAACGGCGGAAATGCATTTACAGCGGGACTTGATCCACAGACAGACGCCATTTATACAGAAGATGTGAACCCAGAGACAAATGAGGCAGTAAGCGATTTGATCAATGTCATTGTTGCAAGAAGCGAAGAGAAAGACAATGAAGTGTATCAGAAAATTGTAGCAGCTTATCAAACTGATGAAGTAAAGAAAACAATTGAAGAATCTTATCATGGCGCCTTTATTTGCACATGGTAGGAAGGGAGATAATATGAAGTTAAAAGAATATGTATTAAAAGAACAAACATATATTACAGAACTGAGAAGATATTTTCATGCCCACCCGGAAGTGAGTTTACAAGAATATCACACTTGTGAAAAAATCGAGTCGGAATTAGATGCCATGGGAATTCCACATAAAAGAGTGGGAGAGACAGGTGTCTATGCATGGATTGATGGAAAGGCGGATACAAAGAAAGAAAAGATTATGGTATTGCGAGCGGATATCGATGCGCTTGCAATGGAAGATTTAAAAGAAGTGTCCTATTGTTCCAAAGAAAAAGGTGTTTGCCATGCGTGCGGTCACGACGGACATATTGCAACTTTGCTTGGAACTGCAAAAATATTAAAAGAGAAAGAAACGGAATTTGGCGGGCAAGTTCGTCTCTTTTTCCAACAGGCGGAAGAAATTGGGCAAGGGGCTAGGCTCTTTGTAAAAGAAGGGCTGTTAAAAGGGGCAACTCGTGTCTTTGGTGCCCATGTCACAAGCAAATTGGATAGCGGAACGGTTGCGCTAACAGCAGGGCCACAAAATGCGAGCTGTGATTATTTTAAAATTAAAATTACAGGAAAAGGCGCCCATGTATCGACACCACATCTTGGAATCGATGCCGCCTATGTAGCATCTCAGATCGTCGTTGCCTTACAGTCCATCGTTGCAAGAAATACCGATCCATTGGAAACAGTTGTGGTAGGCGTTGGTGTTATAAAAGCGGGAACTCAATATAACATTGTGGCAGAACATGCGGAGATTGAAGGAACGACAAGAAGTTTTTCACAAGAAGTTCGAGCATTTACAAATGAGAGAGTGAAAACAATTGTGGAGCAGACGGCAGCTTTATATGGAGCAAAGGCTGAAATTACGTTCCAAGGGTTTGCAAACCCTCTGATTAACGATGCAGAAGCGGTGCGAGAAGTGGCAGAATTGGCGGAGCAAATCGTGGAACCGAGTGCGATCATTTCAAACTTTGAAAAAGCGTTAGGCGCCGATGACTTTGCCGATTATTTAGCGGAGACAAAGGGAATGTATGCCTTTGTTGGAACGAGAAATGCAAAGAAGCCAAACACTGCATCGGCACATCACCATGGACTGTTTGATTTAGAAGAAGAAGGATTGTTGCTCTCTTGTAATTTACACGTCGATTATACGCTTCATGTATTAAACGACGACGGAGTGCAATAGATATAATCATGAACTTCTTTACAGTTCTCAAATATTCAAAGAAAAGCAAAAGCCTGACGTAAGCAAAAAGACTATGAGTATGAACTCATTTGCAGTCATGAACTATTAAGAAAAGTCTGACGTAAGCAAAAGACTATGAGTATGAACTTCTTTACAGTCATGAAATATTGAAAGAAACGTGTAACATAAACATAAAGGATACGAAGTGGATTAAATAGGATCTGCATTCGTATCCTTTTTTTGTTTTTGGAATAGATTGAATACACAGTCAAAATTAGTATAAAATTCAAATAAAAATCAAATATTTATCAATTTTTACAAAAATAGTATGTTTGACTATTGTATTCAATGAAAAAACTTTCTATAATGAAAATAATGGAACTTTAAATTTTTCAGAGAAAATCATTGGAAGGTATGGAGGAGTTTGCTATGAAGAAGATAATAAACAGTGTGGAACAAGTGGAAAACGAAATGATTCTTGGAATGGCAAAAGCATATCCACAATATTTAAAAAAATTAGAATGTGGCAATGTCGTTGTTCGGGCAAAGAAAAAAGAGGGGAAAGTCGCATTAATTAGCGGTGGCGGAAGTGGGCATGAACCAGCTCATGGAGGTTACGTTGGAGAGGGAATGTTAGATGCAGCGGTGGCAGGAGCAGTCTTTACATCACCAACTCCCGATCAGATTTATGAAGGCATAAAAGCCATTGCCACAGAACAAGGGGTTTTAATGATTATCAAAAACTATACAGGCGACGTTATGAATTTTGAAATGGCCGGCGAGATGGCTGAGATGGAAGGCATTTCTGTAAAACAAGTCGTTGTCAATGATGATGTTGCGGTAAAGGATAGCCTATATACAGTCGGTCGAAGAGGGGTTGCAGGCACGGTATTGGTTCATAAAATTGCAGGAGCAAAGGCAGAAACAGGAGCGACGTTAGAGGAAGTGCAGGCAACAGCTCAGAAAGTCATTGACAATGTTCGAACGATGGGAATTGCGCTTCGCCCTTGTACCGTTCCGGCAGCTGGGGAACCGGGATTTGAGCTAAATGAAGATGAAATGGAAGTCGGAATTGGAATTCATGGAGAGCCGGGAACTCATAGAGAACTGCTAAAGAAAGCCGATGAAATCGTCGATCTGTTATTGGATAAAATATTGGCAGACCTTGATTATGTCGGACATGAAGTGGCAGTTTTGATCAACAGTGCCGGTGGAACACCTTTGATGGAATTATTTATTGCAAACCGCCGTGTCGCAGAAGTGTTAAAAGAAAAAGGAATCTCTATTTATCGGACATTTGTTGGAGAATATATGACTTCTATTGAAATGGAAGGATTTTCAATTTCCCTTCTTCGCTTAGATGAGGAATTAAAACCGTTATTAGATGCGAAAGCGAATACACCTGCATTTCAGGTCTATCCAAAATAGAAGAAAGGGGCAGCAAATAGCATGACAAACGAGAAGATACTAGAATTGATTGATAAAATTGGAGATAAAATTATTGAAGAAAAGGACTTTTTAACGGAATTAGATCGCCCCATTGGAGATTCTGATCATGGCATTAATATGGCAAGAGGGTTTACAGAAGTCAAAAAGAAACTGCCATCTTTAAAAGAAAAGGATATTGGAACGATTTTAAAAACCGTTGGAATGACATTAGTATCAACAGTCGGAGGCTCATCAGGACCTTTATATGGAACGGCATTTATGAAAATGGGCATGATATTGGCTGGAAAAAATGCGATCACCTTTGAAGAGTTTTTAGATGGATTTGCCGTGGCTATCGATGGAGTGAAACAAAGAGGGCGCTCTGATCGAGGAGAGAAGACGATGTTAGATGCGATGATTCCGGCACAAATTGCGATGAAAGATTGTTATGAGCAAAGCAAAGATTGGAAACAGTCCATAGAAGAAGGGCTAAAAAAGGCGCAAGAAGGTGTGGAATATACAAAGACCATTATTGCAACAAAGGGGCGCGCAAGCTATGTAGGAGAGCGAAGCATTGGGCATCAAGATCCGGGAGCGACTTCTTTTACTTATATGTTGCAAGTGGTGGCAGAAAATCTGAATCAATGAAATAAGAGAGACAAAGGGAATTAGGGTTTAGGGAATGTCAAAGGAACGATTAAGAAAATAAAGGAAAGTAGGAAGTAAGAGGAAGTCATGGTTGGAATTGTAATTGTATCCCATAGCAAAAATTTGGCAGAAAGCATTGTAGAATTTACAACATTAATGGCGCCAGAGGCAAAGATTATAGCCGCTGGAGGAATGGAAGATGGAAGTTTTGGAACGAGTTTTGAAAAGATTCAAAGTGCAGTTGATTCCGTTTATTCAGAAGATGGTGTCATTCTCTTGATGGATATGGGAAGCGCTGTTATGACGACAGAAATGGTTGTGGAATTATACGATCAGGAAAAAGTGAAAATGGTCGATTGTCCATTAGTAGAGGGAGCTGTTATGGCAACAGTCAGCGCCGCAAGCGGTGTGCCGTTGGAAAAATTATTAGAGCAGCTAAAAGAAGTTGCTGCGACGAAAAAATTCTAACAAAAAACAAAAGAGAGAAAAAAGGTGGGGAAATCCCACCTTTTTTCTCGGTTAAGAAGCTATACAATGCTGTCACAACATTCAAAGTCGGTATTAATTGGGTGCGCAATGACGCGGACTTTAAAATTGCGGGTGTTGCAAAGGCTGTTTGAGCAGCAGCAAGAAGTGTTCGTATCTTCCGGAAGAACGAATTTAATACATTTTACTAAAATATCACGACAAGTAGGAGAGTTATGGGCAGGAATCGTCATAACTTTCATTCCTCGCTGATGTTCAATGCCATGGCAATCGACTTCATCTAAAAGGACAGCCATCGCAATCTGTTTTCCAGGACATATATTTTTGAGATTGATGTTTAACTGTAAAATACGACCAAGAGATTCTAAATAAACATCTCCAACGTCAAAAATAAGGGAGTCTTGACAACCATGCATGGAGACATTTACCGGAACTGGACAAGTTTCAGGGTGTGTTACAATTCCACAGGAGACATTGACCATAGGAGAAGGAAATGATACAATATTTCCTTCCGTGTCTTGATAGTGAATGGATTCGTTTACCGCCTTTAATCCAGGGGCTGGTTTTATATGCTTAATTGTAAATTCCAAAGAAGCCCCCTCATTTGCCGTAGTGCCGAGGCGGTCAATGGTCCACTGTAACTTAGAGGAACTGATCATATTGATGGCACCTTTTGTTGGGGTTTGTGTGTTAACGATGATAAAATCAGAGTGAATCACTTCATCGATTACGATATGAGTGGCACCCGGTTTTGAGATGTTGTTTGCGAGATTTACAAATAAATTTTCCAAGTCCTCATCATTTGGCGTAACAGCTACATGAGAAGAATCGGGATCCGTCGCCCAATCATTTAAAGTAGTGACATCAATGCCGTTGGCGCCAATCAGACCGATGCAGTAAATAATAATGCCGGAAGCTCTTGCAGCGGCTGCCACTGGAGCAGGTGGGATACCGGCTGTTGTCTTTCCGTCGGTAAACATAACGATGACTTTTTGATTAGTGGAAGAGGAAGAAAATAGTTCAGAAGCCTTTGAAAAAGCATCGGCATGGTTTGTGGAACCGTTGGCAACAAGGGAATCAACCGCAGCATTTAGTTCGGCTACTGATGTGATCAATTGGGTGTTTTGGGTTGCTGAATTAGAAAAACTTACAATTCCAATTCGGCTTCCAGAACCGATCTCACCGTCTGCCACGCCGTCAGTTGCTTCTTCGATAATTTCAATGAATTTTTTTGCACCGGATTTCATATTAGTCAGCGGTTTGCCAGCCATGCTTAAAGAGCGATCGAGAACTAATACGATGTCGCTTGGATTGTTTGATATATTAGGAGATGCAGAAAGGGATAATGTCACTTTTACAGTGCCATCACAGTCAATCTGATCGAGATGAATTGTTTTATTTACATTATTAATACCCATAATAAATTACCTCCAGTTTTTATGAATAATCTCTCGGAATCTTTAGCTCAGTAAAATCAAGGCTTGCAAATTCCTTTT
>Cebus_capucinus_imitator_PRJNA485217_SSR047__coassemble_1489_pt1 | contig 13139 bp, 16 predicted proteins | sample Cebus_capucinus_imitator_PRJNA485217_SSR047__metabat2_low_PE_010 | metagenome-assembled genome bin Cebus_capucinus_imitator_PRJNA485217_SSR047
TTTCTATACTGCTTATGATGATAAGATAACTTCCGGCAGCTAGCACAATATTAGGGCGCTTATAAATGATTTTCTACGCAAAATGGCAAAATTTCGGCATCAGGAAAGTCAAGATGTAAGCGCCGGAACAAGGATAAGGTTTTTTATCGATAAACCAGCAGCTATGATCTCTTTTCCAAGAGCCGTTATCAAATATTTATAGGATCCTGGGATTTTTTCAATCAGTCCATGGACTTTCAGACGTTTAAAGATCCTTGTCATGGCAGACGGAGTGATTTTCGGAAGATGCTGGCGGATCTGTTTTCCTTGTATCCCAAATGTCATGTATTCCCCTTTGCTGATGGCTTCCAGTACAGACAGATCACGGGAATCAAAAAAGTTGAATCCGCGATAGGTTCGTTCCTTTTCCCTCCGGGAATGACTGACTTCATCCAATTTCTTCCTGCCGCTGCTGTGATCATCAAAGGATGAGATAAATTCAAGATATCTGTAATTCGCAGATTTCAAGATTGTGAATAACTGATATAAGCTGTAAATACTCTTTTTTAAAGGGGCTTTCCGAATATCGGATGTTCCATCCCTATGCTGAACTTCCCGCTCCACACGGAACGTACTGATATTATTGCAGGTGCTTTCAATTCGCAGTACACAGCCAAACTTGTCATACATTTTTATGGACACATCACCCATGTGGTGTTTGATCCTCGTTCCCAGGATGCGCTGATTATAGTTTGTGCCAATCTCTTTGGTACAGTTATAAGTGATTCGCTGTCCAAGGAAAGTGGCGATGTTGTCAGGCTTCACAGTATATATCGCAGTGCGGATGATTTCATCATAGATTGGTGCCAGGTATTCCGGCTTACGGAACATGATATCCGTGGCACATTCGATCTGCTGAACCGTCCAGGTATAGCCCAGCCCGAGAGATTCTGGAACGGGACTGTACCGTCTGGCAAAGACATCGAGAACTTTATGGAGACTTTCCGGATTGATACGGTCAGAAAGTTTCTGGGCAGTTTCAATATCGGAAATTTCAAGGAATGCGTTGTCCCGCATCTGGTAAGAGAGCTGTTTTTTATCAAGCTTATAGGCGAGCAGGTTATGCCCATTCATGTAAAACTGAAGACGGAAAGGCGGCCATGTAGGGACACGGAGATAGCAAAGGCCAAGTTCCCTGTCGATAAAGTAGAAATAGTAATGAAGACACTTGCTCTGATCAAACTTCAGGAAGGTCTTCCCGGTTGTTTTATCATGCCAGGATCTGTAGGTATTACAGCATTCCATAGCAGAAAAGATATGGATCAGACCTTCCGTTTTTCCGGTTTCGGCAATGATGTTCTGGATGCGGTCATCTTTTCGAAAAGCATGGAGTTTTCGGATAAACTCAATTTCCATTCCATTTTCGTGAGCAATCTTCTCCGCATTCTGACGGACCTGTTCCGTAAGAGGCTGAGAGAAACTGGTGGGATAATCAAAAATACGGATACCGTTGAGTTTCATATAGGCAGTCATTGCTTCCGCATGGCTCCAGTTTGGGATATATCCCTGAATAATCATGCGGTCATAACAGGTAATGATGCCATGAATTTTATCAGCGTATTTATCAGTGAGTAACATATAAAAACCCCCTTTTTCTTTAGGATAACACAAGGGGGAGAAAATAAAAATAACTTTTCCGGTTTATCCGGGTTAGGATTAACGGATATATTGGACAGTATGGAAAGAAAGCACAGTCCGGAAGAAATAAGGGCATCTGCAGTATAAAAAAGTAATCTACTGTCTTTTTTAAATCTGGCATGGATAGCAAGTTTTCCCTGAGAGTAAGACCGGAAAATAAAGAATAATGCAAGTGCAAGATTTGTAGACAGTACCGTTATATAGTGGTTTATAATACATAAAAAGAGAATGATTGAAAGGCCGATGAAAAAAAGTTCTGCTTTGGGAATGAGAGTCCTGGGCTTTCGATTCCGTTCAATATTTACTGTCTGATAAAAGGAATACACAAACAGGCATAAAAATGCGACGGTTCCGAGTACCTGTCCGAAATAGCGGGGAAAAGATAAAAAGAAGATACCAGCTATTAAGAGCATAATCCAGGGAATCATTTTTCGTTCTGAAATGACATCGATGAAACTGACATTTGTAATCTTACTCCAAGCCAGTTTGATAAATTGCCCAAGCGTATGCTTGGCTTTTTGATCTGTGCTTTTCATAGATAGTAATACTTTTCCCCATGCCTGCGGCCCTTTCTTTGCCAGTTCATCTATGCTTAGGGCTCCAGAAGATTCCAGCGCCCTAAAAAAATCAGATACAAAAATCTCCCGCTGTTCCATGCTGACATTTTCCATCCATTCGTCAAATAAAGAGTTGTAGAAGATACATTCCTTGTCGAGCGTGGAAACAGAGTCCAGTATATTTCCTTTAACCTGCCAGCTCATAGCGTCATGCTGCATAAATCCATAGTGACTGCTTTTGACAATCTTGCATAAGGATTCTGTTTCAAAGAGCTGACCGATTACAGAAAACTCAGGAACAATTTTAATAATTTTATCTTTTACGCAGTGATAACGCTCCGGATCGATTAGCTGTCTATATAATCCTGGACCGTCGTTGTTATAGATAGTTGTTATTTTCTGCTGAAATTGTGTATCGCACATCATGGCTCCATAGACTGCAAGATTTCCGCCTTTGGAGTGGCCGCCGAGACGATAGGTTTTGTTAAGCTGCAGGACATGATTTAAATACCAGACTGCTTCCTTTTGGGCAGGAACAATTTTATATCCCATTGCAAAATCTTCTTTCCAGCCGACAATCGTAAAGTCTGTTCCACGAAAGGAGATATAGCTGCTATTGTCTGGGAGTTCTATTTCAAGAGCAGCAAATTGAATATCTTCTCCATTTGCCTTGAAAACCTCATGAAAGTTTCTCAGAGAAAGATTTGCGTAACGGGGAGCCTGGGCAGCCGCTTCAAACAATTCTTTTTGGTAAGGCTTGAAAATAGTTTGGGCAGATTGCCGGAAAGCTTCATGGAGTTTTATGCTGGCATTTGAACGAATGTCGGGGACAAGCCCTTTAAAATCTATATAGGATAACTCTGACAGCACCAGATTGTCAATGTCATTAAAAGGTTCTTGCGAAAAGGAAAGGTCACCCCGCCATTTCAGATAAGTAATAATGTTATTCATGATTACCTCCATAGTTAAAATTTATTTCTGTTTCAGCAAATAGCAAGTATAGTAGAAAAGTGTTTTAAAAATTCTTTGGAATCATTGCAAAAATGTTAATGTGAGTTGAGAATATACGGTTAGTGATTTCTGATATTCATATTTTTGCAATATTTTTGTGGATATTTTCAAATATTTCTCCGTTAAAGTATATAGGAAAAAAGAAATGGAGGCGGTAAAAGTGAAAATAGGAGTACACAGTGTTTTATATGCAGACAAGATAGAAACAGCACCAGAATTGGTTATTCGTCAGATTACACAGTCAGGAGCAAAGGGATGCGAGATAAGTGAAAATTATCTGCGTCAGGACAGCGGAAAGACACTTCGAAGAGCTATGGACAGGTGCCGCATGGAACTAGCGGGCGTACATTGTATGGGTTTCCACCTTATAGATGTATTGGAGAATCCTGAAAAGGCGAAACAAGCGCTATATTCGGCGGCAAATATCGCAAGTTCTTTTGACTGCAGCAATCTGATTGTTTCCGGTATTATTCCGGTTAAGGAGATACGCCATGAATCAATCAGGAAAGGAGCATCAATTCCAGAATTACATAATAATTTGAACGTTACAGAAATTGCAAAGTGGCTGAACCAAATGGCGATGGATGTAAAAGAAAGTTTTGGGGTACAGCTACATTACCATAATCATAGTTGGGAATTTGCAGATCAGGGATTGATTTGGTTTACTTTGGCGGAACATGCCCCGGAACTAAAATTTGCGCTTGATATAGGTTGGGCGGAAGTTTCAGGAATTGACTCCATGGAATTGATTAGTCAATATTCAGAGAAAATTTCGTATATTCATTTGAGGGATTGTCAAGATGAAGACAATCTGGAAATAAGTTTTGAACAGGCAAGAAAAAGTTTTCCAGAGTTAGGAGAAGGCAGACTTGTTTCCCCTGATTTTATAAAACAGCTAAAGGAAAAGCTAGATGAAGATACCTGGATGATTATAGAATACGAAACAGGAGAGTTTTGTAAAGACTGCTATAGAAAGGCGGTGGGGTATGTAGAACAATGGACATAGATAGAAAAGATACAGCTGGATAACAGCTATCCCCAGTACATAGAAAATATCAGAGGTGTAGGATACCGCTTTAATAAGGATTTAGTCAGTGAAGTATAATCTGGCTAAATCCTTATTTTTATGAAGTTGTTTTGAGAAATGGTATTTCTTACTGGCTGACTTTATTTTTGAGGATGTGATTTTTCAGGAGGAGTAAAAGGTGGTAAGGAGCCATGCTCCTGATTCACGCCCAGATAGGATTCCATATTTGTCTGAATCAGCTCCAACTCTTTCTGCTCCGATTTTGCGTTTTTTAGTTGCTCAGAAAGTCTATCTTTCTGAGAAAGCAGATTTTGATAATCCTGCCGGAATTTATCCAGTGTGGACTTTGAAGGGGAGATTCCCTTTCGCTCCAACATACGCTTTGCGCCGCCGAATAAAATAATATTGGATTCGTATTTCCGTAGAAAACGGTCCTGGTCTTTTATTTTTTTATACCGGTCGTTGTAAGGCTTGTTTTCCAAATACTGTTCCAGGTATTTGATGATTTCCCCAGTATCTTTCATCTTATGTTCCAGAGTAACGATACTTTGATTTGCGGATTTCGCCTCTTCCTGAAGAAAGGTGATTTTTTCGCTTAATTCAGAAAAGGTATGAATCCCTTTTTGATTCATCAGGCTGTAGGTTTTTGCAGCAATTCTCAGATTTTCTCTGGCAGCCCAACGCTTTAGTCCGGGGCTGTCAGAACTACCGGGATTATTTTTAAGAGAAATTATCCGCCGCAACTTCCGGTCGTTTTCCGGGAAGTGAGCAGCCCGGTCTTTCTTCTTTTTAATCCGCTCCTTAATCCGTTCTTTGGTGAAATTTGCCCCCAGTGACTTTGCACGGCCACGGACAAAATTCTTCTGTCCAACCGGGCGAAATGCAATATATTTTCCATCTGAGCTTTCAAAAGATTCGTTCTTAATTTCATAACCTTTGGCTTTTATCAAAGCAATAAATTCTTCATAGGTGGAAACTGTTTTAATAGCCTGGTTAATGTCTTTTTTCAGCTTTGCTTTCCAACTATTCTGATTCTGATTTTCCATCCATTCTTTGTAACTTTTTCCCCGGCGCTCCCCTGGTTGAATGACGGAAAGATTGTGTTCTGCACACAGACGGTCACTGAGCTTTCGGATATTCCAGTATGTCTTTTTACAGTCATGATAGTGTTTGTGTTCTATATTATCAACTGCGCAAAAAATGAGGTGATTATGTACATGACCTTTATCAATATGGGTAGTCAAGACATAAGAATATTTCCCTTCCAGTAACTGATCTGCAAGCTGCTGACCGATTTTGTGTGCCTCCTCAAAGGACACTTCTCCCGGCTGAAAAGCCTGGATCAGATGAAAAGCTTTATTCTCTTTTTCTTCCTTTTCAACGCTGTTAAAATCATTGGCATGGTCTAAGGTGTACTTGAAATCATAAGCAGCCGTTTCAGCAGCGCAGGCAAAGGAAGAAATCAAAAGGCTGTCATCGGTTTTCTCAGGATTACAGATATATTCTATTGCCTTATGGACGGTTGCTTTGATAGGATGGATTTTTGTATACGCCATATCTGATTCATCATCTCCTTAATATCTTCCATATCTTTTTTGTAAATGGTGTTTGTTGTGTTTACTCTCTTTGCAATCTGGTTCAGATTCCCACCGATGTTGCCGAGCAGAGCATTCATTTTTTGTAAGTGGGAGTAATCCACATCATAGACAAAACTGTAGAGAATCAGCTTTCGCAAAAATGCGGATTTACTTTTCATGCCGGATAAGCGGAATTTCTCATCCAGGATATACTGCTCATCGTCATTTAAGTGAAATTCATTGCGGTGTTTCCGTGTTCTATTTGCCATATTTTTGTCGTTCCTTTCTGTTTTTGGGTACAAAAAAACTGCTGTAAAAAAATCAATTTACAACAGCCATGTCTATTTCTATTTAGTTATCCGGACAAAATGCTCCAAAGAAATTGTATCAAACTTAAAAAAATCGGTCAAGCTGATTTCAGAGGAAAAAGAAAAAAACAGAGGGTGAGGGAAACTTCCCTACATGCAAACGGAACAATCTGACCAGCGGGCAGGAGTGAGGTTTGTGCCGTGTGTCCGGACACCGGCAGTGCTTGCTATCTTTTGTCATCCCCACATAAATGGGGATGAGTGGTCAGGCTGTTTGGACAGCCGCAATAAGACCACACACACCCGTTTCGGGGTGGGATTCAGGATAAAAAATAGACAGCAATCCGTAGAAAAGGGATGACTGTCTATTTCGATTCTGTTTTTCCAAGAAGATAGTCGGTGCTGACGTGAAAATATTCCGCCAGTGCAGCGACTTCGTAATCCGGAACAAACCGTGTGCCTTGCTCAATCCGCAAAATGGTCAGGTCACTAAATTCTAATCCAGTGAGCGTCAGCCGTGCTGCAAGAGTTCGCTGTGAAATCTTTTGCTCCTTGCGCAGCATACGGACACGTTCCCCGACAATGTTCTTGGACTCGCCGTTCCAGTAAATTTTCATAGGATGTCCTTTCTTCTAAAGATGAAGTTCTCTATGATTGATTTTACCGAAACGAAGTGCTAATATACTTCTAAAGATGAAGTATTTAAAAATATTTGCAATACTTGAAGGAATAGAAATAATAGAATTGATAGAAAATCGAGATGAGAAACGGCATGAGCTGAAAGGAGTTCGAAGATTATGAGTGAAGAGATATGGGAGAAAATCAATCAGTTCTTGATGGAGCTGCGGTGCGAAAATACAAACCGTTCCAGTCAGTGTGTGACAAAAGAGGTACAGCTTGCAAAGGCAGAGCAGACAAAAAGAAGGCAATCCTTTGAGATATATCTGGAAAAAATCAGGGGAAATGACCAGGAGGTGATAAAGAATTACGTGGAATCTTTGGAGCGTCTTGGATTTGCACAGTGCCAGCAGTCGTATCTGCAAGGTTATATTGATTGTATGTTGCTGTTATCCGGCGCAGGTGTCCTGACACCGGAAAAACAGATAGAGGAAATGATAAAGAGAATCAAGGAATAATCAGATCAGGCAGCCCAGGGGAGCTGCCTTTTTTCCGGACAATCAGTGAAACAATACATAAAGCGTAAGAAACATTTTATAGAATCATTCTGCGGGTTTTTCATCCCGGTTTTCAATCAATGTTTCAGCATTTGCCAACAAGATTGTCAATTCCCGCTCGGTGCATTGACTGAGGATACGGAGAAGTTCTTGGTATGTACCGTCTGTCGTATGTTTATCCGGATAGAGAAAGGCATCGGCAGAAAGATTCAATTCACGGAATATCTGAATAAATAAATTCAGGCTTGGGCTGCTTTCCCCTCGTTCAATCGTACCGTAGTAGGATAAGTTGCTGTCAATCTTTTCTGAAAACTGCTCCTGTGTGTAGTTTTTATCCATACGTCCATTTCGGATCATCATACCCAGTTCTTTTTTTGAAAAACTCATCTTCTGTATTCACCTCCATTTTTTCTAGTGTAATACACCAGATTTCCAAAGTGAAAAGGGTAATACACACTGTTAAATATTGGGTAATACAGCAGATTGGTTCGTGTGTTCTGAAAGGTAAAAATTCAAGACAGACATCCAGCCTTTCATACGAAAATAGGAGGCTTGCTTTTTCATTTGAGGAATCATAACAGAAGAGGAGAATTTCACAAAAGAAAAAAATCGAAAAAGTATACGGGCTGAAAATCGCCCTGGTATATTGGGTAATACACAAGATTAGAAAACGGGGGTTATCCCCTCTGCATGAAAGAACGGCTTTGTGGATGTTAAATCTGCAGGCCGTTTTGCGTTGTCCGGAAATATTTTTCATAAAATTTATCTTCCGTTCGATAATTTCGCTCCTATTGCCTTTCCTCGGTATGAAAGGGAAAACAATACGGCTTTCATGCAGAGGGGAGGTGAATCCTTTGAGGTTATCCCCGAAAGAAAAAGAGATTGTACGGAGAAAATTTTATTGTTGCTGTGCAAAAGTGGTCCGTGGAGAAGCACTGAATTATTTTGATGAATTGCAAAGACTTCACGAACATGAAATTTGTTTTTCAGAACTTTTGCAGGAGGAATGGAACCAGTTGAGCAAGAATGACGATTTGGAGGAACAGATTTATTTTCAGATTATGGATATGGATGTTCCGGTTAAAGATGCGGAAATCGCTGCGGCGCTGAAACGATTGCCTGAGAAAAAGCGGATGATTATTTTGATGGCATTTTTCCTGGATATGACAGAACAGGAGATTGCGGAATATCTTCATCTGGTGCAGAGTACCGTACATTATCATAAAGCAGATTCGTTAAGGCTGTTAAGAGAGATTATGGAGTAGAGCCATGAAACAGAGAAAGCGTAAAGAACCGCCAGAGTTTGAAGTCATTGAGGCGGCGATCAGCGGAGATTTAGAGGCCATCCACGAGATTCTTCTGTATTTCCGTCCTTACATAGAGTACAAGAGCCAGAGAAAGTTTATTGATGGATTGGGGCGTGTGCAGTATGTGACGGATGAGTATTTGAAGCTCAGGCTGGAAAATAAGCTGATTGAGAAAATATTAGATTTTGAAATCCGTGTAGAGTAACGGTTCCCCGGCATTCCCTTTCTGCCGGAGCCGCTGGAAACGGAGGTGTACCTTGACAACTGAATATGGGCAATCCTGCAAGGACGTATGGAACAGTGGAGCCAGATAACAGATACGCCAGGACTATCTGTTCCCGGACTTCCCGACAAACTGTCGGGAGGTCTGGGGATGAAACGTGAGGAAATACTGATTCGGGTATTGAAGCAAAGGTACGAGCGAGAATTAAGCTGTTATGAGCAGAGGGTAGGAACTCTGTGGCCAGGATGCTGTTTTTGATAATGATACTTCCGGCAAAAGTCCGGTCTGAAGAAGATGGTGCAATTCCAATGGGGCCACGCCTGATGGCCACTTGCAGGATTATTTTAAATGTCTGCCAATAAAAGGGTATTTCAAATGAGAAGTGCTTTTTTATTGGTGGACATATCAGGTAAGTGATAGAGGAGGTTATATAAATTGCAGCAAAAAATTAATAAAAAGAAATTTGTTCGCTATAAAGAAGGAGCAGAGATGTACAGTATGTGCCAAAGTAAATTTGAGAAGATGGCAAAAGAGGCACGTGCAGTTTATAAGTTAGACAAATTGGTTCTTGTAAATTGTGAAATATTTGAATTGTATTTGGAAACATTTCGATTAGAAAATTAAAGAGTTTTTGTATGACGAAAAAGGTTGACTTATTGTGCAACGGAAAGTATAATAAGGGTAGATTATGAAGGAGGTGCATATGAGTGGCGAAGATGGGGCGGCCAAAGGCAGAATCCCCCAAACAGAAATTTGTAAGTGTAAGATTGACAAAAATAGAACATGAAAAGCTTTCAGAGTATGCACAGAGACATAATCTGACATTGACAGAGGCCGTAAAAAAAGGTATTGAACTATTGTATCAAGTACCTTGAATTAGCATACAAAATCTCTTTACTTATTGTAAAATAGGAAAGAGGTAAAAAGTGGCTAAAGCAAGAAAAGATAACAGAGGCAGAGCGTTACGAAAAGGTGAGAGCCAGCGAAAATCTGACAATATGTATATATATGTGTATGTTGATCCTTTTGGAAAGAGAAGATACATATATTCAAGTGATTTAGTAAAGCTGCGGGAAAGAGAGAAGTGCTTGCTGAAAGATCAATTGGATGGATTGGATGTATATGCAGCGGGAAAAGCAGATTTAAATTTTGTGTTTGACCGGTATATATCAACCAAGACTGATTTAAGGAGAACGACATATACTAATTATACTTATATGTATGATCGTTTTGTCAGACCAGAGTTTGGAAAGAAGAAAATTGGCGAAATTAAATATTCGGATGTATTATACTTCTATTTTCATTTAGTAAATGAAAAGCATATACAGGTAAATACATTGGAAACGATTCATACGGTACTTCATCCAACCTTTCAACTTGCTGTTCGGGATGAAATTATCCGTAATAATCCATCTGCTGGTGTAATGGCAGAAATAAAGAAAAAGCCAGGAAAGAATCATGGTGTGCGACACGCATTGACGTTGGAGCAGCAACGAGCCTTTATGAATTATACGGCAAGTAGTCCGGTATTTTGTAAATGGACGCCGTTGTTTACTGTATTATTAGGAACAGGGTGTCGGATTGGGGAAGTGATAGGACTTCGATGGGAAGATGTAGATATGGAGAAACGTTTGATTGATATTAATCATAGTGTCACCTACTATCCCAGAAAAACAGACACAACAAAATGTGAATTTGGAGTTTCCTTACCCAAAACAGAAGCCGGGATTCGTGTAATTCCTATGATGGATGCTGTATATGAGGCTTTCCGAGAGGAATATGAATATCAGCAAGAGAATGGTTTTAGTACAGTAGAACTTGATGGAATGACAGGATTTATATTTAGCAATCGCTTTGGAAATCTTCATAATCCGCAGGCACTCAATCGGACTATTAAGCGTATATCGGAAAGTTATAATGCTGAAGAAGTATTAAAAGCAAAGAAAGAAAAGCGACAACCGATTATAATTCCTCATTTTTCATGTCACCATCTTAGACATACTTTTTGTACAAGATTCTGCGAAAATGAAACGAACATTAAAGTGATTCAGGCAGTTATGGGCCATGCTAATATAGAAACAACTATGGACATATATGCCGAAGTTACTGATATTAAAAAAACTGAAGCAATAGAAAATCTATCACACAAACTTGATGTATTTTAGAAAAGAGTCCATTAGGAGTCTTTCAAAAACAACAAAATGTGCGATATACAACACAACTACAACAAATCCGTATTTTTAGCTATTGAATAATACGATATAATAAGGTATCATAAAAAGGCAAAAAGGCTTAAATACGGAATAATACGGAATACTATACTATCTAGTCCAAATTTCCCAACAATGAAGTCATTAGACGTTAAGAAGAGCGAAGGAAAGGCTGAAATGGCAGTGACAAAAGCTGCTGTGGCAGAGGAAAAAACAGTTGAAAAGATTGATTTCTCCAACGTAAAAATCGAACCTCTTTTTGAAGAAATGGTTGATTTTGAGACGTTCAGCAAATCTGATTTTAGAGCGGTAAAAGTAAAAGCATGTGAAGCTGTACCAAAGAGCAAAAAACTTCTTAAATTTGTCTTAGATGACGGAACAGGCGTTGATCGTGTTATTTTAAGCGGTATTCATGATTACTATGAACCAGAAGAATTAATTGGTAAGACTTGCATCGCTATTACAAACTTACCTCCAAGACCAATGATGGGCATTGATTCTTGTGGTATGTTAATCTCAGCAGTGCATGAAGAAAATGGAAAAGAAGGACTCAATCTTTTAATGGTTGATGATAGAATTCCAGCAGGTGCGAAGCTGTACTAAGAATCAGAAAATCCATAGACTTTTTATGAGTTTATCGAGTGTTTGACATCAAATTTGTGTCATTTGGTGGACTAATATGGATTGAAAAGAGATGTTTTAGAAATCAGAACCTTTCAAAACTTAATAGTTGAATGCTATTAAAAGGACATTTTCCAATAAAACGGAGAGTGTCCTTTTTCTATTCCTTACTGTCACGAGGAGGTATATCGATCAATCTTGGATTGTCTTTCATGGATTTTGGACAAAAAATGGGGGATTTTAACAAAAAAGGAATCAGAACCCCTTATGAATCAAGGGATAAAGATTCCGAGAGATTATGATATTGAAAGGGAGGATACTATGTCAGAGAAGATGTTAGTCACACAAGCATTGGATGAACGTGATCTTTTAATTAAGAAGATTCGGAATAAAATTGATAGTGCAAGGTTTGTGGATTATCAAAAAAGAAATGAAAATAGAGTGGCAGTACAAAAAATTTCTAAGGAAGAGTTTACATTACAAGTAGAGTCAGCGTATCAGCAGATTCAAGACCTAATTACTCGTTTTCAAAAAATTGATGAAGCGATTGTAGCTTCGAATGCAAACACAAAGATTACAACTTCTTATGGAACATTTACAGTGGCAGGAGCGATATCTTTAAGAAATCGCTTGCGTGGTACAGGAGTTTATAAGGAAGAAGCAGACTTTGAGGGTAGGTTACTAAAAAGGATGGAAAGTACATATCAATTTTCTGTGAAGCTTCTTGAAAATGAAAATAAAAAGATAGAAGAAACAGCAGAAAATATGAGGCTTAGTATTTTGGGAAAAGATACGAAGAATAAGGATGAAAAACCACTGGAAGTTGTAGATGCTTATGTAAGAGAGAATACATATGAATTGCTAAATCCATTGAATGTACAGGAGAAAGTGAAGGAATTGTGTGAAAAAAGAGAGACGTTGATTTCTGAACTGGATACACAAATTAAAGTATCAAATGCTACAACAATAATTGAAATTTAATAATAAAAATGCCTGCAATACGAAAACTTTATACCCGATTCCCCTGTAACGGGGTTATGTTACAAAGTATGAAAACCGAATTAGTTCAGATGGATAGAACACTAGATGGTATATGGTGAATCTAGACGCTCAGGTTCAATTCCTGAATTTGGTAAAAATAATAAGAGATAGAGTATTTTTGGTCTTATTTTTTTCGTCAATGATACTGAGTGAACGGTAAATAGTTTTCTGAATAAACAATTTTATGTCATATGATAACGGTTTTATAGGCATAGCAATATGCTGAAATCCATGAACAAGGTTGGGTGTTGAATCGGTTGACCGAAAGTGTCCCTCATGGCTGTATTGTAGGCATTATATAAGAATGAAAAAATGACAGTACCACTTTTTATATCTATTTATAAAAGTGGTATTTTTTATATTATAGGAAATTTCGATTTTCGATGATACAAAAAGAATCCCATA
>Cebus_capucinus_imitator_PRJNA485217_SSR047__coassemble_1509_pt1 | contig 12801 bp, 11 predicted proteins | sample Cebus_capucinus_imitator_PRJNA485217_SSR047__metabat2_low_PE_010 | metagenome-assembled genome bin Cebus_capucinus_imitator_PRJNA485217_SSR047
GATAAAATTGTTAAATAAATAGAAAGTTTTGTCGAAAAAAATAGAAAAATAGAATGTTTAAAGAGTGAAAATAAATAATTAGAGAGAAAAATATGGATTTATTTATTTTTTTGTAATTTAGTCTTGAAAAAAATATGTATCAGTGATATTATATAAGAACATTGAAAAAGAATCTTTTATAATCTAAAGATAAAATCTTAATAAAATTAAAAATAAAATAAAAAATAATGTAAAAGTATGGGGTGGATTTGTGTAAAGTTTTTGTTAAGAGGTTTTGAGCAGATTTTACAAATTCTAAGGCTGACATAGGAATACATAAATTCAAATTTTTTTCCACATACAAATGACAAATAGAAAAATAGTTTAATAAAGTTAAAAATAAATTAAAATAAATCTATAAAGGGAGTGAAAGAGATGGAAAAAGATACGATTAAAATCTAAGCAATCGAAGAAAACGGAAAGAAAAGGGGGAGTTGAGAATTTATACGTTCAAATGGCTGTTGACAAGGCATAAGAAAAAGATCATTTTTATAGTGCTTTTTGTTGTAGTCACGATTTTTCTCGCCTTATTTGGGAAAAGAGTGTATTTTGTAAAAAACAATGAAATGGCACAAGAGACAAAAGAACAAGAACAGGTTGGAAAAGAGGGGGAAGAACAAGAGGTTCCCATAGGGGAAACTCTAAAAATGGGGGAATTATTCAGGAATCCAGAGGAGAGATGGACTGGAAAAGAACGAGCGATAGAAATACAAGCCATTCAATTACAACAGACATTGCAGGAAGGAGATCTTGTAGATGTGAGAATTCGCTATCCAAACGGAGAGGAATATATTGTGATTGCAAAAAGAGGCTGTTATGAGGTCGTAGTTCCAGAGAATCGAATGACGATGTGGCTGTTAGAAGATGAAATGCTTCGATTATCCAGCAGCATTGTGGATTGTGCAGCGATGAATGGGACACTTTATGTCGTGCGATATCGGAGGGATTTATCACAAAAAACGTCGAAGGTAACTTATATTCCGAAGGCAGAAGTATGTGAGCTGTTGCAACAAGATCCGGATATTGTATCAGAAGCAGAAGGTGAACTATTAAAGAAACAAAGAAAACGATTGGAGGAGAGCATCAATATGATGAGAGCAGAAAACATGGGTGTAGATTGGGAACAAACAAAGCAGACTGTGGAAGAAAAGGAGCAGGAGGAGGTGGTTTATTTTGACTAGAGTAATAGGTTTTCTCGGGGGAGACAAATACGATTTTATTTCTTATATTGGAAGAGCGTTAAGTCAAATGAATTTGAAAGTGCTATTAATTGATTATACGTCATTACAAGAAGTGATGGCGACAGTGCCGGAATATATTTTTAGAAAAGTGACGGAATATCAGGAACTTTTCTATGTTGGGGCATTGCCGTTTGAAGAAGTAAAGAGCTATATCGAAGAAGAGACTTTTGATTTTATTTTAATGGATTTTGAATACGCTTGCAAAAATATGGAGTTTTTCTTGTGCCAGAGCATATGTTTTGTTACAGATATGCAGCGACATCATTTAGAAATTGTTGAAAATATTAAAGTGCCAACGACGATGGAACGATTTTTAGTTGTGAAAGAAGAAAATCCGGTTCGCAAAATTTCTTCTTACTTAAAACAGATGATGACGGAAATGAAACTGGAAGAAGAGAATTATTTTTCTTGTCCATGGGGAGAGAAAGAGAGAAAAAATCAAATGCGTTGTCAATATCAATATCAGATTCCTTGGGACAAAACATCTTCTGCAATTAAGAAAATTATATGGTGTATGATCCAAAAATGGCTGGAATATCACGAACAAGAGGAAACTGCTGCATTGCATATAGGGGGAAACGTATGATTGTAGTGGGATATAGTCCCATCGGACCGCAAATCGGTGTATCCAGTGCGTTGGCGGCATTGAGCGCATGGAATTATTTTGAGTTAGAACGACAAACATTAGTGATTCAAACGGGGTTTTATGGGAATTTAGAAGAAACATTACTAGGAATGAGAAAGTGGAAGCAAACGGAATATTGGAAAACGAAAGGAATTGATGAAGTGATTCGCAATGAAGCAGCCAATATTCAAGAGGAGGAAGTGATAGAGAGAGCCATAGTGACGATTTGTGCCGGAAGAAAATCTTTTGAACTTTTACCATCTACAAGAAAGATTGATAAAGAACGATATGAACAGAGTCTATTGAAATATTTTGTAGGATTTTTACAGTGTTATAAAGAACGATATGATGATATTTATATCGATCTGGCATGGGAACAACAAAGTTTGCTAGAACAGTTATATGAGGTTGGCGATGAAATTTTATATTTTTTTCCACAAAATCGATGGGTGTTAGAGCATTGGAATCAAAAGAATTGCATGAGACCGAAGGAGAAATGTATTTTATGTAAATATGAAAAAGACTCTTTTTGGAATAGCTCAAACACAAAGCTCATGTATCCGAATATTGGAAAAAATTTAATAGGGGTCATACCATTTTCTTACTCGTATATGGATTCATGGTCGAAAGGAAAGGCTTTTCCATATCTTGCAATTGAACACGATCAAAAGAAAGGGGAAAAAAGCCTATTTTGGAAGCAGGTGGAACAATTAGGGAAGCAAGTAAATACTGAATATGAGAAGGGAGAGGGAAGTGTTGAAAGGAGAAGGAAGTAGTGATAGCATTGCTTACTTGATAGAAGGGATAAAAGAACAGTTTTATCAATTATTAAGAGTCGATCCGACAAAATGGAAATTGAGCAAAACAGAACAATTGCGTTGGGAAATGAGCAAACAAAATTTGAGAATGGCGATTAAAAATTGTAGCTATGGCGATGAAAAAGCAAGAACGTTGATTCAAGAATATATGAAAGATTTTTTAGAAACTTATTTTGAAATGAATCATGAGAAATTAGAGCAAATTATTCCATTCTCAAAACCGGTTCGCATGGAAGCGCGTACAAAATTTTTAATTTTGCTTTATTTAACGGAACAGGAACAAGGAAAGAATGCGCTTTCGTTTTTGATTCAAACGTATTATTGGAATCGTCCTAAATATGATGGAACAGAAGAGATTTATGAAGTAAATATTCAAGACCTAGATCGAGTATTCTATCTAAAATATAGAGAGTTAAGTTACTTAGAAAAATTAGAAATTGTAGTACAAAGAATCTATGAGAGCTATTTAGGATACGGAATCGCTGATCGAATTTTAACGATGAATCTCGATGGAGTGTCAGCAGGCGTCTCCAAGGATATTTTAAGTTTATGGATTTTTTATAAAGGGACAATGATTCATTTTTCCTGTCTTGCATTTGAGGAAGAGCGAGAACTAATTCGAATTTGCAAAAATATATATCGCTATGGAAATAATGGGCAGTTGAGCCAATCAAAAGGCTATATTACAGGCAGTAGAAAAGATGGTTCACGAGTTGTCGTAATGCGACCGCCATTTTCGGAAAGCTGGGTATTTTTCATAAGGAAATTTGATGCAGCCAAGCAATTAGAACTCACCGATATTTTGTTAAAAGATCAAGAACATATTTTAGCACCAATTTTAAGATGGATTGTTCGCGGGTGTCAAGTAACTGGCATTACCGGGGATCAAGGGAGTGGAAAAACGACATTACTCATGGCTTTAATCGGATTAATTCCACATAGCTATACAATTCGAACACAGGAGTTGACATTTGAGTTGCAGCTGAGAGAGCGATATCCGGATAGAAATATTGTATCGCTTAGAGAAACGGAGCAGATAGGAGGACAAGCCGCATTAGATATTTTGAAGAAAACAGATGGAGTTGTGACAATTTTAGGAGAAGTGGCGACAAATGAAGTGGCTAGTTGGTTGATTCAAGTATCCCAAACGGCTTCCTTATTTACAATGTTTACTCACCATGCAAAGACAACGAAGGATTTAGTAGAAGGGCTTAGAAATGCGCTTTTACAAGCGGGAGGGTTTCGAAATGAAGAGATTGCATTTCGTCAAGTTGTGACAAGCATTCGCTTCGATATTCATATGGAGAAGACGAGAAGCGGAGAACGTTTTATAGAACGGGTAACAGAGATTGTTCCAATGGGAAACAAACTGGTTACACGAGATATTGTTGTATGGGAAAGAGGGCAGTATCGAAGAAAAAATTGTATGACAGATGAAACAAGAAATCGTATTTTAAAATATTTGACAGCACAGGAGAGAAAACAATTTCTTTTGGATATGGAGTTGTTTTCTAAGGAAGATGGCTTATGTTGAATAATTTGCTTTATGGTATCATTGCAATTTTTTCGCTCTTTCTCTTTTATAAAACGTATCAACGTCAAAAAATAGAAAAACAAGAATATCAGTTTCTAGAAAAAATAGAACAGTTTATTCAGCAAATAAAACACTCTTATATGATCAATCACAGAATAGAAGAGGCGGTTTATGATGGAATGTGTCAATCTCAAGGCAGAATGCTTATAGAAGCTCAAAAACTTTATGAAATGCTGTCAGATGGGCGCGAGGAAGTAAGAAAAAATTATATGGAGCAACAAAAGAATTTATTTTTGAAACTACTCGCTTCCTTATTATCCATAGAGTCTCAATTTGGAAGTGAAAGGGAACAAGGGGCATTTTTAGAAAGCATTGGAATTTTGAAACAGGATTTGGTGTTGGAAATTTGGAAAAGAAAACAAATTCGAGCGCTATTTGCAGGGTTAAGTTTTCTTATCCTGTTTCCAGCATTCTTCCTAAAAATGATTGAACAATGGGGTGTTTCTAATATTCCGGAATTGGAGACATATTATCGAGGTAGTTATGGGATTTTATCGATTTTTTTAATTGTATGCATCGTCGGAATTGCATACTGGCTCACATGGGAACTTCGCACTTCTATGGAACAGTGGGAACAGGAACCGATTCGAGAACATAGATTTTTAAGTGAAATGGAACAGAGGGGAGGAGTTGCATGGTTACTGGAGATCTGGGAACAGAAAAGATATCACTCCTATCAAATATACAGGGAACAGCTAAAAGGAGCGGGGGAAACGATGACTCCAGAACAATTTTTAATCAAAAAAATACTGTGGGGCATCATGTTCTTCCTTATAACCATTCTATTATGTTTTGCTTTACAGAGTGCAAAAAAAATGGAGGCGTTAGAAGGCACGGAGAAATTAGATAGACAAGTTTTGTCTTATGCAGGAATCCCCTTTGAAAAATGGCAAGAGGGAATGAAGAGTGTAAGCAAGGAATACCGAGGAAAGGAGTTAGAGATTGAACAGATAACGGAAAAATTAATTGCATTTTATGGACGACAAAATTCTACTCTATTGAAAATGACAATCGAGCAACTGATCGATAATCATAATGAGTATGAACAAGTGCGATTGCCCAGTTTTCTATGGTTTAGTTCTCTTTTGTTTGGATTGATTGGGTGGAGATTGCCAACGGTATCTCTCTCTTATTCGGTTTGGAAAAAAGGACTATATCGAGAATATGAATTTGATTATTATGAAACGATTCTTCTTCTCTTATCAAGAGTTCCTCATATCGATGGAGTAGAAATGATGGAGCGAATGGAAGAAGGAAGTGTGCTTTATCAAGAAGTATTGGGAAAGAGCTTGTTATCTGTATATGCTGGAGAAGAAGAAATGTTAGAAAATTTGAGAGAAGAAGGGAAGAATACGAGATTACAGCAAATTGCAGAAAATTTTATCGTGAGCGATCAAATAGGAATGAAAGAGGCATTTCAAGATTGTCTAATGAATCGAAAAAATCAACAGGAACAAAGAAAGCAAGAAAACGAAACAATTGTGAAAAAAAGGGCAACATTGGCGCAGGCGATTGCATTTTTACCACTTTCATTTATTATTGGAATCTATTTAATTGTGCCGGTTGTAATGGAAAGTATGTCACAATTAAGCGGGTTTTTAAATCAAATGAACTATTGAAGATTCAATAGAAACGGATAGTTAATAGGAGGTATTGAAAAGAATGGAAAATAGTTTAAAGGGATTGTTATTAGCTGCTGGTACTGTAATAACTTGTATTATAATCGGATTGGGATTTTATATCGCAAGGGAGGCTAGGGACACTGCCAGTTCAGGTTCAGGACAGATCAACCGATTAAATGCTGAATTCATGGAAAGCGATAAAATTATGTATGATGGAATTGATGTATCGGGAAGTGAAGTAGTTAATGTGATTAATAAATTTAAAAATGATGCCCTTTGCATTCAAGTGGATACAAAAAAAGGGGGAATTGTAAGTTATATTTATACAGATATTACTTTAAAAACACCGAGTAGACAATCTGTGAAAACAGCACAAGATCTGAAAAGTTCTTATTATATTAACCCTAATGCGATGTTTCAGGGAACTGTATTGAGAGATGATAATAATGTTATTGTAGGGCTGCTTTTTGAGCAGGTATAGAGAGAAGGGGAAGAAGGTTGGAGCAACTATTAGAATTCTGTTTTCAAGCGGTGGCAGCAGTTATTTTTTGTTTTGCTTTTTCCATTATACTTTTACAAGTTCATGAAATTCATATCAGTATGAAATATGTTAAAGAGGCGATGGAATTAGAGCAAGATATGGGGATTTATGGAGATGAGCCATGGATATCATAGGAAAAGTAGCGAGCATTTTTCTTGCAGTTATTTTATTATTTTTTGCACCATTGCTTTTGGTGGAAGAGAAAAAAGATCTTATGATGGAGAGTTATGTCTTGGCGAGAACTGGCTACCTTGTGGAGCATATAAGGAGTGATGGATATTTATCACCTGAAATGTATCGACGGTTTCAAAAGGAGTTAGAACAGACTGGAATGATTTATAAGGTGGAGATGGAACACCAAAAAGCTGTGTATTATCCAGAGGAAACGAATGGAACTCTTATAAAACATTATCAAAATACATATGAAAATGACATACTTAAAATGGTATTAGAAGAAAAGAAAACTTATATAATGAACCGAGGGGATTTCTTTTTTATGAAAGTGACGAGCCAAAATCGCAGCATGGCAGAACGAATGAAGTCATATTTTCTCATACCAAGTACAGATCTTCCGGTAATTCAAGTGGAATTAGGGGGAGTGATTCGAGATGAAATTAGTTGATTATGGAATTTTACTCGTTATTATAGCTACTATTCTTTTTGTGCCATTGGACATTGCACAGAGAGAACTAAATGCATATAGCAGTTATGAAATCCAATATCATGAAAAAATGGATAATGCGATTGATGATGCTTTGTTTTTTATGGTAGAGAATGACGATTTTAGTCAAGTAAAATGGAATCGAGAAGAGTGTATCAAAGGTTTCTATCAATCATTTTATGGAAATTTTGGAATGACAAGAGATCCGGCAGGACAACAGAGAATTCGGAAACATTTGCCATTAATTGGGGTTATAGAGCTAAATCGAATATCAATTGCATATCAATATCCAAGCAACAAAGATGGAGAGGTTCTATTGGAAGATGCTTGGACAGAGTATCGACCTTATCAGTATGAACAAGATGGATATTATTATGAATTCTTTATTGGAAATTTAAAAGATTGGATAAAAATTTATTTTCCAGAACAGAGGCAATGGCAAGAAGGATTTCGTTTGGATTTAGCAAAAATTGATAAAGAAGTATCATGGATTGCAGATGAGGAACAATTTGATAGAGTGCGAAGACATACGGTTATTCAGACAATAAAAAAAGAAATGCAGAAAGTCATCAATCAATATAATTTCATAGGAAACCAGTATGGATATCAATATGAGTTTTATTTGCCAGAAATCGAAAAACAAGATTGGTGCAAAACAGTGGACGATATGGGGATTATTGTATTATTTCAAGGGTATCCTGTGGATAGTGTGCTTGATTATACATATAGCCGTTTTATCTATGCCGGTGCAAGGACTTATAAAGAAAAGTAAAAGTCTGATGGAATATTTGATGGAAAAAGAAAGATTTGTCTTTCATGCTATATCAATGCTTAAAAAGAAGTAGTTCCTATAAAATCTATTTGTGAAGGAAAGGTGGGAGAAAAATGAGAAACTTAAAAAAGAGCAAATATGGGATTCAAATTTTATTTGGAATCATGGTGCTAATGAATTTCTTTGTGATTCCAAGCGAAGCAAAAGCAAAGGCTGTGTATGGGATAACGGGAGAAGAGTTTTTTGCTATGCTGCAACCGGCGATACAACAATTAGAAGAAGAAACAAAAGACGAGGAAACATATGGGAATCTTGAAAGTTATATGATAAAGATAGAGCCAAAGAAAAGACTTAATCGTGCAGAAGCAATTTGCATAGTCAATCAAATTGATCAACATTATAGCGGGAATTTTAAAGACAATGATTTATATAGGAATATTGCAATCAATAATAGAATCGGAGACATTAGCCAATTTCCTATGGAAATTCAAGCAAACCTTTTGGAAGCGTATGGAAAAGGTATCATTGTAGGAAAAAGTAAAGGAATGTATACAGGAAAAAGAGAACTGGATTTAGAAGCTCCTGTTACGAGAAAAGCGGCAAACTTGCTAATCGAGCGTCTAGTCGATCCAACAAAACGAAGAAATATAAGTTTTGATGGACAAGTAATACGCACAACAAATTTGCCTAAAAACTATAAAAGTTATCCATATGTGTTAGAAGGTTATCCGAATGAATTTTATGAGATGGATTTTCGATATAATCGAACGATGCATTCGACAAAACCAAAAAAAGGGTACGATTATATTCCGCCAATCGATATGGCAAATTCCAAATATATGGATCAACAGAAATTTGAGAAATTAAAGAAAGAGTATGAGGTGGCAACTAAAAATCTAGCCTTGAAATTAAACTATGATTATCGAACAAGTAAGAAAAAATGGAGAGAGGATTTGGCTAGCACCTACTGTTATTTAGGAGGAAAAGAAGCGTATAAAGCGAAAATAAAACAAATAAGAGAGTATCAAAAACAAGCGGAAAAGAATCAACTTATTTTAAAAGTGGAAGTGATTGCGACGGACCCAGGAACTCTATATTATGCAGTAGTTGGTGATTATCATGTTCGGTGTTATGTAAAATTTAAGGTTGTTCATGCAAAGAATGTTCCAACTATGGAATCTGATAAGCAAAATGAGATTATATTTTCGCAAAGAACATCAATTAAAAATTTGGCGAAGGGAAACGTGGTACAAGGGTATTTTGATATATCTTTATATCCGTACACAAATCAAGCTATAAATGATGAGAAGGTTGGAATTTTATGGGACGTGATAGGAGATGAGACATATAGGATTAAAAATTGGAAGCCAGAGGATTTCTTTGGGGAGAAAGCTAAGACTGGTTATTTTATTGATTCTATTTAGTCTTTTTATAAATGTGGAATATGTTTCTGCAACAATTCGCATAGAAGACAATGGAGTAGTCAAAAATGAGAATCTTACTGAAAGAGAGGTAATGCAAACAACAGAGAAAAAAATTTTTTTAGGTCAAAATAAGGGCGTTATAAAATCCGCAGAAATTCCAGAAAATATAGCAAAGATGGAAAATGGAAAAATTGAGTATGGACCGGTAAAAGATACAGCAGCTTCGACGAATACCACATGGAAAACAGAAGGTTTTATTATTAAAAATAAAAAAACAAATGGAGATCCGACAAAAGGGAAGAAAGGTGAGATCTGGTTAAAAGATGGGGAGATACGTTCATGGATAAAAAATGGAGCGATATATACTATTTTTACCTTTCCAGAAAAAAGAGTATCAGCTCAGTTAGAAAATGCGGGAGTAAATGCAAAGACATTGAAAGAATCTGGTGGCTATATCTACTTAAATGCGATTATTCAAGTGTATGAGAACGGAAAACCAACAGGGGAGTATTATCGAACATTAGAAGGAATTAAGAGTGCAAGAGATTGGAAAAATACAAATGATTTTGAAGATCGATTTGATATTCAAGTGGAATATAAACCGGTGAAACAAGATGTGAAGATCATTTTTCAAGCGTTGGTCAATGGAAAGTTAGTGAATTTAGAAACGATTCCTCAAGAGAGTGTGTTTACACATAGCTATTTTACTACAAATGGAAGCAACATTCCTGCGAAAAAAATAGGATCAAAGACGAGCAAAAAATATTACTTATATCAAGTTCATTATAAAAATCCTGGTATCGATAAAGGAATCCATGGAATTGAAAAAACTTCATTGAATCCATTGAATAATTATGAGGCATATAATAATGAGCTTCCGAGAATTCGGCATAGAAGTTTTGAAGTACAGCAAGGAGGGTTAGAAGTTTATGCACTCTATAAAGAATTTAAGAAAATGACTGCGGGAGAAGAAACGATGGAAGGGGAGATAGAAGAGCCAATTCCAGAGGCGATCATTCGAGCAGAAGAGCGGGGAAATGAGCAGTATGAAGTTGAGGAGGGAATTCCAGTTACAAAAAATTTGTATATCAATGGATTTACAAATGAATATTTAATAAAGTATCGGTTTAAAAGAGTATCAGGAAAGAAATATTATCCGGTTACAATAAAGAGAAATTATTATTTAAAATGGACACAACCAGTACAAAATGGCGAAGAAATCACTTATATTCCACAGACACAATTAAGAACGATTAGAAAAACATATACAGTTGAAAGAACGTATAGTTACTGGATTGTAGAACAGCTGCATGGGTATCGAGTGGCAAAGATGGAGTTACAAAATGGGGCATTTCCAACAGAAAGGGAATGGGTGGAAGCAAAAGGAGACGGGACTTCAGAGTTTATATTTAAAAAATCGGATACCTATATAAAAGAGCCGAAAATAGAAGAATATGAGCTGTCAGAACGTTGGGTTTCAGGAGGAACGGTGATGCCGTCCATACCATATGAAGATTGGAGTTATGAAGCGGAGAAATATGTTCCAACTATCAAGGTGAGAAATGATCATTTGATTTTTAAGGGAAAAGAGTATATGGGCGCTTCTTGGTGTGAGGGAGAAACAAAACAACCAGAAGAATTACCAACTATAACAGATGTAATTGATCAAGATATCCTATATAAGAAAGGCATTACAATACCCGTCATGAAAGCCAATGGATTTTATGAAAGCAGTGGAAATGTTTTTTATGAAGCAATGATTCATGTAGGAAGTGGGAGCATGGGGGAACAACTGACTTATCCGATACAAGCGATCAATGGAGTGTTTATTCATACACCAGTGTTATGCAGAGCAAATATTTCAGATGAGAGAAAATATAATCAATTAAAGAATCCGAACAATGTTATTGCAAGTTTGATTTTAGATAGAGAATTTCAAACATCGATATCCACTTATGGGGAGCATCGAGATATAAAAGGGTATGGAGAACAAGATTATCGGGCATTTACTTATAAAAAGCAAGTGAAGTTTCCTTTTGATGTATATGATGGAGAGCGCTATTGTTCGGCAGGAAATTGGCTTGACATCGATGGAACGGCAACATATTATTTGCCAACATGGGTAACGGAGGGGATTTATACGATACAATATCGGTGTCTAAGTTTAAATGGAGTGTTTCATCAAGGTGAATTACATACAGAGGAATATGCTAATTTTTCAGAACAAAACTATACAGCCACAGATGCGATTACGGTACAAGTAGTTGGGCGGCTCTATGGATTTGCAATTAAAGATATTAGTGATTATCCGTTGTGGCAATCTATTTTTCGAAAAGAGAATTCCTTAGAGCCGTCGGGAAATTTTTATTCTGTTGGTGTAAAGGATTGTAATGGGAAGAGGACTGTACAAAAAGAATTATATACGTTGCCGCTGTTTGAAAAAAGTTATCCTCAAAAAGAATTGGCAGGAATTATGAAATCTGGGTATTTTATAAGATTTACGGTGGATACTATTGGGACTATGTATGGAACAGACGATTATATTCGAATAAAGCCAAAATTTTATTATATGGAACGAGATGGCTCTATGAGAAGAGAAGTAGATGTATATTATTCGGAAACAGTTAACAAAGAGAAGTGGAACTTTATAAAAATGGGAAGTCCAAAAGATCTGACGAACCAAAAATCTTATAAAATCAGTGAACCATATTTTTCTGTTTCATCACAAGAAAAGAAGCGAGTTTGTGAGTACTTAGGGCTTACTTATGAACAATGGAAAAATTGGGAGAAACCAGTCTTTACTTATCTAAATATTATGATTCCTGATTCGTTAAGAACATTTATCGGGGAGAAGAGAAGAAGCGGTATAAGCCCTGCAGAGCCAGTAGTTGGAAAAAGTATGCAGCGATGGTATGGACAATATGGAATACCGAGTGAAATTTATGTGACAGAAAAGGATATGGATATTCAGCAATATGCAAATGCACAAGGTCTTTTGGCTCAAAGCGATTGTTGGTTAAAAGATGGATATTTAGTATTACAATTTGATATTCAAACGATCAAAAATAAGGAGATACATTTGGACTATATCAACGAGGAAAATGAGAAAAAGGGCTATTGCAATATGTGGAAATTAGAAGGATATTCTTATGAAAAAGAAAAGGTAAATGGAGCAAAAGTGTCGTTTGAAAGTGGAGATATTTTAGTCTATGATCTTCAAAATTCAGCGGCAAGAGATTATAAAATAGGGGGAACCCATTAAAAAGATCATAATAAGTCTTTTCTTCATATGACGAACAGTATGTCCTCTTTTTGCACGAATTGTTTTTTGCTATGATTTTCACTATGATTTTTATAATCTTGATTTGGTATTCTTTGATATATGAGAAATTTATAGTATAGAATCGGGTTTTTATGGCATTTGACTTTTTATATGGTGCGTAATACAATAATGGATAACACAT
>Cebus_capucinus_imitator_PRJNA485217_SSR047__coassemble_1524_pt1 | contig 12531 bp, 7 predicted proteins | sample Cebus_capucinus_imitator_PRJNA485217_SSR047__metabat2_low_PE_010 | metagenome-assembled genome bin Cebus_capucinus_imitator_PRJNA485217_SSR047
ACCCTTGTTCGTAAAGGCTTGTATATTGATGCTCTCCCAGAATAATATGATCGAGCAAATGAATGCCAATCAATTTACCGGCTTCCAAAATGCGATTCGTTATTTCAATATCTTGTTTGCTTGGCGTCGCATCTCCTGATGGGTGGTTGTGAATTAAAATGAAATTCACCGCTTCATAATGGAGCGCTTCCAAAAAAATTTCTCTTGGACTTACTAAAGAAGCGTTGACTGTTCCAATCGTTAAAACGAGCTCTTTTATCAGTTGGTTTTTGCCGTCCAGCATTAAAACGAGCAGCTCTTCTTTTTGTAAATACCTCATGGACTCCATATAATAATCCGCAATGGAGGCAGGTGATGTAAATTTTAATCGTTTTTTCGCTTCCGAAATCGAAAGTCGCTTGGCTAATTCCACAATGCATAAAATTTGCACCGCTTTTACCATTCCAATTCCCTTGATGTTCGTAAGAGCCTCATAGGATAGATAGGGAAGCCCGATAATCCCATGATGGTTTGGGTGGAGATGATAAATTTTATCAGCCAACTCAATGGAAGTGCAATTTTTCGTTCCAGAGCGCAAAATAATCGCTAGTAATTCGTTATCGGTAAGCGCTTTGGCACCATATTTTTGACATTTTTCATAAGGCCGATCAGAAAGTGGTAATTCTTTCATTTTTTTGTACATAAACCCTTCCTTTCCATTCCCCAAGTACAAGAAAGGTTTCTCTTTTTATGAATGATAAATGATGCTAAAAGACCGGTAAGACATCTTTTACCCGTTCTAATGACATCATAATTCCAAATTTGGCATGATACCATGTGAGACCGCCTTGGAAATAAACAGCATAAGGCGGTTTAATTGGCGCATCTGCACTGAGCTCAATGGAAGAACCGGATACAAAGGCACCTGCTGCCATAATGACATCGCTATCATATCCAGGCATCGCCCAAGGTTCTGGACGAACATAGCTATCCACTGGCGCCGCCGCTTGAATTCCTTCACAAAAGGCGATGACGCCTTCTGGGTTACCAAATTCCACCGCTTGTATAATGTCATGTCTTGATTCTGTCCCATTTGGCACAACTTTAAACCCAAGACTTTCATAAATATTTGCGGCAAAGATCGCCCCTTTTAGCGCCCCGTTTACAGTCTGTGGTGCTAAAAAGAGCCCTTGTAAAAATTGAGAGGTAATTCCAAGAGTTGCGCCAACTTCTTTTCCAAGCCCTGGAGTTGTAAGGCGGTAAGAAGCATTTTCCACACATTCTTTCTTTCCGGCAATATAGCCGCCGATTGGAGCCAGTCCGCCACCTGGATTTTTAATTAAAGAACCAACGACCATATCGGCTCCCACATCTGATGGCTCTAATTCTTCTACAAATTCTCCATAGCAGTTGTCCACCATGCAAATAACATCTGGTTTTATCGCTTTTACAAATTGAATCAGCTCTCCAATCTGTTTTACAGAAAACGTTGGACGAGTTTGGTATCCTTTTGAACGCTGAATCGTCACGAGCTTTGTCTTTTCATTGATCGCCTTTTTTATAGATTCATAGTCAAAGGTTCCGTCAGGAAGGAGATCCACTTGACGATAAGAAACGCCATATTCTTTTAAAGAACCTTTGGATTCCCGAATTCCAATTACCTCTTCTAATGTATCATAAGGCTTTCCGGCTGGGGAGAGAAGTTCATCTCCTGGGCGAAGGTTTCCAGAGAGCGCTACATTTAATGCATGGGTACCGCAAGTGATCGTTGGACGCACAAGGGCATCTTCTGTGTGGAAGACGTCTGCATAAATCGCCTCTAAACATTCTCTTCCAATATCATTATATCCATATCCGGTCGTCGCCATAAAATGCGATTCGCTCAATTGATTTTTTTGCATCGCTTTTATTACTTTTAACTGATTTAATTCCGTAATGCGATCGATTTCTTTAAATCGTTCTTGTAATGTTTCTTCGATTTTGGAACAATATTCATAGACTTGTTCGCTAATGCCTAGTTGCTTATAGTAAGTTTTCATTGTTTCTTTCATTCTACTTGTTTCCTTTATGTGTTATCTCTCAATTTTTCTCAATTGGAGTTATAATCTGTTTTGAAGCGGCAAGGGATAGAATCGTTTCTAATAATTGCTCTTCTGTTTGATATTCTTGTTTGGATAACCAATGCACTTCTTTCTCCCGTTTAAACCAAGTGAGCTGTCGTTTTGCAAAATGTCTCGTATCTCGTTTTAAAATATAAACAGCTTCTTCTAAAGAAATCTCCCCTTGGAAATACGGAATCAATTCTTTGTATCCAAGACCTTGCATCGATACGAGGTCTTTTGAATATCCTGCGTCCAATAACCCTTTCACTTCTTGTTCAAGCCCTTGTTCCATCATCTGATCAACCCTTTTATCAATGCGATCATATAAAATCGAACGTTCTTGATTCAATACGAGATATAAGAAATTATAAGGGGATTCTTTTTTTGCCTGCTCTTCATTGTGTTTCGAAATCGGCTCCCCAGTTTGTTCAAAATATTCAATGGCACGGATTACCCTCTTTACATTATTTTGATGAATTTTTTCAGCAGACACGCTATCAATTTCTCGTAATTTCTGATGAAGGGCTGCATTTCCGTGTTCCTTTGCATAACGTTCTAATTCTTTTCGGTAAGCAGTTTCTTTCTCCGCTTCTGAAAAATCGATATCATATAAAAGTGCTTGAATATAAAACCCTGTTCCTCCCACAATAATTGGGATATGACCGTTTGAATAGATTTGTTCCATCGCTTTTTTTGCCATCTGTTGAAAGCGCACGACGTGAAATTCTTCATCTGGCTCCAACTCATCGATTAAATAATGGGGAACACCATTCATCTCGTTTGGCATAATTTTAGCAGTTCCAATATTCATATATTTATAAATCTGCATAGAATCCGCAGAAATAATTTCTCCGCCAATGGCTTTTGCAAGACCGATGGAGAGAGAGGTTTTTCCAACAGCCGTTGGTCCTGTTATGATAATTAAAGGTTTTTTCATACTTCCTCCTCGTGTCCTTTTTCTCACTGGATTCGTTTAAATCTTTTTTCAATTTCTGTTTTGCTCATAGCAATAATCGTCGGTCTGCCATGAGGGCAGGTATAAGGATTTGTAAGAGTCATCAATTGTTCCATCAATGCTTCCACTTCTTCATAAGAAAGTTTTTGGTTGCCTTTTACCGATGCTTTACAAGCCATCGTGGCGATGCGATCCGTAATTTTCTCAGGTTCCACCTGTTCCATATCCATGGAAAGAGAATCAAGCAGTGTGAGAAAGGCTTCTTTATCTTCCATTCCATAGAGTGTTGATGGAACCGCCGTGATGCGATATTCATTGCCGCCAAAAGGCTCCATTGCAAATCCTAACTGTTCAAAATAACTTCGATATTGCTCTAAAATCACTTGTTCTTGCATCGTTAAAGAGAGCATAATTGGTGGTGCAAGTTGTTGACTACAAATTTCTCTCTTTTTATAATCTTCGATCAATCGCTCATAATTGACTTTTTCATGGGCGGCGTGTTGATCCAAAATATAAAGCTGATTTTCAAATTCAAACAGCCAATAAGTTTTAAATAACTGACCGATTAAACGGCGTTTTGGCTTTGACTGTTCGGATAAAAAGGTCACTTGCTCCTCTGCCACAATCGTCATCGGCTCTTCGTCGTTCGGATAGAAAACCATCTGCTCTTGTAACGGCGTTTTTGATTGCTGTACTGGATTTGAATGTTCAGAGTTTTCTTCAACCACTTGAGCCATTGTCTCTTCGTTTTTGCTATCCGCTTCATCATCGATTCCTTTGAACGTCTTTTCTTCATCGGGAACATCGGAAAGCGTTTCTTTTGCACGAACCGGCATTTTATCCGGAATCATCTGATCCACAATGTCTTTTGCCGATTGAATCACCCGATCCCCCACTTCTGGATTTTTTAAAGAATAGGGATTAATTGGCTGTACATATTCTTTTAAAAACTCATTTTCCCTTTGAATCCGTTGTTTTTCAAAAGGTTCTGCTGACATCTTTTGTCCAAATGGTCGATTGGCAGCAGATGATTCACTTTTTTTTGTTGAAACGGCTGGAACATTTGGAATTAACTCTTGTTCCGTCAATGCCTTTTTAATCGTCTCCGTTAAAAGGGCAAATAATTCCTCTCCGTTTCGAAATCGCACTTCTAATTTGGCAGGGTGAACGTTGACATCGATCAATGAATTATCCACTGTAATATTCAATGCCGTAAATGGGTATTTATGCACCATTGTAAATGTGCGATACGCTTCTTCAATTGCTTGTGTAATAATTTTATTTTTAATAAATCGTCCATTGACGAAATAATTTTCATAGCCACGGTTTCCACGAGAAAACATCGGTTTTCCAACAAAGCCGTCGATAGAAATGGTCTCCTGTTTTGCGTTCACCGGCACTAAAGATAATGCCGCTTCTCTTCCATAAATATGATAAATAATATCTTTTGTATTGCCATTTCCCGAAGTTTGAAGTTTTAACTGCCCGTTATTAATAAACTTAAACGAGATGTTTGGGTGAGATAGGGCAATTCTTTGCATCAAAGTGTCCACATGGGAAGCCTCGGTTCCTGCGGATTTTAAAAATTTCTTTCGTGCAGGAACGTTATAAAATAAATCTCGAATGAGGAAGGTCGTTCCTTCTGGACAACCGATTTCTTCATAAGCAACTTCTTTCCCACCGTGAGTTTGATAGCGAACTCCAGTTAAATCTCCGTCTGTTTTTGTGACCAACTCCACTTTTGCGATGGCCGCAATGCTAGAGAGCGCCTCTCCACGAAATCCCAATGAATTGACATAGAGGAGATCTTCTGCTGTTTTGATTTTACTTGTGGCATGGCGCAAAAAAGCAATTTTTACTTCATCTCTTAGAATTCCTTTTCCATTATCTGTTACACGAATCAGAGAAACTCCGCCTTCTTTTATCTCAACCGTAATTGCATTAGAACCAGCGTCAATTGCATTTTCTACCAGTTCCTTTACAACCGATGCTGGACGTTCAATCACCTCACCGGCGGCAATCTGATTAATCGTATGTTGATCTAAAACGTGTATTTGTGCCATGTAGGCTCCTTTCTAACGATTTTATACGGTTAGGAGCAAATAAAATTTGTCCCTCGTATCCTTTCATCATACTAAATAAATTTTAAAATTTTGTGAATATTTATAAACAAATTTCATACTTTTTTATTACCGAAATTCAACAAAACTATTTGGAAAGTTTCCCCTGTAACGTAAACAATAAGTTCATCGCATCTAATGGCGTCATATGGGAGAGATCTAAATTCTTTAATTCGGTTAATACTTCTTTCTCTTCCGGTGAATGAGCTGTTTGCACGTTGGAATCGGTAAATAAAGAAAGTTGGATCGGTTCTGGTTGGTATTGTTCTATTTTTTTCGATACTTGAATTTCTTTTACTTTTGCTGCAATGTCATGATCGCTTAACTCCGATACGATCTCTTTTGCGCGCTCAATGACTAATTCAGGAATTCCTGCAAGCCTTGCCACTTGAATACCATAGCTTTTATCAGCGCCGCCTTTGATAATTTTTCGAAGGAAAATAATATCGTCGCCTTGTTCTTTTACTGCAATGCAATAGTTGTTCACGCTTGCTAATTTGCCTTCTAATTCCGTCAGTTCATGATAATGGGTTGCAAAGAGCGCCTTTGCTCCGAGCAATTTGGAGTTGCTAATATATTCGACTACTGCCCAAGCGATGCTCAGTCCATCAAACGTGGAAGTTCCGCGCCCGATCTCGTCAAGAATTAGCAAACTTTTTTTCGTGGCATTTTTTAAAATATTAGCCACTTCGCTCATCTCGACCATAAAGGTACTTTGTCCAGATGCTAAATCATCAGAAGCTCCAACTCTTGTGAAGATTCGATCGACGATTCCGACATTGGCTTCTTTTGCCGGAACAAAGCTTCCGATTTGCGCCATTAAAACAATTAATGCCGTCTGTCTCATATAGGTGGATTTTCCAGCCATATTAGGACCTGTGATAATCGAAATTCTATGGTCTTTTTGATCGAGATAAGTGTCATTTGCAACAAACATATCATGGTCGATCATCTTTTCTACAACAGGGTGGCGCCCATCTTTAATATCTAACACACCTTTTTGATTGAGTTTTGGACGAACATATTGATTGCGTTCCGCAACTAATGCAAGGGAAGTGAAGACGTCCACTTGAGCAATTCCGTGAGCCGTTCTTTGTACACGCTCGATTTCTTCTGCAATCGTATCACGGATCAATACATAGGTTTCATATTCAAGGGCGCATAATTTATCTTCTGCCCCGAGAATATTATTAGCTAATTGATTTAACTCTTCCGTTGTATAGCGCTCTGCGTTTGCAAGTGTTTGACGGCGAATATAGGACTCAGGCACGAGATGTTTATAGGAATTTGTTACCTCTAAATAATATCCAAAAACTTTATTGTATTTAATCTTTAAGTTTTTAATTCCGGTCTTTTCTCGCTCTCTTGCTTCTAAATCTGCTAACCATTGTTTTCCATCGGTTTTCGCCTTTTTTAATCGATCAATATCTTCTTTAAATCCATCTTTTATAATGCCGCCTTCTCGAATTGAGATTGGCGGTTCTTCTACAATGGAGGCTTCAATTAACTCATAGAGATCGCTTAAAGGATCGATGCTCTCTTGTAACTCTTTTAATAAGCCCTCTTGAAAATTGCCCAATAATTCTTTAATATATGGTAAATATTGTAACGATGTTTTAAAGGCGATTAAATCTCTTGGATTTGCTGTTTTAAATGTAATCCTCGTCATGAGACGTTCCATATCGTAGATCGGGCGAAGATATTCTCGAATTTCTTCGCGGACGAACATCTGTTCATTCAGCAATTCAATCGCTGTAAGACGTGCCTCAATCTGTTCTTTGGATATTAAAGGCTGTTCGATATAATTGCGAAGCAGACGAGCTCCCATGGCTGTCTTTGTCTTATCAAGCACCCATAAGAGAGAACCTTTCTTCTGTTTTTCACGAAGGGTTTCACAAAGCTCTAAATTTCTTCTTGTAGAACTATCCAATATCATAAAAGAGCTTGCAGAATAAGGTTCAATCGCAAGCAGATGAGAAAGAGAATTTTTCTGAGTTTCATAAAGGTATTGCAAAAGAGCGCCTGAAGCGATGGCTCCTAATTCATACTCTTGAAGCCCAAGCCCTTCTACGGTTTCCACTTTAAAATGCTCTCTTAAAAGATTTTTACAAGATTCTTCATCAAAATAACGACTATCCACATAAGAAATAGCGGTTCCAAGTTTGTCATGAATAAAGTCCAGCGGAAGGGTACTCATAAGAACAGCTTCATTACAGATGATTTCAGCCGGTGAAAACTTATAAATTTCATCGAGCAGTTTCCCCGTGTCATCAAATTGAGTTGCTTTAAATTCACCGGTGGATACATCGACAAGAGCCATTCCGTAATAGCCTTCAAATAGAAAAATTCCCATCAAATAATTGTTGCGGCTTTCATCAAGAGTTTGTGTGGACATATTGGTTCCCGGTGTTACAATACGAATTACATCTCTCTTTACAATTCCTTTTGATTTTTTCGGATCTTCTACTTGTTCACAAATTGCAACTTTATACCCTTTTTCAATTAATTTATTCAAATATGCTTCACAAGCATGATAGGGAACGCCACACATCGGCGCACGTTCTTCTTGACCACAATCTTTTCCAGTCAATGTAATTTCTAATTCTTTCGATGCTGTGAGGGCATCGTCATAAAACATTTCATAAAAATCACCAAGACGATAAAAAAGAATACAGTCCGGATAATTTTTCTTAATTTCAAAATATTGTTCCATCATTGGAGTCAATTTTGCCATCGTGTTCCTCATTTCTATTTGTTTTCATTCAAGTATATAAAAGGTGCATCATAATCAATGATAACGTATACAATGCACACTCTGTTTCAGTATATCACAAAATTTTCTAAAATAAAAGCAAATAGAGAACTGACTATTCAGCCAGTTCTCCGATATAATAAAATCCTTTTGATTCTACTAATACTACATCAAAGATTTTTCCAATCATGCGTTCATTGCCTTTTAAATGAACGGTTGTATTATTAGTAAGACGGCCTGTTACCATACTCATATCTTGATGATTGATCTCTTCAATTAGAACTTTTTGAGTTGTTCCTTGCAATTGTCCATGAGATAAAGAAGAAATTTCTTGTACCACTTCAAGAAGACGATCAAATCGATCTTTTACAATTTCTTCTGGAACTTGATCTTCCATGGCAGCAGCCGGTGTTCCTGTTCTCTTTGAGTAGATAAACGTAAAGGCACCATCATACTTCGCTTTCTTTACAACATCAATTGTCTCTTGGAAGTCTTCTTCTGTCTCTCCTGGAAATCCTACAATAATATCTGTTGTAATCGCAATATCTGGAATTCTTGAACGAACTTGATCGACAATTTCTAAATAACGCTCTTTTGTATAGTGGCGGTTCATTTTCTGTAATAATCGAGAGCTTCCGGATTGTAATGGCAAGTGAAGATGATTACATACTTTTTTGGAACTTGCAAGCACTTCAATAAATTCATCTGTAATATCTTTTGGGTGAGGGGTCATAAAACGAATTCTTTCAAGCCCTTCCACTTTATCCAATTCTTTTAATAAATCAGCAAATGTCACTTTTGGCTCTAAATTTTTACCATAAGAGTTTACATTTTGTCCAAGAAGCATCACTTCTACGACGCCATCGGCAACTAATTCTTTTACTTCTCTTACAATATCGTCGATTTCACGGCTTCTCTCACGACCGCGAACATAAGGAACGATACAGTATGTACAGAAGTTATTGCAGCCATACATAATATTGACGCCGCATTTAAACGTATATTTTCTCTCTGCCGGCAAGTCTTCTACAATCTCTGCCGTATCTTTCCAAATATCAATGATCATTTCGCCGGAGTCTAATCTCGCTTTTAATAATTCCGCCAATTTGAATACATTATGGGTTCCAAAGATAATATCTACAAAACGATAGCTTTCCTTGATCTTTGTAACGACATCGGCTTCCTGCATCATACAACCGCAAAGGGCAATTAACATATCCGGATTTTTCTTTTTCAATGTTTTTAAATGTCCAAGTCTTCCGTATACTTTTAAGTTTGCATTTTCACGAACTGTACATGTATTATATAAAACAAAATCTGCTTCTTCTGTTTCTGCTTCTACATAACCAATTTTACTTAAAATACCAGATAATTTCTCTGCATCTTTTGCATTCATCTGGCAGCCAAAGTTTACAACTTTATAAGTAGGGCGTTTTCCAGTTTTCGCCACTTTCTCTTCTAAACGCTCCTTCAATTCTTCTATATAAGAAAGCTGGCGTCTTGTTTCTTCAATATTTGCGTTGCTCATGAACGGCTCCTTTCTATCTATAACCAATGCGAAGAATATTTACATTAAGTATTAATTCTATCATATTTTATTAAAATTGCAAGTAAAGATCCATGCAAAGATTCCGCGTATTTCTCTTTATTCTATAATTTTAATATGGGTATAATCAACAGCTGAATCTTCTAATTCTTTTACAATTCGATTGTATCTGAAAAACCATGCCGTTCCTTTTACATTGATGTACTCGGCAACTTTTTTCTCCGGCGCGCCGGATTTTAACATATGGCTGACACTTAAAACTCGAAGTTGATTTAACGTAAATGGTTTTATTTCACAAGCAAGACAGGCGGAACGCAGCCAGTTTTGTAAACTTCTAATGCTTACCGGGCGGTTCTGTTTGTTCAATAAGAGATCCGACATATCCGTAAAACGAGAAGAGACATATTGAATAATGAGATTCGCAACATCTTCCGGCACTTTTACAAAGCGATCGCTTGTATTGCTCACCTTCATTCGAATCCCATAATTACCTTTTGCATCTTGGAAAAACATCTCTCTCTTTAATCCTGTGATCTCATGGATCGTCATTCCACATCGCAGCGCTAACGACATGGCAATAAATAACGACATTTCATTTTTTGCTTTTACATATTGAAGCACATAATCAATTTCCTCAAAACTAGGAAACTCGCTTGGATCGAATTCTACCTCTGTTTCAGGCAGAATAAGAGTTGTAAAATACGCCGTATAGACAGGGGAAATTTGATAGTCTTTTGCGTTGGCATCAATAAAACGAGCCACCGCACGGTAAATGCGCAAGTTATATTTTACCGTTGAAATATCAGCATTTTTCTCAAAATTATGAAAAAACTCCTGCACCTGTTCACTTGTTAATTCTAAAAAATCGCATTTGGAATAGTTACATAATGCAGCAATTGCATAAAGATATTGAAGTTTCGTATTATGTTTTTTAAAGCGGTTTAACGCATAGTGATCAAATAGTTCTAAAAATTTATCGCTGAAATACGGACAATATTGTCTTAGCTCTTCAAAACTTTCAGGAATTATATTTTTTGCCATAAAATTCTCCTTTTCTAAAAATTTTTTATATAAAGTTCTTGCATAAAATCTCGGACTATGATAAAGAATTGCTTTGTTTAAAATAAATTGTTGTTTTTTAGTAATTGATATTCATAGTGCGAAAATTTATGTATTCTTTATTCGTTCGATTCATTCGTAAAGTCACGGTTTAAAACGGTTCTTTTTCAGTATACTGTACTTTTCTTTTTTCAGCAATCTTTTTTCACTCTATGTCGAGAACGCGCAAAACAGAGCGACTAAACATATCGCTCTGTTTTCCCGTTATTTTTCTCTATTTTCTAAAATATCCAATAGCGTTTCTACATTCTTCTTTCCAAATAAAACTTCTTGATCATCGATAATCATACATGGAACGCTCATAATATGATAGTTCTCTTTTAGTTCCGGATAATGATATAAGTCATACATTTCCGCTTCGATATTCGGATTTTCCACCGCTATCCTTTGAGCTGCCATCACAAGCTCCGGACACATCGTACAGGAAAGGGAAACCGCTATTTTCAGATTGGTTTTCTTAGACAACTGATGAATTCTCTTCTTCACCTCTTCATGAATTGGCTGCCCTTCGCTTCCTGCATTATAAAGGGCGACAACAAAAGAATTAAACTCATGTCCGCTTGGAACTCCATGGAATTTCATTCCAAGCTCTTGTCCTTTCTCATCACAAATAGAAAGCGTTGGATATACAGAAGTCTCTTCTGATGCCCTCTGTATAAGCACTTGATTTGACAGCCCTTCAAACTCCGTTATAAAACCATTGACTTCTCTTGATACGAAAGAGTCATCTAAGAACACTTTTACAATCACTTTTTTTGTTAATTTCTGAAAAACGGATTGTAACTCCTCTTTAATTGCAACCGTTAAAAATCCACCGTCTTTCAAAGTTTCCTCTGGCGTTGTTTCCTTTTCTATCTTTGTCGTACCACCCTTTTCTTGGGCATTTCGTTTTTCTCTTTGGATTCCTAATCTATCATAAGTAGAAAATAAATATTTCTCCATGGAAGTTGCTGCAACGGCGCCATCGGAAACAGCAGTCACCACCTGTCGCAATTCCTTTTGGCAGACATCGCCGGCACCGTAAATGCCTTCTTTTGAAGTCTGTTGTCTCCGATCGGTCACAAGGTATCCGGCTTCATCGACTTCCACAAGATCTTGAAATAATAAAGTCGCTGGTTCGTATCCCGCAAATACAAACACTCCGATATTCTCTCCCTGTTCTCCTTCATATTGAACTTTCTTTTCGCCTTCTTGTGCAAGTAAGTAGCGCACCGTGTGATCGCCGCCTACTTCTAATACCTTCGTTTGAAATTTCACTTTAATTTTGGAATGTGCCATAACCTGATCGACAATAGAACCTGCACAGCTAAAGTTCTCGCCTCGCACAAAGATCGTCACGCTCTTTGCATATCTCGTTAAGAAAATCGCTTCTTCTGCCGCTGCAAATCCACCGCCAACTACATAGACGTCTTTTCCTGTGAAAAACTCTCCGTCACAGGTAGCACAGTAGGCAACTCCTCTTCCACGAAACGCTTCTTCTCCTTGGAATCCAGCTTTTCGCGGACTAGCTCCTGTTGCTAACAACACGCCGAAACACTCAATGCTCCCTTTATCGGTTATAATTTCTTTTTTATCACCATCTAGTTTTATCTCTTGGACTTCTCCCAATAGAAATTCTGCCCCAAAGCTCTGTGCCTGCTTACGCATTTTAGTTGTTAAATCGGTACCATCGGTCATTGGAACTCCAGGATAATTAACTACTTCTGAAGTAATGGTGATCTGTCCACCAATGGTTTCCTTTTCGATGACGAGAACGGAATACTGGGCTCTTGCGAGATAAATCGCTCCGGAAAGCCCAGCCGGCCCACCACCAACAATCACTGCATCATAAAATTTCTTCAAATATATCCTTCTTCTTTCTATCTATCATTCATATTTATAATAATCCTACAAGGTCAAGGCTTGGTTTTAATGTCTCTGCACCTGGCTGCCATTTTGCTGGGCAAACTTCATCTCCA
>Cebus_capucinus_imitator_PRJNA485217_SSR047__coassemble_1537_pt1 | contig 12381 bp, 10 predicted proteins | sample Cebus_capucinus_imitator_PRJNA485217_SSR047__metabat2_low_PE_010 | metagenome-assembled genome bin Cebus_capucinus_imitator_PRJNA485217_SSR047
GATTTCATGTCCCTGAGCTTTTGCGAATGTATAAGCCATACCTCCGCCGATGATTAATGTATCAACTTTTTCAAGTAAGTTGTTGATTACATTGATTTTATCAGATACTTTCGCTCCACCTAAGATCGCTACAAATGGACGAACTGGGTGTTCTACTGCTTCCCCTAAGAATTTAATTTCTTTTTCCATTAAGTATCCAACTACGTTTTCTTTTGTGTATTTTGTTACACCAACGTTTGAGCAGTGAGAACGATGAGCAGTACCAAAAGCGTCGTTTACGAATACTTCATTGTCGCAAAGAGCTGCTAACTCTTTTGCATATTCTTCTGCTTTTTCGTCTTTTCCATATTTTGTTTCTTCTACTCTATAACGTGTATTTTGAAGTAATAATACTTCTCCTTCTTTTAAAGAGGCTGCAATCTCTTTTGTTTCTTCTCCAGTTACAACTGGATCGTTTACGAATTTCACGTCTACACCTAAACGCTCTGTTAATGCTTCTGCTACTGGAGCTAAAGACATTTCTGGCACTGGTTCTCCCTTTGGTTTTCCTAAGTGAGAGCAAAGGATTACTTTGCAGCCTTGTTCTAATAAATTTTTAATTGTTGGAAGTGCACCATCAATACGGTTGTAGTTTTGGATCACACCATCTTTTAAAGGCACGTTAAAGTCACAGCGAACTAAAACTTTTTTACCTGCTACATTTTGTAAATCATCAACTGTTTTTTTGCTAAGCATTGGATTTTTCCTCCTTATGAAAAAAGGGGACTGGTCTTTCTAGACCAGACCCCAAACTGAATCTTCTATTCAAATTATTCTTTGTTTTAACAAACGATGAAATTAAGCTAATTCAGAGAAGTATTTGATTGTTCTTACCATCTGAGATGTGTAGCTGTTTTCGTTGTCATACCAAGAAACAACTTGTACCTGATATAAGTCATCGCCAACTTTAGATACCATTGTCTGAGTAGCATCGAATAAAGAACCGAATTTCATTCCGATGATATCAGAAGAAACGATTTCATCTTCATTGTATCCATAAGATTCGTTTGCTGCTGCTTTCATAGCTGCGTTGATTCCTTCAACAGTTACATCTGTTCCTTTTACAACTGCTGTTAAGATTGTTGTAGAACCTGTTGGAACTGGTACACGCTGAGCAGAACCGATTAATTTTCCGTTTAATTCTGGAATAACTAAACCGATAGCTTTTGCAGCACCTGTTGAGTTAGGTACGATATTAACTGCTGCTGCACGAGATCTTCTTAAATCACCTTTTCTCTGAGGTCCATCAAGAGTCATCTGATCTCCTGTGTAAGCATGGATTGTGCTCATGATACCAGACTGAATTGGAGCATATTTGTTTAATGCATCAGCCATAGGTGCTAAACAGTTTGTTGTACAAGAAGCAGCAGAGATTACTGTATCTTCCGCTTTTAATGTGTCATGGTTTACATTGTAAACGATTGTAGGAAGGTCATTTCCTGCAGGAGCAGAAATAACAACTTTTCTTGCACCAGCTTTTACGTGTGCTTCTGCTTTTGCTTTAGATGTGTAGAAACCTGTACATTCAAGAACAACGTCTACTCCGATTTCTCCCCATGGAAGATTTTCAGCGTTTGCTTCTGCATAAATTTTAATTGTTTTTCCATCAACTGTGATGCTATCTTCACCAGCTTCTACTTTATCAGCTAATGCATATTTTCCCTGTGAAGAATCGTATTTTAATAAATGAGCTAACATTGAAGGACTTGTTAAGTCATTGATTGCAACTACTTCATATCCTTCTGCTCCAAACATTTGTCTGAATGCAAGACGTCCAATACGTCCAAAACCATTAATTGCTACTTTTACTGCCATGATAATTCCTCCTAAGTTTGTTATAATATTAACTTTATAATATCTACCGTAAATGGTAGTTATTAATCTGGCATGAATTGGTATCCCTAATTCCTTTATATCATACCGAAATTATTAAAAAAATTCAAGACATAAAATTAATAATTTCAGTTAATTCTTTTGTGCATTATGCCATTTTTTCATCACGGACATATCCGGCAATATTTTGTGCATGATCGGAAATTCTCTCTAAGTTACTTACAATATCTAGGAAAACAACACCTGCTTCCGCTCCGCATTCCCCTTTTGAAAGTCGTGCAATATGTAGTTCTCTAAGCTCTTCTTCTAAGTTATCCACTTCATCTTCTAAGTTTGCTACATTTTTAACATATTCCACATTTTCCGTCTTTCTTGCAAGGATACTATTGTGAAAACTGTCATAAACCAATTGGCAAATTTCCTTTAGCTCTTGTTTACCAAGCTCAGAAAATGTGAAGTCATGGGTTTCTCGATATTGCACAAATTCCGCTAAGTTTTCCGCATGATCGCCAACTCGTTCCATATCGCTTACGGTATAGAATAGATGGTTAATCAGTTCATGTTGTTGTTCCGTAATGGATAAATTATTAATTTTTACGAGGTATTCTGTAATCCCTTTTTCTAATTTGTTAATCGTTTCTTCCGTATCAAAAATCTTTTGAACCGCTTCTTCTGAAGATTTCTCTCGATCGCATAAGAGATCCATCACTGCCTTTGTATTAGCAAGGACAACTTCACCCATATGAACGACTTCTTCTACGGCATTTTCTACGGCTAAAGAAGGGGTGCGTAAAATACGATCATCTAAATGTTTTAATGCAATGGCATCTTCTTTTTGTTCCACAACTTCTTTCTTATCATCTCGCACGATTTTTTCCGATAATTTCACGAGAACTGATGCAAATGGGAATAAAATAATCGTATTCGTCACGTTGAAAATCGTATGGAAAATTGAAATCTGCGTCTGACTAATTCTTGATGCCGCAAACTCCGGAAATACAAGAAATACCACGAACATTACAACTCCGAAAATAATCGCACCTGCTACGTTGAATAACAGATGAATTCCTGCTGCTCTTTTTGCCGTTTTATTGGCTCCGGCGCTGGAAATAATCGCTGTTACACAAGTACCAATATTTTGACCGAGTGTAATGAAAATCGCAGAGCGCCAGTTTACAATTCCATTGGCGGCAAGCGTCTGTAAAATTCCGACAGAAGCGGAAGAACTTTGAATAATCGCCGTTACCCCTGCTCCAACTAAAATTCCTAACACTGGATTTCCACCGAGAATGCTAAAGGCTTTCACAAAAATTGGACTATCTCGATACACGCTGACAAAATCTGACATGAAAGAAAGTCCAACGAATAAAATACCAAACCCTACTATAATTTCACCAATTTGATGTTTTTTTATGCCTTTTGTAAAAATAAGTAAAAATGCTCCAATTCCAATAAACAAAGGAGCCAAAAATTCTGGTTTTAAAAATGCTGCCCATTCTGATGCTGACACGATCCAAGCGGTAACGGTTGTCCCGATATTCGCCCCCATGATGACACCAACTGCCTGTGTCAAGTTCAAAATTCCCGCATTTACAAATCCAACAACCATAACAGTTGTAGCCGAGCTACTCTGAATGATGGCTGTGATTAAAGCCCCCATTAATACTCCTAAAAGACGATTGTTTGTCAGATAGCCTAACAACTGTTTCATCTTATTTCCAGCGGATTTTTGAAGCCCATCGGCCATTAAGTTCATTCCGTATAAGAACATACCAAGACCGCCTATAAAGGTAAATAGGTTGCCTAAATTTTCAAGTACCATTTCTCAAATCCTCCTAAATTTTTAAACCTTTCCATTCTATTGATTTTTCTTCGAACCTGCGAATTTCTTCGCCAATTTGCGCTTTATCATCATAGCAAGATTCGATTTATTTTGCATTAATTTAACATAAACTTTACAAAGACTTTATAAAAAAACTTCACAAAATTTTACATCATACTACTTGTTTCCTCACTCTTCTTTCGGTATACTAATAAATAATATGAGATTTTTTCTTACTCTTTATTCTTAATGAATGAGATTTCTTTTTATTTTCAAGAATTTTGTGCATACGAAAGGAGTTTTTTTATGATTCAAAGTGACTTTCATTTACATACTTGTTTTTCCGGTGACAGCAACAGTTCCGTTGAATCCATGATCGAATCCGCCATTGAAAAAGGGCTGAAAACCATCTGTTTCACCGATCACCAAGACTTTGACTATAAGCCAGAAGAAAATCCTTCTGCATCGTTTGATTTAGATGTGGATACTTATTTCCCAACAATGATGCAATTCAAAGAACAATATAAGGAAAAAATCGAGCTGTTAATCGGTGTAGAATTTGGTGTAAAACCCGGTGTGGAAGAGCGCATAAAACAAATGGCCGCTCACTATCCATTTGACTTTATTTTAGCTTCCTCCCATGAGGCAAAGGGCTATGATCCTTACTACCCAACGTATTATCAAGTATTTGGGGAAGAGCAGGGACTTCGCTATTATTTTGAATCCATCGTTGAAAATCTCGCATTATTCGATGGATTTCAATGCTATGGGCATTTAGACTATGCGGTTCGCTATTTGCCGTCTAAAAACTTCTTTTACCACCCAAAAAACTATTTTGATATTCTTGATGTAGCGATGAAGAAAATTATCGAAATGGGCAAGGGAATCGAATGCAATACCAGCGGATTAAAATATGGACTTGAACACCCTCACCCTCGATTAGAAGTATTAAAACGCTATCGAGAACTGGGCGGCGAAATTTTGACAATCGGCTCCGATGCCCACAAGCCAGAACATATCGCCTATGACTTCCATCTTTTAGTTGATATGTTAAAATCCGTCGGCTTTAAATACTATACGATTTTTAGAGAACAAAAGCCTGAATTCATTAAATTATAATACCAAACAGCATTAAAAAAGAGGCTGTCTACCTAGATGATCTATTTTCTCTTAGATAGGCAACCTCTTTTCTCTTTTCTCTTTTTTATTCCACAATCCGTCTTATGATTGTTCCACCGCCTGCAACATAATCCCCATCATAAAAGACAACTGCTTGTCCCGGAGTGATCGCTCTTTGTGGCTCATCAAAGATCACTTCACACTGTTCCTCATTGACCCGTTTTATCGTACAACTAGCTCCACTATGGTTATATCTGATTTTTGCAAATAAGCGGACTTCTTCTCCAATAGCCGGCTCTTCAATCGCCATAAAGTTCATGCGATCGGCAAGCAAGCCTTTTGCAAATACATCTTGATTATCCCCGATGACCACTTGGTTCGTTTCCGGCAAAATATCCACAACAAACACAGGACGTCCAAGGGATAAATTTAACCCTTTTCTCTGTCCGATTGTGTAGTGGATAATTCCATTATGCTGACCGACCACATTGCCATGAATATCCACAAAATCCCCTTTTTCAAAGGTTTTTCCCATTTCTTTTTCAATAAAGCCTGCGTAGTCATTATCTGTCACAAAGCAGATTTCTTGGCTATCCGGTTTATTTGCAATTCGAAGATTAATTCCTTCCGCAATTTTACGAATTTCCTCTTTTGTATAGTCTCCTACCGGCATCAAAGTCTTTGACAACTGTTCCTGCGTTAAGTTATAAAGGGCATATGTTTGATCTTTTGCAGCGGTCACTGATTTTTTAATGGCATACCGTCCATTTGGCAGCTGTTCAATTCTCGCATAATGCCCAGTTGCAATATAATCCGCTCCAATATCTAAAGAACGTCTTAATAAAGATTCCCATTTCACATAGCGGTTGCAGGCGATACAAGGGTTTGGTGTTCTTCCATGGGTATATTCATCTACAAAATAATCGATTACATTTTTTTGAAATTCTCCGCGGAAATTCATTACATAATATGGAATGTCTAACGCATTTGCGACTCTTCTCGCATCATCAACAGCGGATAATCCACAACAGCCACCTTCTTCTTCGATCACTTCATTTTCCTGCTCCTGCCAAATCTGCATTGTAACACCGATCACATCATAACCCGCTTTCTTTAACAAATAGGCGGCAACAGAAGAATCCACTCCTCCAGACATACCAATTACTACTTTTTCTGCCATTTTTATTCTCTCCTTTTCTATCTAATGGAAACTAAATTCTTATTGTTCACAATCATCGTTTTTATCCTAACATAGACAAAAAAAGGTTTCAATCTTTTTTCGAAACAGGAAAATCTCTTTCCCTTATTAATTAAAACGATAAATGCCGAAAAAAATCTGTACAGTCAGAACCTATGGCTCCATTTCTGTACAGATTTCTTATTGTGATTATTTATTAAGGAATTTTTTCTTTTTTACGATTATTCGAATAAGCGATGAATTTTAGTATTCTTCTTCTACTCCTTCTTCATGTTCGCTAATATCTGTCTTTGGTCTTTCTAACCCTTCAATTGTAATTCCATTTTTCTCTGCGTAATCCCAAAGAGCTGCATGGATTGCTTCTTCTGCTAATAAAGAACAGTGAACTTTTACCGGTGGAAGTCCGTCTAAAGCTTCCATAACCGCTTTGTTTGTCACTTTCATAGCATCTTGAACCGTTTTTCCTTTTACAAGTTCTGTTGCCATACTGCTTGTAGCAACTGCTGCACCACAACCAAATGTTTTAAACTTTACATCACGAATGACTTGGTTTTCATCGATATCAAAATAAACACGCATAATGTCTCCACATTTTGCATTACCAACAGTGCCGACACCGCTTGCATTTTCAATTTCTCCTACATTTCTTGGATTTTGGAAATGATCCATAACTTTTTCACTATACATACTACACTACTCCTTTATCTATCAATTCGTTGTTCTTATTTTTTCCTATCTATCTAATCAATGATTAATTTTTCTTTACAAAATCTTCGTACAATGGAGACATAGAACGAAGTCTTGATACTATCTCTTTTAATTTATCAACAACATAATCCATTTCTTCCATCGTATTTTCATAGCCCAATGTCAGTCTTAAAGAACCATGAGCAATTTCATGAGGAAGTCCAATAGCTAATAAAACATGAGATGGATCGAGAGAACCTGATGTACATGCAGATCCGCTAGAACCACAAATTCCGTTCATATCGAGCATAATTAAAAGAGATTCTCCTTCAATAAATTGGAAGCTGATATTCGTATTGTTTGGAAGACGTTTTGTACGATCTCCATTTAATCTTGCATATGGAATTTCTGATAAAATGCGATCGATTAAATGATCTCTTAATTCTGTCTCTTTCTTTGTGCGCTCTTCCATTGTATCAAATGCGATTTCAACGGCTTTGCCAAGTCCGACGATTCCTGTCACATTTTCTGTACCGGCACGGCGTTTTCTCTCCTGAGCTCCACCATGTACAAAGGAACGAATTTTTACACCTTTTCTAATATAAAGGAATCCAATTCCCTTTGGTCCGTTTAATTTATGTCCACTGGCGCTTAACATATCGATATGACATTCTTCTACATCAATTGGAATTTGACCATATGCCTGCACCGCATCTGTGTGGAATAAAATGCCATGTTCTTTTGCGATTTCACCGATTTCTTTAATTGGCTCAATAGTACCAATTTCATTGTTGGCGAACATAATAGAAATTAAAATGGTGTCTGGACGAATTGCCGCTTTTAAGTCTTCAAGACGAACAAATCCATTTTCATCAACATCGAGGTAAGTCACTTCAAATCCTCTTTGTTTCTCTAAATATTCCGCTGTATGAAGAATGGCATGATGCTCAATCTTTGTTGTAATAATATGTTTTCCTTTATTTCCATAAGCCTCAGCAGTAGCTTTTAATGCCCAGTTATCTGATTCGCTTCCACCGGCAGTGAAATAAATTTCTTCCGCTTTTGCTCCAAGTGTGTTTGCGATTCTTTCTCGAACTTCTGCAATCACTGTTTTATTACTGGCTGCAAAGCTATAAACGCTTGATGGATTTCCGAAGTTCTCTGTAAAATATGGAAGCATTGCTTCTACAACTTCTGGTCTTGCTGGTGTTGTTGCTGCGTGATCTAAATAAATTACTTTCTTATCCATGCTACTATCACTCCTATTTCTATTATTCTACTATATGAATATATGAATTTTTCTCTTTATTTCTCACAATCTCTTATACTTTTTCCTGCCGGCGTCGCCTTTGCTTCTTCCACCAATTCTTGAATGGAAATATGGTTGACCGTATCATTAATGCTATCATTCATTTTCTGCCATACATATTTTGTCACACAAAAATTAGCGCTTTCGCACCCGCCTTCTTCAGAATCAGAAAGTTCTGAACAATCCACAGGTCTTAAATCTCCTTCAAGAGCTCTTAAAACAGCTCCCACAGAGATCTCTTTTGCCGGTCTATTGAGCTGATACCCACCTTGGGCTCCTCGAATGCTCCTGATCAATTCGGCTTTTCTAAGTTTTGCTAAAAGCTGTTCTAAATAGCTGACAGAGATTGACTGTCGTTCTGAAATACTGCTTATGGATACCGCTTCTTTCTCCCCATGGAGCGCAATATCAACCATCGCTCGAAGACCATATCTTCCTTTTGTAGATATTTTCATACAGTACCTCCCTTCTAAAACTTAATCGGCATTGCCAAAACTTTCTCTTGTCTTATGAAACACTCTTATGTTATGATTAAAAACATAGAATTTAATCTTGACTATTTTAATTCCGACTGTTTTTGTCAACTTTATATTAGTATAATAGCACTCTCTTTTCATTCTGTCAACACTTTGTCCAAAATATCTTATATGTATTAAAAAAAATACATTCTGCATAGTTTCCCTTTCCTTTTCATATGTTTACAAAAAGGCTTTTTAGGCATTTTATGAAAACAAAAAATCCTCTGATTCAAGGTACTTTGACTTTAACACTTGCTGGAATTTTATCCCGTGTTTTAGGGTTTTATAACAGAATTTTCCTTTCCCACTTTATCGGTGCCAAAGAAGTAGGGATTTATCAGCTGATCTTTCCCATTTATTTGCTCACGTTTAGCCTCTGTTGTCATGGAATGGAAACTTCTATCTCCCGAATGGTCGCCGCCTGTCCAAAAAACAGTCCAAGGCTTCGCCATAAAATACTGAGAACTGGAATCTTTTTTTCTCTCTCGTTCTCCTGCATCGCCTATCTCATTTTATCACACTTTGCAGTGCCAATTAGCATTCAAATTTTAAACGAGCCAAGTTGCGCTCTCTGCCTAAAAATCATCGCCTTTGCGATTCCATTTGTCTCTATGAAAGCGTGTATTTTAGGCTATGAGCTTGGAATGACTCATTCTATGCTTCCTGCCTCCACACAGCTCGTCGAACAGATTTTTCGAGTCGGAACGATTTATCTCCTCTCCATCACCCTTTTTTCCGAACGCCCTGCCTATGCTTCTGTGGCTGTTTTTGGAATGACTGTTGGTGAAATTGGTTCCTTTTTCTTTTTACTTTATGCCTTTTTAAAAAGGGAGAGAAAAACGTCCCGATTTGATGATTCCCCTTTTGTTTCCTATCAAAAATTAGCAAAAGATTTATTAAAAGACAGCATTCCTTTGACTTCGAACCGCCTCGTGCTGACACTGCTTCAAAGCGCAGAAGCGATATTAATTCCATCGGCATTTCTCGCCTTTTACCATGATAAAGATCTCTCTCTTCAAATCTACGGTATTTTAACGGGAATGGTGATGCCTTTTATTTTCTTTCCTTCTGCTATTACAAATTCATTATCAGTGATGCTCTTGCCAACTATTTCTTCTGCAAAAGCTCGCTCTAAAAACGATACGATTAAAAAAGCCTCTTCCAAAAGCATTTATTATAGCGTTCTCATCGGGGAATTTTCCTGCTTTCTCTTTCTATTTTATGGAAAAGAACTTGGCTCTTTCCTTTTCCATAATCAATCCGCTGGGGAACTGCTCTTTATGATGGCATTTATTTGTCCTTTTACTTATTTAACAACAACCCTTTCCAGCATTTTAAATGGGCTTGGCAAAACGACAAACACTTTTTTACATAACTTAATTTCTTCGGTTATCATTTTACTCTTTGTATTTTATGCCATTCCCATTTACGGAATACAAGGCTATCTCTTTGGAATTTTAGCCAGCGATCTTGTTTTAATTATCCTCGATCTCTTTGTTATTTTAAAGGAAACATCGCTCTCTTTTGAGCCGTTTATCACCATTATAAAGCCATCTTGTATCGCCTGTATTTCCGGTGGAATTAGCTATCTTGTTCTTCCAACTATTACAAACTTTCAACAATTATTTTTAAAATGCAGCATCTATGGCTGTGGTGTTTTGCTCGGTCTTTTTCTCTTTGCCAGAAAAGATTTCTAATTTTTTTCATACAAAAAACCGACCTTCCATGATGTAAGCTCGATAAGCTCATAGGAGATCGGTTTTCCTTTTTAAGAAATCAATTCTTTTATATCAAATTGTTCGATAAACTGTTGTTCCGTTAAAATCGGAATTCCCAGTTCTTTTGCTTTTTTATTTTTTGAAGAATTCGAAGTGCTGTCGTTATTAATTAAATAATTGGTCTTGCTTGTAACAGAACCTGTCACTTTACCGCCTAACTCTTCAATCAACGCTTTTAGCTCATTTCGGTTTTTAAAAAATTCCACAGAACCAGTAATTACAAAATTCAACTCATTCATCTTCTGCTCCACTTCTCTATCAGAAGAATCCGGCATCTGAATCGTCACTTCTTTTTGTAATGCCAAGAGAATTTTTTGATTATGCTCATTTTCAAAATAATCCACAATGCTCTTTGCAATGACTTCTCCAATGCCATCGATCTGTACAAGCTCCTCTATCGTTGCCTTTTGTATTCGATCGATCTGATACTCATACTGTTTACAAAGCATTTTTGCATTGGATAGCCCAATATTTGGTATCCCAAGACTATAAAGAAAGCGTGGCAACGTCGTTTCTCTCGCCCGTTTGATGGATTCCATTAGCTTCTCATAGGAACGCTGTCCAAACCCTTCTAATTCCAAGATTTGTTGTTGATATTGCTCCAATTGAAACAAATCATTTAACTCATTTAAAAATCCTTGCTCAATGAACTTATTTAATGTCATCTCAGATAGACCGTCGATATTCATGGCATCTCTTGACACAAAATGAGAGAATAACTTTATTTTCTTTGCAGAACAAAATTCATTGGTGCAATAAAGAGAGCGCACTCCATTCATATCTTGAATCTTTGTCTTTCCTCCGCACGCCGGACAGTGTTCCGGAATCACTAAATCTCCACTTTTTGTCAAATTTTCCGCCACTTGTGGAATAATCATATTGGCTTTATAAACGGTAATGCGATCGCCTATTCCTAATTGCAGGTTCTCCACAATGCTGATGTTGTGTAAGCTGGCACGGCTTACGGTTGTCCCTTCTAACTGCACTGGTTCAAAAATCGCCACCGGATTAATCAATCCCGTTCTCGACGGACTCCATTCGATCTCTGTCAACGTTGTTTCCGCCAGTTCATCTGCCCATTTAAATGCGATGGAATCACGAGGAAACTTCGCTGTTCGTCCAAGACTTTTTCCATAAGCGAGATCGTCATAGATCAATACTAAGCCATCAGATGGAAAGTCGTTTTGCTCGATTTGTTCTGCAAACCACTGCACCGTATCCACGATATTTTCTTGATTGACGCGTCTGTATTCGACGACTTCAAACCCCTGTTCTTTTAAAAATTCATATTGTTTTTCAACGGAATTATGAAAGGCAATCTGCTCCGCTTCCACTAGGCTAAATGCAAAAAAATGAACATTTCGTTTTGCCGTGATTTCATTATTTAATTGGCGTACAGAACCGCTGCATAAATTCCTTGGATTTTTATATTTTGATTCCACATCTTCAATTTGAGCGTTGATCCGTTCAAAATCAGAATATTGAATGACCGCCTCTCCTCGCAAAATCAGCTTGCCTTGATAGGCGATTTTTTGAGGAAGGTTGACAAAGGTTTTGGCGTTATTTGTAATAACCTCACCGATCTCTCCATTTCCTCTCGTCACCGCCTTTTGTAATTCGCCATTTTCATAAGTCAATACAATTGTTAGACCGTCTAATTTCCATGAGAGAATCCCTTCCTGCTCTCCAAGCCAACTGCGTAAATTTTCCACATCTTTCGTTTTATCAAGAGAAAGCATTGGAGAACTATGTCGTTCTTTTTCCAACTCGCTCAATAATTCATATCCAACTTGCACCGTTGGGCTATTGGCATAGACAGTTCCTGTTTCCTTTTCAAGGCTCGTCAACTCATCATACAACTTATCATATTCAAAGTTGCTCATCTCTTCCCGATCTTCCTGATAATATGCCTTACTTGCGTCGTTTAGAATTTTGATTAGTTCTTTGATTCGTGCTATTTTTTGCTCCATTTCCTCTCTCCTTTAACAACATTTTATTGAGCTCATTTAATTCTTTTCCTGTTATATCACGATATGTTCCAACTTTTAGTTCTCCTAGTTCAATATTCATAATTCGAA
>Cebus_capucinus_imitator_PRJNA485217_SSR047__coassemble_1574_pt1 | contig 11797 bp, 9 predicted proteins | sample Cebus_capucinus_imitator_PRJNA485217_SSR047__metabat2_low_PE_010 | metagenome-assembled genome bin Cebus_capucinus_imitator_PRJNA485217_SSR047
CGATCATCAGCTTTCGACCAATGCGAATAAATATGACATTGAATAAATAGATCTGCAAGCTATTCACACCGCACCATGTTAAAAAGCTGCGAAGTTTCATACCCTTCCCATTTTTCTGAAGCCAGCCCATAAACTGTGCAACTTTCATTCCAAAAACAGGAACAACGATACAAAGCGGCACCCAATGCCAGCCATAGATTGGGATACCCTCTACCTCTTCAATAATAAAAAAGATAAGGGATAAAAGGGCCATTCCTTCCACAAGACGCCACTCTAATTCCGTCAGCACAATATCTTCTAATATATAAAATCCAATGACTAACCCAATAATATACACAGGAATTCTTGCAATGATAATATTATACACATTGTTGCCATAGTATCCGGTGATCAGACTTAACCACACGCTGGTCATTCCTCCCAGCAGCAAAGCCGGCGCTAGATGAGCCTTTGCCTGTTTCAGCATAGCATATAAAAGCGGTGTCACGAGATAAAATAGGAGAATCGCTGTAATATACCAGTTAAAGGCACCTTTTCCCCCTTTTAAAAATCCCATTCCAATTCCGTTAAAAAAGAGCATATTCGGGTTTGCTCCCCAGTAAATTTCTACAAGCGTATAGACTAGGACAATCGGAACATAAATTGGATAGATTCTAAGAATTCTCTTTTTATAAAACTCTTTCTTATCGCTGTTTTTAGAAAGGGAAAAGATCATTCCAATTCCCGATACAAATAAGAAAATATCAACGCCTATATACCCTTTATCGATAATAGATTCTAACCACTTCGCTCCAAAAGACTGGGTATGGAACAATAAAATCAACCACATAGCAACGCCCATCAGTTCATTTCGATACTGGCTGATTGGGCGAAAAGTCCCTTTTCCTTTTATTGAATTCGTAAGCTCCTTCGTTTTTGGAAGGCTTACAAACTTTATCACAAAGTACGCACAACATAAAATTCCGAAAATCAAACAGAAAAATTGATAAATCGAAAAAGCTAGTGTGCCGGAACGACGAATCAATATATAATAGGTCCATTGATCGATGAGATAATAAATACTTGCATAAAGAAGCGATATGATGCAGGCTTTCTTTCGATTTACTTGATACCAAATAAACATCATGCTAAAACAAATAAAAAATCCTAATGCAAAATACATCAAAAGCCTCGTAACAGAACCGTTGATCAAAAGATGGATTTTTGCGTGCCTTTGTCGATAGGCATAATAAGGGTGATAATTGGTAAAAAAAACAGTAAACAATATTGCAAAAAACATCGAAACATATCGATACGGATATAATTTCTCAAATTGAATCTTCATAACTAGCTGTCTCCTTTTTTCTTACTTCGTTTCCCCTCTTTGATAAATGTGATTTAAAAATTGTTCTATCGCCTTCCACGCTTCTTTTGTCTCAGGAACTAACGCCCCCGCCATTGGAAATACATGGAACATTCCTTCAAAAATCACTAATTCCACAGAGACACCGCTTTTTGACGCTTTTTTTGCAAACTCTTCGGTATCGCTTAATAACATTTCATAACTGCCCACTTGCATATGAATAGGCGGAAACCCTGTCGGATCCCCGTATAACGGCGATAAATATGGATCGGTCAAATCATGATCCCCCATATAATCTTTTCGGTAGATCATGCTTTCATCGGTATTTCCAAACAATGGATCTTTATCAAAATTCGTTTGATAAGATTCTCCGCTGCATGCCACATCTGTCCATGCAGACATGGTAATCATCGCTTTTGGCATCGCTTGTCCTTTATCTTTTAACCAATGCCCCAATGCAAGGGTAAGCCCACCTCCTGCGGAATCCCCTGCAATTACGATCTGCTCTTCCTTTACTCCTTTTGATAAAATCCACTGGTAGGCATCGATACAGTCTTCTAACGCCGCTGGAAACGGATCCTTTGGCGCCACCCGATAATCCGGTGTGACAACGGTACAGCCGCCATTTAACTCGCTATACTTCACAGCAAAATTGCGATATGCATTTTTCATGGGGCCAATATACCCTCCGCCATGGAGTTGAAGAATCCAAAGATCGTTTCCGTCTTTTTTTGGATAGTGAAGTTCTAACACATAGTGTTCTCTCTCTTTTTTCTCCCATATATACTTTTTCGGACATCGCCACTCTGGTTCCACAGGGTGCGCCCTAAGCTCCCCTGTTTGTATCTTCTTTCCAAGATGTTCGGTTGCTGTTACATCTGCCATAAGCTCACGAATAAATTGTCCTCGTATGCTTCCTGCTTTCCATTTTTTTCTCATATATGAAATCTCCGTAATAGTTCATCTTTTGCCTTTGTGTTTCCAAATATCATCGTTCCTAATAAAAGAACAAAGGAAACTCCCATTGCGACTAATGTTGGTATTGGTTTAATAATCAAATGTCTGGCGTAAAGAATAGCTGGCAGCAAACTCAATATTAATAGCTGAATTTGGTATAAGAGATAACTTTGCCAATTCATGAAATTAACTGCCATTAAAATTAAAATCGCTCCATCAGCTGTTAATATCAACGCCGGCAACGCATAATTTAATGACCAGCCGGTATATCCGCCAACTCTCCAATCAATCAACACAAATAAAAGCTGTGTTAAAATCATTTGTATCATAATTTTTGCTCCAACATTGACATTGTTAAAAATGCAATATCGAAGAGCAAACCATGAATAACAGACAATTCCGATTGGAAGAATGCTCCAAAGCACTCCTCGGTAATAAAAAAGGTTCAGCGCTACCATGAAAAGACAAATAACCGCCGATAAAAATAGGAAAATATTTAGGATCCATCGATATGCTTTTCTCTGAATGCGAATATCCGGATACCAGTCTTCCCCTACTGATTCCCCTTGTTTTAATACATTTTGACAAAACGGGCATATTTTTGTATGATCGGAAATCTCAACTTCACAGTGTTTACAATATCCCATCTTTTTACTCCTTTCTTACGATTCCTCTCGCTCATAATAGACTCCATTGGTTTCAATTCGAACTGAAATTCCATCTTTGGAAAGTTGTTTGTAAAAAGCTCTCTGAATGGAACGATCCTTTAACACCGAACTAAACGTAATCGTCATCTGATCCCCATAGGAACAAACGCCGCATTTTACTTCCTGTTTTTTCGAAGCGCCCATAATTAATGTAATATTTTCCACTCTCTCCTTATATTCTTCTCTCAATTGAATGGCTCCGATATTTGACAGCGTTGTTGTAAATGCCTTAATGGAATTGCGATAGATCCACTTCACTCCTAGATTTTTAATAAAGAGAGGGATCAAACGAACAACCCATTTTTTCTCATTGGATACATTATAAGAGATTAATTTTTCAAGGCTTTCTTTATTCAACTGATCTTTAAAATCCCGTTTTACCTTGTCCAAAATTTCTTCAAATGAATACGCCCTCTCTTCAAATGCCATTCCAGCTGCTACCACCGCAAAGAAATTTCTAGTCGTTGTGGACTCAAAATATTGCCTTAAATTCACCGGCACATTAATTTTCACCGGCTGATCCGTTGGATTGCGCTTTACATATTCTTCATAAATCGAGGAAATTAAAACAGCGGTCAAATATTGAGTAATGCTCGCTCCATACCGTTTGCTCACTGCCTTTACTCGATCAAGCGGAATCATTCCATGAATCACTCCTACCGCTCCGTCTTTTAAATATTCTCCTTTTAATTGGACTGCTTTTTCTGTGCCGTATCCTTTTACTTCCTGTTTTTTATAGTGTTTTAAATAGCTGTCTTCGCTATTTAAATAGCACTCTTCACTTGGACTTCCTTTTCTTTCCTCGGTTCTTTTCCCGTCCACTAATTCAAAATAACAATAAAGCAATTCTTTTAAGAAATTAATGGCTCCAAACCCATCAGTAATCGCATGAAATACTTCCAAATTGATCCGCTTTTTATAGTATGTGACACGGAATAAATATTGATTATTTGCATATGGATCCAAATACCGACAAGGATAAGTGACTTCTTCCTCCACCTTGGGCTTTTTCTTATTCATTTCAAAATAATACCAAAAAACGCCATGTCTTAGACGAACGTGGAAAGTTTGAAACCATGGAAGCGTTTCCAATAAGGCCTGTTCTAAAAGTTCCGACTGCACTTCTTCTTTTAAAATTGCGGAAACTCTATACACATTGGTAAGGTTTTTACTAGCAATAACAGGGAAAATCTTCGCTGTATTATCCAATTTTTGCCATTTCAAATCTATCCCTTCTTTCTATTTTAAAATCCCCTATCGAACCTCTTTTGGCATAAACGTTGAAAAACCACAAGCCTTATTTACTTTTTATCCGCTTGTGGTTTCTCTTTTCCCTTTCATCATAACAAAACTCTTTGTTCATGACAAGGGTACGATATATATTTTTTAAATTTCCATTTTTCCAACTCTATTTTAAGACAGAATCTTCTTTTAATAGATCGCTTACTACTTGTTTATCAATTGTAAAAACACGCTCTCCCATATACCCCGGCGCCACTTCATATTTATCAAATACAATATTTAACTGATTCTTTTCATCAAGGAAGAAGTTTTGATCGTCTTTTATTTGTTCAAAATCAAACCCTTCCCCTACTCCTTCTGTATGGATAAAATAGGATTTTTCATCGTCTTCTGCCATCTGCTGTTCCATCTGCCTAATAATGTCTTCGCTAATGATCGTTTTATAATCTGCTCCCTCCTTAAAGAGATCCTTTAACTCCAAAATCTCCCCTGTTTTTTTATCCAATGTATAGCATTTTGAATACACATTGCTGTCGGCCATTACAACGGTCGTTTGAATTTTAATAGAAAGAATTCGCGCATTATCGCATACGACGTCATAATTCGTAGAAACTGCCTCTTTATTTGTCTGCGCTTCTATTCCATCTTGCTCCATCATATGTTCCAAATCTTTTTCATAATTTTCTTTAATCGTATTTGTATACGCCTCCATCTGTTCATTGAGATTTTGAACGGAATCGCTATCTCCCTCTACTTTTGGAGTTTTAATATCCGCCTCCATTGTGCCGTCTTTATGCACATAATTTCGAAACGTTACAACTTTTGAAATGGCTCCTAATACAGGCATTTCTGCCATGGCATAGGCGATTTGTTCATTGGTGTTTGTTAAAATTGTAATGGCAAGCATCGCCGCCACCGCTCCATATCCAATGTTTTTCGGAATTCCCTTCTTAAATCGCTCTTTTTGATTGTCCTCCTTCGCCTGTTGAATCGCCTGTTCCACCCGTCCTTTTAATTCTTTTGGAATCTCGATGTTTTCATATTCTTTTCTCATCTTTTTCATTTTATTTTCCTTCATATCGTTCCCCTACTTTCCTCTATGAACTCTACTTTTAACTTCTTCAATGCACGATAAAGTTTTGATTTAATTGTATTTTCCGGTTCTTCCAGAATATTCGCGATCTCTTTTAACTTTTGTTCTTCAAAATACCTTAAAATAATAATGCTCTTCTCTTCTTCTGATAAAATATCAAGACTTTTCATAATGTCAATATCTTCATAGCGATCAAACTGACTCTCCTCCTGATATTCTTCAATGCCGATCACTTCTCGCCTTTGCTTTCGGATTAAATCGAGGGCAGTCCGAACAACAATTTGATAACACCAAGAAGCAATTTGACTTTCCGTCCGAATTTGATCGCATGATCGAATTGCTTTATAAACGCTTTCCTGAACGACGTCCATGGCATCTTCTCTATTTTTCATATAGCTATATGCCAATCGATATAGCTTATCATAATGTTCCATTAGGTATTCTGATACCTTTGTTTCCATTTTCTTTTTCCGCATAGATTTCTACTCTCTTTTCTCATGATGTTAGGATTCAATGGGTTCCCCCTTTTGATATGATATTCCATTTTCATATATGTTTCCATTCCCAATCAATCCATTCTTTATAGACGTTTTGACTTCTTAAAAAGTTTCAAAATATTAAAAAAGAAACTCTTACAAACAATAGTTTCGTAAAAGTTTCTTTTTCCATTTTATTCAAGGTTTAATTTTTTATCCAAAATAAATTTCGATAAAAAGAAATAGATGATTGTGATAATCAAGGAACAGAGAATCGTTCCTAGAAATGCAGCATGTACCCCTACAATTCCATTTCCCTTTGATAAAAATTCTAAAATCCATTTTCCTATTCCAAGATTACAAACGAATGCGATTATATAGCTAACGATAAGCATTAACATTTTTTCTGCAAAATCAAAAGCGATAAAAAAGCCAACAGAGGCGATCATTCTTGATTTATGCACCAAATGTCCCATTGACATCGCCGCATATACTTTCATACAGCCTGCAAAACAAGAGACAATTGCAAAAAGTAACAGTTCTAATGCCCAGAAAACGAAGTTTATATTGCTAATATCGCTTGTAATTCTGTTCCAAAGCTCTGTTGAGAAGAAAACTCCGAAAAATTCTTGAAATGTTTCTGGACTTGTAATAAAGAAAATCAGTGGAAGGCTGATCATCACAACGAAGGTGCTTCCAACAAACCATATCGTTGCGACAATTGCTTTTGACCAAATCAATTCCGTTCCTGTCACTGGAAGTGTGTTCATTAAATAGCCTTCTCTTCCAAGGACATTTTTATAATATCTTTGAATCATTACGACCGCTGTCATCACAAACGTTGCAATAATAATAGCAACATAGGCAAACACCATTAACCCTTTGATCCCGTTTGTGAGATCATTTTTCATCACATCGTCAAATCGCAAGAAAACACCATTGACAAGTGCTGCCAGCAACATCGCTCCGTAAAGCGGAAAAAAGATTCTCTTTGTAGCTTTCCATTCATATTTTATTAATTTTTTTAACATCTGTATACCTCCCTAAACAAGCTGTCCACAGATTTTCCATTCTGTTCTCGAATTTCATCGACTGTGGATTGAAGAGCAATTTTCCCCTGATTAATAAAAATAACTTCATCAAGCACCTGTTCAATATCCGCAATGAGATGAGTGGCAATAATCACCGTTGCATTTTCTTCATAATTGCTAATAATCGTATTTAAAATATAATCTCTTGCCGCAGGATCTACGCCACCAATAGGCTCATCTAACAGATAAAGGCTTGCATGACGGCTCATTACAAGAATTAACTGCACTTTCTCTTTCGTACCTTTTGAAAGATTTTTTAACGGCTCTTTTGCATCGATATTCAGCTTCGCAATCATATCCATTGCCCTTTGTTTATCGAAGTCTTCATAAAACTCTTGGAACATCGTAACAATATCTTCTACTTTCATATAATCGTTTAAATAATCACGATCGGGAAGATAAGATACGATTTTCTTTGTTTCAATGCCAATCTGATGCCCTGATACTGTTAATTCCCCATCGGACTGTTTTAATAAGCCGCTGATCAGTTTAATTAAAGTGCTTTTCCCGCTTCCATTTGGCCCTAATAATCCAACAATCCGTCCGCGCTCAATTGTTAAATCGATGTGATCAAGCGCACATTTTCCAGAATAATATTTACTTAAATTTTTACATTCTAATAAACTCATGCCAGCATCTCCTTCTCCACTTTTCTCACCATATCGCAAATTTCTTCCAAACTAAATCCCAATTTTTCCATCTGAGTGACAAACTCTTTGATCTGTTCTTTTGCAATGGATTCCCTCATCATCATAATCAACTCCTTATCTTCTGTAATAAAACGTCCACTTGTTCTCTGTGAATATAATAACCCTGTTCGTTCTAACTCCGACAACGCCTTTTGCATTGTATTCGGATTCACAGCCGCTTCTGTTGCCAAATCTCTTACCGATGGCAGTTTGCTCCCTAATTGATATTCCCCACAAATAATTTTCTGTTGAATCTGCTCAATTAATTGGGCATAGACAGGTCGATCTGATTTTATATCCCATGCCATAACAAATCTCCTTTCTTCTATTCTCATTGTATCACTGTATTGTTGTACTAAGTTATTAATACAATAATACAACTAATCTTTTCTTTTGTCAAGAGGGAGCACATAAAAAAATGTCAATGTGCTGCAACAATTTATTTGTCCTCAGTCCATTGACATTTTCTTATTCTATGCAATTTAACCTTTATCAATTTGCACTCTGGCATAATAATTTCCTTCGATCTGTTTCACTTGTTCCGTAATCTCTTGTTTGATCTCCTTATCGGTCTTCTTGCTTTTATAAGGAACGACCACATCAAAAATTAAATTCGTTCTAAGCGGTCCATTGGTCATGCGAAAATCATGCATCGTCAAATCGCTTTCCACGTTTTTCACAATCTCTTTTACCGTCTCTCTCATCTCATTCGTCTCTTTATCATCTAATACAACGGGATCCATATGAATGGTAATATCGCATTGAAATTCTTCTTTAATATCCATCTCAATATCATCGATGACGTCGTGGGCTTCCATAATATCCATATCCACAGGAATTTCTGCATGAAGTGATACCATAATCCGCCCTGGACCATAATCGTGAACGATCATATCGTGAATTCCAATAATGACATCATGGGACATAACAACTTGTTCAATGGCTTTTACAAATTCAGGATCCGGCGCTTGCCCAAGAAGCGGCTGTATCGTATCTTTCATAGAATTGATCCCTGCGATAAAAATAAAAATAGATACGATAAGCCCTGCAATTCCATCGACTTTTAAATGAGTAAAATAGGAGATGACAATGCTCAATATAACAGCGCTAGTTGCAATACAGTCGCTTAAACTGTCCATAGCAGTGGCTTTCATGGCAGTCGATTGAATTTTATTTCCTAAATATCGATTATAAGATGCTATCCAAAATTTCATAAGAACGGAACCAACTAAAATGACCACGGAGCCAATGCTGTATGTCAGTTCCTCCGGATACATAATCTTTTTCACAGACGTTGTTCCCAACTGCCACCCGACCAATAAAATGGCGGCTGAAATAAAGATTCCTGCTAAATATTCAATTCTCCCATGACCAAATGGGTGTTCCTTATCCGCCGGCTTCCCCGCTAACTTAAATCCAATTAATGTGACAATGGAACTTCCTGCATCGGATAAATTATTAAAGGCATCTGCCATAATGGAGATGGCTCCTGTCATAATTCCAGCTACTAGCTTTGCCAAAAATAAAAGTAAGTTACACCCGATTCCAAGGCTTCCCCCCAATATTCCATAAGCCTCTCTCACCTTCGGATCTTGAACATTTTCATAATCTTTAATAAACCATTTCACAAATAGCTGAATCATAAAATTCCTCCCTTTTCCTCGCATTCCTGTTTTACCTTCTCATTATTCATATATCATTTCTAACGGTTTTATACGTTGTCTTCTTGAAAAAACAGGAAAGAAATTGCATCATGTTACGAACGAATATTTCCATATTCTAACATAGATCAATTCTCTTGAAAAGAGTCGGACTTATATTCCTTATTCCATTTTCAACTCTTCTATCATATTGCAATTTTTTATTTTGGAATAAGAATAGAAGAAACTAACGCCGCTCACAAAGAAAAGTCCGATACAGCCAACAGCTATCATTCCCCATGGAACTAATAGGTTGTCTAGCTGTCCATATCCTAGCCTTTCATTGAGCAGAATTTCTATCACAATTAAAAATGGAATGCTAATAAGGATTGCATTGATACTATAACGAGCGCTTTCAATAAAAAGCATTTTGGAAATTCCTTCTGGCGTCATTCCAACAGATGACAACATTGCCATTTCTCGTCTTCTCACCGCCATTGTATTATTCACAAGATTAATAATATTTAACGAGCAAATAATCGTAATTAATACAATGTATCCGGTAAATAAAATCATCATAATATTTCCAAAATAATTGTTCTTGTTGTTTACATCAAGATACGTTACTTCATAATTCACTTTGTTCCAAGAAAGTCCTTCTATATCTTCTCTCATCTGCTGCACATCATCTTTTGCCGAAATAAAAATATCATAGTACCATTCTCCATGCTCCTTTTCTTTCTTTGGCTGGGTGATTTTTTTTGCAACAGTTCTTGGAATAATCACAATATTATTGTTTGTATACATGACTGTTTCTGATAAAATCGTTCCATCTCCTAATGATACCATTCCCTTTGGAGCAATGTCACTGACCTGAACGACACTTATCGTTTCCACAGGATTTGTCTCACTTCCTTCTTCTTTCTCCCAATCAACCATTTCTATCTGATATTGTTTCCCAACTTCCCACTCCTTATAAGTGCCTTCTTCATCATAACGGTTATATGTTGGAAGGACGATTGCCGGAATTGGATCCCCTTTTTTCCACTGTATATGTGTAATCTCTTCTCCTGTCACTTGTTTCCAATACTTCGCCTCATATTGTTCATCAAAAGAAAAGATCGTTCCATATCTTTGATATTCATTCGGAAAATCTGAAAAATAACAGTTTTGAGAAAGTATCTCAACCGCCTCTTGTACAGAATCCATCTTCTGTAATTCAGCAAATACCAGCTCTCCCTTTTCCATATCCAGGCTATGAATCGCTGTATCAGAGTTTGTAATATATGGTTGCATTGCTTCTGCCGTCATATATTTCATATAGGTAGAAATTCCAACGAAAAGACAGAGCGTAATGACCATAGAGACAATAATCGTCTTTGTCCCTCGATTTCTCGACTCATTTTTTACAGCTAATTTTCCTTCCACACCAAAGAAATGCCCTATGAGCTTTCCTTTCTTCGCTTTTCTCTTATTGATTTTATATTCTTTTGTGCTTTTAATCGCTTCCATAGCTGTAATTTTCCCTGCCTTCTTTAAGGTTAAAAAGGCAGATCCATAGATTGCAATAATTGTCAAAAGAACAATCGTCAGCACCCCATTCCAAGAAATAATTGTTTGAAACGGAACACTTGCTTGAAATATAGATGGCACCCAACCTCCAATGACTGATGTAACTGCTTGAATCCCCAATACTCCTGCTAGAATTCCGATTGGAAGTCCAATGAGTATCATAAGCAAACTTTCAAAATAAAGGGAACTTCTTTTTTGTCGTTCTGTTGCCCCGATACTTGCAATAATTCCTAAATATTTTCTTCTCTCTGCCAAAGAAATAGCAAAAATATTATAAATAAACAAGACAGCGCTGATCATAATCACAACATAAAGACCTGCTTTTAAAGAATCTACTAATTGTAAGTAATATAGATATTGATCCTGATAGAAGAATTGATACTTTGCATCATTCATGCTAGTTAGAAAAAAGTTCATCATAGAATTAGAATATTCCATTGCATTTAACGCTCCATTCCAAAAAACGCGCTGGCTCGTTATTCCTTCTAATTGATCCGATTCTAACTGTGTTATAACCTGTAAAAAGGCTTGTTTGTTTTTAAAGTTTGCTCGAACAGAAAGTCCCTCTTCCCACTGATTGTTTTTCTTTGGACTCCACTTTGTAAAGGCATCATAACCAAGTGGCACATATCCTTGTGTAGAAAATGTGCCGCCCGAATCATATTCTGTTATAATTCCTACAATGGTCATTTCTTTTGTCTGCTTATGAATCAATGTTTCCCCTTTAAAATAGGTACTCCAGTCCCAATTATATAGAGTATAATAACCATCACCATAGGCTTCCATATTTTGAATCCCATTTCTTTCTTCCCATTGAAATTGCGTTTCTGTTTTCTTTCGCTGACCAAAATCAAAGGAAACCTTATCCCCTATTTTCCATGGTTCTTCCATCGTCTTTAATAAAGAAGACGAAATCACGATTTCATTTTCATTTTGCGGCATTCTTCCGCTGAACAATCGCACTTTTATTTCCTCCAATTCTCGCTCC
>Cebus_capucinus_imitator_PRJNA485217_SSR047__coassemble_1587_pt1 | contig 11612 bp, 13 predicted proteins | sample Cebus_capucinus_imitator_PRJNA485217_SSR047__metabat2_low_PE_010 | metagenome-assembled genome bin Cebus_capucinus_imitator_PRJNA485217_SSR047
TCTTCTCTTCCGCTCTCTATATCGCAATCGGAATGTTTTTAATCTGTTCTCCTGCCTCATAATCCTCTATTTTAAAATCATCTTTTGTAAACTGATAGAAGTCTTTCACTTCAGGATTCATAGAGAATTTTGGCGCCGGATATGTCGGGCGTTCAATTAACTCTTTAATAATTGGAATATGGCGATCATAAATATGGGCATCGGCAATCACATGCACAAATTCCCCCACTTGCATATCGCATACTTGAGCCAACATATGAAGCAATACGGAATATTGTACGACGTTCCAGTTATTGGCAGCTAGTATATCTTGTGAGCGCTGATTTAAAATTCCATTTAAAACTAATTTATCACTATCCGGCTTTTTCGTCACATTAAACGTCATGCTATAAGCGCATGGATATAAGTTCATTTCATGTAAATCGGCAAATGTATAAATGCTTGTCATAATGCGACGGCTGTATGGGTTATTTTTTAAATCATAGATCACGCGATCCACCTGATCCATCATTCCTTCTTTATACTGATGTTTCACTCCCAATTGATATCCATAGGCTTTTCCGATAGAACCGTTTTCATCTGCCCAGCTATCCCATATATGGCTATTTAAGTCATGAATGTTGTTGGACTTCTTCTGCCAAATCCAAAGAAGCTCATCAATGGCTGATTTGATATACGTCTTTCTCAATGTAAGAGCTGGAAATTCCTTTGATAAATCATAGCGGTTTACAACACCAAATTGTTTGATCGTATAAGCTGGTGTTCCATCTTCCCAATGAGGGCGCACTTTCTCCCCCTCTGTGCTTGTTCCATGTTCTAAAATATCTTTACACATATTAATAAATAATGTATCTGCGTAACTCATCGTGTTTCCCTTTCTGTTTTTCCATATTTTTACTCAAAACGTATTTGCAAAGAAAACTTCCCCTTTGCAAAACTATGGTCTCATTATAGCAAACTTCCACTTTAATTTGAAGATGGCAAGATCAAAATACCAAACTCAAACGATATGTCTTTTAACGAGCTTTGCATTTAAAAAAAGTTTTGAAACAGCGCTTCCATCTCCGCTTGTCTCTTTTCATAAGCTGCCATATCGATAACCCACTCCCCATTTTGATACCGAAGCACATATCCTTCTTTGATTCCCTCAGGCATCTGATCTTGTGGAATTTCTTGTAACGTTTCATCTGGAAATTCTACAATGACAATTCCATGCTCGATCCGATCCACAACAACTTCTATTCCTTCCATCTTTATCACCCCCTCCTTATCCATCGTTCTCGTATCTTCTCTATTCTACTCAATCGCCCCAAAAAATACAAGGGTGTGTCGGTCACGCACCGCGTATCCAATCGGCTCAATCTCGATTCCTTAACCTACCATCATCATATTAAACAAAAAAATGAGAAAATCACTTCTATTTTTTTCTTATTTCCCTCTGTTCAATTTGAATATTTTATTGTATAATATGCATAAAAATACATTTTGATTTTATCAATAAAAAGAAAAGAGGAATGATTATGGCACAATTATGGGGAGGTCGTTTCACAAAAGAAACGGATCAGCTTGTTTATAACTTTAACGCATCAATTTCATTTGATCAAAAATTCTATCGTCAAGATATTGAGGGGAGCATGGCTCACGTTAAAATGCTTGCAAAAACAGAGATTCTAACAGAGGAAGAAAAAGATCAGATTTTAGAAGGGCTTATGGGCATTTTACATGATGTAGAGTCAGGCGCCCTTACGATCACTTCTGAATATGAAGATATTCACAGTTTTGTGGAAGCAACTTTAATCGATCGCATTGGCGATGCCGGCAAAAAACTTCACACTGGAAGAAGTCGAAACGATCAAGTGGCTCTCGATATGAAACTCTATACACGAGATGAGATCATCGCCATCAAAGAACTCGTCTATCAGTTAATGGAAACCCTTCATCAGCTTATGAAAGAACATTTGAACACTTATATGCCAGGGTTTACTCATTTACAAAAGGCACAGCCTGTCACTCTGGCTCACCATATCAGCGCTTATATGGAAATGTTTAAACGAGATTATGGCCGCCTTACCGATATTTATGAGAGAATGAACTACTGTCCGCTAGGCTCTGGTGCTTTAGCCGGCACGACTTATCCTCTCGACCGTAATTATACCGCAGAGCTTCTCGGCTTTTATGGCCCAACTTTAAACAGCATGGACTCCGTATCCGATCGAGACTATCTCATCGAACTGCTTTCCGCTTGCTCCACCATTATGATGCATTTAAGCCGTTTTTCTGAGGAAATCATTATTTGGAATTCCAATGAATACCGCTTTATTGAACTCGATGATGCGTATAGCACAGGCAGTTCCATTATGCCTCAGAAGAAAAATCCTGATATTGCGGAGTTAGTCCGTGGAAAAACCGGTCGTGTGTACGGCGCCTTGACGAGTTTATTGACAACGATGAAAGGAATTCCTCTCGCTTATAATAAAGATATGCAAGAAGATAAAGAGCTGACTTTTGACGCCATCGATACCGTAAAAGGCTGTCTTGCCCTCTTTACCGGCATGATCGCTACGATGACTGTTCAAGAAGAAAATATGGCTGCCAGCGCAAAAAATGGATTTACAAACGCAACCGATGCCGCTGACTATTTAGTAAACCACGGCGTTCCATTCCGTGATGCCCATAGCATCGTTGGACAGCTCGTATTATTCTGTATTGAAAAGGGAATTTCTCTTGACGATATGACACTTAGTGAGTATCAACAAATATCTCCAGTATTTGAAGCAGATATTTATGATGCCATCAGCATGAAAACTTGTGTGGAGAAAAGAAATACCATTGGCGCTCCTGGGCAAGAAGCGATGCAGCAAGTTATCGCAATCAATGAAGACTATTTATCCACTCTTAAAGAAACAGACAACTAAATAAAGAATCAAAAAGGGTTGTCAGGAAATCGAAAACTTGAAGTTTTATCTCCTGACAACCCCTTTTAACTGTGTGACACTTCGTCCTCTCTTTGAACCTCGTGCCATTTTATAGAATTTTTTTAATTTCCGCTCCATAAATGGAATAGATTTGATAATCTTTGATCGAAGAATTCGCCATAACTTCTTTTGCAACCTCAATATCTTCCGGTTTGATCCGAATGGAAATCCCACAGGAATGCGAGATTTCTCTTAGCGTCGGCATAATTGTAATTTTTATTTTCTCCCCTAAATATTTTTGGCTGGAAATAGCGCTGTGGGTCGATACAAATGTAATTAAATAATAGTCCATCTTCTCTCTCTTCCTATCGTTTAAACGGTAATGACTTTCCCTGCATTTTGCATTTCACTGACAATGTCATACATATTGGAAATGGTTCCGATTTTCAGCTGTTCTGCAATTCCATAGAAATTTAAACAAGTGCCACATACGAGAAGATTCACGCCTTTTTCTTTTAACACTTGTAAATGTTCCACACACTGCTCTTCTTCTACCGGCAGCTTCACCCCACCGTTCATAAAGACAATGCTTTTTGGAAGGTCTTCTGACTGGGATAACGTATAGAAAAACATCTGCATAAGAGAGCGCCCAAGCGTTAAATCCCCATCTCCGATATACTCTTTTCCAACAAATACGACGTATTTTGTTTTTGTTTCTGTTTGTTCCTGTTCTTTCTCATATTCCTGCAAGAGATCCTCGCACTGTTCACAGCTTTTTGCAAAAATCACCTGATAAGTTTCTTCCTTTTGCTGGACAGTCACTTCAAATCCTTGGCTTTTTGCAAGTCTCTTTAAATTTTCCACTGCAATTTGATTATCTATGGTAATCAGAAATTCATCAGCTCCTCCATCGATTTCTTTCTTTGCCATTATCACTGGCATTGGACAAGCCTTACCAACTGCGTCAATCACTTTCATGTTCTATTCCTTCTTCCTTCTTTTTTCATTAAAATTAAAACGGCAACCCTGTTTCCCCATAAAAATAAGACAAAATCGCTTCAAGCACTCCGCCTCCAATGCTTTTTGCCTTATCAGAAATCGAAAAACAATGGGATTGTTCACATCTTGGATCGATGTCTCCGGATTTCATTCCTTTTGTTACAATTACGCCCTCTTGCAACATTCCACGGACAATTCCTGTAATCGCTGCATAGATTGGTTCCTCATCGGAATAAGCCACAAGATCTCCTTTTTGCACGAGATCTCCAATTTGTGCAACTGGGTGAAACACACCATCACAGACGGATCGAATAATTCGTTCCACCGTATAGCCACCAATATTCCCCGGAACTCCTGTATTTGGAATGGCGCTTCCATGTTCGATAACGGAACCTAAGTAATGCCCTCGCTTCGTCTCCACAACACGATGGCAATCAACCCCTGCCTCAAATCCAGGGCCAACTCCAACGACGAAAGGCGCATCTGTAATCGAAGTATTCACATTTTTCTTCGCTAAAATGGCATCTACGACTACATCTGGTTTCCATTGTTTTACAATTTCCGCCTCTGGATCGATGAAAACAGGAATGGCACCTCGTTTTAAGCTCTCTTCCATCTCCGCCCGATCGTTCACATACTCCGCTGTAATGCCTTCTACAACTGCTCGCCCTTCATAGATCGCTCTTGAAAAGGAAACCGTTCTTCGCACCGCTGTTGGCACCGCTAAATCGGTCATCACGACGGTAAATCCGCATTTTTTTAATCGGTACCCAATTCCGGTTGCCAAGTCTCCTGCCCCTTTAATCACTATATTCATCGTTTCAACTTCCTTCCGTATTCTAATTCTAGTTCCACTGCTCTTTCCTATTTAAAATCATCTTTTCGATCAAGCACTGCATTTTCTTCTTGCCGCTTTGTTATTAAAATGCGATCAAATCCTCTCTTTTGTAAACAAGAGGAGATCTCTTTTGCCCATTCCATTCGCTTTTCTGTATCCACTTTCTGAATCACTGCCCAATACGCTTTTCCTTCGCAATGTTTTCGAAGAGCCTTTGGGTTTAAAAATAATTCCGCCATATCTTCCGCCGTCAATGGCTCGTCTTCCTTTTTCTTTAAAAGCGCAGCAACGAGTTCTGGGCGATGGCACACTTCCTTAATCGGTCTATGATAGGCATCGATTCCCTGTATTCCTAGTACCATTGTCGTTTCTTTTGGAATCACTGGTTCCGTCTCATTTGGCACTTTCGACGGCAGCCCTTTTGAACCATCAGCTTCGATTAAAAGAATCGGATACTGCTCCATCACATGTTTTAAAAATGTTTCGCTCACCCCTGTTAATTTTCTCTCGTTCCATTGGCGAGCAATGGTGACAATGGAATTTCCTCGCTTTATCAGCTCCTCTAACTGTTCCATATCCTCTTCTAGTAGAAGGCTTCCGTAACGAGGCGCCATAATTTTTGTCGTCGTTGTACAAATAACGGCTTCCTCTTTTGCATAATCTTTTGCAAGCGCTTCTACCATCGTTGACTTTCCGCCTCCGCCGATCATGCAAATCACCTGTTTTTCTTGCTCTTCAAGGAAAAGAGCCTTTCGTATGCCTTCTTCTATCAATTCTCCATTCTTATTATATACATCTACCATTCCATCATCTCCCAAACTATGATCTGCGTTTTCTCTCTAACGCTCATTATAGCATATTCCCCTAATTTTCCAAGTTTTTTTCCAAAGGAACTCGCTTTTTTCCTAAAATTGTGCGACAATAAAAGATAAGCATAAAATATAATGAACGGAAAGAAAGGTGTTTCTTATGAGTGATATTCGATTAACAACTATGACAAAAACTTCTGGCTGCGCTGCCAAAATCGGCCCTGCCACCTTGCATACGGTACTTAGTTCCCTCCCAAAATTTCATGATCCAAATCTATTAGTCGGCTTTGATACGAGCGATGATGCCTGCGTATATAAGATCAATGAGGATACCGTAGCCATTCAAACCGTTGACTTTTTCCCTCCTATGGTAGATGATCCGTATACCTTTGGACAGATCGCTGCCGCCAACGCCTTAAGCGATGTCTATGCTATGGGCGGAAATCCTACAACGGCTATGAACTTGCTATGCTTTCCATCTTGTGTGGAACTGGACGTTATGAAAGAGATTTTAGAAGGGGGCTATTCCAAAGTAAAGGAAGCCAATGCCATTATCGCCGGAGGGCATACGATCGCCGATCCAACTCCGAAATACGGGCTTTGCGTCACCGGCTTTGCTCACCCTTCTGAGATTCTTACAAATAGCAATGCAAAAGAAGGCGACGTCCTCGTCTTAACAAAACCAATCGGCGTCGGCATTATGAATACTGCTGGAAAAGCGGAATTGCTTTCTGCCAAACAATTAAAGGAGACCGCTTCCATTATGTCCACGTTAAATAAATACGCCAAAGAATGTACAAAAGATCTAACGGTTCACGCTTGCACCGATGTGACAGGTTTTAGCCTTATGGGGCATAGCTATGAAATGGCAAGCGGAAGCAATCAGACGATTGCCATTGACACCTCTTCCATTCCAATTGTTCCGGACGCCCTTTCCTTCGCCTCCATGGGAATTCTTCCAGAAGGTATGTACCATAACTTAGAATATTTGGAAGATAAATTCACCGCTATGAAAACTTTACCACAAAATCTTTTGGACGTTTTATTCGATCCTCAAACATCTGGCGGACTTTTGCTCTCTATGCCGGAATCTGATGCGGTTACTTATCTATCCAGAATGGAATCCTATACCCCATGGTGCCGCATTATCGGTGATGTGCGAACAAAATCAGAAAAGGAATTACTTCTTTATTAAATAAAATACAGTTCATGGGCTGTCTTGATATGCTCCCTCCTAAATGATGAGTTTTTATTCTCTTTTTATTCTTTTCCTTATCTGTCAGGAAGGGAGCATATCACTTTTATAATTTTTTGTTTTTTGTATACAATATTTTTTACGCTTTTTCCAGCAACTTTTTTCCTCTTTTTTTCTCAACGAATCGGAAAAACATCTCTTTTTTATCTGTTTTTTACTAATTTTTAACATAGTATTGTTAAATTCTTATATTTCATCTTGTTTCTCTTCGCCTTATTTTTTTTATAATAAAATTTCAACGGAAGAAATTATCCATTTAACCCTTGAATTTTTACATTGTTTTCTGATAACTTATCCATTTTTTCGGAGCCATTGTATTTTTTTTAATACAATACTTGTTAAATTTTTAATTATCGTGATAACAATTGCAATATTTTCAAAATGTGGTAAAGTATTAGATAGATAATTCTTGCATACAAAATACAATGTATCGCAATCACATATTTAAGGAGGAAACAAGAATGAACAAAATGGCAGGTTTCAGTGTTATGATCAATAAGCTGAAAAAAAGTCCAAAAACAATCGTATTTACAGAAGGTAACGATCCTAGAATTTTAGAAGCAGCTTCTCGTTTATTAGCTTCTAATTTTTTAACACCAATTTTAGTTGGTAATAAAGAAGAAGTAGAAAATGCCGCAGAAGAATATGGTTTCAATATTCGTGGCGGTCAGATCATTGATCCGGAAAATTTTGATAGAATGGAAGAAATGGTTGAACTCTATTGTGAACTTCGTAAGAGCAAAGGGGTGACACCAGAAGAAGCTCGCAGCGTATTAAGCAAAGGAAATACATTCGGTACTATGCTTGTTAAAATGGGCATTGCTGATGCTTTACTTGGTGGTGCAACTTATTCTACTGCTGACACAGTTCGTCCGGCTCTTCAGTTAATTAAGACAAAACCAGGTTCTAGTATTGTATCTTCTTGCTTTATTTTAGTTCGTCCATCTGCTACTGGTGACAACGAAGTATTAGCAATGGGTGACTGCGCAATCAATATTAAACCAACAGAAGATCAGCTCGTTGAAATCGCATACGATGCTGCTGAATGCGGTAAAATCTTCGGTATCGATCCAAAAGTTGCCTTTTTAAGCTACTCAACTCTCGGCTCTGGAAAAGGAGAAGATGTTGATAAAATGCGCAACGCTGCTGCAAAAGCAAAAGCTGCTTATCCTGATTTACCAATCGAAGGAGAAATCCAGTTTGACGCCGCAGTATCTCCTCGTGTTGCGAAAACAAAATGCCCTGGAAGCACAGTTGCTGGACATGCTAACGTATTCGTTTTCCCTGACATCAACGCAGGTAACATCGGATATAAAATTGCACAGCGCCTTGGTAACTTCGAAGCATACGGCCCTATCCTTTTAGGTTTAAATGCCCCAATCAATGACTTATCTCGTGGCTGCAACGCAGAAGAAGTTTACTCCATGGCAATTATTACAGCCGCTTTAGTTGAAGACTAAGCAATATTTCCTATTGAACTGAACAATTCCTTAATGATAAAAAGGGCTATCGTATCCTATTATATGAGATATGATAGCCCTTTCCCTAAATTACAAACTCTGCTTTTATCAGTTTTTTCTATTTCTTTTAGTTCTTTCTAGCACTTAATTCTTTTAAAATTTTAAGAACGCTCTTCACTTCCTCTTCCCCTAACTCATAGCCAAAGGAAAATCTGATCGTTCCCCTTGGAAAACTTCCAAGCACTTTATGGGCATTTGGCGCACAATGCATTCCAACCCTTGTCATCACATGGTATTCATTGTCCAATAAAAAAGCCAATTCTGCTTCGTCCATAAAATCGCATTGAAGGGACACAACAGGTCCACGGTTTTCCATATCCTCATGTCCGATGACGGATATTCCTTGAATCGATGTTATCCCTTCCAAGAATAGCTTTGTGAGGGCTTGCTCCTTTTTTTGAATGGTTTCAATTCCAATCTTCTCTAAATAAGAAAGCGATGCATGAAGTCCAAAAATCGCCGGCAAATTCATCGTTCCCGCTTCAAATTTATCCGGCAAAAAGTCCGGAGTCTCTTCCGAATCGGAGATGCTTCCCGTTCCTCCTGTTATCAACGGCTCCATCTGTTTTGCCACTTCCTCGCTCACTAAAAATCCTCCAATTCCTTGGGGTCCAAGCAATCCCTTATGCCCAGTAAATGCCAGCACATCAATGCACATTTCTTTCATTGAAATCGGAAAAATTCCTGCCTCCTGCGCCGAGTCCACAATAAATGTGAGATGATGGTTTCGACAAAACTGCCCCACCTCTCGCAGCGGCATTTTCGTCCCTGATACGTTCGATGCCGAAGTCATAATAACCGCCTTTGTATTGTCTTTTAAAAGCGCCTCCATCTCCTCTACAATCAAGTCCCCTTTGCTCGTGCATGGAATTCTTGAAAAACAAATTCCCTTTTTCTCCAACTGCACTAACGGGCGCATCACCGCATTGTGTTCCATAGCGCTCACTAATACATGATCTCCGCTCTTTAAATACCCTTTTAAAATCATATTTAACGCATAAGTAATATTTTCTGTAAAAACGACATGATCACAGTTTGGGAAATCAAACAGGCTGCAAAGTTTCTCCCTCGTTTCATAGACAACTTGTGCTGTCCCATATGCGGTTTCATAGCTTCCACGATTCACATTCGTTCCATAATTCACCATGTAATCGGTCACCGCTTCTATGACACAATTTGGCTTTGGAAAGGAAGTGGCTGCTGAATCAAAATATAATGTCTTCATCACAATTCCCCCGTACTCTTTCGTTTCTTCTTTCTCCGTAAATTATACCATAGAATAAGCGTTACTGCGAATGTTTTCTCCCGCTTCTTCCAGTGAACTACCCTCTGTTTTTCCTATATTTCTAAATAGTGCTTCATATTTTTTAACGCATTTTTTTCCAATCGGCTCACTTGTGCTTGTGAAATGCTGATTTCATCTGCCACTTCTGTCTGTGTCCGCCCTTCAAAAAAACGCAATCTTATAATTTCATTTTCTCGTTTTGTAAGACGTTTCATCGCTTCTTTTAACGCAATATCTTCAATCCAATTTTCCTCTCCGTTCTTTTTATCCCTCACTTGATCCATTAAGTAAAGGGTATCACCTCCCTCTTGATAGACCGGTTCATAAAGAGACATTGGGCTTGCAATGGCGTCAAGAGCCCGAATCACCTCTTCTTTTTTCATTTCAATCCGTTCCGCTACTTCTTCTATGGTCGCCTCTCGATTTAATTCTTTTGTTAAATTCTCTTTGGCATAGATCGCCTTATAGGCAATATCTCTCAAAGAACGACTCACTCGGATACTGTTATTATCTCTTAAATAGCGTCTCACTTCCCCGATAATCATAGGACAAGCATATGTGGAAAACTGTACATCTAATTCATCGTTAAAATTATCAATTGCTTTCATAAGTCCAATACACCCAACTTGAAAGAGATCATCAAAATTTTCATTGCTGTTTGAAAATCGCTGAATAATGCTCAATACAAGGCGTAAATTTCCTTGAATGTAACGTTCCCTTGCTCCCTTGCTCCCTTTTTTAATCTGTTTCATCAATTCCTGTTTTTCTTCCTTTTTTAGAATCGGAAGTTCCGTTGTGTTCACACCACAAATTTCTACTTTATTCAGAGCCATAATAAGTTTCTCCTTTTGTATTAGTAGTATCTACTCCTAATCATTCACAATTCTAGGACAAACTATACATGGCTTATTTTGGAAGAAAAAACAGCCTCTTTTTCTCTCTTTTCTATTTTCTCCCATTCCTGTATAATAAAACAGACTATTATTTTTATTGGAAACAATTGAACACTTTTTAAATTTTCAAAGAAAGGAACGTATTATGCACTATCATATTCGTAAAGTCACACCAGGGGATTTAGAGGCTGTTGTTTTTGTAGAATCCACTTGTTTTCCAAAGGAAGAAGCGGCTGATCGAGAGAGTTTTCAGCTTCGCATCGATACATTTCCAGACAGCTTTTTTGTAGCCGAACAAGCAGACGGCACGATTATCGGATTTATCAACGGCTGTGTCACAAACAGCGCTGTTTTACACGATGAACTGTATCACACCGCTTCTCTTCATGAGCCAATGGGCGATTATCAGACTGTTTTTGGATTAGATGTTATGCCAGACTACCGCCATCAAGGCATTGCAGCCGCTTTGATGAACCATCTTATTCAAGTGACAAAAGAACGTCACAAAAAAGGGCTGATTCTCACTTGCAAAGAGCACTTAATTGCTTATTATGAAAAATTTGGCTATGAGCATCAAGGCGTATCCGCTTCGACCCACGGCGGCGCCATTTGGAACGATATGCGGTTGACGTTTAAAAAGGAATCTCCCTCATAAAACAAGAGAAAGAAAAAGGCTTTCGGGCGTTTAATATTCCACCCGAAAGCCTTTTTCCTTCTCTTTTACTTCTCGCTCTTCTTTTCCACATCGATCCACTTTTACAAACCAGTTGCTTTTTCCAATTTCTTCAAAAAAACGATGCAACTGCTTTTCTTCTCCTTGGGCTTCTAATTCCACAGAACCATCTTCACAATTTCTGACCCAACCGGTAATCTCTAACTCCTTTGCGATCATCACTGTTCGATAGCGATACCCAACTCCTTGCACTCTCCCTGTTACGTTTGCGTAATATCGCTTTTTTTCCATAAAATCGCTCCTTTCGCCTTTGTAACAATGTTCCATTCTCTTTTTCTTATCTTTATTATAGCCTTATGATTCTCTTCTTTCAACCTCTTTCTCAATCCATTCGAACAATTTCTTTCTTCAATCTCCGTATAATT
>Cebus_capucinus_imitator_PRJNA485217_SSR047__coassemble_1594_pt1 | contig 11524 bp, 7 predicted proteins | sample Cebus_capucinus_imitator_PRJNA485217_SSR047__metabat2_low_PE_010 | metagenome-assembled genome bin Cebus_capucinus_imitator_PRJNA485217_SSR047
ATGAAGAAGGAACATTCTCGATATGGGTATATTTGACCATATTTTGAGTAGCAGAGAAGGTAATGAATATTATGGATATTAAGAGCAAATACGGCAACTATGAGCTGCACCCACAAATAAAAATCGATGGATTCGATACAAAAGCGTGGGCTGGAGCAGAGGCGATTGTTAAAGAGCTGAAAGGGAAAATAGAGGAACTGAGACAGAGAAAAAAACAAGTAATTGTGAGTTTTGATTGTTATCCAGGGGTTTGGAAAGAAGAGATTTTATCCATAGCAAGACAGCTAGAGCCGGTAAAAATATTTGATACAGAGGAATGTGCCAAAGAGGAAGAAACATTAAAGGAAGAACTTAGGGATTATTTGACCGAAGATCGTGTTTTTGGCATTATGTGCCATAAAAAGTTGGAAGAGCTTTTCTGTGAGGAATTGCTTGAGAAGGCGAAAGAAGAGTTAAAATCCATAGAGGAAGGAATCGTCATTATTGTCGGGGTAGGGGCAGATTTTCTTTCCAAAGCCGATTTTCATATTTACTGTAATATGACAAGGTGGGAGATTCAACTTCGGTATCGAGATGGAATGCCGAATTGGCACTGTACAAACGATGATGCGCCGGTTCTTGCAAAATACAAAAGGGGATTTTTTATTGAATGGAGACTAGCCGATCGCTATAAAAAAGATCGCTATGAGAAATTTGACTATATGCTTGATACGGAAGAAAAAGGTCAGCCAAAAATGGTGACGGGAAAAGCCTATTGCGAAGGATTAAATCAGGTGAGCAAAAAGCCGTTTCGCATGGAGCCATACTTTGATCCCGGAGTATGGGGAGGGAAATGGTTACAAACGAATTTTGGGTTAGAGAAAGACAAGCCGAACTTTGCATGGAGCTTTGATGGCGTGCCAGAAGAGAACTGTTTAAACTTGCGCTATGGGGAAGTTGTTATAAAAGTTCCTGCTATCGATCTCGTCTTTTACCGCCCAAGAAATCTGTTAGGCGAGAGAGTGCATGGAAGATTTGGAGCGGAATTCCCAATTCGTTTCGATTTATTGGATACGATGGGAGGAGGCAATCTTTCCTTACAAGTCCACCCATTGACCGAATATATTCAAGATAAATTCGGAATGCATTATACACAAGATGAAAGCTATTATTTGTTGGACTGTGATGACTCCGAAGAAACTTATGTGTATCTCGGAGTAGAAAATGGAGTTGATAAAGAGGCGATGGAGCGCGATCTTCGTGCTGCACAAAGAGGAGAGATGACGTTTCCGGCAGAAACCTATGTGAACAAAGTTCCGGTAAAACAACACGATCATATTTTAATACCGGCAGGGACGGTTCACTGTTCTGGAAAAAATACAATGGTGTTAGAAATTAGCGCAACTCCATATATTTTTACATTTAAGTTATGGGACTGGGGAAGAATCGGGTTAGATGGACTTCCAAGACCAATTCATATCGATCATGGAATGAAAAATATTCAATGGGATCGGGATACCGATTGGATCTATGAAAATGTAGTTGGACAACAGCAGACGATTGAACAAGGAGAAGGTTACGAAGTGGAACGGACAGGGCTTCACAAGCGGGAATTTATTGAGACGATGCGCTATACATTGACCGATTCTTATGAGGTGACGATGAATGATTCTGTTCATATGATGAATTTAGTAAGTGGAAGTCATGCAAAGATTGAAAGCATCAATGGAAGTTTTGAACCTTTTGAAATCCATTATGCGGAAACGATGATCGTTCCGGCAAGTGTTGGGACTTATAAAATCGTTTCAGACTGTGGAGAAGAGATTAAGATGATTGTAGCCTCTATTCGATAGGATTAGAAACAGAATTATTTATGGGAAGCGATTCATTAGAAAAAGAAAACATGAAGATGCTTTAAACGTTAAGATGAGAATTTCAATTTTAAGAATTCTTATATGACGTTTCTATATAACTAAGAAGGAAAAATATATGTTAGAGAAGAAGGAGAAGCCAGCGATGAAAGAGAGAAGCATCAAAAAAGTATATGTGATCCATCATTCACATACGGATATTGGATACACCGACTTGCAAGAAAGAGTGATTGACACACAAAAAGACTATATCCGTACCGTTCTTCAAATTATGGAGCAGCCGGAGTATGAAAAGTTCCGTTGGAACTGTGAAACGCTCTTTTGTGTAGAACAATTTTTCAAAACGGCAACAGAAGAAGAGAAAGATAAGTTCTGTCAACTTGTATCAGAAGGAAAACTAGGGCTTTCTGCCAATTATTTGAATTTTAATGATCTCTTAGATAGCGATATTTATAAAGGGCGTTTAGGTCAATGGGTGAACTATTTTAAACAAAAAGGGGTAACGATGAAGACAGCGATGTTCGCTGATATTAATGGAATCTCTATGGGGTGTCGAGATGCGATGTTGGAACATGGAGTAGAATTTCTCTACACGAATATTCATTGTCATCATGGAATGTATCCGCTCTATCAAAATCAAACGGCTTATTGGTGGGAAAACCAAGGGGGAAAACGTTTGTTAGTATGGAATGGGGAGCATTATAATCTAGGAAATGTGTTAGGGTTAAAACCGAATAAGGTGACAAATTATATGCAGCAGTCTTATGTTGGCAATAAAGATTATAGCGAAGATGCTGTGGAAATCTTGCATGAAAATTTGATGCAATATTTAGATAGTTGTGAAGAACAAGGGTATCCATATGACTTTATTATTTCTTCCGTATCCGGAGTGTTTAGCGATAATGCGCCTCCATCTTTAGAGATTTTACAGACCATAGAGGGATTCAATAAGGTATATGGGGAAGAAGTTCAGATTCAGATGGTTTCTTTAGAAGAGTTATATGAGGCGATTAAGGAAGAACTGTTAGAAGCCCCAATTTATCATGGAGACTTAAATGACTGGTGGGCAAATGGAGTCGGAAGCACTCCTTATGCGGTAAAACATTATAAAGATGCAAGACATCGCTATCATTTATGTGAGCGTTTGGATAAAAACGTAGCGGAAAAATACAGCACCTATTGGAACACGGCACAAGATAATTTAATGCTCTATGCAGAGCATACATGGGGACATTCTTCTACCATTACAAATCCGTATGATACGATGGTGTTAAATCTCGATATGAGAAAAAATAGCTATGCATCGAAAGCCCATGAAGCAGCTTCTCATATTTTAAATCAGATTGCAAAAGAAAAAGGGGATATTCTTCGCTACTATGCAACAAACGGAACGATTAAAGTTTGTAATATATCAGAAGCGGATTGTCCTCAGCTTGTAGAATTTTATATTGAGACAATGCAATTGCCGGCGGCAGAAGTGAGAGATGAAACAGGAAGAGTGATTCCTTGTCAAGTATCTCCTCACCCAAGAGGAAGAAAGATCAGTTTTATCGATACGTTTCAAACAGGAGAAGAAAAGATTTATACATATAAAGAAGTGCCGGCAGTTGTAGAAACGCTGAATACGCGCAAGTGCTATGCTGGTTCAGAAAAAGTGCGGGATATTGTCAATGACTATGATGGAGAAACGTATCATCTGCCCTATTATTTTGAAAATCAATTTTTCTATCTTTCTTATGAACCGCAAAAAGGAATCACTTCGTTTGTGGATAAGAGGACAGGAAAAGAACTGTTAGGAAAAGGTGTGGCGCCATTTTTCACTCCAATTTATGAGGTGACAAAGGTGAGACAAAGCGATCAAGAGATCGGTTCCTCTGAAGAACGAGAACGTCGAATTATGGGACGAAATATGAGAGGAAAACACGCAAAGCTATATGTTGGCGAACTAGAAGAGATTATTTGTGAAGAGCGTGGAACTGTGTTTACTGTGCTTCGTTTCCGCTATACGCTTCCTGGAACCGTTCATGCAGATGTCGTAGTAAAACTGTTTGCTGAAATTCCAAGAATTGATTTTAAATTAGAACTAGGAAAGACAATTTCCTCTGATATTGAAAGCGTATTTTTACCTTTGAGCCTTCAAATGGAAGAGAGCAACCTCTATATCAAAAAAGGGGAAGAGGCATTTCGACCGGGAGTGGATCAGATTCCAGGCACTTGTATGGAATTTTATATGTCAGATGAAGGGCTTGCCTATGTATCAAAAGAAGGCGGAGCGATGATTGCGATCCATAATACGCCACTTCTTTATATGGGAGAAATGAAACATCATGCCATTCGATTATGTGAAGGAAAAGAAGTGGATAATCAAAGACCTGTATATTCTTGGGTCATGAATAATATATGGGAAACGAATTTTAAGATGGATTTGTCCGGATTTTGTGAATATGCATATACATTATGGTTAAATGAAGGAAATGATCCGGAAACCGTCATGAAACAACTAAAAGAACGAACATTTGATCCTTATGTACTCATTATAAAATAAGGAAAAAGAAGCGATTGAGGAGATATATTTTTCATCAGAGGAATATATCTCCTTATTTTATCGGCAATTAACGAAATTTTTAATGAAAAAAATTCAAAAAAGGGAGAAAAGAGGATTCGAATTTAAAAATATTAAGTAACAAATAAAAGGAATAAGTGTTGGGAATAACAAATATAATTGTAAGTTATGCATAAAAAACAGTGTTTAAAATTGTTAATCATGACGAAAATGGATAATAATATGTACAGGATAGAAAAAATGTGTTATTATATAGAAAAAGATGTTAAGGAACATTATGAGAAACAATCTTAAATGAAGTGAGGGATAACATGGCTGGAAAAAACACAGTTTCCATGCAGGACTTAGCCAACGAGTTAGGAATTAGTAAAGTAACAGTTTCTAAAGCCTTGAATGGAAAAGATGGTGTCGGCGATGAACTGAAAAAGAAAATCTTTGAAATAGCCGATCGATATGGATATGTATTGCCGGACTACGGGAAGCGGAAGGCTAGAAAGATTGGAATTATTATGAGTGGACGGTTTAATTCAGGCAATGAAGGAAAGTTCTATATGGGAATGTATGAAAAAATCGTGAGTGAGTTCAGAAGTTATTCCTATTCCAGTATGATGATAACACCGGATAGAACGACTCTAAATGGAGATTTTGAAACTCTTAGTAATTCTGGAGCTGTTGACGGATTGATCTTTCTTGGGATTTTAGATGAAGACGTTCGGAAGCGATTGGATACCATTGAAGTTCCAAAAGTATATGTGGACGTTTATGATGAAACCCATAAGTCGGATTCCGTCGTGACTGAAAATCTTTATAGCACCTATGAGATTACCGATTACCTCGTTGAAATAGGGCATACAAAGATAGGATTTGTAGGAACCGTTGGAAGCACAACAAGTATTACCGATCGATATTTAGGATATGTTCGAAGATTATTAGAACAAGGAATTCAACCACGAGATGATTGGAGAATTCCGGATCGAGATGAGAAAGGGCGTTCAATTCCACTAAACCTTCCAAAAGAGCTGCCAACAGCGTTTGTCTGTAATTGTGATGAAACGGCATTTCAGCTCGTAAAAGAATTAAGACAGCAAGGACTTCGAATACCAGAAGATATTTCAATCGTTGGTTTTGACAATTCAATTTATGCGAAACTTTGCGATCCTCCACTGACAACTGTGGCCGTAGATATTGATAAAATCGGTAGGATAGCAGTGAAATACATAAGGAAGTACATGGAAAACCCTGATAGGAAAGGAGGAGAAGTCTATCGAGTTCCAGGGCGAATAATTTGTAGGAGCTCGGTGAAAGAATTAGGGTAGAAATCTTAGAGAAGGGAATGAATATAATTTGAAAAAGAAAGAAAAAACAAAAACTCCAAAAGTGAAACAAAAATGGACAAGAAATGACACAGAGCTGACCATTTTAGCATTACCTACCTTTGTTTGGTACATCTTGTTCTCATTTCTTCCAATGTTTGGATTGATTATGGCATTTAAAAATTATAAAGTTTCTCCGGGACATGGATTTGTATACAGCATTTTCCATAGTGAATGGTACGGCTTTAAAAACTTTGAATTTTTAATTAAATCCAATGACTTATTTGTAATTCTTAAAAATACGATTTTGTATAACTTAGTGTTTATCGTAGTTGGTATGATTTTTGCTGTTGGTTTAGCAATTATGATCAATGAATTATACAGCAAGAGAAAATCAAAAGTATATCAGACATTGATGTTCTTCCCATACTTTATGTCTTGGGTAGTTGTTACTTATTTCTTAGATGCATTTTTAAATCAAGATAATGGTTTAATCAACGGAATGTTAGAAGATGCAGGAAAAGATCCAATTCAATGGTATATGAAAGCAGGTGTATGGCCAGCGATTTTGATTTTCATGTACTTATGGAAATCAACAGGTTATAACATGGTTATCTATTTATCCAGCATCTCCGGAATCGATACAACCTTATACGAAGCGGCATCAATCGATGGAGCGACAAAATGGCAACAAGTTAAGAATATTACATTACCTTGCTTAAAAGGCGTTATTATTATGATGTTTATCTTAAACGTTGGTAAGATTTTCTATTCAGACTTCGGATTGTTCTACCAGCTTTCACAAGGAGCAAAAGGTTCTATCTTCAATACAACGGCAACCATTGATACTTATGTATACAATGCATTGAAATCAAACACTCCTGTTGGAATGACATCAGCGGTTACATTCTTCCAGTCAGTAGCTTGTTGTATTACAATTCTTGTTTCTAATGCGATTGTGAAGAAACTCGACGAAGACAGTGCAATTATTTAGAGTAGGAGGCGGAATAATGGCAAAGAACAAAAAAGCAGTTGAGTTTGCAGATTCTAATTCCAAACTCAATCGAATCGCGAAACCGACGAATATTATTTTTAATATTATTTTTATATTGCTTGCAGCAGTCTGCGTTATACCGGTAATTTTTATCTTTATTATTTCCATTTCATCTGAGGAATCCATTCAACAGATCGGATACCGTTTTATACCACAGGCATTTTCACTTGATGCGTATAGGTTCTTATTTGATGAAGGCGGAACTATTTTAAGAGCGTTAGGAATTTCTATCTTTGTAACAGCAGTCGGTACAGCTATCGGTGTTATGTTAACAACATTGATGGGATATGTGCTCGCTCGAGGAAATTACAAATTAAATGGATTTTTTACAATGGTAGTGTTTATTCCAATGATTTTCAACGGTGGTATGATCGCTTCTTATGTAGTAAACACACAGTTTTTACATTTACAAAATAGCATTTGGGCATTGATTCTACCGCTTTGTGTATCATCTTTTAACGTTATTATTTGTAAGACATTCTTTAAAACAAATATTCCGGAATCCATTGTGGAGTCTGCACAGATCGATGGTGCAACTCAGTTACAGATTTTTGGAAAAATTGCATTGCCACTTGCAAAACCGATGTTAGCAACAATCGCTTTGTTCTTAACATTTGGATATTGGAATGATTGGTTCCAATCTTCTTTATACATTACAAACAACAATTTATTATCATTACAGGCACTTTTGAACTCTATTCAAAGAAGTATGGAAGCGTTAGCAAACAATCCGGCTGCCGGTGTTTCTATGATTGAATATATGAATTCACTTCCAAGAGAAGGTGCCAGAATGGCGATGGCAATTATCATTATCGTTCCAATCGCATGTTGTTACCCATTCTTCCAGAAATACTTTATTTCAGGGCTTACAGTTGGTGCTGTAAAAGGTTGATGGGAATCGAACATAGAGATTCATTACTTATTAATTCAATTTTTTAAGAGGAGGCTTTTATCATGAGAAAAATGAGAAAAATGAAAAAAGTAGTAGCATTAGCGATGACAGCTGTTATGACTATGGGGATACTAGCAGGCTGTGGCGGAGACAGTGGAAAAGAAGAAGGCGTGCCAACTTTAAAATGGATTACCGTTGGTGGTGGTATGCCAAAAAACTATGAAAAATGGTTAGAACAAGTAAATCCATACTTAGAAGAAAAAATTGGGGTAAACGTTGACATGGAAGTTGTTGCTTGGGGTGATTGGGACAACAGAAGAAGTGTTATTGCAAACTCTGGTGAAGAATTTGACATCTTATTCACCGATCAGACACGTTATAACTCAGAAGTAAACAGTGGCGTATTCCTTGATATTTCTGACAAAATTCAAGAAGTGACACCGGATCTTTATAGCCTTATTCCGGAAGATTACTGGAAAGCTGTTTCTGTAAACGATAAAGTATATGGCGTTCCAACATACAAAGATAGTTCACTTTCTGAATATTTCGTATGGGATAAAGATGTGGCAGATAAATACGGAATTGATATTAATTCTATTACAGACTTTGAATCTTTATATCCAGCATTAAAGAAAATCAAAGAAGGAGAAGGAAAAGCTCCTTACTATATGTCTAAAGCAGGAATTAGCGCTTTAGTAGATATGACATTTGATGATTTAAGCTCCGGCTCTAAAGTGTTTGGTGTAAAATATGGGGATAATTCAGCAACTGTCGTAAATCCATTAGAAGATCAGGATATTTTAGACACAGTTAATATTGTACATCAAATGTACAAAGAAGGTATTATTAATGGCGATGCACCAACAGCTGACGATCAAGCAGGATATCATATGTTCTTCGTAGCACAAGGTTGGAGTGGTGCTGCTAAAACATCTTGGGGACCAAATAACGGTATTGCAAACTGTGAAGCTGTTCAATTTGGAGAAACAGTAGTTTCTAATAAAACAGTACAAGGTTCCATCAATGGAATTTCTTCTTCAAGCAAACATGCTGATGAAGCATTAAAATTATTACAGTTAATTAACACAGATACAAAATTGCGTGATTTATTCTACTTTGGTGTAGAAGGGGAAGATTGGCAATACACAGAAGATAATAAAGTAGAACGATTGACAACAGACTGGTCAATGGCTGGATATACACAGGGAAGTTACTTTACAGTATCTCAACAGTCAACAGAAACATTCAATCAATGGGACGAAGTAAAACAATTAAATGAAAATGCAACACCATCAGCTTTACTTGGTTTTAGCTTAGATACAACAAACATTCAGACAGAATTAACAAACTGTAACGCTGTATATGAAAAATACTATCCGGAATTCTTTACAGGAGCTCAAGAACCAACAAAATTACTTGAAACAATCAAAAAAGAATTAGCAACAGCAGGCTGGGATAAAGTTCAACAAGAAGCGCAAGCTCAGTTAGATGCTTTTTTAGGAACAAGCGCAGAATAGTAAGAAATCTTGATAAGTCGATATAGAAGTGCTTGCATTTTCAAATGACCAAAAGATAACAAGATTACAATGTGAAAAAGAACGGGGGCATTTCAAAAGAAGAGATGCCCTCGTGTTTTATTAAGGAGGAAAAAAATGACAAAGATTATTGGACAATCATTAAAAAATATGCCATGGCAGGATAAACCGGAAGGATATACAATGCCTATTTGGAGATATAGTGAAAACCCAATTATTAAAAGAGATGCAATTCCAAGCTCAAATAGCATTTTTAACAGCGCAGTTGTACCTTTTAAAGATGGATATGCAGGAGTATTTCGCTGCGACAGCAAATGTGTGAGCATGGATATTTTCGCAGGATTTTCAAAAGATGGTATCAACTGGGAAATCAATCATGAACCAATTAAATTTGAAGGAGATCCAGAAGTAACAAAACGTGAATATCGATACGATCCAAGAATCTGCTTTATCGAAGACCGCTACTATATCACATGGTGTAACGGATATCATGGACCAACAATCGGTATCGCTTATACATTTGACTTCCAGACATTCCATCAATTAGAAAATGCATTTTTACCATATAACCGTAACGGCGTTATGTTCCCAAGAAAGATCAATGGAAAATATGCGATGTTAAGCAGACCAAGCGATACAGGTCATACACCATTTGGTGATATTTTTTATAGCCAAAGTCCAGATTTAGAATACTGGGGACACCATAGACACGTTATGTCAACTTTTAAAGACGATGCATCTGCATGGCAGTCAACAAAAATCGGACCAGGACCAGTGCCAATCGAAACAGAAGAGGGCTGGTTATTAATCTACCACGGCGTTATCAATACATGCAATGGTTTCGTATATCGTATGGGGGCAGCGTTACTTGACTTAGAAGAGCCATGGAAAGTGATCGCTCGTTCCAAAGCCTATGTATTAGCGCCATATGAACAATATGAATGTGTTGGAGATGTTCCAAACGTTGTATTCCCATGTGCAACACTTGCCGATGCGGATACAGGAAGAATCGCAATCTACTATGGCTGTGCAGACACGGTAACAGGGCTTGCATTTACAACCGTAGATGAAATGCTCGCTTATATTAAAGAAAATAAATTCTAACATAAAATTTTATTAGGAGGCAGTACATGAGATTTATTGAAAATCGAATTTCCGTTATTTGCAACGAATTAAAAGATCTCACTTTTGTAAAGAAAATTCCAGTTGATGGAATTACATATAAAAAAGGATTATATTTTAAACCAGAAGAGGCGGATCAGGCAGAGGGCGCTTGGGATCCATTTGATACAAAAACAATGCATTGGTATGGTCCAGATGAACATTATTGGTTCCGTACAACGATTACGATTCCAGAAGAAATGGATCAGAAACCGGTTTATTTAAAAGCGGCGACACAAGTCGATCATTGGGATTATGCAAGAAACCCTCAGTTTGTAATTTTTGTCAATGGAGAGGCAACACAAGGGCTTGATATTAACCACCAAATGGTATTGATCGATGAATGTGCAAAAGCAGGGCAGACTTATGAAATTGATCTTCAAGCATATACAGGTGTTATGTTTGCTGAGTTGACATTTTCATTAGAATATGTGCAGTTTGATGAGAAGATCAACCGCTTATACTATGACATTGTTGTGCCTTACAATGCATTTGCGAGAATGGAAGAAGATGACAAAGTTCGCAAAGATTTAGTGACGATTTTAAATGATACGGTGAACTTAATCGATCTTCGCACACCATATTCAGAAAATTTCTATCAGAGTGTAGAAGAAGCAACTGCTTATATCGAAAAAGCCATGTATGAAGATATGGCAGGATATGACGATGTAATCGCTACCTGTATCGGACATACTCATATTGACGTGGCATGGTTGTGGACAGTGGCTCAGACAAGAGAAAAAGTTGTGAGAAGTTTCTCAACTGTATTAAAACTTATGGAACAATATCCAAATTATAAATTTATGTCCAGCCAGCCAGTGCTTTATCAATTTTTAAAAGAACGCTATCCGGAATTATATGAAAAAATCAAAGAGCGCGTAAAAGAAGGCCGCTGGGAACCAGAAGGCGGTATGTGGGTAGAAGCGGACTGTAACTTAACAAGCGGTGAGTCTTTAGTTCGTCAGTTCTACTATGGAAAGAAATTTTTCAAAGAGGAATTTGGCATCGATAGCCGTATTTTATGGCTGCCAGACGTCTTTGGATATTCAGGAGCCCTTCCTCAAATTATGAAGAGAAGTGGAATTGATTATTTCATGACAACAAAATTAGCATGGAATCAGGTGAACAAAGTTCCTTATGATACGATGATGTGGAA